>Ga0335085_10002617_pt1 | contig 33211 bp, 34 predicted proteins | sample Lox_Sample_45_FD_206712 | JGI IMG/M metagenome (GOLD analysis project Ga0335085, IMG submission 206712) | Soil microbial communities from Loxahatchee National Wildlife Refuge, Florida, United States - Lox_Sample_4.5 | ecosystem: Environmental > Terrestrial > Soil > Wetlands | place: USA... | reverse complement strand
CCGCTCACCAGCTCGAAGCGTAGGCGCAATACCGCGATTCTTGCGGCGGTAATGATGGTGCTCGCGACCGGAATGGTAGGTTGCGGCAGTTCTTCGAGCTCCAGCAGCTCGACCTCCGGCACATCCAAGCAGGATGTGGTTGCGATGAGCGTCACTGAACTCGGCAACGAGATCGATGTCGCCGGCATACCCATCTCGCTGGGCCAGGTCACGAAGCAGTAGCCGACCAGCTCGCAACTCAAGCGACGCGGCGGCGCGGATCATGTCCGCGCCGCCGCGCGCGTATCAAAGGGAACGAGGTTCGCGATTCAAGGATATCAGCCGGGCAGAATTCGCAACGGCGATTCCTGGGCGGCCCGCGGTATCGATCGCCGGACTGTGTAACTCAACGTCCACATCGTCGTCGCTGCGTACACCGATCCTCCGAACGCCACGAGAAGGGATCCGATCAGGCTGAGATCGACCGAACCGGCCATAAATCCAATCGCTAACGCGAGTACGCCTCCATTGAAGGTCGCGAACACCAACAACCGAGGCTTGGCGACGGATATTTCCGCGATCGTCGCCGGCGGCGATCCCGTCTCGGTCCGTGCGCGAGCGACGATTCCAGGGAATAGCTGATACGACATGCCGATGATGAAATTGGAGAAGAAGCCGAGCAGGCCCATCACTGCGTATGCCGGCGCCAGTCGCGCGCCGATCACGCTGTCTCCGCCGACGAACGAAAGCGCTACACCCGATGCAAGCGCGATGGCAAGACTCACGAGTCCTGCCATCGCGTGCATCGGTGTCCAGTTCAGTGGCATGCGCCGCGCACCGACCATCCTCATGATTATCGCCACATACCAGGCCATCGTAAGCGCGATTGCGATCGCGAACATTGATGCGATCGCGGAACCGAGCAGTAGCGCCATCGCCAGGCCGCTGACCGCCGCCGCAAGCGCGTAGAGCTGCCACTTTGCCGATGCGGGAAGATTTACGGCTGGAAGCAGGAACGCCGGCAGCATCCGGTATGAAACCGCGCAGATCGACAGCGTAACCCAGCCCACCGCCGCGAGGTGGACGTGCGCGGCCAGATTCGTGAGCAGGCTTCCACCCAGAAAGTCGTAGCTCTTGTCGAGTCCGAGCAGCGTCCCTAACAGCGCGGCGGCAATCAAAAAGCATATCGACAGGAACATCCCGGTTTCCGCGACGCCGCGTCCGAATTGATCGGTAAGGCAGGGCAGGATGTTCCACGCGAACATCAGGATGCTCAGCACCACGACCATCGCCGCCAACCAGAGTCCCGGCCAGATCCCGATCGCGAAATGCATCACCATCCCGGACGCGCCGGTGAAATAGAGACCGAGCTGAATCCACGCGAGTTTCCGGGATCGTAACGGCGATCGGGTCAGCGCCGGCACGTAGCGATACATCACGCCCATGATTGCGGCGGTTATCCATCCCAGGGTGAAGAGATGGGTAATCGCCAGTGGAACGGCCTGGTAGAAGAACTCCGCCGCTCTTGGCACCACGAAGGGGAGCGTTAGCACCCCGCACGCGAACGAAAAGACGCTGAGAGCGAAGAAGCCGACGGAAATCGCCGCCGACCCACGCGCCGCGCCGTGCATGTACTCGTGAGCTTGGGCGATTGCGGGATCTGGCCGGGCCGAGCGGGACAGTTGGGTGGACGACGACATTACGAGCCAATCTCGATTGTACCCGTCTTTAGCTCTCTTAATGAACCGGAGTGCCCTTGCTGATAGAGCTTGTGAAGGAGTACAGCTTTTCCGAGAGGGTTATTTTCCCCCGGCAGTGGTCCCTGCCGTGCGGAAGGGAGCAAAAACATGCAGCACTCCCGGGCGCGGATTATCATCGACGGCGCCGTAGCGGGAATCGTGGGCGCGGTAGTGGTCGCGTTGTGGTTCCTGCTCTTCGACCTGGCGCGGGGCCGCGCGTTTGAAACGCCCGCGCTGCTGGCCGCCGCGATTCTGCACGGCGTTCGCGATCCGCATCTGCTCCATCATGGTCTGCTGCGGCTCTCGGCCGAGTATTCCGTCATCCATTTTGGTGCGTTCGTCGTCGTAGGCGTCATCGGTGCGCTCTTGCTGCAGGCCGCGGAGAACGAGCCGCCGTTCCTGATCTCGGTTTTGATCTTCTTCGGCGCGTTCGAGGTTTTCTTTATCGCGGTGGTTCTGTTCCTCGGTCCCGCGGTGATGGCTGCGTTGACGTGGTGGGGAATTATCGTCGGCAACCTGCTCGCGACCGGGGCGATGGCCGCCTACTTTTTCGTGCAACATCCGATGCTCGCGCGCAACCTGATGGGCACCGGATGGCTGCGCGTCGCGCGCGAGGGCGTGATGGCCGGACTAGTCGGCGGCGCGGTGGTGGCTTTCTGGTTTCTTGGCTACGACCTGGTCGCGGGCGAGATGTTCAAGACTCCGGCGATGCTGGGCGCGATGATCTTCCAGGCCGGGGATATGGAGAGCGCGAAGGTCACCACGGCGCTGGTCCTTGGCTACACGGTATTGCACTTCTTTGCTTTCGTCGGTTTCGGGCTAGCGATCGCCGTGCTGCTCGCTGCATCGGAGTGGGAGCCGTTCCTCGCGCTTGGAGTTTTCCTGCTGTTCGCCGTGTTCGAAGTCTTTTTCGTCGGGTTCGTAACCCTGCTGGATCAGTCCGTGGTGTCAGCCCTCGGATGGTGGAAGATCGTGGCGGGCAACATTCTCGCGCTGCTGGCGATGACGGCGTACTTCCTGCGTGGTCATCGTGGATTGCGACTCAAGCTGGTGGAACGCTGGGCGACCCTGGACATGGAAGGCGAGGTAAGCCTGTTCCCCAATCCCGAGGGCACTCAAACGCCGAACGGACACTCGCATCACGATCGTTCGTAGTGCGTGTGCTCCGTCATCGATTTTCTTGCCGACGAACGCGAACCGCACACGGGTTTAATCCAGTAACGATTTGATGGCGGCGCGCGCGGTTCAGATCCTGCGAAGCGGCATAGAGCGTGACGAGGCGCAGATCGCCAGACTGCGCGAGCGGTTCCGCGCGCGGCACGTCGTCCGCCTGAACAAGCTGCTCGATCCCGCGTTGCTCGAGTTCGTGATGGGGCGGCTGAACCAGGGTCGCTGGAAGACGAGAATCCATCCCGGCGTTGCGAAGGAACTGGTGCTGTACGATTTCAACGCCCTCTCGGTGCTGGAATTCGTAATGAATCAGCCCGACTTTCGCTCGACGATCGAGGAGATCACCGGAATCGGTCCGCTGCGGAGATTTGGCGGCAGAATCTACCGGATGGTTCCGGGGACCGCGCATCACGATCTGTGGCACACGGATGTGCCGCATTTTCGGCGCCACGTATGCTTGACGATGAACCTGAGTTCCGAGGAGTTTCGCGGCGGCGCCTTCATGCTCAGGGACCGAGAATCCAAACGGGTCCTCGCGGACATCATGAACACCGGCCTCGGCGATGCGCTGATCTTCAGAATCGATCCGGCGCTGGAACATCGGGTCGCTGACATCGAGGGCAAGAAACCCAAGACCGCCTACGCGGGCTGGTTCGTGTCAGATGAGGGCGAGTATTTCGACGAATTGAACCGGGACGCGGAGCGCTATCGTCGGAAGGTCGGGCGCAAAAACAGGCTCAAGCCTCACAAGCCCAGGACGTCGCGCATCGAGTAGAGACCGGGCTTCTGCTTCTCCAGCCACGCCGCAGCGCGGAGGGCGCCGCGCGCAAGGGAATCGCGGCTCTGTGCGCGATGAATCAGCTCCAGGCGCTCGCCTTGTCCACCGAAGATGACGGTATGGTCTCCCACCGCATCGCCGGCGCGCAGTCCGATCACCGAAACCTGGTCGCTGGGGCGAACTCCCGTGATTCCTTCGCGGCCGAACACCGCGTGGCCTTTGAAATCGAACTTGCGCGCAGCCGCGATCGCGCGTCCCAGGGCCAGCGCGGTGCCGCTGGGCGCATCGACCTTGGTGCGATGGTGAATCTCGACCACTTCCGCATCGAAGTCCGGCAGAATCGCGGCGACCTGTTCGACTATTTTGGTGAGCACGTTGACGCCGATGCTCATGTTGGGCGCGATCACGGTACGCGTGCGCGGCGCGATTTCCCTCGCACGTTTTTCCTGGTCCGCATTCATCCCGGTCGATGCGACGACGATTGCGGCGCCGTTTTTGACGGCGACTTCAAGATGCTCCATCGATGCAGCGGCGTTGGTGAAATCGAGCGTCACAGTGTCGGGACGCGCCAGCGATGCGTAGTCGTCGCTGATCCTGATGCCGAGCGTGCCGACGCCTGCCGTGTCGCCCGCGTCCGAGCCGACCGCGGCGAAGCCCTTCGCTTCCACCGCGCCGACGAGCTTGTGGGCCGGGTCGTGCGCGATCATACCGATCAGCACGCGTCCCATCCTGCCCGCGGCGCCAGCGACAATCAGGTTTGCCATTGCGATTTATGCCGGCGCCCGTAATGCAGCGCCGTTGGGGTTGATCGCTATGCCGCGGGCGCTTCCGCAGCGGGCGCAGCCGGGGCGGCGGCGGGTGCTTCCGCGGCGCCCTTGCCGGTCTTGGTCTTGTAGTGTTCTTCGCAGAGGCTCAGGCGAAAGCGCTTTTTGCGGCAGTTCTCGAAAGTGCACGTCTTGTAACGTGCCTTCGGCATCTCGCCCGCTTTCCACAGCCGATGGTGTTTGCGGCAATAGCCTTTTGCGATTACCTCGCGTTCGCAATCCTTAGCCTTGCAGGTTCCCTTACTTGCCATGAAATCCTTTTCCGGAGGCCGGTTCAGAACTCGGCCTTTAGTCCGCGACTTAGCAATTCCTCGACCATAGCGTTTGGCGCTTGTCCTTCATAGAGGCCGCGGTACACGGCTGAAACGATCGGCATTTCGACCTTGAGCCTGGCTGCGAGCGCCCGGACCGAGCGCGCATTTGCGATACCCTCGGCGATCGATTTCCGGCCGGCGGTCGGCTTGGCATCGTCCAGGTTGGGCCGTTCGCCTCGGGCAAATGCGAGCCCTACCGCGCGATTTCGCGACAGGTCTCCGGTGCAGGTCAAAACCAGGTCGCCGAGGCCGGCCAAACCCGCGGCGGTTTCCCGCCGTCCTCCAGCCGCTTCGACGAGCCGCATGATCTCCGCCAGCCCGCGCGTGATAAGCGCGGCTCTCGCACTCGACCCCAATTCGAGACCGTCGCTGACGCCGGCGGCGATCGCTACAACATTCTTTGTGGCTCCGCAGATTTCGACGCCCGCCACGTCGGTGCTCGAATAGACCCTGAGCGACCGCATCGCGAACAGCTCTTGTATCTGTCTCGCCACTTCTTGTTCGCGTGCGGCCGCTACCAGTGCTGCCGGGCGGCCGCGCGCGACTTCAGCCGCGAACCCCGGACCCGAGAGGACGGCGATGCGCGAGCTCTGCGGGACGACCTCGGCGATCATCTGCGTCATCGTGCAGAGGGTGTCATTCTCGATGCCCTTGGTGGCGCTGACGACGATCGCATCGCTACGAAACGCGTCGGCAAGGGGAGCCAGAGAGGCACGTGCATGCGCCGAGGGAATCGCGATAACCACTACATCAGCCTTCGCGATCGCGCCCGGCCACTCGTCGGTAGCGCTCAAGCTCTCCGGAAGCGCGATACCCGGCAGGTAGGACGAATTCTCGTGCGAGGTCTTGATGGAGGAGAGTTGGCTTGCGCGCCGGACGCAGAGCGTGGTTCGCATACCGCGCCGCGCGAGCATTGCCGCCAGCGCCGTTCCCCATGCGCCCGCTCCGAGGACCGCGATGGCAACGTTCGATGGCATGGTTTCAAACGACCGGGTGCAGGATGCGATAGAGCGGCTCGAGTTCCCGGAAGGCATCGAGCAGTTCCGCGCGATCGAGATGTAGCGCATCGGCCTGCGTCCATCCGAAGCCCAGGTCGATACCGCCGGTTTTTTTCCTTAGCGACTTTCCGAGTTCGCCAAAGAGTTCTGTGCTTGCAGGGACTTCGGCTGGAAGCATCGCGAAATCCCAATGGTCGTAGCGCGCGATCTTCGTTCCCCGAAGCGACTTCTCCAGTTCGGCCGCCCGCGCTTCGATTTCGTCGGCCATCGCTAGCCGCCCGTCCGCTTCCGACTTTACGACCGCCCGCGCATGAAGGCCTGCGGCGGAGATGCAGAGCGCGAGATATCCGTAACGCTTGTAGCCGCGCGGCGATGGTCCGAATGCCGTCCAGGTTTCCGGAGGAGGGTTGACGGTACGGCGCGCATGCTTCGCGACATGGGGGAAGAACTCCATGTGCAGCTGGCGTCCCAGTTCGGGTGCGAGCTGATCGCCGAGCCTGACCAGCCTCGGACGGATACGCGCATAGATTTCATTCATCCGCGCGCTAAAGCCGCCGATTCTGAAGACCTGGAAGTCTTCGCGCGCAAACCCGACCCTGCTCATGCGCGTTTCTGCTTGCCGCCGCGCCCGGAACGCTCGAGTTTCTTCAGAGCGGTTTCCCAATTCTGTCCATCGAACTTGCGCAGCTTGAATTTCGCAAGCTCCACACCTTCCAGGCATCGCACGTTGACGTCGATTTTGTCGGGATCCGAACGTGCGATGTAGAAGGACGCGACTCCGCAAGTGGGGCAGAAGTGATGCTGTGCGGCGCCCGTGTTGAAGCGATAGGTCGCCAGGTTTTCGGCCGGCGTCAGCAGACGAAAGGATTCGCGCGGCACGATCCAGTGAACATACGCCTTTTTGGCGCAGATCGAGCAGTTGCACTCCGAGATATCGTCGATCACTCCCTTCACTTCGTATGCGACCCCGCCGCAATGACATCCGCCTCGATAGGTCTTTGGTTCTTTCCGTGATTTGGTCATGGCCCCAGGTCTTTGCTCGTATCATGACGATCGCGATGGCACCAAGGCGCGGTCGCGATCAGGGTTGCGTCAAATCGGACCTCGATATTCGCATCAGGTATTCGGGTGCACGTTCGCGCGGAATTTGAACGGTTTTCCAGTAGCGAAAGCCAACCTTCTCGTAGCAACGGATAGCGCGTTGATTTTTGATTTCCGGACCCAGGATGCATTCATCGATCGATTCGTCGGCGAAGACGATCGTGCGAAGGAATTCGGTCAACACGCCTGAGCCGGTTCCGTGACTAATTTGGGTTGCGTCGCCGATAAAGAGATCGACGCCCGCCGCATTCTCGCCGGCGGCGACCTGCGCGGCGTATTCCGGGTAGTCGGCGATTCGGTAGGTCTGGATGTAACCGATCGGATGCGCGTCGCATTCGATCACGAAGCTGCGAGTCGGTTCTTCACCCGCGATACGCTTGGCATATTTGCGCGATACGTCTTCGAGCGTTGGCATGGCGTCCCACCACTCGGCTACGTGAGGCGTGTTAATCCACGCATGCATCATCGGCAGGTCTTCCGTCACCAGCGGCCGAAAAGTTATTGCGCGTGCGCTTGTCATGTCGTTTTTAAACGCTTGTTTACTACCCGACCGAAAAATTTCGGGCGTCGGGCATTGGATCATTTCAAATGAAGCCGTCGGAGCACCATGAGGCCAAAGGAAAGTATTGGCCGGAGGACCACGGCCATCAAAATAACGCTCGTTATATTATCCGCGCATGTGTTTGCCGGTGCGATGGCGGCGCTCGCGATGGCGCAGAATCCGCAAGGCATCCGGGTGTGCCCGAAGAGTTCGATGGGTCGCCCGGGTAATTCAGTCCCTCCGGTCTGAGCGGCCCTTGTTTTCCCGCCTCTTCGATGGCTCTACTGGCTCATGGCGCTTGGCATCCTCACCGCGACTTTTGACCAGACCCTCGCGCAACATGGCGTGCGCGTGCTCGCGCGCGAGGTTCCCCATACCTTGCAGGTGAACGTGGGCAAGCTCTGCAACCAGGCTTGCCACCATTGCCACGTCGATGCCGGACCCAGGCGGGTGGAGCAGATGGCGCGATCGACGGCAGAGCGTGTTATCGAGTTACTTGCGGGAAGCCGATCGATCTCGACGCTCGATATCACCGGTGGCGCGCCCGAACTCAACGCCAACTTCGCGATGCTCGTGGAAGGCGCGCACGAACTCGACCGCCGCGTGATGGTGCGCTGTAATCTAACCGTCATCCTGGTTGAAGGGATGGGGTGGCTGGTGGATTTCTATCGCCGCAATCGCGTCGAGTTGGTCTGCTCGCTGCCCTGCTACACGGCGGAAAATGTCAATCGACAGCGCGGCAACGGCGTTTTCGACAAGAGCATCGAGGCCCTCCGTATGCTCAACGCGGTCGGTTACGGACGTGGCGAGCTGCCGCTTGCGCTCGTTTACAATCCCGTGGGCCCGTCGTTGGCGCCCGATCAGGCCGAGTTGGAGGCGCGCTACCGGCAGGAACTTTCAGGCAATTTTGGAATCACCTTCGATAAGCTGCTGACGCTCAACAACATGCCGATCAACCGTCTTGCCGCCCAGCTCGAGAGGGAAGACAGGCAGCCGGAGTACATGGGTCTGCTCGTCAATCATTTCAATCCGGCGACGGTGAACGGGTTGATGTGCCGTACGCTCGTGAGCGTCGGGTGGCAAGGCGATCTCTACGACTGCGATTTCAATCAGATGCTCGCGATCCCGCTGGAACGTGATGGGCGGGCGCTGACTATCTACGACCTCGACGATCTTGCGACGCTTGCCGGCACCCGCATCGCGACCGCACCGCACTGTTTCGGGTGCACCGCCGGCGCCGGCTCCAGCTGCGGCGGCGCGATCGCATAGTTCAAGCAGCTTTGGACAGCGCCCTCTGCGGGCGCTAGGTTGTCCCCGGACCTCTAGAACAAGGAAGCACAGACGATGGCTGTCAAGATTGAAGGAACCTGCGATTCGAACTTCAACCGCGTGCGCGATGCGTTTGCGGCCAACTTCGATAGATTTGATGAGGTCGGCGCGGCGGTAGCCGTGATCATCGACGGCAAGCCGGTCGTAGATCTTTGGGCCGGTCACGCCGACCAGAAGCGTACTCGTCCGTGGACGCGCGATACCCTGGTCAACGTCTACTCAACCACCAAGGGTCTAGCCGCGACCTGCGCACATCGCCTGGTCGACCAGGGCAAGCTCGACCTCGATGCGCCGGTGGCGCGCTATTGGCCCGAGTTTGCGCAGGCCGGAAAAGAGAAGGTTCCCGTGCGATTCCTCCTGAGCCATCGCGTCGGATTGCCCGCGGTCCGCAAGCGATTGCCGCGCGAAGCATTCTTTCAGTGGGACACGATGTGCGCGGCGCTTGCGGCGCAGGAGCCGTGGTGGGAGCCGGGTACGAATTTCGGCTATCACCCGATCACCTTCGCGTGGCTGGTGGGTGAAGTGGTTCGGCGGGCGAGCGGCAAAACCCTCGGCAACTATTTCCGCGAACAGATCGCACAGCCACTGGGACTCGATGCGCATATCGGGCTCGATGCGAAGCACGATGCACGCACCGCGGACATCATCGGTCCGCCGCCGCCCAAGCCGGGCGAGCCGAACCAGATGGCGGAGATGCTCGCCGATCCTGAATCGATGAGCGCGAAGTCGATCACCAACCCACCCATCAATGTCGTGACCGACGTGAACAGCCGCGAATGGCGAGCGATGGAACTGCCATCGGCGAACGGGCACGCCACCGCGCGAGCGGTCGCGCGGATGTATGCGGCCCTGGCGCGCGGCGGCGAAATAGACGGCTACCGCGTCCTTACGCCCGAAAGCATCGTGCGCTGCTACACCGAGCAATCGGAGGGCATCGATATGACGATGAAGGTGCATGGGCGCGTCGGGCTCGGCTTCATGCTCAACTCGCCGGAAATTCCGATGGGCCCGAATCCGCATCCATTCGGTCATCCCGGCGCTGGCGGTTCCATTGGCTTTGCAGATCCCGAAGCGAAAGTCGGGTTCGGGTATGTAATGAACCAGATGAGCCCGGCGCCGCCGTTGGACCCGCGTCCGCGAGCTATCGTCAAAGAGCTCTACGCCAGTTTGTGAAGCGGATCCGGAGAGAAGCGACTAGAGGCCGGCGCTGTGCTGCAGGGCCCAACGCAGCTTGAAGAAATGCGTCATCGAGGCCAGGTAACGCACGCGCCAGGCGGCCGAGAGTCGCGACAGGTCGAGACTGTAGCGCGGACCGATCATGCGATACGCGCCGCGGATTCGCGTTAGCAGCTCGTGCGGAGCCGGCGCTTTCGAGCCCGGAACGGGACCCTGGATTTCCTTGAACATCTCGCGGCTGTAGGCGGCCAGCGCAACCAGGCTGTCCGCAAACAGCTCGTCTTCTTCATGAAAGTGCTTGGAGAAGGTGCCTTCCATGAAAGCGACCAGCGAAGCCTTCTCGCCTTTCAGTGAACCGTAGATGTAGTGACCGAGTTCATGACCGAGCGTCGCGGCGGCGGCACCCGGGTGGTGCGCGGTGTTCACGAAGATGACGAACTTGGCGCTTTGGCCGATGGTGGTGCGGCAGAAGAATCCCCGCAGCGCCAGGCCTGCACCCTCCGTGTACGGCTCGGCGCGCAGCTCTATTTCGCGCGGGCCGAAGCGGCGAAAGAGCCGACTCAGCACTTCCGGGCTGTCCAAGGTTTTCCAACGCCCGTCGTGCGTGGTGATTTCGCTGTCCACGACCTGCGCCAGCTCGTGGAGCAGCGGCTTGGGCGGGAGCGCGATGTCTTCCAGATAGTCGGTCGAGAGAATCTTCTTGAGGTCCGCAAGGTGATTCAGGACCCGCTTGCCCATCGAGTCGAACGGCACCTGGACTTCGCTCAAAAGTTTGGAGACGAGTTCATCAACCTGGCGCGCCGCGAGCGCGTCGGGCGGCCGCCGCGCGGGACGCGGCGGAGCCTGAGGAGCAACCGGAGGCGGGAAGGCGACAGTCATTGTCTCATCCGAACCGCTTGCCAGCGGAAGTTTGCTCAACCTCCGCTGTCGCGCGCAGTATCAGGCCTAGTGTTCCCATAGCTCATTGTGGCTTTTTTATCCAGACCGGCGGTTCAGTTGCCTCCCCTTGATACAGTTTCGAGGCAAAAGGTGGGTGGTTTTTAGTACCAAATTCCTCAGGTTTTCCCGCGGCGGATGTTCGCAGCGGGAGCGGGCTCTTTCAACCCTTTCCGGTCCGCTCGATCCCTTCGGTGATCAATTTTCTGGCCGCCGCCCGATTGACCCATCCGACCACCTTTACCCACTTCCCCTTCTCCAGCTCCTTGTAGTGACGGAAGAAGTGATCGATCTGGTCGCGCATGATTTGCGGAAGGTCATCCAACTCGGCGACTGAGTCGTAATACGGATTCAGCTCATCGACGGGCACCGCCAGGATCTTCTCGTCTACGCCGTGCTCGTCCTCCATCAGGAGCGCGCCCACCGGACGGCATCGGATGACCGCGCCCGGGGCCACGGGCACCTGCGACAGCACCATCGCGTCGCAGGGATCGCCGTCCTCCGAAAGCGTGTTCGGGATGAAGCCGTAGTTGGCAGGGTAGTACATGGCGGTATGCAGGAATCGATTCACAAACAACGCACCCGAAGCCTTATCGAGCTCGTACTTGATCGGAACACCGCCTTGCGGGATTTCCACCAGCACGTGGATTTCATCGGGCGGATTGCGGCCGGGCGTGATTTTGCTGACGTCCATCGATGTGTGTTTCCGAAGTCGCCACCAATAGAGCATGGGGTAGTGGCTCAGGCTACCGGAAAGGTTGTCGGAGAAGGGTCGGGCGACTTGCTCACGGGGTATCGAGGCGGCTTCGGACAATGGACACGGCGTTGATCGTCACGACTGAAACCCAGCTCTTGCGGCGCATCCGCTTGAGTCGTACTGGGAATGCATCGTGGTTATCTTTGAGGGTAAGGGGGATGGCGCCCGGACCGGGCGACGGGACATTTAACGAACGAAAACCGGCCAACCTCTTGATCCTCGCCGTCCTTTGGCGATTACTTGTCTGTTGCCGGAGTTTTTTTCCGGCGGTCCGTGTCGGAGGGTATAGATGGCTTCTTTCGGAAGAGCGAGCGTACGTTCGAAAGAGCGCGAGCCCGTCGAGTTCAATGAACAGGACTGGACGATCAAGGACGCGAAAGCGACGTACCTCGTAGATCGCTGGGGTGCCGGCTATTTCGACATCAACAGCGACGGCGAAATGATCGTGCTGCCGATGCTCGGGCGCGGCGGCAAGATCGTCATCCGGGAAGTCGTTGAAGCGGCGCAGCAGAAAGGGCTGGGCTTGCCGCTCCTAATCCGCTTCCAGGACATCCTGCATCACCGGGTGCGCGCGCTGAACGAAGCTTTCAGCGCGGCGATTTCGCGCAAGCGTTTCAAGGGCGTTTACCGGGGAGTGTTTCCGATCAAGGTGAACCAGCTCCGCGAGGTCGCCGAGGAAATCGTCAACGCGGGGCGCCCGTTCCATTACGGACTGGAAGTTGGATCCAAGCCGGAGTTATTTGCCGCGTTGTCGCTGCATACCGATAACGATTCGCTCATCATCTGCAACGGCTACAAGGACGACAATTACATTCGCGCCGCGCTGCTCGGCCGCAAGCTGGGCAAAACCGTGCTCCTGGTGGCGGAGAAGCTTTCCGAGGTTCAACTGATCGTCACGATCGCCAAGGAAGTCGGAATCGAGCCGATGATCGGAATGCGGCTGCGGCTAGCCAGCAAGGGCGCAGGCAAGTGGTCGGAATCGAGCGGAGGCGGCGCGAAGTTCGGCCTCGCGACCGAGGAGCTGCTCCAGGCCACCACGATCCTGCGCGATGCCGGGATGAGCTCCGCGCTCAAGCTGCTGCATTTTCATATCGGCTCGCAGGTCCCGGACATTCTCATCATCAAGCGCGCGATTCGCGAGGCGACTCGCTACTACGCCAAGCTGCGCAAGATGGGACATCCCATCGAATATCTTGACGTCGGCGGCGGCCTGGCGATCGACTACGACGGTTCGCGTACGACCTCGCATTCCTCGATGAACTACAGCGTGCGCGAGTACGCGCGCGACATCGTGTACAACGTCGCGGACGTCTGCGACGAGGAAGGCGTGCCGCATCCGAACCTGGTGTCGGAATCGGGAAGGGCAGTAGTTGCCCATCACTCGGTCCTGGTGGTTGGCGCGCTCAACACGGTTGAAAAGCCGGGCAAGGCGCCTGCCAACTTCCCCGTCGAGGAGCACAAGCTGTTGCGCGAGCTGCGCGAAATCGGCGAACTGGTCGAGCAGCGCGAACTCGCGGAATCGTGGCATGACCTGGTCCAGATTCGCGAAGAGTCGCAGAAGATGTTCGAGCTGGGTCTGCTTGACCTGGAGCTGAAAGCGAAGACCGAGAGCCTGTTCTGGGAAGTGGCCCAGCGCATCATGCGCCTGGCATCCCAGCTCAACGTCAACGATCTGCCGGAAGAGATGGTCGAGCTGCGCCGCGAGCTGGCCGATCAATACATCTGTAACTTCTCAGTGTTCCAGTCTCTGCTGGATCATTGGGCGCTGGGCGCGATGTTTCCGGTCATGCCGATTCATCGCTTGAACGAACGTCCCAGCGCGCGGGCGCGGCTGGCCGACATCACCTGCGACTCCGACGGCAAAATATCCAAGTACATCGTCCGCGACGACGAGGACGATACTCTCCCGCTCCATCCGGTGAACGACCGGCCGTATTTTCTTGGCGTGTTCCTGACCGGCGCTTACCAGGACATCATGGGCGACCTCCACAACCTCTTCGGCCGCGTCAATGAGGTTCACGTCTTTCTCGATACCGACGAGCCCTGCGGCTACTACCTGGAAGTCGTCATACCCGGGAGCAGCATTTCGGAAGTGTTGGGGATGGTGCAGTACGACACGCGCGAGATGGTTGCTCGGGTGAAGATGCAGGTCGATGCGGCGATCAAACAGGACCGTATCAAGCCCAGCGAAGGAATGAAGCTGCTCGAGGACTACGAGAAGGGCCTGAAGGACAACACCTACCTGCACACGACCTGAGCCCGCGAGCGCCGTGGGCCGCGCTCTATCGGCCCGAGCGGGTTGCCTGCACCCTGGTGGCGACGCCGGCAGCGTAGGTAACGATCACCCTCTCTCCCCGCCTGAGTTGGTGAATATCGACGTCGTCGCTGGCACTCAACTCGACAGTCTTGCCGGAACCGAAGGGCTTCACTGAGAAGGTCTTTGCCTTGGTGTCGAGCCGCACGATTCTGCCCGCCACGGCAGGGACCGACGGAGTCGCGGCGGCTTTGGGAGTGGGCGAGGCGATCGTCAGCGGGATGGATTGGGCCAACGAAGAAGTGGCCGCAAGCAATGTCGCGACGGCTAGCGCAGCGTGAAATCTCATCCCTTGGCTGTTCCTTTCCGGAGCTATTTTATAGGGATTTGAAGCGTCGATCATCGGAGGGTGCGCGATTTGCGGGAACGTTCAGGGCGCAGCGCTCAGACTCCGATTTCGCCGAAGAACGACTTCACCGCATCGAGCAAGCCCCGCGGATTGTCGCCTTGTACGTTGTGCCCGGCGTTTTCCACGCGGACCCAGCGCGCGTGGGGGAGACTGCGTGCGAATCTATCCGCGCCTTCATCGCTGAGGATGTCGCTGCGGGCGCCGCGCACGATGAGCACCGGGCACGTGATCCTGGTTATCTCCGCGGCGAGCCGAGCGCGCTGCTCAATACCCCGGGAATCGGACTCCGCGTTTCGGCGCTGGTCGTGCTTGAGCGTCCATTTTCCGTTCGGCAGCCGGCGCAGATTGTAGAACAGGCTGCGGCGAAGCACTTCGGGGTCGCGCAGCGGATTGAACTTGACCGCACGCTCGAGGAACTCTTCGAGCGAGTCGAGCTGCGGCGTGCTCGAAAAGTCGCGGATTCGCTGCGCGCCCGCGGGATTGACCTCAGGGCCCACATCGACGATAACCAGTCCCTTCAGAAGATCGCTATGGCGGGTCGCATATGCGATCGCATTGAGACCGCCCATCGATTGACCGATCAGCACGGGCTCTTCGAGCGCGAGCAAATCGACAAAGCCCTCGACGTCACGAACCTGGGTCTCCACGCCGTAATCGATCGCCGGCGACCACTCGCTGTCGCCGTGCCCACGCTGATCGAGCGCAATGCAGCGATAGTGCTCGCGCATCATCAGTGCGACGACGTCCCAGGTGTGAGCGTTGAGTCCTCCGCCATGGAGAAACAAAACCGGGTGGCCCTTGCCGCCCCAGTCCAGGTAGTGGAAGCGCATCGCACCGACGATGGCCTGGTGATCCTTGGGAAGAACGAAATCAGCTGCATCGAGTCCGGCCACCTGGACGGCGTGACGCAGCATCCGGATTTCGTCGTCGGTGTTCATGAAGGCGGTCTACTCGATCCCGTACTTCGCTATCTTTGCGTAAAGCTTCTTGCGAGAAATACGGAGAAGCTTGGCCGCCCGAACCTTGTTGCCTTCAGTGGTTTCAAGTGCGCGCCGAATAATCGCACGCTCGCTTTCGGCGAAACTTCCGATCGGCAGGCTCTGCGCCGCGCCCTGATGCTCGGGAGTGATGGTTGCGCCAGCAACAGGATGCGGCAGATCGCGCAGGCGAATTGTCGGAGAGTGGCTGAAGGTAAACGCGCTCTCGATGGTATTGGCAAGTTCGCGCACGTTGCCGGGCCACTTGTAGTTGCGCATGGCCATCAGCGCATCTTCCTCGACTCCCGCGATCGGAGTTGGCCTGGTTTGCCGCGCGTTGAACAAATCGACGAAGTGTTCGACCAGCAGGGGGACGTCTTCCAGTCGGTCTCGCAGCGGAGGAATGTGAATAACGCTGGCCTGCAGCCGGTAGTACAAGTCCTGCCTGAGCTGGCCGCTTTGAACCGCTTCTTGCGGATCGCGATTGGTTGACGCGATGAGCCTGACTTCGACGGGAATCTCCCGGGTCGATCCGACCGGGCGTACCGCGCGTTCCTGGACGGCGCGCAGCAGCTTGGTCTGAGTGTCCGGACCCATCTCGGTGATTTCGTCAAGGAACAACGTTCCACCTTCAGCCGCGCGAAAGAGGCCGAGGTACTCGGTGTTCGCGCCGCTAAACGCACCCCGCTTGTAACCGAACAACTCGCTTTCGATCAGATCCTTGGGGATCGCGGCGCAGTTCAGCGCGATAAACGGCGCTCCCGGGTTTGAGCCGCTCTCGTGAATGGCGCGAGCGACGAGTTCTTTTCCCGTGCCGCTTTCGCCGACGATGAGAATCGTTCCACGCGTGGCCGCTGCCGATTCGATTCTCTCGTAGAGTTGATGCATCGCCGGCGTCGCGCCCACCAGGCCCTGGAAGATGGTGCGTTGCTCGCGCGGCGCCATGCTGGCTTGTCGTTCGAGCGCGCTGATGCGTGCACTCGAGACAGCGCTTTTCGAGCGAAAGTAGATGTCCGCCAGGACGATCATGCGGATGTGGCTCAGCTTGTCGAAAGCCTGGTAGATCCGCGGCATCAGCGGGGGGAACGCAGGAAACGCAGTCGAAGCACTCTCCTCGAACAGATGCATCGAGACGATGAGTTCCGAGAAGGGCACGCCTCGGTCGGCCAGCCGCTCGCCGATCTTGCGGATGTCGGCGGCGAACTTGTCCATATCCTTGTCGATCAGATCGTGCAGCGTTGCGTCGAGCTCGCTGCCGAAGATTTCCATGAACTCGTTTCGGTTGAGTGCGCGGCTGTCCCCAAAATGCAGGATGTAGAGCTTGTGCCAGTGCTCGAGGACCTCGGCGCGATGGCGCTGGATCGATTCGAAGACCGAGCGCAGATCGTCGAGCTCGGTATCCCACAGAAGATGAAAATAGCGGGGCCCTGTGCCGGGTAAATTATCAGCAGGGGTAGCTTTGGCTTCCATCTGGGGGGTTACTTCCCTGGTCTCGTCGCCTCAGGCCCTGATGCCGACGGAAGCAGAACCGCTCGGCGTATCGTGCCCGGAAGCGCCAACACTATTACCAAAGCCCGCTTACCACAAATTGGGAGGAGGCGTAATCTGGGGTTTTTCCAAGGGAATTCGCGGTTTCGGCTGCTCTGGCATACTTCCCGCATTTGCCAAGCCTGCGCAAAGCTCGACAAAACGCGTAGCGAACGAGTGCGGCGATGCTCAGAACTTAAGAACGGATCTTCGCTTTGGCAAGACTTACTGGAATTCGTGGGGAGTTTGAGGCAAGCGGTCGATTGACCGGGACCGGAAACCTGCGCAGGCGGCGCGATCGCTCGAAGGCCTCCAACAAGGTTCCGCGCGTAGTGCTGATTTTTTCCGCGGACGAATGGCTGATCGAAATCGTCAAGCACGGACTGGGGCCGGTATGGATGGTGGAGCTATGCCTGGATCCGATTCACGCACATGCGCAGCTGACCAAACCCGGTATCCGTATCGTCGTGGTCGACGACGGAGCCATCGAGGAAACCACCCGCGGATGGCTCTTGGACCAGGCGAAAAGACTGGCACCGCAAGCCCTGGTTGCCTATATAGCGTCGAATCACAATCCCGATGTTGAACGGCAGGCCCGGTCGCATCGCATCCAGTACTACATCGCGAAGCCCATCGATCCGGAGCGGATCGTTACGGTGCTGCGCGCGTTCGCCGATGCGGCAGGCTTGCCGATCTGATCCCTTCACTTCCTACAGTCCGACGAGCCGCTTGAGGCTGGTCGCCTCTCCAATGACGACCAGGTAGTCGCCGCTCTGCACTCGGCTCGCAGATTCGGGGATCATAGAGATCGGTTCGTCGCCGCGCTTGATCGCGACCACGCGCAGTCGCGCGTTGGCCCGTTCGATTTCAGCGATCGTGCGTCCATCGATAGGGCTCCCGGCTTCGACCTTGATTTCTTCAAGGTCAACCTCAGACTCACGTCCGGGAACGGACAGTTCAAGAAAATCGACCACCGAGGGGCGCAGGATACTCGCCGCGATTCGCATTCCGCCCCACTGGTAGGCGGACAAAGTCTGATCCGCGCCGGCCAGCCTGAGCCTGCGCAAACCCGCCTCGGAGTCGCCCCTCGCATGAATCAACGCACGGGGGTTTTTCTCGCGTGCAGACAGCGTGATGTATACGTTGTCGGCGTCCGATGCGGTTGCGACCACGACTGCGCGCGCGGTACGCACTCCCGCTTCTTCGATCACCGTTTCTTCCAGCGCGGAACCGATTACGTAGAGCAGACCGCTCGCGGACAACTCGGGTTCCCGTGCCGGATCCGATTCAATCACCACCATCGGCACCTGGTGGCGCTTCAGCTCTTCGACCACCGCTCTACCGAGGCGTCCGAACCCGCAAACGATTACGTGCTCGTGCAGATTGTGAATCTTGCGATTCATCGCGCTCCTTCCAAAGAAATCCCGCAAACTTCCTTCGATCACCAGCTCCGCAACCGCGGTTAGAAGATAGACAACGCTACCGACGCCCACGACGATAAGTACGATCGTGAACAGGCGTCCACCGGGTCCAAGTGGCTTGACCTCTCCAAAGCCGACCGTCGAGACGGTTATGACCGACATGTACAGCGCATCGATGAACGTCATGTCCTCGATGAGCATGTAGCCGGCCGTGCCCGCGAGCACGATCAGCAAGATTCCTCCGACGGCATAGGCGAATCGATGTGCCGGCGTCGTGCGATCCGGAGACCCAACGGCGGGCTGTTCTTGCGGTCTGAATGGGAAGGCTGTCACGCGTGCCGAAACCGAGATTGCATGGCCGGTCAAAGCGAATCTCGTGCCACGATCGCCGCAGGCACAGCCTTGCAAGGCACGGCGAAAACAGGATCGCCGTGAGGCCGAGGTGCGGAAGGTGTATCCATAGGAGCCATTCTCCCTGGTTCCGGGAGGAGGAGACAAAGTTAATTCGAAGGCTGCGGCGGAAACAGGCTGGCAGGCGGTTTGCGATGGGAGTGGGGGTTCAAATGGCCAAAATGAAGAACTACCAGGAACTGGCGATCGGCTTGCCGAGGCAATGCGCTTCACTTCGCGACGAGGCCCATCGTTTCGCCGAAGAGGTAATACGTCCCGCGGCCCGGAACCTCGATCGTCCAGATATACAGCCTCCCGTCGTCAATCCCGACTCCTCGCTCTTGCAGATTATCAAGGCCGCCTACGGACTCGGCTATCATCGCGCCGTTCTTCCCGCGCATTTCGGCGGGCTGGGTTTGCCTTCTCTCGGCATCCACATACTGCTGGAGGAACTCGGATGGGGCAGCGCTGGGATTGCATTGAGCCTGCTCTCCTCAAGCCTGCCTGTATTGGCGCTCATCGCCGACGGCCGGTCGAAAATGATCGAGCGCTTCGTGAAACCATTCGTGGAAAATCGCGATGCGTCCTGGATTGGATGTTGGGCTCTCAGTGAGCCGCGTCACGGGTCAGATCATTTCCTGGTCGGAAGCGACGAATTTCGCTATCCGACCAACGGCGTCGATCTGATCGCTCGAGCGGATAGCCGAAAGTACGTGCTGGAAGGACAAAAAGCTGCATGGATCACCAACGGCGGAATCGCGACCCACGCCCTTTGCTCCGTGACGATCGAGCCTTCGAAGGCCGCCCAGGCTTTCATGGTGGTTCCGCTTGATTTGCCGGGCGTCTCGCGAAGTCCAGCACCGGGCAAGCTTGGTCAGCGGGAAATGAACCAGGCTCAGATTGTGTTCAACAAAGTCGAAGTACCGCGCGAGTACTTGCTCAAGGGTGAGGGTTTCGAACAGGAAGTCGCGCGTCTGCTTACCTTGGCGCACTCTGGTATGGCGGCAATCATTACCGGTGCGGCCCGTGCCGCGTACGAAGCGGCGCTGGATCATTCCACTCGCCGTCGGCAGGGTGGCAAGCGCATCTGCGACCATCAGCTTGTGAGGCAAGCGCTGTTCGAGATGTTTACCGGAGTGGAGGCCTGCAGGGCATTTTCCCGCGCCGCCCTGGTCTACAACTGGGAGACGGTTAAACCTTCATTGGAAACTGCGATCGCCGCGAAGATTTTCTGCACTCGTACAGCGCTACAGGTGGTCGACAGAGCGATGCAGGTGTTTGGCGCCGACGGGACAGTGGTGGGAAATCCGGTAGAAAAGCTCTTCCGGGACATCCGCGTTTCGATCGTCGAGCAAGGCAGCAACGAAGTGCTGATGCTCGCCGGAGCCAACGCGATTCTTTCGTAAGATGCGGGCCGCCTGGAACTAGGGACTGCCCACCTGGAGATCCAGGTAGGCCGCCCCAACGGATACATCGAGCCCGATATCGCCTTCGATGCTGATGGGCTGAAGCGATATGGACCCGCTCGAACCTCCGACCAGTACGTTGAAACCTCCGCCGGCGCCCAACGTCGCTCCAACACTCGCGCCGGCATAGTGGCCCGCGAGCGCGCCCTCATAAATTGTGCTGGACGGCGCCAACACGGCCCATACTATTACGCCCGAGCTGAGGTAGCCGATGTCGACTCCCAGCTTGGCCAATTCTCCATTGTAGTGTTCCACCTCGCCACGCTGCGGCGTGAACGTGCATTCCAGGTACCGTGATGATCCCACCAGGTAGCCCCATCCGTGCCACACCTCGCAGCGGAGGCTGCCGACCTTAACTTCACCTCGGTCGCTTTCTTGATCTTCAGCACGTAATGGCTCGACCAACACGAGAAGCAGCGCGATTGCGAGCGCGAGGAACCCGACGATTCTCATCGCATGCGTCGGGCGGCGGCTTTCTGACTGGCCGGAGCGTGGGTCTCCCGATGGGCCATTTTTTTGAAGATGGTCATCACGACCCGGTAGAACCGATCGCCGGTCAGATCGGGATATTCCTCGCGCGCCCGGGCTTTGGCGCGTTCCCAGGCGATTTCATCTTCGCGAGTTTTTACTACGTTCACTGGCATAGAAGGGGCATCCTCCTCCCCGCTTAGCCACAGCCATGCCAATGAATCAGCGGAAAGCGATCGATGCGCTGCAATCGTTGTAGCCAGACGTAGGGTGATTCGGCGACCTCTGTGCGGGTCCGCTTTTGCGTTTGGGGACATGTTCACCATCGAATGTCGCCTTCCGACACATCCACCCGAGGCGAGCCGATATTCTTCGACGCTGCCGCAGTTGGCGCGGGCCTTGCTCAAGACTTCTCTGAAAACCATCACCCCTAAACGTACGGAGGAAAAAACAATGGGAGCACTTTTACCCTGGAGGCCTTTTCGCGAACTGGAGCGGATGATGCGACGTATGGATTCGCCATTCCGTTTACTCGAGGAATTGCCTGAAATCAGTGAAGAGGGCCTGGTCCCGGCCGTCGAGAGCTTCGTCAAGGACGGCAATCTCGTTGTCCGCGCCGACGTTCCCGGCATGGACCCCAAGGATATCGATGTCAGCATCCTCGGCAATGTCATGACCGTGAAGGGCGAACGCCGCAGCGAGCAGGAGGTGAAGAAGGAAGACTATCTGCGCCGCGAAGTGTCCTACGGATCGTTCGAGCGCCGCATGACCCTTCCCGAGGGCGCCGCAGTCGACAAAGTCAAGGCGACCTTCAAGAACGGGGTCCTCGAGGTCACCCTTCCGATGGCAAGGGAGGCCGTGGCGAAGAAGGTGCCGGTCGAGCCCGAAGCAGAGAAGAAAGTCGAAATCGCCAAGAAGTAGTCAGGGAACGATCGTGGGCCTGGCGACTTTCACGGCCGTCGGGCTCACGCACGGAGACCATACGATGAAGGTCAAAGAATTGATGACCACCGTCACGCAGTGCTGCCCGGAGTACGCGACCCTCAACACCGCGGCCCAACTGATGTGGGACAACGACATAGGCTGCCTTCCCATCGTTAACAAGGACGATCGAGTGATCGGGATGTTGACGGACCGCGATGTCTGCATGAGTGCGTACCTGCAGGGAGTTTCCCTCAGCGGGGCATCGGTAACCTCGGCGATGTCGAAAGAAGTCTTTTCCTGTAACGCGGATGACGAGGTCGCGTCCGCCGAGCTAGTCATGAGGGAAAAGCAGGTCCATCGGCTTCCCGTCGTGGACTCGGAAGGGCATCCCGTCGGCCTGATTTCCCTAAACGACATCGCCCGCGAGGGAGCGCGCGAGGCGGACTCCCGCAAGTCGCGACAAGTCAGCGATGCGGAGATAGTTCGAGCGCTTGCCGCGTTGTGTGCCCCTCGCCACCGAATCATCACGACCGAAGCCGCGTAGAAACGGGATGACTTTCGGTCTGCCGCGGAGCTGCAATGGCATATAGAGAACTCCATTTTGACTCGGAAGCCCGGGAGAGACTGCTCCGCGGCGCCAGAGCCCTGACCGACGCCGTGCGAATCACGCTCGGACCCAAGTCCAAGTGCGTGCTAATCCAAAGAAGTTTCGGCGTGCCCCTGGTTTGCAATGACGGCGTAACCATCGCCAAGGAAGTTGAACTTAAGGATCCGTCCGAGAACCTTGGCGCCCAGATGATCCGACAAGCCGCCGAGCGCACCGGGGAAGCGGTCGGTGATGGAACCAGCACCGCGACGATCCTCGCGCACGCAATTTTTGCGGAAGGCGTCCGCAATGTCGCGGCCGGCGCCAGTGCCATCGATCTCAAGCGCGGCATCGATCGCGGCACCAGGACTGCCATCGATGCTCTGCGCAAGCTTTCCAAGGCGGTGCAGAGCCGGCGCGAAAAGGCGCAAGTCGCCGCTATTTCCGCGCACAATGACATCGCAGTCGGTGAGTTGGTGGCCGATGCCTTCGAAAAAGTTGGGGCGGAGGGTGTGGTTTCGCTGGAAGAATCCAAAACCACCGAGACCCAGCTCGAAATCGTCGAGGGCCTCGCTTTCGATCGGGGCTACCTGTCGCCGTACTTCGTGACCGACCCGGAAAAAATGGAGGCCGCACTTGAAGACGCGCTGATCCTGATTACCGACAAAAAGATCGGCGTGATGAAGGACCTGCTGCCGCTACTCGAGCAGATCGTGCGCGGCGGGCAGGCGCTGCTGATCATTGCCGAAGACGTCGACGGCGAGGCGCTTGCCACGCTGGTGGTGAACAAGCTGCGCGGCGCGCTCAAGTGCATCGCGGTCAAGGCGCCGGGATTCGGAGACCGCCGCAAAGAAATGCTCGAGGATATAGCGATACTGACCGGCGGTCGCGTCGTTTCCGAAGACTTGGGACTCAAGCTGGACAAGGTTGAATTAACGGCCTTAGGCCGCGCTCAGCGCGTGGTTGTCGATCGCGACAATACCAAGATCATCGGCGGTCTCGGCGACAAGGAGCTTATCGAAGGCCGCAAGAAGCAACTCCGGCAGCAAATCGACAAGACCACCAGCGACTACGATCGCGACAAGCTCAAGGAGCGTCTCGGCAAGCTGGCCGGTGGAGTCGCGGTGATTCGTGTCGGCGCCCCATCCGAATCCGAGATGAAGAGCCGCAAGGAAGCACTGGACGATGCGATCAGCTCGACCCGCGCCGCGATTGCCGAAGGAATCGTGCCTGGAGGAGGACTCGCGCTCCTGCGCGCCATCGAGGCGGTGGAACGCGAAGAAAGCCAGGCTTCAGGCGACGAGCGCACCGGGCTCCAGATTCTCAAGCATGCACTCAGAGAACCCGCCCGCCAGATTGCCGAGAACTCCGGCGAGGATGGCGGCGTCGTTATCCACGAGATGCTGACGCATCAGGGCAACTGGGGATTTGATGCCGCACAGCGAAAGTACCTGGACCTGGTCGAGGCTGGAGTTATCGATCCGACCAAGGTGGTTCGCCTTGCGCTCGAAAATGCCGCATCTGCCGCGACCTTGTTGCTGCTGAGCGAGGCGACCCTGACTGAGATACCCGAAGAAAAACCAAAGACGATGCCTGGTCTGCCGGAGTGATCCGGCTGCGTCGCGCGGCTCAGATGTCGAAAATGATGCGGGCGTGCCAGCCATCTGCCGCTTGCTCGACCGATAGCTGGTGATAGGTGACGGCCTTGATCTCACCGCGAAAGTCGTGGCGTTCAGAATCGAATTGCTCGCCGCGAAGGGTGATTCTCAGGGTCCGGCCGTCCTCTTTGACGATCGCATCGCGCCAGATGAACGATTCGACGACAAACAAGTTGAGTAATTCCGCAAGCAAGTCGTGCATCAAGTCCGGGTCCGTGTCTGCCTCGACGGTGAGTTCACGCTCCTGCTTCGCGGATACAGTTTCTCTGCCTACCAGCATCGAACCCATCGCAATCGCGGCCCGGCGAAACAACTCGCCGCGAGTCGGCGCCGCCAGTTCGATACCGGTATCGCCGGTGTGCTCGAATTCCCGGTAAAGAGCGGCCTCGCACTCGTTCTGTGGTGTGCTCCGCGCCGCCATCATCCCTTGATCACGATGAACGGCTTCAGACGCGCTACTGTTCGGGTGACTCCCGCGGCTTCCATGACCTGCACGACTTCAGCGACGTCTTTGTAGGCTGCCGGCATCTCCTCGGCAACGCCGGCGCGCGTATGCGCCCTCACCGTCACGCCGACGGCTTCCAGTTCCGATCGCAGATCGCGGCCGCGCGCCTCGGCCTTTGCCCGGTGCCTGCTCATCACGCGGCCTGCGCCGTGACACGACGAGCCAAACGTTTCGCGCATCGCGGTTTCCAACCCCGCTACGACAAACGAATAGCGGCCCATGTCGCCGGGGATGAGTACCGGCTGGCCGTGGTCCCGCAGCGCCTCCGGCAACACGGGATGCCCGGGACCGAATGCGCGAGTGGCGCCTTTGCGATGGACGCAGACCAGCCGCTTGCGATGGTTCACGATGTGCTCCTCGAACTTGGCGATGTTGTGGCACACGTCGTACACGAGCGCGAAGCCAAGCTCACCGGGCGACACGGATAGCGCCTCCATCATGGCTTCCTGCGACAGGTGCATCATCACCTGCCGGTTACACCATGCGAAGTTGGCAGCGGCCGCCATCGCGCCGAGATAGGCCTGCCCTTCGGGAGAACTGATCGGCGCGGCAGCGAGCTGTCGATCCGGCAGCCGGATTTCGTAGCGCGCCATCGAGGCGCCCACCACCTTGAGATAGTCGTCGCAGGTTTGATGGCCCAGGCCGCGCGACCCGGAATGAATAAGCAGCGTGACACAGCCCTCGCGCAGACCGAAGGCTTCAGCAAGGTCGCGGTCGTAGATCTGATCGACGCGGCTAACTTCCAGGAAGTGATTGCCCGATCCAAGAGTCCCAATCTGTTTTGCGCCTCGCTGGTACGCGCGTTCGCTCACGCGATCGGGGTTCGCGCCCGCCAGCCTTCCACCCTCTTCGGTGTGGTCGAGGTCGCGCCGGGTTGCGTATCCGTTGCGCAACGCCCATTGCGCACCCTCGGTCACGACTTGCTTGAGCTCTTTACGGTCCAGTCCCGGAATCGCGCCCTCCGAACCGACCCCGGCGGGAATTTTCGCGAACAGCGCATCGGCCAGCCGCTCCCTTCGCGGCTCGACCGACTTGAACTCCAGGTTCGTAGTCGCCAGACGGACGCCGCAGTTAATGTCGTAGCCGACGCCACCCGGCGATATCACGCCGTTGGCAGCATCGACCGCGGCGACACCCCCGATCGGAAATCCATAGCCCCAGTGAATGTCGGGCATCGCCAGCGAATGCCCGACGATACCCGGGAGGCACGCGACATTGGCGACCTGGGTCAGTGCGGGATCGTCCCGCAGCTCTTCGATCATCCTCGAGTTGGCATAGATTCTTCCTGACACCAGCATCGCGCCGTGTTGCGGAATCTCCCAGAGATGATCGTTGAGCTTGATAAGCTGCATGGCAGCGACTTGCTTCGTGCGAACGCGCCGCCGAGGGCGAGCCTAGCGATGCGTGATTAGACCCTCCATCGAACGTCCGACGTTGAGGCGGCTGATCGCTTCAGCCAGCACCGCTGCGACGCTTACGACCTCAAGGGGCAGGGAGCCGCGCTCCGCAAGCGGAAGGGTGTCGGTGACGACCAGCCGCTTGATGGGCAGGGCTGAGAGCCGCTCGGCGGCCGGGCCGACCAGCAGTCCGTGAGTAGCGACCACCGTTATTTCCGGTGCGCAACCCGCTGCAAGCAGGGCTTCCGATGCGGCCGCGATAGTGCCGCCGGTAGTTATCATGTCATCGATGATTACGGGTGCGCGACCAGCGACATCGCCAACGATTCCCAGCACCTTTACGTCACGGCCTTCGGTGCCGCGGCGAATCTTGTGCGCAACAGCCATCGGTCGATACAGTCTCTCTCCGTAACGTTCGGCCAATTTTACCGCGCCAAGGTCGGGGGCGACGACGACGGCATTTTGTGCGATCGCGTCGCTGACCTTGTCCGCGAGCAGAGGTATCGCGCTCAGATGCTCAAGAGGTATTCCGAAGAAACCTTCCAATGCGACGGTATGTAGATCGATCGAGATGATTCGGTTGAAGCCGCCCGCACTCACGAAGTCCGCGGCCACTCTGCCGCCTACGGCTTCGCGTCCTTTGGCGCGGCGGTCCTGGCGGGCATATCCGAAGTAGGGGACCACTGCGGTCAGCCGGGCCGCTCCCGCCCGCCGGCACGCATCGGCTAGAAACAGCAACTCCATCAAATGCGTATCTACCGGCGGCCCCGTGGGCTGGATCACGTACACATCGCTGTCGCGCACGCTTTCATCTATCTCGACGTGCAGTTCGCTGTCCGGAAAACGCCTGAGAACCGACCGGCACACGGGCACGCCGAGCGCGTCGCCAACGGCGGCCGCGAGAACAGGATTGCCGGAACCAGCCGCGATAACGAGGTTCATGCTCTCAGACCGTGCGCTTGAGCCGGTCGCAATGCAATGCCGGTCAGGCCGGCGGCTTTTCTGCCGCGCGAGCCGCAACTTCCGGCGCGCCTGTCAATGCGGAGCAGACATCGTGAAGCCAACCGGCAGTAGAGAGCTCGTCCTCCGCTATCAGCCTCAAGGCCTGCCGGGATTCCAGGTCGGACTTGAGAAGCGTCGCGAAGTTGGCGATCGGTGCGGCGGCTTCGCGTGGCTCGGGTATGAAATTCACTACGCCCATCAGCTTGTCGAGGTCGGAGATCTCCGGGTTTGCGAGCACCTCGACCAGCTTGCTGCCGTGCTCGCTGCTCAGGGAATGCAGTTGACCACCGATTTCACGGGCACGCCGCTCAAGCAGTCGCGCGTGGCAGGCAGCGCGCTCGGCAATCAGGATCAATCCGCTGCGGAGGCCCGCAGTTCGGCACACGGCGGCCCACTTTGCGAACGCCAGTGCAGCGTCGATTTGCGTGGCGTGGAGCCTGTCGAAGAAAGTCAGCACGGCATCACGTTCCGATCGAAAGACCTGGCCCAAAGCTTCGAAGCGCGGGGCTTCGCCTCCTTCGGCCCCGGTGGCGTCGTGTTCGAGGCGATTCATTTCCTCTTCGAACGCGGATTCGGTCAGGAGACCGCTGCGATAAGCACGCAGTAACTGGCGGACTTCAAAATCACGGCTCATAAGGCTTCCTTTTGGACTTTCAGCATCGGCGCGGCGGCAGCCGCTCCTTCGTCAATCTGTGCGCCGATCGGTTTGTTCAGCGTATCCGTGCAGGATCGTTTTCACTTCGTCGTCGTTGACCTGGTGGAAATCGCGATAGAACTGGCCGACGGCGAAGAAGTCTTCGGGTTGCTCGAGACAGACAATTTCGTCGGCCTCGCTCCGTAATGCATCGATGGTTTCGGGCGGGGCTACCGGCACTGCCAGCACCAGCTTGCCCGGTTTCTGGCGGCGCACGCCGCGCAGGGCGGCGCGGACGGTCGCGCCAGTCGCTATTCCATCGTCGACGACGATTACTACCCGGCCTTCGAGCGGGACCTTGGGTCGGCCACCCCGATAGGCAAGTTCGCGCCGCTTTATCTCGTTGAGCTGCCGCTCGACCTCGGCCTTGATGTAGTGGTCTGAAACGTCGAGCTGCTCGACGATTTGCTCATTGAAAATCGCGCGCGGATGGTCGCCGTCGACGACGGCGCCGATGCCTAATTCCGGCTGGCCGGGGGCCCCCAGCTTTCGCACGACCAGGATGTCCAGCGGTGAGCGAAGTGCATCGGCCACCTCTCTCGCCACGGGCAGTCCGCCGCGCGGCAAAGCCAGCACTACGGCCTTCGTTCCAGCGTATGACTTGAGCCGACCGGCCAGGGCACGACCCGCATCTTCCCGGGTTGGAAACACCCGTGGAATCTGGAATTCCGGGTCGTCGTCGCGCTCGGCTTTCAGATGAGAGGCGAACCAGTTCGCGGCCAATTCGGCAACGTGCTCCAAAGTTCCGGGTTCCTCGAACAGATGGGTTGCACCCGGCACAATTTTCAGAGATTTCTCGCAGCGCAAAACGCGGTAGGCTTTTTCGTTGAGCTCTATGACGCCGTAGTCGTCGCCGCCCACGATTAGCAATGTCGGCGCTTTGACAGTTGCAAGATGACGGATTGCGAGGTCCGGCCTGCCGCCCCGGGAAACCACCGCCTTGATGCCAGGGTCTTTTGACGCCGCAATCAGGGCCGCCGCCGCACCCGTGCTGGCCCCGAAGTACCCAAGCGCATAGCTTCCGGTTTCAGGTTTGCTGCGCAGCCATCGCGTTGCGTCGTTGAGACGATGTGCGAGAAAATCGATGTCGAAAACATTGTCGCGGTCTTCCGCTTCGTCCTCGGTGAGCAAATCGAACAGTAACGTGCCGATGCCGGCGCGCTGCAGCGCCTCGGCGACGAACCGATTGCGGGGACTGAGCCTGCTGCTTCCGCTCCCATGTGCGAACAGAACCACGCCGACTGCATCCTTTGGAATCACTAGTTCCCCGTCGAGATGCAGCGAATCGGATGGAATCGAGATTTGTGTGGTCGATGTGGCCATCGTGCCTGCTCGCCAAGCCCATTGTGCATTCACCGTGCCGGTCCGATGTTCGGCCCGGTACGGGTTTGGGTCAGAGATGCGATTCCGGTGGAAGACGGAGAACGTGTACTGCCGGTGCCGACGGCCCCCATGCAGGGGCGAAAAAGACCCGGGCGTGGCGGCTTGAACCGGCGTCTACGGATCGGTGCTCATCATGACGCCGAGCTTGCGAATCTGATGGCATAGGCCGTTGCTGAGTTTTCCCTTTTGCCAGACGTAGTCGGGATCGATCGGCTTGGTGTGCCGCACGTCGGGGTTCTTCGAGTTGCCGTACTCCGGAACCTGGATACATCGACATCCGGCATCGGCCAGGGTCGTATTGGCGAGCAGGTACTCGGGCACGATTGATTCGCGCAACACCTGGGTCGTGCTCATGGTCGGTACTGTGCCACTTCCTGCTGCGCTGAATCCCAAACCCGTAAAGGCGGGATAGATACCGTAGTTCGTCTTCAGTGCGAGAGCACCCGGCGACGAACCTGAATTGTTGAAGATTTGGGTCGCAGCCGTGAACGCGGTGGACAGGCCCGTGACGAAAACGCTCTGCTGCGAATCCTGGTATCCCTGCGCGGCACAGAACATGACGTTGTTTCCGTCGTTTGGATTCGGTGGGCAAGTGTAGCCAGCGCCCTGGAAGTCGCTCACGATCGTCGCGAAAACGTTGGGCCACGAGGCCAGAATCGGGCTGACGGTCTGTCTTTGGTCTGCTGATGGTTTGCATCGCATCACCACCAGGTCCTGTCCCGAAGGGTAGTAGTTACCGACCAGCGCAACGTACTGATCCACCGTGACAGCGGGTTGGACGAAGGTGGTCGCGGTGAAAAACGCTCTAAGGTTCCTTACCGCGGAGTCGTTTCTGCCGAGGTAAGCGACCTGGGTTCCCGGACTCACCCAGATCAAGCGCAGGAAATCGCCATAAGTGTCAGCATCGCGGGACGCGTCTGTGATGCCGGCCGTGGTTGCTCCATACGGCGGGAGAGCGTGCGCGGGTGGACTCAAGGACAATATGGAGGCTGCAAGGGCGGCCATCGCCCATACCCTCAATCCGGCGAGTTCCTTCAAGATGCCAGCGGTGTACTGACGAGTTTCCATTTCCGGCGCTTTCCTCCTGGAATCCGTATTCTGAGCAAGGCTTTCGCGTATACCTGCGCCGGCGAACAGCATCGACCATGCCGACTTCGGATTCCGTCAATACAGGCGGCTGGAGAGAGCATCGTGTGTGGCCTATGGCGCCAGTGACCCTTAGCGACACACGAACAGATGGCGCTTCGCGGAATCGAAGAACGCGGATCGCCCGAAATTCACGGGGATCGTGATAGGCCGGCCCACGCTCTTGCCATCACAGGGCTTCTTCTCATATGGCATGCAAGGTGCTCTCTTGGGAACGCGGCTCAGGGAGGCCTCACGAGCATGGGCGAACAATCAAAGGCGGGTCATTCGGTTCATAACGAGACAGGAGTGAGGCATTTGCTCCAGGACCTCAATCGCGAGGATTCACGTCTGCGAGCGCGCCTGCTCGACGCCGCGCTTGCCGGTTTGAGACTTTCGCGCGATCCGCAATCGATGGGATTGCGGGAAGACGTTGCACAGCTGTGGGCTTCGATGGAACCGGTGCTATCCCATCACCTGGAGACCGAGGACAGCCAGGTGCTCCCGTGGCTCAAGGAACACAAGAAGCTTACCGCCGCAAACCTGGAACGGATTCGTGAGCGGCACCAGGCATTGCACAAACTTATGAACGCGGTTGACAAGCGCAAGCTCGATGCGGTCACCGCGGACGAAGCTCGCAATATCGGCAAGAGCCTTGCCGCGCTGGCGGTGGCGCTCGATGACGCGATCGACGACGAAGAGCGCCGGCTGCTCCCGACGCTCCGCAAAGCACTTTTCGAGAGTTTGGACTGAGGGCGGTCCCGCGCTTAGCGGAACTGAACACAGCCAGACGGCACGACGCGTGGACCCCGAAATCGGCAGATAGCGCTACAAGAATCGCTGAAACGCCGAGCGCCACCGCGGCAGAAAAATCTCCAGCCTTCACGAGCCGGTCGTCCGCAAAAGCTCGTTGCACGCGGGTTTCTCGCAGGCATGCCGATTGCTGATTCCTTTTCCTGACACTCAAAGAGGGAAAGGAGTCGGTGATGAACAAGAATCAGGCAAAGGGAAATTGGAATCAGCTGAAAGGTGAAATCAAGAAGCGGTGGGGTGCTCTCACGGACGACGATCTGATGGAGGCTGAGGGGGACATGCAAAAGCTCGCGGGCAAGATTCAGAAGAAGACCGGCGACGATCAGCAGGCGATCGAAAGGTGGCTGCATGATCACCACGCGAGTTAATCCGCATGCGATGTCGACGCAAGGCGCGCGTGTCGCGTGCGCCTCGATCGGCGACTCCAATCAGAGCTTCGATGCCGGCTCGAGCCACTTCCGCGCGCCTTCCTCGAGCATCTTGGCGGCCGCGTCGGGAGTCCGCGGCAATCCGATCGTGGTGATGACCACCTCGGACACGCCCGCATCGCGGTAGCGCTTCAAATCGTCCGGCGTAATCTGTTTGCCGCTCGGTGACACGATCAGCTCGATGTCAGAGAGCTTGCGATTGTTGGCACGGACCAACTGGTCCAGCTTGGCGATCTTTGCCGATGCCTCGTCGGGCAGAAGGTTGAAGCCAAACCATCCCGTGCCGTAGTCCGCGACGCGGCGCAGCGCGGGAGTGCTTTCGCCGCCGAAGATGATCGGCAGGCGCGCGCCCTGTACCGGCTTGGGATACGACCGCACGTCCTTGAAGCTGACGAACTCACCCTGGTAGGAGCTGAGCTCGTCGCCCCACAACTTGCGCATCGCAGCGATGCATTCGCGCGTCCGCTGTGCGCGCCGCTCCCAGGGAATGCCGATCGCGGTGAATTCCTCCTCCAGCCATCCGATGCCGACGCCAAGTGCGACGCGCCCCTCGCTCAGCCAATCGAGAGTCGCGATAACCTTCGCCAACACGACTGGATTGTGTTCGGGCACCAGGCAGATGCCGGTTGCGAGGCGGATCTTCTCGGTGGCCGATGCCATCACGGTCAGGCTGATGAACGGATCGGGAATGGGCGCATTGGTCGGTGCGGGCAGGACGCCGTTCTCGCTGTACGGATACTTGGAAGCATACTTGTCCAGCAGCACCACGTGCTCCGGCACCCACAGCGTGGAAAATCCAAGACGCTCGGCATGCGATGCGAATGCCTTGGTAAGCGCGGTTCCTCTGGCCATTCCCGGGGCCAGGGAAAAAACTCCGATTTTCATCTGCGACTGCTCCTTTGCTCATCGCGGCTGTGCGAGGTTGAGGCGACTGCGCCGAGCCTAGTCGCGAGGCTGTATCCGATCAACGAAACGCACATACGCCGCGCGCTTGCACGGTCTGATTTTATGATATGAAAGCGCCGGCGCGAGGCTCATGCCGAAGTCCGTCAAAGAATCCGCCGCGCAATTGGAGCTTGCGCACCTGGACCGGGAGAAGAATCTTACCCGGCTTGCCTATGCCGCGATGGTCGTGCTGGGCATCAACGTGGGATGGCTCGGACCGTTCCTTCCGCAGATCGCGTATGGAATTAATGCGTCGCTGGATCGCACCGGACTGATTCTGAGCGCGATAGCGTTAGGTTACTTCGTTGCGTTGCCCGCCGGCGGCGAGTTCGGTCATCGGCGTGGCCCGCACTTCCTGCTCATCGTCGCGACGGCGATGGATGCGGTGGGGTTCGGATGGCTGGCGGTCGCGTCCAGCCTCCCCGCGAGCATCTGCGCAGCTGTTCTCATCGGCTTCGCGCAATGCGGAATCGACGTCGCCGTAAACGCCCTGGTCGCCGAACTGAACCGCGATCGGCTCGCCGCCGCCCTCAACTACCTGCACATGATGTTCGGCGTGGGCGCCACGATGGGTCCGGCGATCGATGGTCTCGCGATGGCGCGAGGCATCAGCTACCGGCTGACGTTCACTGCCGGCGCAGCCGCGATCGCGATGCTGGCGGTGACGCTGGCGGCAACTCCGCGGATGAAGTCGCCTTCGCCGCCAGTCGATGGCGAGAAACACGATCTGCGCGCTTTGCTGATGCATCGGCTCATTTGGGCGATCGCGCTGGTACTCTTCCTCTACGTCGGCGCCGAAGTTGGCGTAGGCGCATGGCTCTATAGCTACCTGCGGCACGGCGCCGTTCCGGTTGCCATCTCAGTCGCATCGGCCGGAGTTTCCATCTACTGGGCAGGGCTCATCGGCGGGCGATTGTTGGGCGGCATGCTCGCGCATCGAGTGCCCCCGCTGCGGCTCGCAGCTATCGGATCGCTGATCGCGGCGGCTGGGCTGCTGTCGCTGATGTTCACCGGATCCGTTCCGATGCTGTCATTTCCCATTGTTGCGATAGTCGGTGTCGGCTTCGGCCCGATCTTTCCGAACATGATCGCCGCAGGCGCCGAACGATTCCCATCGCGAGTCGCCAGCATGACATCGATCGTCGCGGGCGGCGCCGCGCTCGGCGGTTCGGCAGTGCCGTGGGCGATGGGCCTGGC
>Ga0335085_10002616_pt1 | contig 33221 bp, 27 predicted proteins | sample Lox_Sample_45_FD_206712 | JGI IMG/M metagenome (GOLD analysis project Ga0335085, IMG submission 206712) | Soil microbial communities from Loxahatchee National Wildlife Refuge, Florida, United States - Lox_Sample_4.5 | ecosystem: Environmental > Terrestrial > Soil > Wetlands | place: USA... | reverse complement strand
AATGATCCCGGGAGGCTTGGGATTGGTCAGCTCCGCTTGGAAATGCATCGCCTGTCCGGCGCCGGCACTACGCAGCGTCAACGTGCGCAGCTCCCAATTCATGGGTTCGCGTCCCGCCTGTTTGGATAGCACATTCAGCTCCGTACCATCCGCCTCCACCCGATCGATTTGGAAATTGGCGAGTCGCAGCGGAGTCCTCCCCTGAATTTCTTCCGTATGCTTCTGCGTTCCTTTCGCAGGCACGTTGATCACCATGCCTTCGAGCTTGACCCGCATGAGGTGGACGGGCTTGCGCAGAAGGTCAATCGGCAACGCCGTCGCCGTCAGGTGCTTCACGGTTAGAAACGGCGGCAGCGCAGGGTCCCGATTGGGAAGCACAAAGTTGTCCGCCGTCACTCGAAACACGGGAATCAGCGTCACGTGCAGATTTTCTAGCTGGACATCGCGGCCGTAGTGCTGTCTGAGCGCCTCGAGAACGCTGGCCTGAAGCCGCCGCTCGAGCGGCGCGGGCACAGTCAGCAACGAGATGCATGCAATTCCAAGAGCGATTACAAGGGCCGGCAGACCCCAGAGCAGGAACCTAGCGCGTCGAGGCAGGGCCATGATTCAGTATGTCGGTACCTTCGCTCCCCACTAGAAGTAGTTACCTCTTGATCGATGCAGGCGCCTGGCTAATTCGATGCGAACCAACCTTAGAAGTCGCCCGATGTGAAGATGTTAGAGGCGAAGAGATTTCCGTATTCGGCCGACGATCTCTGCAACGCTGGAATCGACATTGACCGCGAGGGCATCCTTCGGCTCCTGCAGCGCTGCAAACTGACTGGGCAACAGCTTGCGGTCCATGTAATGTCCATGTCGCGCTTTCAGGCGTTCCGCGATCAGCTCGCTGTCGCCCTGCAAATACACGACTCGGACCTCCGGACCGACTACGAGCTCATCCCGGTAAGCTTGTTTGAGCGCGGAGCACGCCAGCACAACATCTGTCCTCGCGCCCACCCACTCCTCGATTCTCTTCCGCAGAGCCGCCAGCCACGGCGCACGGTCCGCATCGTCCAGAGGAATCCCCGCACGCATCTTCGCGACATTCGTTTGTGGGTGGAAATCGTCAGCGTCGGCGAATTGCCAGCCCAGCCCTTCGGCTAGCGCCTGACCGACGGTGGTCTTACCCGAGCCTGTCACTCCCATTAAAAGGATGACCATCGTCAATCGGCAGCCATGCGCTGTTGGCCGACCCGGAGGACGAAGTGGTCCATGGCATAGGCGAAGCCGTTCTCTTCGTTGCTTTTGGTCACGAATTTGGCTTGTGCCTTCACGTCGTCGAACGCATTTCCCATGGCGATGCTGACGCCACTCTTGCGAAACATGAACGTGTCGGTAGTCATGTCGCCGATGGTGGCTATCTGCTCGGCAGGAATCTGCAGCATCTGCGAGATGCGCAGAACCACTTCACCTTTGTTAGCCCGCGCGTCGGTTACGTCCAGATAGTACGCGCTCGAGCGAGTTCCCGAGATTGTCGGACTGCCATGCTGGGCCAGGTCTGCTTCGGCCTTGGCCACGGCGTCGTAGTTATCGCTCACGCCAACCAGCTTCAGTACACGAAATTGCGACATGTCGCGGGTCATGAGCGGCCGTGCCTTGCGCCCCATCTGCGATTCGTGACGAGCCACATGTGGGCCGTCAGGCTGGCTGACGAACCAGTCCGCATCGGTCCACACCCACAAATCGAAGCCCAGTCGAAAGATGAAATCGGCCACCGATTGTGCGTCGGCCGGGGTCATTTGCAGCTCCTGCAAAACCGTTTCGTCCGGACTGATGAAAAGAGCTCCGTTGAAGCACGCGAGAGGTTCGCGCACCTGGAGCTTACTTACCAGCTCGCGTACCATTCGTGGCGGCCGCGCGCTCGCAATCGTGAAACGTATTCCGGCCTGATACAAGCGTTGCACCGCGGCCGACGCGCCCGAGGTGAGCTCTTTATTGTTATCGAGCAGCGTCCCGTCGACGTCGGAAATCACCAGTGTCACTCGGTTCTTGATTGCCGGGGGGTTGCTCATAGGTTCCAGCCATTCTCCCGCTTCAGTGGGCGCCAGCGTTTGCGATCGCATTGAATCAGGGAGTCGGCGTTCGCGGGACCCTCGCTGCCGGCCGGATAATTCGGAAATTCGGGTGGCGGCAGCCGCGCCCAGGCCTCTTCAATCGGCGTAATGATTCTCCACTCGGCCTCCACTTCGTCGCGACGAGTAAACAGGGTTGCGTCGCCGCGCATCGCGTCCAGCAACAACGTCTCGTAAGCTACCGGCGTGGCTGTCCCAAACGTCTCGCGATAGGAGAAGTCCATGTTCACCCGGCTTGCGCGCATGTGCGAACCCGGCGTCTTCGCGCCAAAATTAATTGCGATTCCTTCATTCGGCTGGATCCGCATCGTGATGACATTGTGATGCACATCCCCCGGGTTTCGGGCAAAGAGTGCCTGCGGGGTGCGCTTGAAGTGGACGGCTATTTCCGTAAGCTGGTTCGCGAGCCTTTTGCCGGCGCGCACGTAGAACGGAACTCCTGCCCAGCGCCAGTTATCGACGTGAAATTCCACCGCAACATAGGTCTCGGTATTCGATTGCGGATTCACGCCCGGCTCCTGGCGATAGCCGGCAACCTCCACGCCGTTGATCGTTCCCGGCCCGTACTGCCCGCGAATCGTCCGCTTGGCAACCTCCTCCACCGTCATCGGACGGATTGCGCGCAGAACCTGCACTTTCAGCTCGCGTACGGAGTCCGCGTCGAAGGCCACCGGAGGCTCCATGGCGGTCAACGTCAGTAACTGCAGAAGATGATTGGCCACCATGTCACGCAATGCGCCGGTTTCTTCATAGAACGCTGCGCGGTTCTCCACTCCTAGCGTCTCGCCGGCCGTGATCTCGATATAGTCGATGTAATTACGGTTCCAGATCGGTTCGAACATCGAGTTGCCGAAGCGGAATACCATGATGTTCTGCACCGTCTCTTTGCCGAGGTAGTGGTCGATTCGGTAGACCGCGTCTTCGGGAAACACGTGCGACACGATGTCATTCAGTTCCTCCGCACTCCCCAGGTCGTGTCCGAACGGCTTCTCGAGAACGATGCGCGTCCAGCCCTCGCTGTTTCGGGCCAGACCCGAATTCCCCAGCCCTTCCACGATCGGCGGAGCCAGCGACGCCGGCGTCGAAACGTAAAACAACACGTTCTTGCTGGCGCCGTTCTTCTGCAGCTCCGCGATCTTGGCTTTGAGTATCGGGTAGAAGTCCGGATGGTTGGCATCACCCACCATGTAATGCAGCCGCTTGGCAAAGCCCTTCCAACCGTCTTCTGTGTAGTTCCGCGCATCTTTCGAATACGCCGCGCCCTCGTGCATCCGCTCCTGAAACTCCTCATCCGTGAGTTGCGTCCGGCCAATCCCCAGAACATCGAAGTTCGGATTCGTACAGCCGATACATGCCAGGTCGTAGAGGGCTGGGATCAGCTTGCGGCGTGTCAAATCGCCGGTGCCGCCGAAAATCACCAGCAGACACGAGCCCGCTTTCGGCAGGGTGGGTTGCACGATCTTGATTGGTTCAGTTACGGCTGCTGGACTCACTTCTCTCCTCCGGTCGGGCGGCGGCCAGACTTCTGTGCCAATCCGACCCAATCTGTGTGAATAAAACCAGCGTTCGGACGGTCAGTCCGCTGATAGCCATGGGCCCCAAAATAATCACGCTGCGCCTGGGTGAGGTTCTGCGGAAGCTGCGCGCTGCGATAGCTGTCAAAATAGGCAAGCGAAGCCGACATAGCCGGTACCGGAATGCCCATTTGCACGGCGGTCGCAATCACCCAGCGCCAGGCCTGCTCTGCCTTCCGCATCCAGTTCATGAAGTCGTAGTCGAGCAACAGGTTCGGCAGATCGGGCTGCCTCTCAAATGCCCGCATGATGGAGTCGAGGAAACGCGCCCGGATGATGCATCCACCCTTCCAGATGCGCGCTAGCTCCCGCAGGTTAATGTTCCATTGCCATTCCTGCGACCCGGCGCGGATCAGGCTCATGCCCTGGGCATAGGAACAGACCTTCGACGCATACAGCGCATCGTGTACCGCTTGGATCAACTTGCGCTTGTCTTCCCCATAACTCCCGGCAGTCTGGGAAAAGATCAGCTGGCTGGCGATGACTCGTTCGTCCTGCATGCTGGAAAGCGCGCGCGCGTCGATGGCCGCCGTGATCGTAGGTATCGGAACGCTCAGGTCAAGCGCGACCTGGGCCGTCCACTTGCCGGTGCCCTTTTGACCAGCCTTGTCGAGGACCATATCGACCAGCGGATTGCCGGTTTCCGGATCGATCGCCCCAAGGATTTGTGCCGTTATTTCGATCAGGTATGACTCGAGTGGACCGCGATTCCACTCCTCAAAAACGACTGCCAGTTCGCCGGCTTCCAAGTGAAGGGCTTTGCTGAGTACTTCGTATGCCTCGGCGATGAGTTGCATGTCGCCATACTCAATGCCGTTGTGGACCATCTTGACGAAATGACCCGAGCCGTCCGGCCCGATATAGGAGACACACGGCCCCGAATCGCTTTTTGCGGCGATCGACTGCAGAACTGGTACCAGGTGCCCGTACGAATCCCGCGCGCCGCCCGGCATCAGCGACGGGCCGTGGCGCGCGCCTTCTTCGCCACCCGACACCCCCATCCCGAAGAAGCTGACCATCGTTTGCCGCAAGGTGAGCTCGCGACGAATGGTGTCCTTGAAGTAAGAGTTGCCGCCGTCAATGACGATGTCACCCGGGGCCAGGTACGGCGTGAGCTTCTGCAGCGTCTGGTCAACCGGATCGCCTGCCTTGATCATCATCAGGATGCGGCGTGGTCGCTCCAGCGAGCGGCAGAATTCCTGTAACGACTTCCTTCCGAGGAGATGCTGGCTGGGGTGCTCCCTCAGCACTCGGTCAACCCAGTCGGTTTCGAGGTTCCAAACCGCAACGGAATGACCGTGGTCTGCGACGTTGAGAGCGAGGTTAGTCCCCATTACGCCCAGGCCAATCACGCCGAACTGCGCTGTCTTGACTCCGCTAATCGCTGGCATGGATTTCCCGTTTCGATGCTTCGGTTCCCGCAGCGGCGCGTCGCGCTTCGTGATCCTACGATTTTGCCTTGCTCATGGTCTGGCGCGCCTTGGCAAGTACATTATCGACGGTGAAGCCGAAGTGGGTCATCACGTCCTTCAGCGGAGCCGAGGCTCCAAAGTCATCTCGGCCCACCACTTCACCCAGATCGCCCACCCAGCGGCTCCAGCCAAAGGTGCATCCCGCTTCGACGGCAACTCGTGCGCGGACCGCCGCCGGGAATACTTCCGCCTGATACTCCGGCGGCTGCTTTTCAAACAGCTCCCAACACGGCATCGACACCACGCGTGCCTTCACGCCCTCCGCCGTCAGCTTTTCGTAGGCTGCGACGCAAAGCTGCACCTCCGACCCCGTGCCCATCAGGATCACCTGCGGGGTGCCGCCGGAATCCGCCAGGACATAAGCGCCCTTGGCAGTGCCGGTCGCAGGCGCATACTTCGTGCGATCAAATGTCGGTACGGCCTGGCGCGTCATCGCCAGCAGGACCGGTTCGTGCGTTAGTGTCATGATGTAGCGCCAAGTCTCGGCTACCTCGTTGGCATCCGCCGGACGGAACACCATCAGTCGAGGAACTGCGCGCAGCCCAGCCAACTGCTCAATAGGTTGGTGCGTCGGCCCGTCTTCACCCAGCCCGATGGAGTCGTGCGTGTAGATAAAAATGACTGGCAGGTCCATCAGCGCAGCCAGCCGGATCGGTGGTCGCATGTAGTCCGTGAAGATCAGGAACGTCGATCCATACGGCCTGACACCCGACAGCGACATGCCGTTCAGAATCGAGCCCATCGCATGCTCGCGAATGCCGAAATGGAAGTTGCGGCCGTCATAGCTGCCACGCTCAAAACTGTCGCAATCTTTGATCAGCGTCTTGGTCGATGGCGCCAGGTCCGCCGCGCCGCCTATCAGCCACGGAACATTCTTCGCCACCGCGTTCAGCACCTTCGAATTCGACTCGCGCGTTGCTATACCCTTCGCGTCGGCCGGAAACGTCGGAATGTCCTTGTCCCATCCTTGCGGCAATCCGCGCTTGGCCATGAGCTGCCATTCCTTGTCGAGGTCAGGAAACGCCGCAGCCCAAGCCTTGTAGCGCGTGTTCCAGTCGTTCTCCCATGCCGCGCCGCGTTGCACCGCCTTGCCCATGTACGCCTTTACCTCATCCGGCACGAGAAACTGGGCGTCTGGCGGCCAGCCGTAATTGATCTTTGTCAGCCGGATTTCTTCGGCTCCCAGCGGCTCGCCATGGGCCTCAGCAGTGTCCTGCTTGTGCGGAGCCCCATATCCGATGTGAGTATTCGTAATAATTAAGGATGGCCGCTGCGTCTCCTTCTGAGCCTCACGGATTGCACGATCCAGCTCCGCCAGATCGTTTACGTCACTAACGTGTTGCACGTTCCAGTGCCACCCCAGGAAGCGCGTGCCCACGTCATCCGAGAACGCCAGCGAGGTGTTGCCCTCGATGGTGATGTGGTTGTTGTCGTAAAACCAGATCAGGTTCGACAGCCCCAGGTGTCCGGCGATCGACGCCGCTTCATTCGATACGCCCTCCATCAAGTCGCCATCACCGCAAATTGCGTAAATGCGGTAGTCAAACAGGTCGTGTCCGTCTTTGTTGAACTGCGAGGCCAGCCAGCGCTGAGCAATCGCCATCCCCACGGAATTCCCCACACCCTGACCCAGCGGCCCAGTCGTCGTCTCCACCCCCGGCGTCAGGCCGTACTCCGGATGTCCGGGTGTCTTCGAACCCCACTGCCGGAACTGCTTGATATCGTCCAGCGTCAAATCGAAGCCAGTCAGATACAACATCGAGTACAACAGCATCGACGCGTGTCCGTTCGACAGAACAAACCGGTCGCGTCCCTCCCAGTGAGGATCGCGAGGGTTAAACCGCAAAAATCGGTCCCACAGCACAAACGCCAGGGGAGCCAAGGCCATCGGCGTCCCGGGATGCCCGCTATTGGCCTTCTGCACCGCATCCATTGACAACGTGCGGACGGTATTGATGCAGAGCTGCTCCAGCTTTTGCTGCGCTTTGGCCTCGTTTTGCTGCTCGTGGTCCGGCGTGGGGGCTTGCACTTGGGTGCTCACTGGCGTCTACCTTTCACTGTTGAAGTTTGCGCTTACGGTGCCACATCGACCCGGTAATTCCTACCCTGCCATTCCGAGTGTTGGGGCCAGTAGAAAGTGAATCGTATGGGAGCCCTTTGAGTTTTGGCAACTTGAATGTCGACGTACTCCAGCCCGATTGACGTTGGCGTTGAAGGCGTGTCCCGTACAGCTACCCATTCGTCCTCACTCCAGTGTAATGAAAACGGCGACGATGCCATGATTCGCAACAATCCTCCCGCGGGAACGCATTGCACCTGCCGATTCATCTTCCACACTTCGATGCTGGGACGCGGCTTGTCGTTGCGGTATCGCTCGGCAACAGGGTCGATTACATCGAAAATCTTCCCGTCTGCGATCGAGCGAAACAACTTCACGAAATCCGAGTGCGCCCACATCAGCGGATCGGCCGACCCCGTGGCGTGGCCGAAATACATATGCGCCTCTGGTAAATCCGGCTTGTCCCATATCTGCTCCGGAATCAGCCCGACGCCCGTGGTGAACTTTTTTACCGCTTCCAGGTAGACCTCGACGTCGCGGCCGCATGCCAGCTCATACATCGCGCGCTCCAAGGTCAGCAGCGGCCAGGGCCTGCCCACGCCCCATCCGTCGTAGGAACTCCCATCGTCCCGTTGCCCATAGCCGTCATGGTTGTAACGCTTCCAACACGGACCAAACGGTGTGTCGACCTTCAGCACGGCATCGATGACTCTTAATGACTGTTCGACCAGCGGATCATTCGGCTTGCGCACTCCAACCCGTACCAACTCCAGAAATCCGGCGTCCACCACGTCTTTTGCGGGGTACTGGTACGGATCGCCTGGCTTTTGGTTCGCTAGCGCCAGAATTCCATCGTCCGGATTCTCGTCCCCGCACGACCCTTCCGAGCTGATCGCGGGATTAATCCGGATGTAATGTCGCGTGATTCCCGGGACCAGTGAACCCCGGTTCGTCACCGTCCACTTTTCGATGTGCGACTCGAGAAAGTCGGCATGCATTCGCACAAAGTCGGCTGTGTGCTTGTCACCGCGGGCTTCCATAAACTCGGCCGCGCAAATCAAGCCCCCGATGTTCGATGCCAGCGTCGAAGGTGAATATCCTCCTGCCTCTTCCCAGCGGTCCTGCGCAGTCGCAGGTCCTTCGCGCATCATGAAATTGCAGGCCCTCTGGATCGTCACATACGGATCGAATTTCTCCAGGGCGCCGCACTTCCACAAGCGCCATGCCAGGATGATCGGAAACGACACCTCATCCAGTTGCAGGCCCGTCCAGTACGGCCGGCCGTCGATCCAGAAGTTCTGGTAAAAGCCGCCATCGGACCGTTGTGCAATTGCCAGGTAAATCAGCGCGCGCAGCGGCGTTGTCGTATCGCCCACCGCCAGCAGGGCAGTCGCGCTCTGCACCATGTCGCGCGTCCACACCAGGTGATAGCCTCCCAGGCCGTCGTCGTCGCCCTTGTCCTCGCCCCACGGAATACTCAGGCTGGCGATCATCGCGCCCGGATACATCTTGTCTTCGTGCGTCAGCAAAAGGTTGACGCTTCGCTCGAACAGCGTCCCATCCGGTTTCGCGATCTTTGGTAGCAGCGAGAAGCGCTTGCTGGTACGCTCCCACTGATCCGTGAAGTTCTTCAGAGTGGTCTCGAAGGGAATGCACAGCGACTGGAAGACCATCGATCCGGAGTTGTGCGGCGTGTGCCCGAATCCGATGCCGAGTGTAAACTCCGTACTTCGTGAAAGGTCGATCTCGCCTGTAAGGGCGATGTTGCCGTCAAGCGCGGCATCGTACTCCCAGTCCATTTTGAAATTGTGCGAGAGGTCCGTCCATCCGTCGTTGACTCCAACATATCCACAGGAAAGCTTCGTGAATGGCTGATCGGCTGCGATGGTCATGAAGACGTCGCCTCGATAGGCCATCAGGAAGCTTCGCCCCCGCCTTTCGAGAACCGCTCCGTTGTTATGTAAGCCGCCAATCTGCAGGTGCGGCGCACATAGTACGTACAGCCGCAGCCTGCCCTGCCATTCCGGAGAGACATTGAACTTGGTATGTACCAGGAGACAGCTCAGGTGTGGATCGCCGATGACGGTCTTCTCGATGCTGTAGCGCCCGTCTTTGTCGAAATTGGTTACCTTAAAGCCCAGCGCCGCCGTCGTAACGCAGTCATTCTCCGTCCGCATATGACGGCGCTCATCGTGAAAAAACGTTTCGCCGTCCGTCACCAGGTATTGCAGATCTCTCATCTGCGGCGTGTCGATTGTGGGATAGTACACCTCGGTGATCACGCCGTTGGCGATGGTGTACCATACCCGGCTCGATACGGCATAGGACGTTCCAACAGCGTCCTTGGCGCCACGAGTCCATTTCGGGGGAATTCCCGGGCCGCCCGGCGCCGGATTGGTCGCCAGCGATCGCAACCTTTGCGTCGCGTAGACGGCACTACCCGTTCGGCTGTCGCTTAGTGCGGTTTTTGCGTCGGACGAAACAGAATCGCTCATGAAACCCAGCCAGAGTTGCTCTGAAGGCAGCGCCCTAGTGTAACCCGGCCGCCGGCCCCAGCGCGCCTTACTTCTGCGCCTTCGCCGGTTTCATGGCCTTCGACTGGCCACTCGCTGTCGCTGCGCCCGACAACTCGTCGGCCAGCGCATCTGCGTGGTAGATCTTCCGGAGCGCCTGCATAATGGCCCTTGAGTCGGTCGAAACCGAACGGCCCACAACGTCGTCATACATGAAGTTCCACGGCAGCGATTCGATGTTCCCGTCGAAGATGATGCCCACTACTTCAGCATTTTTGTTGATGAGCGGACTCCCTGAATTGCCTCCAATAATGTCCGGCGTCGACACCGTGTCGAACGGTGTCTTCAGGTCGAGTGACGATTTAGCCTTGATCCAGCTGGCCGGCAGTTCATACGGATACTGGCTGCCATGCGCCGCCGCGTGATCGTAGGTCCCACCCATCGTGGTGTGCCAGGGCACGTGCTTGCCGTTCAGTTCGTAGCCCTTGATGGCTCCATAACTCAGCCGGAGCGTGAACGTGGCATCCGGCGGGACACTCAGCCCGCCCTGCGCAAACCGCAGCTTGGCGATGTCGCCCGCGTTCTTGCGCAGCACCGGATCAACTTCATCGTCATAGCGCTTGCGCACCGCACGCGAATACGAATCCATAGTGCGCATCAAGACAATCAGCGGATCGTTGCTGGCGTCTACCGCCGCCTTTCCGCCTTCGTACAACTGCTTGCGCACCGCCACGTCTTGCAGTTGCGTTCCGTCGATCAGTTCCTGGGCGCGCTCCTCCGGCGACTTGCCCCCCAACGCCGCCTTGACTGCCTCATTGTCCGCGCCCAACACCTTCTGCATTTCACTCAGGCTGCCCGCCAGTTGCGCCACCTCCAGCGGCTTATAGATGGGAGCGGTCGAGAACAAGTCTTGCTCCAGCGACGACAGCGCTGAGTCCTGATAGCCACGCAGCCGCTCGCCATTAGGCTTTTCCTTCTCCGCCGTTACCCGCACCAGAATGCGCGCATACCCCGACAGGTTGCTCCGGAATCCACCCATACGCATGGACGCAGCCGCATCGTTGTCCGCGGCGCCCTGCAGATAGAACAACGGCTCGTAAATCTCCTTCTGGACGCCGACCGCCTTGCGGATTTCTGCCCACGGGTCGCCGAATTCCTGCTGAAGCTTGGGATTGGCGGTGAGATAGGCCTTGAGGTTCTTCTCTTCCGCTGCCTTCTTGTCCATCAGTCCCTTATCATGCAGACCGCCGTCGTAGCCGTTGTAGGCTTTCACCCCGTTTTGCGTGCTGAACAGATCGCTCTGGGCTTCGCGTGCATTCTCCGCCGATGCCGACCCGTACTGCTCCAGGATTTTGACTCGATTGCCCAGGGCGGTCATCACCATCGGATACTGGTAGTCCCGCAGGAATTCCAGTTGGTCCATCGTCAGCAGCCGGCCGGTTCGTCCGGGATGACCTGATACGAAAACCAGGTCGCCGTCCTGGATGCCGTTCTTCGACCACTTCAGGTACTCCGGCGTCTTCGCCGGCTGGTTGTTCTCATACGCGCGGAAGAACGAAATATCCAGGTCATAACGCGGATACTCAAAGTTGTCGGGATCGCCGCCAAAAAATGCAATCTCGAACTCCGGGGCCATGACCAGCCGGATATCGCTGTACTTTTTGTACTTGTAGAGGTGATAGAGCGCGCCCGAATACAGCGTGACCACGTCGCAGCGCAGTCCGTTCACCGAACAGTCTTTCTCCAGTGCCGACATGACTTCGCGCTGCGCTTTGCCCAGCTCTGCCGACGACATGCCCGGCTTGGACGCGGCATTCACCTTCGCCGTAACATCCTCGATCCCTTGCAGCACGACGAACTCCACGCCCGGGCACTTCGGCTCCTGATCGCGCGTTGGCGCATAGAAGCCATTCTTCATATAGTCCTTGCCGCCCGTCGACAGGTCGTGGATGCACTCCTGCGCGATGTGGTGATTGGTAAAGATCAGCCCGTCGGCGGACACGAACGAGGATGAGCCGTTCGGAGCCCGTGCCGACGACAGCCGCACGTGATCCAGCCACTCCTGCGATGGCGCGAATCCATATTTGGCCTTGACCTTGTCCCCGGGGAAGGCATTGAACAGCCACATGCCTTCATCGGCTGCAGCAAAGTTCGAAATGACGAACAGGATCAGGAGGGTGAGGAACAGGAAAAGTACAAAACTGCGCTTCATCATGAGGGTCTCCGGCGCAGCGCTGCCGCGCGATGAATCTCTCAGCCGATAGGCAATCCCACCAAGGCTGAGCAAACCTTCCAATATATTCGCCGTTGCTGTACGCGGCAAACCCTGCATGATGCCTGCAGTGGGTCAGCTTGGTTTTCAATCCGATCCACGACCATGCTTCCGGTTACGAAACATCACTTCGTTATTCCGGCGGGGCACAGCTTTAGCCTTGCCCTGAGCTTATCGAAACGGTGCCGTATGCGTTGAAAATACGTAGGGTCCTTACAGGTTGCTGAAAAAAGTCGTTTGGTGGCGCGGGTTTGTATCAGGGCACGACTTCAGTCGTGCCGCTAAGCCGTTTATTTTGGCCGTGACGAAACGGACTTTTTCCGAACTCTCTTCAGTCGTGCCGGTAATTCCTTTATCCATGATCCGTCGTGCGGACTTTTAGTCCGCGCGGCCACATCACTCACCTCTGTGACCTGCGTCCTATCGCTACGCTGTCGAACCAGGCAAACTGATCCAGTTCGGGGAAGGCATTTGTGTGTCTGGGCCCGAACCGCTCGACAGACGCGTGCGATGGAGCTCCGGCAGCGGCTCTTTGACAACTAACCCCAAGCGTTCCACGATCTTAGCGACTTCTATCTGCTAAGCTATTGATTTCAAACATACACCCTCCAGCGCACGTCGTGTAACTCGTTTATTTCTGCTACTTTACCTATAACTCTTTTGTTTGTGCTATCTTGCAAGGAGTTTATGCGTAACTACCTGATTCTGCAGGGATGCCGGTGGGGAGGGGGGAGGGTACGTCGAGGGCGCGCAAGCCGATTCCTGAGTGTGGAATTCCCAAACTGCTCTAGAATCTAAGAAACGTAAAGCGCAATGCTCAAATTTCTATGAGGTATTCATGACCTCCATTACCCATGCGCCAAAGGGCCTAGAAGGCGTCACCGCCACGAATTCAAACATCTGCTACATCGATGGCGACCAGGGCGTGCTCGCCTACCGCGGCATCGACATCCACGAGCTGGCCGACCACTCTAATTTTGAGGAGTGCTGCTATCTGCTCTGGTTTGGCCGTCTGCCCAACCGCGCCGAGTTACAGGAACTGAAGCTTAACCTGGCCCGTGAGCGCAAACTTGACGCCTCCATCATCAGTCTCCTGCGTCAGGCTCCAAAACACGCCTTGCCCATGGACGTGCTGCGCACCATCATTTCGGCGCTTTCGTTTTACGATCCCGAGGAAAAGGTCAACGACGCTGAGGCCAATCTGCGCAAGTCCATTCGCTTGACTTCCCAGATTGCTTATGTCGTTGCGGCGTACGACCGTATCCGCAAAGCCAAGCCTCTGATCGAACCCGACCGCTCGCTCTCCCATGCCGCCAACTTTCTCTATCAGCTCAACGGCCAGATTCCCACTCCAACCGCTGAACGCGCCCTGGACATTGCGCTCATCCTGCATGCCGATCACGAGCTGAACGCCTCGACTTTCGCGGCTCGCGTCGTCGCCGCGACTTTGAGCGATATGCACTCGGCGATCACCGCGGCCATCGGTGCCCTCAAGGGACCGCTGCATGGCGGAGCGAACGAAGCAGTGTTCCGCATTCTCGAGTCGATCGATGCGTCCGGCGCCGATCCCGTGGACTTTGTCAAAGGAATGTTGGCCCAGAAAAAGAAAATTCCCGGCTTCGGTCATCGCGTCTATCGCACCGAAGATCCCCGCGCCACGCACCTGCGCACCATGTCCCGTGACCTCGGAAATTCCAGCGGCGTTCCCAAGTGGTTCGAGATTTCCCACAAAATCGAGGAATTTGTCGTCGCTGATCGCAAACTCAACGCCAACGTCGATTTCTACTCCGCCTCGACCTATCACACGCTGGGAATCGACATCGATCTCTTCACGCCGGTATTCGCTGTTTCCCGCATTTCTGGCTGGACCGCCCACGTCATGGAGCAACTGAACGACAACCGCCTGATCCGCCCGCGCGCCGAATATCAGGGACCGATCTATCCCAGCAAGTACGTTCCGATGGAACAACGGCAGTAGAGTTTTCGCCTCCGTGGTGAATTCACTTTTCGCCGGAACGCGAGAATCCCCGCACCTCCGTTCCGAATCTAACTGACACGGTAAAATAGGCTTAGAATGCGTAGGGTTTACCTCGACAACAACGCGACCAGCCCGCTTCTGCCGGAAGTGTTTGAGGCGATGCGTCCGTACTTTTTGGAGAAGTTCGGGAACGCTTCCTCCATTCATCAGCAGGGACAGCAGGCGCGAGCCGCCGTCGAGAATGCTCGCGAACAGGTCGCCGAACTGTTGAATTGCCGTCCGGCGGAAGTCGTGTTCACCAGCGGCGGAACCGAAGGCGACAATCTCGCACTGTTTGGATTGGTCAAACCCGGCGATCATGTCATCACCTCGGCGATTGAGCATCATGCTGTCTTGAATGCTTGCAAGCGCCTGGAATCGCTCGGCTGTGAAGTGACTTACCTTCCAGTGGATGGACAGGCGCTGGTCGATCCCGACGACGTCAAACGCGCGATTCGGCCGAACACCAGGCTGATCAGCATCATCTTTGCCAATAATGAGACTGGTGTTCTGCAGGATGTGAAGGAGATAAGCAAAATCGCGGCAGAGGCAGATGTTTACTTTCACACCGATGCGGTTCAAGCCGCAGGTAAAGTTCCTATCGATGTGAAAGAAATCGGCTGCGACCTGCTGACCCTGACAGCTCACAAAATGCACGGTCCTCTGGGAACCGGAGCGCTGTTTGTCCGCAAGGGAACGTTGCTGCAGCCCATGATCTATGGCGGACGTCATGAGCGCTCGCGCCGAGCTGGAACGGAGAATCTGCCCGGCATCGTAGGCCTCGGCAAAGCTTCGGAGATCGCGGGGAATGGTCTAAGCGATGGAAGTGTTGAGCGAGTAGCAGCGTTACGTGATCGACTGGAAAGCACAGTGCTCGCGAACGTGGATCAAGTGTCCGTCAACAGCGCGGGCGCGCCTCGCGTGCCCAATACCACGAACATCGTCTTCGACTGCCTGGAAGGCGAAGCCATGGTGATTGCGCTCGACCTGAAAGGCCTGTCGGTTTCAACAGGCGCCGCTTGTTCGTCAGGTGCGATCGAGCCATCGCACGTTCTGACTGCGATGGGACTTTCTCCGGATCGTGCTCGCGCGAGCATCCGCTTCAGCTTGGGCAAACAGAACACCGCTGACGACATCGACTTTGCGCTGCAATTGGTGCCGGAAGTGGTCAGCCGCCTGCGCGACTTGAGTCCCGTGTACAAGAAAACCGCCGGCTCGCGGGCCTGAGCTAAGAAACTTGGATTGAACGCCAGAAACCAGACCGTTGCCGTAGCTATGTCGGGCGGAGTTGACTCTTCGACCGTCGCGGCCATGCTGTGCGAGAGCGGGTACAACGTCATCGGCCTGACCTTGCAACTCTGGAACCAGCGTCGTCTGGCCGGCCACGAAGGCATGCCCGAGGCGGTCCAGGGACGCTGCTGTTCCATAGACGACGTCTATGACGCGCGCTATGTTGCCGAGAAGCTCGGCATTCCGTACTACGTGGTTAATCAGGAGTCGCGTTTTGAGCACGATGTAGTGCGGCCGTTTGTCGAGGACTATCTTTCGGGCCGCACGCCGATTCCGTGTAGCCTCTGCAATAACCATCTGAAGTTCGATCAGCTCCTGATCACAGCACGGCAGATCGGCGCCGATCTCCTCGCCACCGGTCACTACGCTCGCAACGAATACGACGAGCGCAGCCGGCGATGGCTATTGAAGCGTCCGGCGGATGTTTCGAAGGACCAGACGTACTTTCTTTTTGGCCTGACGCAGGAGCAGCTCAGCCGAACACTCTTCCCGCTCGGCGAAATGCGAAAGCCTGAGGTCAGGGAAGAGGCACGTCGCACTGGCCTGCGTCTCTTCGAGAAGCCCGATTCGCAGGAAATCTGCTTTATTCCCGGCGGTGATTACAAAATGTTTCTCGATGCGTATCTGGAAGAGCAGGGCGAAGCCATTCCCGACACTGTCGGCGAGCTAGTGACAACCACCGGTGAAGTCGTCGGAACCCACGATGGCATTCACAACTTCACTGTCGGCCAGCGCAAGGGCCTCGGAGTCGCAACCGGCTCACCGCTTTACGTCCTCGAAATTCGAGGCGATAAGCACCAGGTCGTGGTTGGCGGAGCGGACGAGTTGCTCTCCCGAACATTGCGCGCCAAGCGCCTGAACTGGATCGCCATCGACGATCTCCGCGAGCCAATGCAGGTAAGCGTGAAGATTCGGCATCGTCACGAAGCGGCGCAGGCAGTGCTGCAGAAGGTCAGTGAGGACGAAGTGCTTGTGACGTTTGACATTCCCCAGCGAGCAATTACTCCTGGACAAGCCGCAGTTTTTTACGACGGCGACATCGTGGTTGGCGGCGGCTGGATCTTCTAGTCTGATTCGCACCTGCAAGAATTAAGGCAGCGCCATGACGCTGCCTTTCGTGTCAAAACTGCTATTCAACGTCCGCTAGATGAACATCTCATCCGACGGCCCGGCGTTACGCGGACGCTTCTGACTAAAGTACGCCCCGACTCCAGTGCTGATGCCCTGCATAATGCCACTGGCGTGCTTGATCGGCGAAGTGACGGAATGCGCTACCTTCTCGGTAGTGTCTTCCACCGAGTCCATGGCCCGCGTGACCATTTCGTCGGCGCGTATGATCTGCAGACGGGCGCGATCCAGCAGATCGTTGACCGTGCTTTCCACGCGTCCGATTCCCGAATGAGCCGTGGTGCTGATAGCAGCAGCGTTGTCCAGTATTAAGTCCACTTTGGGAGACGAGGTTTCCAGAAGTCGTTTGGCGTCAGCCTGCAATGACTTCGCGCTTTCCAGCAAAGGAAGAGCCTGCGTCTTGACTTCATCTGTGACCGTCTTCAGATGAAGGCTTAGCTTGCGGATCGTGAAGAACATCCCCGCCATGATGAGCATTTGGAGCACCACCGCTGCGGCGGTGATCGCGATAAAGATGGTCAGCTTATCGTCCATAGTTGTCCCCGACCGTGAAGCTTGCTGGTCACGGAAGCCTACGCTCTACTACAACTTGGTTGCGGCGGTTTCGCCTTCGTCAGTCGTGGCCTCACGGTAGGCCTGCCGTCCTGCCTCGTAGGCCGAGCGGATCTGCTCTTTCTGGCTATTCAGGTAATCGCGACCCTTGTCGGCCCAGGTGCCAGCCTGATCACGAGCCTGGCGGGCCCGGTCGCGCATAGCATCGCGACCCTGCTCAGCAGCGTCACGAATTTGCTGCCGGGTCTCTTCACCTGTCCTGGGCGCGTACAGAATTCCGAGTGCCGCACCGATGCCTAAACCAGCCAGGAACCAGAGGATTCCACCGCCGCTATCGCTATCTGCCATAAGTGCCTCCTGACAATACCTTCGCAAAATCGGATGGTAGCACCCACACTGCGGAATTACAAACCAGTAACCACCCTACTTTGTACCCACAATCTTCCTGAGAAGGGCGATTTGTCCGGCGTGATAGAGGTTGTGCTGAATAACGCCGTGCAACTCGACATAGGCTGATTTATCGCGGCCCGGTAGCGGCTGATCAAGCTGCGAATCGTGGAGTTCCGACAGGGCCGATCGAAAGTCGCGGTTCGATTGGCGAAATTCATCCAGCGTCCTTGACCAGTTTGCGCCGGTCGGTGTCGGCGCAGCAGGGAAGTTGAGGTTCTGAGGCGACCGCGGTGGCAGATGCTTTAAGCGCCGATAGACTTCCGTCTCCCAAAACGTCATGTGCGAGACCAACTCCCAAATGCTGTGTGCCGTCGGACTGGCGCTAGTGGCGGCCTGTTCCGGCGTAATGTCTTCCAGCACCTTCCAAACCGGATCGCCATGCCAGGCGTCGCCGCCCATGGCGCGGTCATATTGGTCAAGTATGCGGTCAACCTCGGACATATTTCCTCCTAACCGCCAAATATTGTAATACAGGTTAAATGAGCAGGTCGTTACGGAGTTCTCGGGCTGGACGAAAAGCGGCTGTTCCCTGCCGGCACGGCCTGGCGACGACCAGATGCGGACCTACGGCTTTTGCGTGGGGCGCAGCAGGACTTCACTGACGAACGACTGCGGCCGCTGAGTGACCAGCATGGCCACCACGTGACCAACATCTTCAGGATGTAGCATGCGTCCGGCATCCTTGCCGGCGTGCAGACTGAACTCAGTGTCCACCGATCCTGGGCATACGACGCTGACACGAATGTTTTGCGAACGCATCTCTTCGGCGAGAGAGTAGGAGAGTCCGTTGAGCGCCCATTTCGAAGCCGAATAGGCCGCACCACGAGGCAGCGGGTTCTTGCCAGCCAGGGACGAGACGTTGACGATGTGCCCGAAGCCGGCGGCGCGCATCAGAGGAACCAGGGCGCGGACCATGTAGAAGACGCCACGAACATTGGTGTTAAAGATCCTGTCCCAGTCGTCGGGGGAGAGTTCGGCAAGCAAAGACGTTGGCCCGCTGATCCCGGCGTTGTTGACCAGAATCGCAACGCGACCGTATTTAGCGCGGAGATGGGTCGCAAGCCCATCAACATCAGGCAGACTGGTAACATCGCAAACCACGCCTTCGCACAGAGAGCCATTTGCTGAAAGATCGCGAGCCGCGGCAGCGACGCGGTCGGCGTTCCTGCCCGTGATCACGAGATTTGCCCCGAGTCGTGCCAGCGCGGTTGCAATTCCGTAACCAATTCCACGGCCGCCGCCGGTTACCACCGCGGTTGATCCGGTGAGTGTTTGAGCAGTACCTGAGGTCATGACCGCTTCCTCCGATAGGGCATTTCGCGAAGTATTACCGCCAGCATATAATCAAGCGACCCGGGAATTCGTTCATCAGCATCAGCGGACATGCGGTAGTTGCCTCATTTGTAAGTATCTTGCCTTGGGCTGGATACCTACTTATAATCCCCTCTCGCACTCTCGCGATCATATCCGGCGCGTTGGACGGAATGCGGAGCAAGGCCTCATTCACAGTGGGATGGGGGACAACGCGAGAAATCATGAGTGGCTGGGCGAATATCGTGGTCAGTTCCCAAGACTCTAAGGAGCCAATCGAATGAAGAAGTTGCTAATTGTCATGTTGCTGGTATTCGCACTAGTGGGAGCGGTCGTCCCGCAAGCGGCGGCCCAGGCTGCGGCCCAACCTGCAAAGCCACAGATCAAGGATCCTGCTGAATACAACGCCTATGTCAGTGCAGTACAGCAGTCCGATCCCGCCGCCAAGGCCCAGGCTATTGAAGCATTCCTGCAGACCTATCCGAATAGCGTGATGAAAGAAGACGCGCTGGTCACACTGATGGGCGCATACCAGCAAGCCGGCAACGCTTCCAAGACGATTGACACCGCCAGCCGGGTGTTGCAAGCCAACCCCAACAACGTTCGTGCGCTGGCGCTGCTGGCTTACTACTACCGCAGCCTGTGCGCTCAAGGCGGGGCCGATGCCGCCAAGAACTGCGACCAGGCGACGCAATATGGCCAGAAGGGCGTCGACGCTCTTCCGAATACGCCCAAGCCGGAAGGCATGAGTGACGCAGACTTCACTAAATTCCACAACGACCTGATTTCCATCTTCGACGGCGCACTCGGATTCTCCGCCCTGCAGAAGAAGGACATGGCAACGGCCCAAAAGGACCTGCATGACGCGGTTCAGAACGAGTCGCAGCCGAACATCGCGGATATCTACCCGCTGGCGACCGCCGATCTCGAAGCCAAGCCCATGAATCCGGAAGGCTTCTGGTTTGCGATCAAGGCGGCGGGGTTGGCCCAGGGAACAGGTCAGCAGCAGATCCTCGATTACGCCCGTAAAAAATACATCCGTTATCACGGCTCGGAAGATGGTTGGGCCGACATCGTGAAGCAGGCTCAAGGCTCGACCAGCGTAATGCCGCCTGCGGGATTTACGGTTGCCGCGGCTCCTCCTCCGCCGTCTCCTGCGGAACAGGCTGCCGATCTGGTGAAGAGCAAGGACCCCAAGCAGATGAGCTTTGCCGAGTGGCAGCTCGTCCTGTCTTCCGGCAATGCTCAAGCGTCAGACACCGTCTGGAGCGCGATCAAGGACAAGGCTGTAAAGCTGGTGGCTAACGTGATCGCCGCCTCGCCTACCAAACTGACCCTGGCCGGCAGCGCCGACGATATCGACGACAAGAAGGCCGACATCACCCTGACGATGGAAAAACCGATTCCGGCCAAGCTGGTGCCTGCAGTTGGAACGCTGACACAATTCCAGGCGACGGTTTCGAGCTACGAGCCGAACCCGTTCATGCTGACCATGACGGACGGCGTGCTGCTGGACAAGAACGGCAACCCCGTCGGCGCGGCAGCAGCTCCGGTCCACAAGGCGCCCGTGAAGAAGAAGCCGCAGTAAACGGCCGCAGCCCGCACGTAGAACGGGAGCCTGATAGCTCCCGTTTTTATTGCCGGAAGATTTTGTGGTAGGTTAGCGGGCCGCGCGCTTGTCGTAACCAGTTGGGCGAGCGCTGCGCGGAGGCCGGCGGGCTCCCGGGCGTAAAGTCCTAACATCGAGATTCAGTTCGGCGATGGTTCGGCTGAGAGTGTTGCGGTGCATGCCGAGCTGGCGAGCAGTCTTGCACTGGTTGCCCTTATTCTCCTGCAAGACCGTCAGGATGAAGCGTTTCTTGAATTCGCGTACGGCTTCGGTATAGAGAATCCCGCTCTTGTGCATTTGGAGAATCAGGGCTTCCAGTTGGTCTTTCACAGCGCCTCTCTTGATGACTTCCGCTCCCGGGAATCGCCCGAGATTATAAGTTCGAATTACCGTCGCCGTCGTGGGAGATGTGCTCCGGCACCGTGCGCAACAGGTTCCACCCGTCGGTGAAGCGCTGTCGTAACTCCGCCGGCGCGGCCCAAATCAGGGCGCGACCTGTGACCAGCATAAACGGCGCAATCCGCGAATCGCGAACCCACGAACTCGTGGGATTGAAGGCAGCGAGCGCAACTACGATGACCGTGCAGACCACAATCCCTTTCAGGAAGCCGAATAGCCCTCCCAGAAAACGGTCAATCCAGCGCAATCCGATGCCTTCGACCAAACTGCGGCCAATCTTGCCGGCCAAACCTCCCAACAACACGACAACGAAAAACATTGTCAAGAACCCTGCGATATCCGCTGCCCACGCAGAACTCACGTAATGCAGGTAGAACGCCGCAACTCGCGGGTACTCCCATGCCGCGATGAGATAACCCGCAATCACACCAGCAAGGGAAAACGCTTCATAAACGAAACCTTCGGCAATCGCTCCGGCAACATTGAGCACCACCACCAGCAGGATCACCCAATCCAGGGCAGAAAATCCCATCAGGAGCGCGATCCCTTCAGACCGGTAGCGGTCGCGCGGTTAATTGGACATAGGCTTCGATGTACTTCTCGCTCGTCTTCGCCGCAACCTCCGGCGGCAGCCCCGGTGCAGGGGGCTGCTTGTTCCACTTAATCGACTCCAAATAATCACGCACGTACTGCTTGTCGTACGACTCCTGGGCTCCGCCGGCATGATATTTGTCCATCGGCCAGAAACGGGAAGAGTCTGGAGTGAGCACTTCGTCGGCCAGTACGAGACCCTTCGGAGTGTGACCGAACTCAAACTTGGTGTCAGCGATGATGATGCCACGGGTCTCAGCATAATCGGCGGCCTTCTGATAGACCGAAATGCTGATGTCACGCAGCTTCTCGCTCAATTCCTTGCCGATTAACTCGACCATACGGTCGAAAGAAATATTCTCATCGTGCCCGGTGGTCGCTTTGGTGGCCGGAGTGAAAATTGGCTCGGGCAGTTTGTCCGACTCGCGCAAACCCGCGGGCAGCTTGATGCCACACACCGAACCGTTGCTCTTGTACTCCTTCCAGCCAGATCCAGAGATATATCCACGCACCACGCACTCGACCGCGACCATATCCGCACGGACAACAAGCATCGAGCGACTGCGCAACTGATTGGCATATTTCTGCAGTTCAGCCGGATATTCCGCAACATTAGCGGTCGCGAGGTGATTGGGGACGATTCCTTTCAGGAAATCGAACCAGAACAGCGAGAGCTGAGTTAGCACTCGGCCCTTCTCGGGGATCCCGGTCGCCAGAACGTAGTCGAACGCCGAGATGCGGTCGGTGGCAACAAACAGCAGGTGATTGGAATCGACGTTGTAGACGTCGCGCACCTTCCCGCTGGCGTGAAGTTTAAGTTCCGGAATGTCGGTCTGAAGAAGAACGTTATTGGATTTGAGAGTTTCTATCACGTCTGACTCTGATCGGTAGTTGAGTTGGCGGTAATTGTATTTGCCCTGCGACGTTTGTCAACGGCATCACAACCGGGCCGCCGAGCCGCGCAAAACTTTTTCAATGGAAAATCCTTGACAGAATGGCACCTCCCGCGAAACCCGCATCACTCGCCACTTTCAAGCACTTCAGAAAAACATGACGCGACATCGGGAGCTCTGCGTTTGGCCAGGCGCAGCGATCGGGTCTTAAACAGAAGCTGTGGTGACTGTCAAGAACTTTCTCAGTTGCTTTTTCGCCGCGCTAGTCCGCCGAAGACCGGCGTATGGCGTAGGCGTCCTCGAGGAAGCGGAAATCAGGATCGCCGATCACGCCCGACTGTTGCATTTTTTGCTTGAGATCATCGGAAGCCGCAAACTTCCGTGCCCGATCCAGGCTATCCCAATCCAGGAAGACCGTGACTTCGCGAGGATCGTCCACGGAGAGCATCACTCGATAAGCCACTTCGCCCGCAGCCTTGCGTGCACCAAGATGTCCGTCGAATGCCTCTTTCCAGCGGCCATAATCTGCAACCTTGTGGCGAACGATTACATGAACCATCAGAGACCTCCAAAGAAGGATGACACTTCCAAGATACGAAATTCGCAGCAGAATGTGAACCTCCAAATGCCCGTCCTGCGTGTGATGGAACGCACAGACTGGAATGACTCGCCGGGGCAGTGTTGGTTCCCCGGGCCCGGCGCTGAGATCAGGATTGTTTACGCTATACTTCCAACGAAAACTCACGGAGCCACAGCGTGCCTCGCCTTATTACTCGATCTTCCGACATTCATGCCGCGGGCTGCTTCACGTTGGAGGCCATTCCCAGGGGCACAGTCGTGCTCGAATACACTGGCGAACGGATTTCCAAAGAAGAAGGAGACCGTCGCTACGAAGGACGGACGTTTACTTACTTGTTCGGCGTTGGCAATGGCAAAATCGTCATCGATGGCCACGGCATGGGAATGTTTGTGAACCACTCCTGCCAGCCCAACTGCGAGATCGACGAGATCGACGGCCGCATCTTCATCAAGACCTTGCGTAATCTGTCCGCCGGCGACGAGCTGACGTACGACTATTGGCTCTATGACGGCGACGATGATGCTCCCTGCTATTGCGGCAGCAAGAAGTGCCGCGGGAGCATGTATTCTCCCGCCGAACTCAAGCGGAAAAAGCGAGCGGCCGCCAGGAAAAGGCGCGAAGCTTTAAAGGCAGCACGAAAAAGCAATCGGCGGCAGAGAAAGGGTGAGTTTGGCCGATAAGCCTGAAGGGGGTGCACCGCTAGTGACCAAGATACCCTCGACAAGAGAAGCAGCAATCGGGCCGTGGTTGGCGCGGACTACCTGGATACTCGGTATCATGGCGATGATGTGCGCTCTAATGCCGGGACTTGCAGCACAAACGCCCGATCAGCGCATAATAATCCGCGCGAACGCCGTTTTGGACGGTCGGGGTCACACCCTGCATGATCTCCGCATCGTGGTTGAGGGCTCGAAGATCGTTACGATCGCACCGCAGACCGCCGGGCCGGTGGACTATGACCTTAGCGGTCTCACTGTGCTGCCCGGCTGGATTGACGCACATACGCACATCACGTGGATCTTCGGCAAAGATGGAAAAAATGCCGGCGCGGCGGGGACATCACAGGAAGATGCCTATAAATCGGCGTCGAACGCCTGGGTAACTCTAATGGCAGGGTTTACCACGGTCCAAAGTGTCGGCGCGCCAAACGATGTGCCACTGCGCGACGCCATTGCAAAGGGACTGTTGCCTGGTCCGCGCATTCTCACTGCCGTCGAGCCTTTGTTCGGAAACGGTGAGAAGACCGGCACACCTGAGGAAATCAGGGCCTTCGTACGGAAGCAAAAGGAGGCCGGCGCTGACCTCATCAAGATTTTTGCCTCGGAATCTATTCGCCAGGGCGGAAAGATGACTCTCTCGCAAGCGCAACTTGAGGCGGCCTGCGATGAAGCGAAGAAGCAGGGCCTTCGCACCCTAGTGCATGCCTATAAAGAAGCTGTCCGTGCGGCGACGCTGGCAGGCTGTACGGAAGTCGAGCACGGGACTCTGGCCACCGATGATGACCTGAAGCTGATGGCGGAGAAGGGAGCATATCTGGATCCCCAGGCAGGTTTGGTGATCGAGAATTATCTGTTGAACAAGGACAAGTACCTCGGCACGCCCGGCTACACGGCCGAAGGATTCGCGGCGATGGAGAAAATCCTTCCCATGAACCACGATCTCGTGCGGCGTGCCGCCGGAACTCCGGGATTGAAGATGGTCTTTGGAACCGATGCTGTGGCCGGCGCCGACGGACGAAATGCAGAGGAGTTCATTGACCGCGTGCGCGACTGCGGCCTCGATCCCATGGCGGCGATGGTTTCGGCTAACTCGCTGGGCGCCGAGGCTATGGGCTTGGCCCATCAGATAGGGTCAATCGCTCCCGGCATGCAGGCGGACATCATTGCGCTCGATGGCGATCCCCTGAAGGACATCACGGCGGTCAGGCGCGTCGTCTTCGTCATGAAGGGTGGAGTGGTGTACAAGAACGTCGCGCGCACTGCCATTCCCGCCTATGCCGGCGTTCAGCCTTAGTTGAACCGATCAGACCAGACGTCCAGCGGTGCGGAGCCGTTCCACCAGTCGCACCACCTCGGGAACAGAGCCGGCTCCAAGTTTTCGCATGACGCTGCCCCGTTGTGCCTTGATGGTTCGTTCCGTGGTCCCCAACTCGCCCGCAATCTGCTTATTGAGTAGTCCCTTCGAGAAAAGTAAGCATACCTCCCGTTCCCGCCGGCTCAGGCTCTGGAATAATTCCCAGTCCTTCTGTACCTCACCGTCTACGACGTGATTGGCGCGCGAACGCTCCAGGGCAGTATTGATCGCGGCCAACAGGGCCTCGCTTTCAAACGGTTTGGTAAGGAAGTCGATGGCGCCCGACTTCATGGCACGAATCGCCGCGGGCACATCCGCCTGGCCGCTGATAAACACAATGGCAAGCCGAGAATCGTACTCGGTGATGAGCTGCTGCAACTCCAGCCCCGTCATGCCGGGCATATTCAGGTCGAGCAGCAGGCATGCCGGGCCGTCCGGCACCCCCGCTTTCAGGAACCCGGCTGCGGAGGAGTGCGCCACGACCGCGTATTCGTGCGAACGAAGCAGACGCGAGATTGCTCGCAGCAGGTTTAAATCGTCATCGACTACATGAACAGTCTTAGCCGCGAACTCTGAGAGTGGCACAGTGGGACTCCAAGGCGCGATCGGGCGAAACTATCGTACTACTACGCCCGGCTGGTCATGTCTGACTGAGCAGTCCTTCAATGGCCGAGAGCAGTTGTGCCTCATCAAATGGCTTCTGTACGCAAGGAGTACCGCCGACGGATTGCGCCCAGTCGGGTGAGCCGCGGTCCGCATGGCCCGTAATGAAGAGACTTGGAATTCGAATGCCGGTCTGACGCAGGCGATCGCGAAGAGCAAATCCGCTCATGCCGGGAAGCTGGACATCGATCACCAGGCAGCGCATTTCGGGAAGGGCCGGATCGTCCAGTGCGCGTTCGGCCGACTCGTAGACACTGCAGACGTAGTCGTGCGACCGCAGAAGGCGCGAAACCGCCTTGCGAACCGAGGAATCATCGTCGATGAGCGCGATATGAATGAGATCCTTTGTCCGTTCAACCATTCGCCCAACCTTGGCCGAGGGGAATCGCGGAATTTGATGCCCACTTCAAGACAAGGATAGCGGGTGGGCATCCCGGGCCTCAATTGGACCTTGTAACTATGCGCCAGCCGAAAGGCGGCCTGCGCCGCACTATAATTCTGGAGACCTTGGAGAATCTGGTCCGAACGCGCTATCAGACGAACACGCTGCTGGTGCTGGCACTGCTGGTGCCTGCGGTCTGTGTGCCGCCTGTCAGGGCGCAAGATGCCTCTCCGCCAAAACGAGTCCTGGTGCTAATGCCGTTCCAGGTATCCCGTCCGGGTTCCGTGGCATTACTCCGCGGGATAGAGGACGGCCTACGGGCCAACTATCCCGCCGGCGTAGAGATGGTCACCGATAGCGTGGCTCCGGTTCCACCCGAACCCGAAGGCTTTGCGGCACGAATGAGCGATTGGCTGGCCTATAAGTACGGACACCAGCATTTCGACGCCATCGTATCGGTCATCAATCCACCGGTTCCTTATGCCGTGGCGCTGCGCGACCGATTTTGGCCAGAGGTCCCGATCCTGTTTGTTCTGCAGGAGGAAGAGCGCCAAAGCTTTCCGCAAGCGGTGCCTCGCTCAACCCAGGTCGTGACATCGCTCAGCAACACGCAGACTTTGCGCTCAGCGCTCGACTTGTTTCCACAAACCGAACATCTGGTGTACCTGGAGGGAAGCTCTGACCAGGACCGGCACGCTAACGAATTGATTCTTCGGAACATTCGCCAGGCATTTCCCCAGCTCGACATTATCGAAGTCCAGGGGCTCTCCTGGGAGGAGACCAAAGACAGGCTCCGATCGATACCCGACGGGTCCATAGTTCTGATCGGATCGTTTCTTTTCGATCGCAACCATCGGCAGTTGACCAACCCCCAGCAGGCAGAAGAACTATCGCCGATCCTGGGAGCGCCGCTGATTGCCGATAGTGATGTTGTCGTGGGCAAGGGGGTGGTCGGCGGTTCGGTGCTGAGCGTGCAGGGCGCCGGAAAAGTTGCCGGTAACCAGCTTGCTGAAAGGCGCTGACCCTGATCGCATGCCGCCGCTCGACGTAAAGAATTCGTACATCGTCGACTGGCGGCAACTGCGCCGATGGGGCATCCCGGAGAGCCGGTTACCGCCGGATGCTACCGTTTTGTATAAGCCGCCGACCGCGTGGGAGCAATACAAGGGCTACATCATCAGCGTGGCTACTGTGTTGGCTTTGTTGCTGGCATTGGTAGCGTTTCTTTTCATCGAACGCCAGCGAAGGAGAAAGGAGGAGGAACTCAATTCGGCGATGCTGGAATCGCTGCCAGGGTTGGCGCTGCTGGTGAGCCCGCAAGGCGAGATTCTGCGCAGCAACCAGATCGAAGCCGGAGCATTGGGTGACGAACTGGGCGAAGCCGCTCCGCCGGGCCGCACCTACCTTGACTGTCTGCACCGAGTTGCTGGACAGGATGGTGTGATGGCGGCGGCCTCCGTTGCTCAGGTAATTGCCGGTGACCGGATCAGTGCGACGGCCGAAGTTCCTCTGCTGTCGGGAAATCGATGGTTGGAAATACGTGCGATCCAGTTGCCGCAGGGACAAAGCGGCAGCCTGATCGTCCATCTCGATATTACCCAGCGCAAGCAGGCTGAGTTGGAACTCATCGAGTCACGAACGCAAATCTATCACCTCAACCGCGTAGCCGCGATGGGGCAACTTGCCGCTGCTCTTGCGCACGAACTCTCGCAGCCGCTGGCCGCCATCCTGAGCAATGCCGAAGCGGGGCTGCGATTCGCGAATCGCGAAAGCCCCGACCTGAGGGAAATTCGCGAAGCTCTCAACGATATCGCACAAGACGACCGCCGGGCGCGTGGGGTCATTCAGGGCATGCGCGCGATGTTGAAGAAACAAGATCTTAAAGTCGTACCGGTCGACCTGAACCACATTGCGAGCAGCGTAGCGCAGATGATGAGGAATGAGGCGACGCTGCGTGGCATGTCGATTCAAGTCTTGCTTCTGCCGTCGCCGGTGATGGTGCAGGGTGACGCGATTGCTCTGCAGCAGGTGTTACTGAATCTTGCGAGCAACGGCCTGGACGCGATGACTGGAACCGATGGCGCGAGGTGCCTGACCATCCGGACATCCGGCGAATCCAATGGGAAGACGGCAAGCGTTTGGGTCGATGACGAGGGCCTCGGCGTTAGCCGGGAGATGGCCGACAAGCTCTTCCAGCCATTCTTCACGACCAAACATGCGGGGCTGGGGATGGGGTTGGCGATCTGCCAGTCGATTCTTGACTCGCTGGGCGGACGAATCGATGTGAAGAACCGCGACCGGAGAGGGGCCTCATTTTCGGTCACGCTGCCGAGAGCATAGGGCAACAGCTGTTCTGCGGAAAATATCCTCCCTTAAAACCAATTGTCCTAAGGTCCAATTGCGCCCGGAATGGACCCGGGCTACTATGGCCGCACTTCAACGCAATCATGAGTTCGGATCGTAAGTGATCCGGCTTGAGGGAGAGCCCTTTCGGGGGGAAGGGCCCTCCTTCTCGGTTGCAACGGGGCCCGGTACCGAAACCACATCCCATGCCAGGACAAGTGACGACACCTGCAAAGTCCGCTGAGACATTGCACGCGCTAATGCAGTTACAGTGCAGGCGCGAGATTCTGGAACGCTGGCTCGCCAGCAAGGTGCTTCCTGCGGGGATTCAACAGAGTCTACTGACGATGCTGGTCGAGGTCGAGGAACAGCTGCAAGGGCTTTCGGATGAAACGCCGGGATAGAAGCGGGACGCCTCTGGCGATTCTCTGTCGCAGCGTGGCGACGCCGGCCGACCCATTCAAGTATTAGGGCGGGTTCTCAAGTTATTGATCAAAATTCTTGGAGGATGCATGAAGCGAGTTACATACCTGTTGTGGGCGATGACATGGTGTTTGCTGATTGGTGCGCTGCCGCTTGCCGCACAGAAGCAACCGAACATTCTGGTGATCTGGGGCGACGATGTCGGCTATTGGAACATCAGCGCCTATAACCAGGGAATGATGGGCTATCACACGCCCAACATCGACCGGCTCGCGAAAGAAGGCGCGTTGTTCACTGATTTCTATGCGCAGCAAAGCTGCACTGCCGGCCGCGCTTCCTTCATTCTCGGACAGGAGCCATTTCGTACCGGGCTGCTAACCATTGGCATGCCAGGCTCGCCGCACGGCATTCCGGATTGGACCCCGACGATTGCCGACCTGCTCAAGGCTCGCGGATATACCACCGGCCAGTTCGGTAAGAACCACTTGGGCGATCAGGACAAGCACTTGCCGACCATGCACGGCTTCGACGAGTTCTACGGAAATCTCTATCACCTGAACGCCGAGGAGGAGCCTGAGGGCTATTACTACCCGAAAGATCCGGAATTCCGCAAGAAATACGGGCCGCGCGGCGTGTTGCACTGCTACGCCGACGGCAAGGATGGACAAAAGTGCGAAGACACCGGGCCTCTAACACGGGAGCGCATGCCTACCGTCGACCAGGAGATTTACGGTGCCGCGGTGAAGTTCATGGACCAGGCCGCCACCGACAAAAAGCCCTTCTTCATCTGGTTCAACACCACTCGCATGCACGTCTGGACCCACCTGAAGAAGGAGAGCGACGGCGCTACCGGCATTGGTTTATACCCGGACGGGATGGTCGAACACGATGCCATGGTAGGGGAGTTGCTGAAAGAGCTCGACAAGCTGGGAATTGCTGACAACACCATCGTCATGTACAGCACCGACAATGGTGCCGAAAAAGTCACGTGGCCGGACGGCGGCACGACTCCTTTCTACGGCGAAAAAGGTACCACGTGGGAAGGTGGCTTCCGCGTGCCTTGCATTCTGCGCTGGCCGGGCGTGATCAAGCCCGGCACCCAGATCAACGACATCATGTCGCACATCGACTGGATGCCGACGTTCCTGGCCGCCGCCGGAGATCCGAATATCGTCGCGGAGCTGGAGAGGGGTTACACGGCCGGAGGCAAGACCTGGAAAATTCATCCTGACGGCTACAACTTTGTGCCGTATTTCAAGGGCGAAACAAAGAAAGGACCCCGCGAAGAAATCTTCTATTTCGGCCAGGGCGGCGAACTCAATGCCATCCGCTGGAACGACTGGAAGGTCAGTTTCGCGGTCATGGAGGGTAATATCGCCACTGGAACCCGCGCCGTCCCAGGATGGCCCGTCATCACCAACCTGCGCGCCGATCCGTTTGAATCGGCGTCGCGCGAATCCGGAATGTACATCCGCTGGTACGGAGATAATCTTTGGCTCTTCGTGCCTGTGCAGAATAAGCTGAAAGCTTTCCTGGGAACCATTCCGAACTTCCCCTTCCAGCAGGGAAGCAGTCTGAGCGCATCAAATATCAACTACCAGACATTGAAGGCCGCGGAAGCACTGAAACGTTTGGAGGAAGTCGAGTCGCTGACTTCACCCAGTAACTAAGCTCTACCCAGCCCCAAACCACCCGTGCGGGGCAGGCAGCTTTCCGCGCCTGCCCCATTTTTGCGCTTCTGCATCGTCAGCGGAAAAACTCGGACTCTCACGCAGGCCTGGTGGAGTCGAGATCTTGCAAGTTATTGATAATGGTGGCCAGGGACGGAATCGAACCGCCGACACCAGCCTTTTCAGGGCTGCGACAGGCTGTAGTCTTAACGACTTAACAGGTCTCGGTGGGCTGCGTAAGTATTTCAAGAGTTGTGCTAGACGCGGTTATCTTGGGTGGAGTTCTTGGGCGTGAATCCCTCCGATGCTTTGCCAGTATCGGAGTCTGCGCGCATGGGACAACGTTTCCGAGTCTTATGACTGGCTGCGACTCAATTTGGGATCTCTCGCGGCCACTGTTACATCGCACGTGCCGACTTGGAGCCAATCGCAGCATCGCCGACAATACGGCCCAGTGGATCGTGCCGAATTATTGAGTAGCTCACTCAAGTGACGGCGAGCGCGATTCCGGGTGTTAACAGGCTCCCACTGAGGCAACTTCGGTGCGAACGAGTTTGGAGTCGGCCGGCCGTTTCGCTACTGCGCCGGCATAGGACACGTTTGAGTACCTACTAGCGGGTACCGCTGTTGACCTTACAGCACCGAACGGGTCTGGTAATGGCAAATGCGGTGGGCGGACAAACTTTGCTAGAGTCCCACGCTAAGGTATTTGCGATGTAGAAGAGCTTTCTTCGGTTGTTAGATGTCAGTACCAGGCGGTGTCCGGTCAACGTGACGCATCACACTTAGAGCTGGCGAACTCTCGTCTCGGCAAGGCGCAATGTCAACCGGTAAGTCATTGGTATTGTGCGCGATGCTTTGACGCGGCACTGCAAGCCGGGAAGCCACGGCCATCACCCAAAACCTAACCAAGAGGCGCACTACGTCCAATCAAATCACCAACGATGGACTTTCGGGCGGGGACAGTCAAGTTCAATTGCGGTCGTGAGCACGACAGCGCGCATTCCGCTCTCGGTGATTTCCGGTCGCCGGCGGACTCTAACTCGACATGTAAAGGACGATCGGAGGCGCCGACGAGGGATCCGTGACGATTGACCGTACTAGTTTGGCTGAGCACCGCCACCACCCCAGTAGAACCTGATCGTCGGGGCAGCAAACGCATAAGGGTGCCCAGGCATCGGCAATTGAAGAGGCACCCTTGCCGATCTTGCCTGCGACACAACGTGTGTCAAGGCGAAGTCCGGTACCCAGAGTTTTGAGTGCGCTTTCTTTTGTGCTCCAAAGCAAGGTTGTTAGAAAGTCGCGCTCAGACTCACCAACTCGCGAAATCAGCTCCTGCTCATCAGTTGTGAAGTAATCGGCGGTGAATGCAGGGTCACGCGGCTCGACATGCTCGAGGTCGCAACCTACGGCAATGCCGGCCCGGCAGACGGCGCAGGCCGCGACGCCCGCAGAGTGACTTATCGAAACGCAAACCCTGGCAGGCCGATCATTCGAATACACCTCGGGTGCGCCGGACGGGTTGGAACGTATCTCGATGGTGGCAAGGGCTGCGAAACTGTGGGGTATTTCCAGATAAGAGGCGACGGCGTGCTTGGCGGTCCAGCGGCCAAGCCGCCAATCGGCGCGACGCTTGGGAACACGTAGACTGTTACAGCGCAACCTCTCGGATTCACTGAGCCACAGGTCGTCGCCGGATACGTCAGCCAAGGATTGTTCCAGCCATAAGACCTCCATCAGAGGACCTGCACCAGCAAGGCCCCGTCCTCGATCCTGCCTGTGCGTTGGCTCGACGCTTTTGCCGAATCCAGGAAATTCGACTTTGCTATCCCGCGTTCGACAGCATCAATCAAGTAAGGACGCAGATTCCCAGGGGGAATGATCGTGTGCAGCGCACCAACTTCCAGCGCACGATGCACACTGTGGATGCGGTCGAACTGGCTGGCGACTTCGCCGAGCTTTTCGGAATGAACGACTTTGAAGGTCTCTTCAAACTGGGCACGGAGGCGCCCTTTCTCCAGGCCTTCGGCGGCGGCGACCGCTTCGGAAAGAGTCTGGACACGCGGGTCTTTGTGGGCCCGGGCCTCGACCTCAGCGGCGAAGACTACCGCTGCGGCGGGAGCACCGCCGATAACCGACGCGTAAGTGCCCTCTAAGGCCGCCACTTCCAGCTGTTCGTTGAGGGCCCGCGAGAATACGACATAGGCGCCGCCGTGGTAGCGCGAGATCACGCAAAAAACCATCGGGCCCTTGAAGTTCACCACGGCCCGTCCTATTTCAGCGCCGTATTCGAGCTGCAATCGCCGCATGGATTCGGGAGAGCCGTCGAACCCCGACAAATTGGCGAGAATGACGACCGGGCGATTGTTACTGGCTGAGTTGATGGCGCGGGCAACCTTCTTCGAGGAAAGAGGAAACAGCGTACCGGCAGTCCATTGGTCGGGGCCGTCGGCCGGGACGAATCCGAAGCGCGGAACAGGCTTGGATTCGATGCCGATGAGGCAAACGGGATAGCCACCCAGATGAGCGTCCCACACGACCGCGGTTTCAGCCGAGCGCATGCCGGACCATCGCTCCAGAGGCGTGTGGTCCTGATCGGAAACCGCTCGCATGACTTTGCGAATGTCGAAGGACTTCTTACGCCCGGGGTTGGTGTCATCAGAGAAAATCTCCCCTACTTGGGCAAAACCGTCGTCGTGGCCATTGCGGTGCGGATACAGTTGCACGTCGCGGTCAGGAGGATCGGCGGTCGCTGCCTTTCGCGGGAACCGCTCGCCCGGCACAAGATAAGTGTGATCGTAGTGCCGCATGAGGATCTGGCAGGCCTCATCAATGCCGCGCGCGAA
>Ga0335085_10002615_pt1 | contig 33238 bp, 32 predicted proteins | sample Lox_Sample_45_FD_206712 | JGI IMG/M metagenome (GOLD analysis project Ga0335085, IMG submission 206712) | Soil microbial communities from Loxahatchee National Wildlife Refuge, Florida, United States - Lox_Sample_4.5 | ecosystem: Environmental > Terrestrial > Soil > Wetlands | place: USA... | reverse complement strand
CGAAGGCGAGGCAAACCGGGCTCAATCGCTCAAACGTGTAATTTCCCGAACTGCTCCCGGAACTGGAATTGTTGGCGGGCGTTTTGGTGAAGGCCGTCGCGGTCGACAATTTAATCTTGATCGTTTTCCCGTTGCCGCCGCTCACCGCGGACACAGTTTTGCCAACCACCGTGGTGGGGACGAAAATCGTGGCCGCGCTCAAATTGATTTGCCCCGTGTCTCCGCCGCTCTCGTTGGTGAAATATCCGGCGTAATGATTGGTGAAGACGAGATCAATGGGGCCGACGTTGTTCGAATTGCCCGGCGGCAAGTTAAAGGCGAGCGACAGTTGCGCGAGGTTCGTGTCCTTCTTGGTATAAGTATAACCACCGCCGCCGTAATCTTCCGGATCCGTGCTATTCCCGGTGCTGGTCTGCGCAAAACTGGAGGGGTCAAAGCTCACCGATTCCACCGAACCAGCCGCAGGCGTAACCAAAGCCACGATGCCTGGCAACGAATCCGGCGCCCAATCCACCGACGGCGGCGGCGTGTAAGTGAACGCGATGGTGTTCGTCAATGAAGCATTCCCAACGGCATCCAGCGCATAGGCGCTGACTGTATTCGGCCCCGAAACAAGCAGGCTGCTCAGATCGGCTGTGTGCCAATTCGTGCCGTCCGCAAATACCGCCGAAGTCCAGTCGCCGCTATTCACGCGGAACCAAACAGCCGTCACTCCCACATTGTCCGAGGCTTTGCCGGTCGCCGCAAATGGCGCCGCAGTTACTTTTTGGCTTTTGGTGGGGCTCAAAATCACATTCACCGGGCGGGTGGCGTCCTTGAAATTCGCCGTGAAGGTGAGATTGGAAGCCATCATAAAAGTAAGCTTCGTCGAAGAGCTGTTGGTGCTGCCGGTCCAGTTCACGAACGAAAAGCCCTTGGCCGCTTTGACCGAGAGGGTGAGAGACTTTCCGATTTGCTCCAATTGACCGTTTACATTGGGCGTCACCGTGCCGGCGCCGGGAATGTTAATGGTCACAGTCAGCGGCGCGCTGACGACGTACGTAAAGCTCACCGAGTTGGTAGTGGAAACATTTCCGCTTAGATCTTTCGCGTAAAACTTCATCGTGTTGACGCCCGGAATCAGGCTCAAATTCGCCACGGTCCAGTTGGTGAAACTGTTCGAACTGTCCGCCGCGGTCCATGCGCCGCCGTTCAATTGATAAAAAACGAGCGCCACACCCACGTTATCGCTCGCGGTGCCGCTGGCAGTGAAGAGGCCATTATTAACGCTCGTTTTCGAAGTCGGGCTGGTGACTTTCAGTATCGGCTTCGTGGTGTCCACAATGGCGTAAGTGCCGGTGGTAAAATTCGTGAAGTTGGCGACGACAGGCAGCAATTTGGCCGACGGCGCTGCCCAGCCCTTGATCGCTTTGAACGTAATCGTATGCGGGCCGGCTGTGAGGTTGGCCGCAACCGCATCACTCTTCAAGAACGCGCCCCCGTCCACCTGCCACATCGCGCCGGCTTTGACGGCGGTGGCCGGAAGAATCTCAACCTGGAAAGCTCCGGTAGTGCCGCCGCCGCCACCTCCGCCACCGCCGCCACCCGACAGAGCGAACGAAAAAACCGCGCCTGCGTTATTGGTGCTGCCGCCGAAATACGTCATGCCGTAAAGCTGTGAGTTCAAGAGCAACAACGAAGCGCTCGGCGTGCTGCCATCCGTGAGGTTGTTGGGGAACGCAAAGAAAAACGTGTGCAGAATCTGAAAACCGCTGCCGTTGGTGTTGACCTGGAAAATGGTGCCATATCCAAGTCCGTTGGTGCCGCCAACGTGCGTCATGCCGTACAACGTTCCATCAGCAGAGAGCGTTACATCGCCAAACGGCTGCCAGGTGGTTGATAGGGAGAAACTGTGCACGAACTGAAAATTCGCGCCGCTGACATCCACACTGAAAATGCAGCCGACGTTATTGGCACCGCCGTTGCTCGTCATTCCGTACAGCGTTGTTCCCGAAAGAACCGGCGTGCCATAAGGCGCCGCGCCGTCGGCCAACGTGCCGGTAAAATGATGGATGATTTGAAAACCTGAACCGTCGGTGCCGATCTGAAATAGCGTTCCCGAGCCAAGGATGCCTCCCATTTGCGTCATACCGTAAAGAGTGCCGCCTGAAATAATTAACGAACCCTGCGGGCCGTTGCCGTTATTGGTCTGCACCCCGAAGGTGTGGATAATGGAGTAATTTGCTCCATTGGTGTCTATTTTGAAAATCACACCCAGGTCATTCGCGGAGCCCGAACCACTGAGTGTCATGCCGTAAAGATTGGTGCCGTCGGTCACGAGACTGCATTGCGGCCGGGAACCGTCACCGGCGAGAGTGTTTACGCCGAAACTGTGCAGCAGTTGGAACCCGCTGCCATCGGTGTTGATCTTATAAACGGTTCCGAGGCCGTTCGTGCCGCCCTGTGTCGTCGTTCCGTACAGGGTTGAGCCGATTAATAAAGGTGTGCCTTCAGGATTCACGCCATCGTTGGTATTTCCAGTGCCGCCGAGCAGCATGTCCAGAAATCCGAGCCCGTTGAAATAGTGCATCACCTGGTATCCCGAGCCGTTCACGCCGATCTTAAACAACACACCCCTGTTTGTGATTCCGCCGTTGAGCGTGACGCCGTACAACGTGGTGCCGTCCGTGGCCAGGTTTGCATTATATTGCGGCCCGGAACCGTCGTTCGGCATGCCCGCAAAACCATGAAGCAATGTGTACTGGGATGCGGCGCGGCTCTGCGCCAGCGCGACCAACAACAAAAAACAAACAACAACAAACCGCACAACACGACGAGTGGCAAAATGCATAAACGACCTTTCCGAATGGGAGTTTGCCGCCTTGCTTATCACATTCATTTAAGTCTGCAATAGCAAAGCATTAAATCAGTAAATGTACTGCGTCGCGGGAGTGAATTTGTGTATAACCTTCCCAATAACCCGTGAACAACATTGCGAACATTTTGCTCTTTGGAAATCTCCTGCCCTGCACCACTATGAATTACCAACCAATAGAAAGGTAACGATGCCGGCAGAAGAACGCGTGCTTTGTTTTGAACGAAAACTCCTCGAACAACTCGGGGTTTTCCAGGGGATCAGTTTGGACATCGAGAAATATCTTCCCGTCGCCACCGCATCCTCCAACATCACCTATCGCAATCGCAGCGAGGCCGAGTTGGACAAGCGCTACAAGCAACTCATTCCCTACGTGCTCATCATTTGCGGCGACAAAATTCTGCGCTATCGCCGCGGCAAAGGCGGACAGGAAACGCGCCTGCACGGTCTTTTCTCCGTCGGCATTGGCGGCCACATTTCCGAAGAGGACAACAGCCTCTTTGCCAACGCCGTTGGTTACACCGAAAGCATGCGCCGCGAATTGATGGAAGAAGTCGCCATCGATGAAGTCCGCGAAGCCGCCGTCGCCGTCATCAACGACGACAGCACCGATGTCGGTTACGTGCATCTCGGCGTCGTGCACGTCATGTATGTGGACGATGAAAGCGTCGCCGGCCGTCGCAGCGGCATCGTCGCGCCGGAATTCGTGCCCATCGCTGACGCCGTCAAAGACGCCGCCTCATACGAGTCTTGGTCCAGGTTCTGCCTCGAAAATCTGAGCGTGCTCCTGTCCAAAGCCGCCGCAGCCGGCATCACCGCTCCCGCCCGCGCCGCGGATTGATTGCAGCGCACGTCAGGCTCCGGTCTAAAACCGACTGAATATTCGCACAGATTGGGGATTGTGCAGCAGGCTTGAATGAACTAAGATGCACCTGTCTTTGACCAACTTTTTGCGGGCGTTTCGCAGACCGCCTTCTCCTCGTCGGCCGAACTCATCTGATGAATATGATGCCTCCGAGGAAAACCAATCCAAGGGCGGAACACCGCCTGCGGGAAATCCAACGCGTTAACGAGTCTGCCAGCCTCGTTGAAAAGTTTCCCAACCTTAAAGCCCTCAAAGTTGACCTCAGCTATTTTGAGCCGGACGGTCTCACGAGAACCGGCGAATTGAGATATCGGGTCAATGTCGCGCACGCCAAATCGGTGTTCTCGTTCGTTTGCCAAAGCGGAGAATGCCTGGCCGGTGATTTCGATATAAGCAATGCCATCGCCGAAGCGGTGGCCAAACGCCGCAAGACAGTGGAAGGCGAAGTTCGCTGCCCGGGAACCCGCATTAGACCCAAGGAAGAAAAAACCCCCTGCCGCAACCTGCTGCGTTACAAATTAACTCTCGGATATGTCTGAAGTTTTTCTCAGAAAAGGAGAACCGGTCGATAGGGCCCTGCGACGGCTCAAGAAGAAGTTGGATCGAGAACAGACGCTGCAACAGGTCCGCCTGCATCGGCGTTTCGAAAAGCCCAGCGCCCGAAAACGCAAGAAACAGAAAGCGGCACGGTTCGCCGCCATGCTCAAGGCCCGTTACGCAGACGACTGAGTCGCGCCGTCATCGTCTTTTTCCGTTGGCGACTCCGCGGGGTTAAAGGGGCTCTTCGCGCGCTTGCTGCGCGGCAGCGGAGTTACAAAAACGTTCAGATCCCGGTCGCCGAGCATTTTCGGGGGGGCATCAGCCTGGCCATAAGGAGAAAGCTCCTTCACGAATCGGTTCATCAACCCGATGCCGATTTCCTTATGCGCTTTTTGCCGCCCGCGGAAGCGCATTTTGATCCGCACCTTCATATCGTCACAAAGGAATTGGATCGCATGGTCGCGTTTCACTCCCATGTCGTGAGGATCAATGGAAGGGGAAATTTGCAATTCTTTGACTTTGCCGGCAGCGGGACGCGCTTCCTTGCTGCGTTTGGCCTCTTCGTAAAGGAATTTCCCGTAATCCACGATACGGCAGACGGGTGGCGTGGCGGCGGCGGCAATTTCGATCAAATCGAGCCCTTTCCCACGAGCCAGTTGCAACGCTTTGTCCAGCGGCATCACGCCCAGCTGTTGTTTAAGGTCGTCGATGACGCGCACTTCCCGGGCCCGGATCTTGCCGTTTCGCCGATGCAGTGGTTCTCGTGAGTGAAAGGATCGAGGAAAAAAAGCGCGGCTCAATGGCGTCCTGTCTGTTGTAAACCATGTGCGAAACAAGCGCCGCCGCGTCCAATGGAGAATTTGCGATGAATTTTAATACAAAAGTACTGTCGCATGTTGAAGGCGACCCGCAAGCACAATCACATTATTTTTTGTGGCCTCTTCCAAATCAAGCTTCAGGAAATTAGTTTGGAAAATAGCTATCTATTCCCCGTTTAGGTCTTACTGTGTGGTATGAAAGTTCTATTGAAAAACTCCGCCACGAGGCTGTTCCTGAAGGATTCATCCCGCTGGACCGGCAGTTCCGCCGATGCCCTGGACTTTAAAACAGCGCCCGCCGCCATGGACTATTCCTTGATACACGGATTTCAAGGCGTCAGCATAATTCTGAACTTTCCCAATGCCGGCCATGATCTGGAACTGAAAAACTGTTGCTGAAACTGCTTCACCAAAAAACTCAAAGGCTTTGCTTATTAAAACTGAAGGAATCGAAAACATAATCGTGGATGAGGCCAACGACCGGACTTACGTCATCATGGCCGTGCGAACTCTCACCGACGGGGAACTTTACAAAATCATTCGTTTGGAACTTTTAAATCGTGGACACGCCCTCGCCAGAGGCGAAAGGCTCGTCATCTCCGCATCAAAGTGGAACAAACCGCGGGCAGTCGCAGGGAGTGGAACATCTGGCAATTAGGTCACATGGCCCATCCCTATACCCTCAACAATTTGCTCGATTGCCTTTTGCGCGATGATGGGAGCGAATTGCATGTTTTGGCTGAAAGCCCTCCATTTATCGACGTGCGTGACAATCGGGTCTCTGTCGGCGCTGCCAGCATCACAAACGACAATATAGCGGATTTGCTCTATAACCTCGCAACGGTCGATCAAATGCGGGAATTGAATGCCTGCGGGGACGTTCAGTTCATTTATCTGTTTCGGAACTGGGTGCGTTTTTCAATAATTGCTTCCAATGCACAGGGCGCCTTCAGCATCAAAATAAAAAATCTGGGGCGCTGATTTTTCGAATTCATTCAGATTAAGATTGCTGCAATCTGGGGATGCTGATTGAATGCAGCCTTGCCAAGCGCCACCGCCATTACGCCGCACAACACCCGCCTTGCGGGTGCTAAAAGCCTGGTGGTTCCCCATAGGCCTAAACACCTCCAGCATCTCGTTGCCTGGGCGGTTTTCCTGATCGAAAAGCTGGTAACCGCCTCACTGCGTTGCCGGTGGAATGACAGCTCCGGTTTGGTGAATAGGACTGAAGGAAATCCCGTCATCTTCTGTCTGTGGCATAACCGATTGGCCATTTCCATGATGGTGCACCGGCGTTATCGCCGGAAACTCGCTGCACTGGTGAGTGCCAGCAAGGACGGGGCGCTGCTGGCCGCGGTGCTTGGGAAATTTGGCGTTGATCAGGTGCGCGGCTCCAGCAGCCGCCGCGGCCCGCAGGCCTTGCTTGAACTCGCCACCCGCGGGGAAATGGGCTATGACCTCGCCGTGACGCCCGATGGTCCGAAAGGGCCGCGATACATTGCCCAGGCCGGTGTCATTTCGCTAGCACAGATTACCGGATTTCCGATCATCGCCGTCACCTGCAATACGCGTCGAAAAATATGCCTCAAAAGCTGGGATCGTTTTCAAATTCCGCTCCCTTTTTCCCGGTGTGAACTGATTTTGAACGAACCGATTTTTGTGCCCCGGGAAGCGGACGCGGCCAGAAGAGAGGAGCTGCGGAGGGAATTGGAAGACTGCTTGAAAGATAACTCGGTGGATTGAGCTTGTTGAATCGCAAGCCCTTTCCGCCAGCGTCATCTATCCCCTTTAAATCGGCAAGTCACGAACGGAAATGCCGCGTGGAGTTCAAGCGGCGTCTAAGACTCCCAAATCCCACCAATTGCCGCCGCTGTTCGTCCCAGAGACGAAAGGTGAGCGATTTGAAACTCGAAAATAATGTCACCGGCTTCACCGTCTGAAACAGTGGCTCGGCCTGATGGCACTGCTCAAGGTTATAATTCGGAATTCTCGGGCTGAGATGGTGGATGTGATGAAATCCGATATTGCCGGAAAACCATTGCAGGATCCTTGGAAGTTTATAAAAAGAGCTGCCTTTCAATGCTGCCTCCGCATAGTCCCAGTCCCCCGTGCGTTCCCAATACACTCCTTCAAACTGGTGTTGCACATAGAACAACCATACTCCCGCAGCGCCCGCCGTAATCAATACCGTGAGTTGAATCACGAGATACGCTTTCAGACCGAAGAGGGCAATCAGGCCTGCTGCAATGCTGCCCAGCGCCAGGTTGGTTCCATAAACGGAATAACGCTCCCGCGCCGGCGCCTTGAGTGAAGGCACGCGCTGTTTTATGAGAAAGAGGAACAGAGGCGCAATGACGAACAGCACCATCGGGTTGCGCGAGAGCCGATACGCAAAGCGTCTCCAACGGGATGACTCCAGATATTCCTGAACCGTGAGAGTCCACACATCTCCCGTGCCACGACGATCGAGATCACCCGCACTGGAATGATGAATCGCATGTTCCCAGCGCCAGTGAAAATACGGTGTAAAAGTAAGTGCCCCAATGACCGCGCCGACAATGTGATTGGCCTTTGCCGAACGGAAAAAGGAACCATGCCCGCAATCATGAAAAATAATAAACGCCCGCACCAGGATCGCACCGGCAAGTACGGCCAGCGGAACCGTCAGCCACCAGGAAATCGTCCGGGTAAAATACATCAGGCACCAGAGTCCGACGTAGGGAACAAACGTGTTCACCATCTGCCAGATGGCGCGCGCGGTGCAGGGCTTCTGGTAGCGCGCCACAATTTGTTTCCAGGCAGGCGTCTCAGGGCGGCTTTTCGCCTCCCCATGGTTTGAATCTTGAATCATAACTAGAAATCGCGAACGCGTTTGTCTTTAGGAGGTAGCAAAAACGAAACCAATCCTGAAAGACGGCTAAAACACGCTCTTTCCGGAGACGGCAACGGCAGAAATCGAAAATCGTGAAACGTATCCGGCAAAAAGTGCCGGGATCAGGAACAGAATAACGCTCCATCAAGCCGAGACCCGGCCAGGCCGGGTCTCGGGATTGTTCAGAGATTAATAACGGTTGCGACCGCCGCTGAATTGACGGCGTTGTCCGCCACCGCCACCGCCGGAACGCTCTTCACGCGGCCTGGCGATATTGACCGTCAGCGCGCGCCCGTCGACCGACCGGCCGTTAAGCGCCTCCACTGCTTTTTGGGCTTCCTCGGAGGTGCCCATCGTCACGAAACCGAAGCCGCGCGGACGACCGGTCGCCCGATCCATCATCAAATTGGCTTCTGTCACGGTGCCATGAGCTGCGAACATGTCCTGCAGATCGTTTTCGGTGGTATTGAAGGAAAGATTTCCCACAAATAATTTATTGTCATTCATAATGATTTTACTGTTTTTATTGCTTTTCCAGACTGTTCCCGACTATCGGGTTTAAAATCATCATTGAACAAAATTCACCTGAGGATTTGCCATATCGTGAAAGTAACAAGCTTTCGAACAGATGCGTTACTGTCTACTGTTCTGGTGGAATAGCAACTTATATTTCCAAGTATTTGTGGCGAACCACATTTGCCGGTCCTCGCGGCCGCCCATTTTTTTTGGAACGCGGCCCTGAATTACCGGGGGTCACTCCTTTCCCTCCAGCCCATATCCACGAAAGCCTCCCACCACGCAGGAAGTGCCCTGATCGGTTTCCCGGAATTGCACCACTATCCAATTCACTCGCACGCTGCCGTCCTGGTAACGAATCGTGCAGGGCACCAGCGCGAGCGGGCCGAGCTTCGAACTGCCCGTCTGTTCGATGCCGCCGATCTTCAATACTGCCGCTACCATGTTGTTGGGATCACCCGAGCCCCGTATCATTTCATCAGACCAGGTGGCAACGATTGGGCAAAGCTGGCGGACGCGCTCGGGAGGGGCAGTCCACAGTTCTCCAAGAATTTTTTGGCAGGCTTGTTCCCGGGTCATGCCCTCCGCGGCGATACCGCACTTGGGATCACTCAAAAGTGAAAGGTTCGCCTCCGGAATCTCCAGCGGCGTTTCGATGAATTGTGTACCCTCGGGAGCCTGGTGACTGAAAACGCTATCCGGCAGATCCTCAAAATAAAGAATCTTCTCAACACTCGTTGCCGGGGTTCCTTCTCGCGTCAAATTGTGCCAGCTTTTCAAGCTCACGAGCAACTTGGTCCGGACGTCGAACTCCATGAGAAGCGATTCCGGCCCTTCGAAGCCCGCCAGGCTGCAAGTGACAATGACCCGTTTTTGTCCCGTGGCCGGATCGTCGCCCTCGACGGCTTTGTAATCCTTCACCCGGGCTGCTTCGGTCAGCAGATTCGGGCCGAGCCAGGAATTAATTAAGTCGATGCCCGGCTGGACATAGCCCTTTTTCTCAGCCCGGTCATAGCCGTAGGTCTTGTTATCCCGGGTCCAGATCGTCACGTCACTACCCGTGACAAGGGCGTTTTCAACCCAATTACCGGTCGTATCGGACCGCGCCCACGCATCAAGCGGGGTGGTTTGGCGGCTTGCGGATGTGTAGTAACCGGTAAAGTGAAGAGCTCGGTATTTTTTGAGGGCTTCGATGGACTGATCCATCGCCCACGCCGGAGTGGTTGAATGATTCAAAACGAATACCGCCATCAGCACGAGTCCCAGCGTGGTGGCCAGCGTGTAGCGAGTCGATTTCTTTCTCAAAAGCAAGAGAAGGATTTGTCCCAGGGTGAATTCGCCGTCGGATGGCCCGGCAGGCGCCGCTCTGGCGATTTCACCGCGAATGCGTTCGTCCAGTTTCGAACTCGCCGGCACGCGCAACTGCCGGAGCACTTGTGAAATGTCTTCTGTCTTTTTCATAGATTGATGTGTCCGTCCAAAAGTTCTTTCAATTTGTCCAGGCCGTAGCGGTAACGTCCTTGCACCGTATTGGTGGAAACACCTTGTATTCCGGCAATCGTGTGAAACCGCATCCCGCTGCACAATCGCAACACCACAACTTCCCGCTGTTCATATGGCAATATCGCCAGCGCCCCGCCAACGCACTTCAGTTCCTCTCCGAACATGGCTGCCAGATCGGGTTGCTCATTATTGGGCGTGGCGGGTTCAGCCACCGCCGCCTCACTGGGAGCATCTCTCCGCCTCGACTTGTTTCGATTGCGAGCCCGGTTCGCCACGCAGGTGGCCAGGAATCCCCCCAGGCTGCCTGTCAGCCGGAACCGCCCGCCGGACCGGATGAAGCCGACAAAAACATCATGCACCACGTCTTCAGCCTCGGATTTGTCCACCAGGAGCGCCGTCGCCAGCGTCACCAACTCATGTTTGTGCAGTTCATAAATTTCGCGCAGCGCATCCATGTGACCGCGATTGAACCGCCAAACCAGCTGCATTTCTTCAAGCATGCGTTGTTATTCTTCCCTCTGATTTACCTGTCCATATTCACTTACTCCAACAATTTGACTGGCCATTTTAGTATAAAAAAAGTGCTGCCGGCAGATCATCTCAACTGGAAATAAGGCGGCCCACACCTTTTTCTGGCAGCCTCAATCATCGTCTGTATATTCAGACAAGTGAATCCACCCGAAGAAAAACAGGAGACCCGCGATGTCTCCCAGGTCGTCGAACATCTCTTTCGCCATGAAGGCGCCAGGATGGTCGCGACCCTCACCGGCATTTTCGGCGTGGAACACCTCCATCTCGCCGAAGATGTCGTGCAGGAAGCCCTCGCGCGCGCTTTGCAAACCTGGCCTTTCTACGGCGTCCCGCAAAATCCCGCCGCCTGGATCATGCGCGCCTCGCGCAATCTCGCGCTCGACGTCGTCCGCCGCCAAAAAACCTTTCGCGACAAGGAAGCCGAAATCGTCCGCCTGATGGACCGCCCCGAAGCCCCGCCGGACGAAACCGTGGTGCTCGATCGCGAAATCGCCGATGACCGCCTGCGCATGATGTTCGTTTGCTGCCACCCGGTCGTCCCCGCCGAAGCCCAGGTCGCGCTCGCGCTGAATACTTTGTGCGGCTTCAGCGTCACCGAAATCAGCCGCGCCTTTTTGACCACGGACGCCGCCATCGCTAAACGCCTCACTCGCGCCAAACAAAAAATCCGCGACGAAAAAATCCCCTTCGAAATTCCCGCCGGCGACGAATTAACCCGCCGCCTCGACACCGTTCTGACATCGCTTTACCTGCTCTTCAACGAAGGCTACAAAGCCTCGAGCGGCGAAAAACTGGTCCGCGAGGAAATCTGCCAGGAAGCGATTCGCCTCCTGGGCCTGCTCGTTGAAAATCCCGCCGGCAACCAGCCCGCCGCCCACGCCTTGCTCGCCTTGATGCTCCTGAACGCCGCGCGCATTCCCGCCCGCGTCGATGACGAAGGCAATCTCCTCCGCCTGCAGGAGCAGGACCGCACCAAGTGGGACAAAGCCATGATCGCGCGCGGCATGTATCACTTCGCGCAATCCGCCGCCGGCGATGAACTGACCGAATACCATCTCCAGGCCGGCATCGCGGCCTGCCATTGCGCCGCGCAAAATTACGCCGAGACGGATTGGTCCAACATCCTTGCGCTCTACGACCGCCTCATCGAGATCGACAACTCACCCATCGTCGCCCTCAACCGCGCCATCGTCATCGCCAACATCCACGGCCCCCAGGCCGGCCTCGACGCGCTCAAAGCCATCGATGACCTCGACAAACTGGAATCCTATTACCTCCTCTACGCCGCCATGGGAGAATTCGAACAACAACTGAATCATCTCCCCGCCGCCGCCACCCATTTCCGCAAAGCCCTCGAACTCGCCCAATTGAAATCCGAAAAAGTCTTCTTAACCAAGAAACTGGCCGAGTGCGAATCACCTGTCTGCCTCTCGTAGCAGCGCCGTTTCCCGAACCCGTAGCAGCCGACGTCAGGAGGCTCCATAATTTTTGTGTAGCGGCGGTCTGCGACCGCCGCATTTATTTCTTAGCGAAGCGGGCTGAACCCGTAGGACAGGCATCCTGCCTGTCTCCATCCTTTTCCTTTTTGCACCGAAAATATGGGAGACACGTGAGACGCGTATCCAGCGTAAGAAATAATCCATCCTTGACATCCCTCGCACCGCTAGGCATAATACCGTTATGCTTTCGAAAGAATTGGTGGGGGCATCCACCGTGCCACTCGTCCTATCGGTGCTCACTGAAGGCGAGACCTATGGCTACGCGCTGATCGAGCGCGTGCGGGAATTATCCGGCGGCAAAATCGAGTGGACGGAAGGAATGCTTTATCCCGTGCTGCACTGGATGGAAAAAGAGGCGCTGATCGAATCCGAATGGCGCGAAGGCGAGACCGGCCGCAAACGAAAATATTACCGCCTCTGCAAAGAAGGCCGCAAAGCCCTGCGCGAAGAACAGGAACAATGGATGACCGTCCACGAAACCCTCACCAAAATATGGAAAACCAATCGGCATTCGATCTGAACCAGGCCATCCAAAGCTGGCGCGAAAACCTCGCGCAATCCCCCGCCTTTCAGCGCGAGAACCTGAACGAACTCGAATCCCATTTGCGCGATTCAATTGCCACGCTGCAAACGCGCGGCCTGTCCGCCGCGGAAGCGTTCCTGATTGCTACAAAACGCATCGGAAGCAGTCACGCTCTGACAGAGGAATTTGCAAAATGCAATTACAATAATGTTTGGCTCGAAAGACTTCTGTGGATGGTAGTCGGCATACAGGTTTGGCCTTTGATGAATGAGGTCATCGGCTCCATCAGTCAGGATCTTCTTATTCTAGCAATTGGCTGGAGCGGGGCTGGCGGGAACTGGCATGAGCAGGGGGTTGCGATGCCGGTCATCCTGTTTGCGTTTGTTCGTGGGCTGTCAGTGCTCGCAAGCGCATGGCTCGTGTGGTGGTTGATCTTTCGAAAGGGAAACAGATTGGGCATGTGGCTGTCGATGCGACTTAGGCGGAGTTTTATTGGATATTGCGTGGGAGCGAGCGCGTTATTCATCGCCGTGAACGGGGTGATAGGTATTACACCGCTGTTGTTGCGCCAGCAAATGAATATGCAGACATATGGCGATGCGGTAAAATACTTGAGCTATTCGGAAATAATCGTCCAACCGGTTTTGGCGATTGCCATGCTCGTTCTGACGCTGACCCTCATCCGCAAGCGCGCCTCGGCGAACTCCGCGTCGGCATTTGCGCGTTAATGTAGCAGCGGTCTGCGTCCGCCGCACCTGTCCGTTGCCCGAATCCGAATTTGCCAAATGCGGCAGGTCTGGTAATCGTATCTGGTGAACTTCTTCGTCCAACGCAGCGAATTGCGCGACCTTTATGACAAAGTCGCCGCCGGCGAGCGCATCTCTGAAGCCGACGCCCTGCGCCTGTTCGAAACCAAAGACCTGAACGCCCTCGGCGCCATCGCGGACCTCGCGCGCCAGAAAAAAGTCGGCAACCGCGCCAGCTACATCGTCAATCGCTACGTCAATTATTCCAATTACTGCATCCTCTCCTGCCAGTTCTGCTCCTTCGCCCGCAAAAAACGCGACGCGGACGGATTCGAACTCACGACCCCTCAGATCGTCGAGAAAGCCCGCGAAGCCCTGAAGCTTGGCATCACCGAACTGCACATCGTCGGCGGCCTGCACCCGAGTCTGCCCTTCAGCTACTACACCGACATGCTGAAGGCCTTGAAAAATATCGACGCTACCGCCCCCGGAACCGCCGCCGTCCCTCCGGCCCGCCTGCAATTAAAATGCTTCACCGCCATCGAAATCCTGCACCTTGCCTGGCTCGCCAAAAAATCCGTTGAGGAAACCCTGCGCGAATTGAAAGAGGCCGGCCTCGATTCCCTCACCGGCGGCGGCGCCGAAATTTTCCGCAAAGAAGTCCGCTCCTCCATTGCCCGCGGCAAGGAATCCGCCGAGGAATATCTGGATGTCCACCGCACCTGGCACCGCATGGGCGGCCGCAGCACCTGCACCATGCTTTACGGCCACGTCGAAACCCTTGCCGACCGCGTCGATCACCTCCGCCAGTTGCGCGCGCTGCAGGACGAGACCCACGGCTTCGTCGGCTTCGTGCCCCTGCCCTATCAACCGCAGGATAACGACATCCCCGTCGAAACCGCGCCCACGGGTTTCGATTCCCTGCGCACCATCGCCGTCAGCCGCATCTACCTCGACAACTTCTCTCACATCACCGCCTATTGGGTCGGCCTCGGCATGAAACTCGCCCAAGTCGCCCTGAGCTACGGCGCGGACGATCTCCACGGCACGATCATTGAAGAACACATCTTCCACATGGCCGGCGCCACCTCGCCCCAGGCGCAAACCGAAACCGCAATGATCAAAGCCATCCGCGAAGCTGGCCGCGATCCCGTCCAACGCAACACCTTCTACGAAGTCCTCGTCGGCAAACAAAACGGCGTCGCGGAAGAATCAACAACCGTCGCCGGAAAATCCAAGGTGTTGGAAGACAATTTGGCAACGGGATGAAATTGCGGGGTGTCCCAATTTGTCAGGAGCGCAGCCTTCAGGCCGCCTCAATGAGCACGGTGCAGGCGAGGGAATCTTACCAACGTTGCAAATCCAAGATGAAGCAGGCTAAAGCCTGCGCTCCTCTACAGAACTCGGACCAGCGTGAAGCCGTCATACCCCTTCGCCCCCACCGTCTGCAGTGTCGTAGCCTCCACGCGAGCATCCTTCGCCACCGTATCAATAAACCGCCGCATCCCCTGAACATTGGCATCCTTGCTCGCCGCATCCGCCAACTGCCCTTTCCGCACCACATTATCCGCGATGATCACCGACCCCGATCGGCACAACTCCATCGCGCGTTCGAAATAAGGCCCGGTATTTGGCTTATCCGCATCGATGAAAACAAAATCGAAAGGTCCCGCCTTCTCCGTCTGAAGCCGCGCAAGTGACTCCAACGCCGGCCCAACCCGAACCTCCACACGTTCCGCCAGTCCCGCCGCTGCGATATTTTCCCGCGCCACGCGCGCGTGTTTCTCATCCAATTCCAGGCTGATCAACTTCCCGTCCGAGGGCAAAGCACGAGCCAGACAAATCGTCGAATAACCTCCCAGCGTGCCGAGTTCCAAAATGCGCCGAGCGCCGTGCAACTTGGCGAGCAAATACAAAAACCTCCCTTGCAACGCGCTCACATCAATCGCCGGCAATGCCGCAGCCGTATTTCTCTCGAGCGCCCCTTTGAGCGCCGGATCATCCGGAACAAGTTTTCCCGCCAGATAATCATCCACCGCCTTCCAGAGTTTATCGTCCATGGGCATGGACAAAATGCTAACCGCACGGCTTCAAAAATGCGAGCGCTCTGCCTTCCGGGAATGTGCGTCCATCTGCGTCCATCTGGGGTAAAAATCCGGTCCGCCTTTCTTCACCCCTCGCAACACGCCCCGCCCTTCTGCGCATCCTTCCCATACTCATCCCTTCGACGAAACCAAAGATCCTCCTCATTGCGACCTTTGGGCGCACGGTCCAGCCATTGATACATGCCCCAAAGCCCATCCAGTCCGCGCGCAAATGAAGAATAGGTGTGGTAAACCACGCCATCCTCGAGCACAAAGGCGCTCATACCCGGCCGTTCGCGCACGTATGTGGCCACGTTGGTGCCGCAGAGCGAGGCCATGAGGCCCACCGGCCCGGCGTCCTCATCTTTTTCCTGCCATTGGGTCGCTGCCTTTTTCGTGTTCATTGGCGGCTCGCGGCGATAATTATATTCCACCTTCCCTTTGCGCTGTTGCTCCTCCGTGAACTGAACGTGAAAATCCGCGTTGAAATCGCTGTTGAACGACGACGCCCACGGGAAACTCCACCCCATCCGTTTTTTGTATGCCTGCAACCTCGCCAGCGGCGCCCGTGATACCGCCCACAGCATCACGTCATGATTGGCCAAATGAACCGCGATCCCGTTGAAACCATCCGCGATCGTGGAGCACGCCGAACAGCCTGCACTATAATCGGGTCCAAACATGAAATGATACATGAGAATCTGCGAACGCCCGCGGAACAAGTCAGCCAGCGACGCCGGGCCTTCGTCGGTCTCGAAGCGGTACTTTTTCTCGATGCGAACCCACGGCAGCTCCTGCCGCTGTTGGGCCACTTTATCACTTCGCCGAGTCAGAGCCTTCTCGTCCTTCAGCAGCTTAATCCGGGCTGCCAGCCATGCCTTGCGTGAGACGACCTTGTGATTTGGCCGTTGAGTTTTCGTTCCAGACGTCTTTGCTTTCGTGCTCATATTTATCCTTTTCTGCGTCCCGCAACACCGGGACTGCCATTCGTCGAGAGTCGTTTGCTTAATGATACAACGAACGAGCAACAACGTTTAGGACATCTTTCTGCGAAAAAAATCCGCATCCATCAGCGGGAAAAAATTCGGTCCTTCCCTCCCCTTGCCATCTGTGGTAAAACATTCGCGTGAAAGGAGAGTATGGAATGCAAAGAGGGAATGTGGTCGGGCCGGAATGTTCTTTGGCCCTATTTTCTCCGCCGATTTTCGTCCCCAATCGAAATCGCAGTCGTAACCCCTTGATTTTGGCAGATTTTGGGCGTTTTTTGAGCAATTTGGGATGAAAAATTTCTGCAAAAATGATGCTCCGCATAAGTTTCCAGTATGAATTCGCGGGAGCGGTTTCCCTATTTGACCCCCTAATGCCCTTTCCTTAAACTCGCCGTTCCAAATTTATGAAAGTGCTCGTTTGCGACCCGATCTCACCAAAAGGAATTGCGCTCCTGCAACAACGCCCTGAATTCCAGGTCACCGTCTTGCCCAAACGCCTCTCCGAGGCCGAACTCCTGCCGCTCGTTTCCGACGCCGTGGCGATGGTCGTCCGCTCCGAGACCAAGGTGACCAAAAAAATCATCGAAGCCGCCTCAAAACTCCGCGTGGTCGGGCGCGCCGGCGTCGGCGTGGACAACATCGACGTCGAAGCCGCCACGCAACACGGCGTCGTCGTCATGAACACCCCCGGCGGCAACACCATCACCACCGCTGAATTGACCTTCGCGATGATCCTGAGCCTCGCGCGCAAAGTCCCTCAAGCCCACGCCTCCATGACCGCCGGCAAATGGGACCGCAAATTATATCAGGGCGTTGAACTCGCGGAAAAAACTTTGGGCATCCTCGGCATGGGCCGCATCGGCGGTGAAGTCGCCAAGCGCGCCGTCGCTTTCGGCATGCGCGTCCTCGCCTACGACCCCTTCCTTACCGAAGCCCGCGCCAAAGCGCTCGGCGTCGAACTCGTTCCCGAACTCGACGCCGTCTATCGCGACGCCGATTTCATCACCGTCCACATGCCCGTCACGGAACAAACCAAAGGCATGCTGAACGCCGCCGCTTTCTCGAAAATGAAACCGAAAGTATGCATTGTGAATTGCGCCCGCGGCGAAATCATCGTCGAAAACGATCTCATCGCCGCGCTGGATTCGGGCAAAGTCGCCGCCGCCGGTCTGGACGTGTATATCGAGGAACCGCTCCCTGCGGATCATCCGTTCCGCAAACACGCGGGCATTACGCTCACACCGCATCTCGGCGCCAGCACCGCCGAGGCGCAGGAGAAATGCGGCATTGAAGTCGCCGAAGTCGTCGCGGGCTATCTGCTCACCGGCGAAGTCCGCAACGCTGTGAATCTTCCCTATCTCGACGCCAAAACCTACGAGCAGGTCAAACCGTATCTCGTCCTCGGCGAGAAACTCGGCAAATTGCTCTCCCAACTCGCCCCCGCGCACGTCGATCGCCTCCACATCACCTACGGCGGCAAGGCGAAGGAGCTGCCGAACGTCGATCCCATCACACGCAAAATTCTCGAGGGCTTCCTCTCGCGCACCTCGGTCAAGGACCTTAACAACGTCAACGTCCGCAGCATCGCCTCCACCCTCGGCCTCACCGTCGAGGAAAAGCGCTCAAACGAGCCCGTCACCTTCAACGAATGGCTGCACGTCCAGGCCTCGAACGCCGGCGTGAAAGTCCTCTCGGCCGGCGGCACCTTTTTCGGCTCGCCGGACAACCCGCGCATCGTGCGCGTCTACAGCCAGCCCACGGAAATCGTGCCGTTCGGCGTGGTCTTGCTGCTGAACAACAAGGATCGTCCGGGCATTGTCGGTTACCTCGGCACCCTGCTGGCAAAGCACAAAGTAAACATTGCCAGCATGAGCCTGAGTCGCGATACTGTGGGCGGATTTGCCCTGACGGCGCTAAATTTGGATAGCGTCCCGCCGAACGAAGTTCTGGACGAGATTCGAAAAGATCCTGACATCAGCAATGTAGCTGTGGTCAAATTATAAAATAGTGATAGACTGAACGTCCTTATATGAAAAAATTGAGTAAATTTATCGTCCTGTTGGGCGCTGCATTGCCGTTGGCGGCATTTGGCGTCACGCCGGACATGCCCGCGTCCACCAATGCCGCAGCCAGGCCGGCCGCCAATCTGGATACGCTGTTCGGCGATCCCGTCGTGGCCAAGGGCAAAGGTGTCGAAGTCAAACGCAACGACCTCGATGCCGTCGTGGTGAAGAGCAAAGCCATCGCCGCCGCGCGCGGCATCACCGCGCCGCCCGACCTCGAAGAGCAGGCCCTCAAAAATCTCATCTACCAGCAATTGTTCCTCAGCAAAGCCACGGACGCCGACCGCGTCAAAGGCAAGCAGAATTTCAATGAACGCCTCGCCAAGGCCAAAACCGAAAGCGGCCTCTCCGACGAGGAATTCGACAAGCGCATCAGCATGCAATTGTTCGGCGGCGAAACCCGCGAGCAATGGGACAAGCAACAGGCCGATCTCGCCACCATCCCCGTCGTTCTCGAGCGCGAATTGAACGTTCACATTACGGATGAGGACGTGAAAAAGTTTTACGATGACCCGGCCAACATCGCTTCCTTCGAACAACCGGAAGAGGTCCGCGCGAGCCACATCCTGCTCATGACCTCCGACCCCGAAACCCACGAGCCGCTTTCCGCCGACAAGAAGGAAGCCAAGCACAAGCTCATGGAAGACATCCTCAAACAGGCCCGCGCCGGAACGAATTTCGCGGACCTCGCCAAACAATATTCCGAAGATCCCGGCTCCAAGGACAAAGGCGGCGAATACACCTTCCCCCGCGGCCAGATGGTCAAACAGTTCGAAGACACTGCTTTTTCACTGAAACCCGGTGAAATCAGCGACATCATCGAAACCCAGTTCGGCTACCACATCATCAAGCTGAGCGAAAAAATCCCGGCCAAGAAAGTCGAATTCGACAAGGTCAAAGACGGCATCCACGACCATTTGCTGAACCTGGCGATTCAAAAACAGCTGCCGGATTACCTCAAGAAACTCGTCAAGGACGCGGACATCAAGATCATGGATGACAAACTCAAGGGCATCGACCTGATGCCGGAAACCCCGGAGAAAGAAACCGCCGCCCCCGCGCCGCCTCCGGCTGGAAGCAAATAAAATAACGCAGCTTAAAACAAAAGGCCCGGCGCCAGCCGGGCCTTTTTGCTTTCTGTGGCGCAACCGGTCCGGCTGCGGAAGACTCGTGAAGCCAGTGCTGCCGGCGTGGCACAAAATCCCGCTCAATACTTCTTCGTAAACTTCTTCTTCGAATCCGCGTCCGCCGGCATCTCCGGCCCGGCCTCCACCGTTTTGGCGTCCGGCGCTTTCACCGCCTCCGGCGTCTTCTTTTCCTCCGCGGGCTTTTCCACGGCATCCACATATGCCATCCGCAACGACATCAGGCTCTGCTTCAGCAGTTGTTCCTCTTCCTTCGAAAGATTGCCCTTCGTTTTCGTTTCGAGCATCTCCAGTTGGTCGATGAACAACTGCGCCGCTTCCACATCACGGACGGTTTCGCCCGTCTGCGGATGCGGCACCTTGCCCAGCAGGAGCATCGCCATGTTGGATTGTTGGATCACCAGTTGCGCAAACAGCGCGGACATCATGTCCGCGTGGCTGATGGTTTCATGTGCCGGGAATGTCGAGTCACTCATAAAATCCGCCCTTTCGTTTTTTTTGAATCTCCTCAAGGAGAAATTGTATCAACCGCCGCAACCGCGTTTCCACGTCGGCCGTTTCAAGAATGGCCTGGCGCTGCCGGCCCCCGGGCAGCACCGCGCACGAAACCAGATCCGCCGTCTGCTCCGCGTCCGTCAGCGAGTCGAGATAACCCAGAATTTCCTTCGGCGAAAAGGAAGGCTTGCTTTCGTTTTTGTTGGTCTTTGACGAAACCGCCGGGAACGGAAGCGGCAACCCGAGCTCCATCCATTCCTGCAGCAGCTCCCGCACTTTCGCCAGCAACGCATCCACTGCCACGCTGTCGCACGGCGGCGTTTCCATCGGCCGAATCCGCTGCACCCGATACGGCTTGTAGCGCACCGCCTGGTCCAGTTCCACCCGCGCGATCCCCTGTAAAATCAAATGAGACGTATCATCCTTGTGCCGCACCGACACGCGTATCAATCCCAGCCCCGCAACCGGCGACGGCGTCTCGCGCGTGCTCCCGGGTTTCTGCATCGCCACGGCGAACATGCGATTGGTATGCAACGCATCGGCGAGCATCTGGCGGTAGCGCGGTTCGAAAATGTAAAGCGGCAGCAACGCCTGTGGAAAAAGCGTCGCATTTGGCAGCGTCATCACCGGAGTCTCGCGGGGCAATCTCATACTCTCTCGCAGACAATCTAGAAGAGGAGCACTTTAATTCAAGTGAGACCTTGCACCAGCCGGGCGGCGGTTCGCGAAAACTCCGTCACCTCCAAATCGTTTTGCAGCCGCAGCCCGGCCTCTACACGTAACCCAGTTCGCTTAACAGGTCCGAACCAATCTCATGGATGTAAGCCTTCTGGACGTCAGACAGTTGCTTCCATTTCCCGCGGTTATCGAAGATGGGCTGGTTGATTTGCCAGTTGCGGTACTGGTCGTGATTGGCCATCAATTCCGAAGCGGGCTTTTCAATCTTGTTGGAATAATAAAACCTTGGAGACTTGTGATAGTCCCTCAACTCGGGTTCGTAATCCTCGCCCACAAAAGCCAGGATTTTTCTCATCGTCAGTTCAAAATCGGTGATCAAAGATTCGTATTTGAACACATGAACCCGCGGATGATTCCAATATTTTTTTCCCTCCGTATTATGGTCCACCCACCTCCGAATGCCCGATTCCAGATTGCCATGCCGTCTCCGCAAGGAGCAGGCCACATCTCTCCCATCCCGGATGATCAACAGGATCCGCGCGTCCGGTCGATGCTTGAGAATATAATCAATGCGCAGAATGTGTTTGGGAGTTTTTTCCACCCAGCGGCTCTTTCCGTGCGCAATCGCCCAGCAGTTGAACCTTTGCATCGCCAGCCGGAAACGCCAGCAGCAATGCGCCGCAATCCGGCTTTCATAAGGCACGGCGAAAATCCTGGAGTGCGCGCCGAGGATTGATAGCAGCAGCGATGTCCCGCTGTGACCGCAGCCGACAATGAAAATCGGACCGCCAGTTATTTTGGCGCCGCCAAGGAACTTATTTTGGAGATATCGCGCCCACCTTCCAAACCAACCTAGGTTGCTGCAGACATACGGTTTGCACTGATTGTTACTACTTCCGACCCGCATAAACAAACAATTGTGTAACTCATGAGCGGCATGGTATTAAGAAATTATTAGAAAACCCTCAGCGCAAATGCAAGTAAATAGATTGTTAGTTACTTGGAGAATTTGAAAAAAGCTGTCGCCGTGCGTAGCCAAAACCCAAAAAGTCCGCTCCATCTTTTTTTCTCCCGTATGGCTGCGGTTTTTTTGAAAAAGCTTTGGAGTGATCTCCCAAATAAATTTCCAGTCGGCGTCGCAGGATACGCCCTGAATTTCGACCGCGTCCCGCGAAATTTTTCCGCCCCGGGTCTTCTCGGCACGCGCGAGCGCCTCACATCATGAAGATTTCCGAACGATATCACCGAACGCTTGCCAAATTCCGTAGAGCCTAGCATCTTGGACAAGTTATGAAAAATCGCATGGGAATTATCATTTTGACCCTGGCCTGCGTCGGCCTCGCCATCGCTCTGGTGGTGAATCAGTCGAACGCTGCCCGCGATCGAAAGAACGCCGAAGCCCAGATTTTGACCCATTCGAACAACTGGGTGGAAACCAGCGAAAAATTGGACGAACAACGCAAGGTCAACATCGACCTCACCAATTATCTGTCCGCCCGCCAGCAGGATTTGATGTCGCTCACCAATCAAATCACCGAAACCTCCAATGCCTTGTCCAAAACGCAGGATTCCCTGAAAGCGGCCCAGGACGAAATCGCCAAGCGCGACGTGCAGATCGCGGATTTGGAGACCAAAAACAAACAACTGGACGACCAGGCCGCGGACCTGAGCGCTTCCATCACCAACCTGCAAACACAGATCGAGACGACGCAGCAAAAACTCGCTGCTTCCGAGGGAGACAAGGCATTTTTGGAAAAGGAACTGAAGCGTCTGATGGCGGAAAAAGCCGAGCTCGAGCGCCAGTTTAACGATCTCAAAGTCCTGCGTGCGCAGGTGGCCAAGCTCAAGGAAGAGATGAACGTTTCGCGCCGTCTCGCCTGGATTCGTGAAGGCATCTTTGCGCGCGACGAGCAAAAAGGCGCCCAGCGATTGATGGAAAAATCGCCGCCGCCCGCCGCTACTTCAAATGCCCCGGTCAATTACGATCTCAACGTGGAAGTTAACGCCGATGGCACCGTGCGGGTCATACCGCCTGCCGGGACCAATGGCGCGTCGACCAATCCGCCGCCAGCTAAATGACTGATTCCCGTCTGCTCGTTGATTCGCATGGCCGCACTCTGCGGGACCTGCGGGTGAGTGTGACGGACCGCTGCAATTTCCGCTGCCTCTATTGCCTGCCGGAAACCGAGGCCGCGCAGAATTTTTATCGCGGGCATTGGGCGCATTTGCCCGACTCCACTCCCATCGCCCAGCAATGGGTGCCGCGGTCCAACCTGCTGAGCTTCGAGGAGATCGAACGCGTCGTCCGGCTCGCGACTTCCTGGGGCATCCAGAAAATCCGGCTGACCGGCGGAGAACCATTGCTGCGGCACGACATTGAGGAACTCGTCGCCCGCCTCGCTAAAATTCCCGGCATCGAGGACCTGGCCATGACGACGAATGGGTTTTTGTTCGCCGACAAAGCCCGCGCCTTGCGCGACGCCGGACTGCGCCGCGTCAGCTTCAGCATGGATTCGCTCGATCGCGATAACTTCAAAAAAATGACCGGGCGCGACGGCCTCGCCGAAGTCTTGCGCGCCATTGAAATCGCCGGCCGGCTGGGATTTGGTCCCGTCAAAGTAAACGGCGTTGTCATCCGCGACATCAACGACCACGAAATCGTGGCGCTGGCGGAATTTGCGCGCGAGCATGACTTGAGCTTCCGCTTTATTGAATTCATGCCGCTGGATTCCGCGCGCGCCTGGCAAAAGGAAATGGTGGTCAGCGCCCGGGAAATCCTGGAGCGGCTGCGCGCACGGTTCGATCTCCAGCCCGTCGCTTCTGACAATCCATCCTCGACGTCCAAACGCTGGCGTTTTTCGGATGGGCGCGGAGAAATTGGCATCATTGCTCCCGTGAGCGAACCGTTTTGCGGCCACTGCAACCGCATCCGCCTGACCGCCGATGGCAAAGTCCGCACGTGTCTTTTCAGCGTCGTCGAGCACGACCTGCGCACGCGGTTGCGCAATGGGAGTACCGACGAGGAAGTCGGCGAATGGCTGAAAGGCGTCGTCTGGCAAAAAGAAGCCCGGCACCACATCGGCGAACCGGATTTCCAACCGGCGTCGCGCTCGATGAGTTGCATCGGGGGGTAGCTGCAAAAAGGGAAAAGGGGGAGGGACGAGGGACGAGGGGGAACATCGAACATCCAACATCGAACGCCGAATATCGAAGTGAATTGCGGCAAGGCGCGAGAAAATGTTGATGGCAAAAATCCGCAAAAATCCGCAAAAAGAAAAAAGGATGAATCCGCACCATTTTTCAAGATTTCGAGGACGAGGACGAGAAGGAGAGCGAGGAGGAGTGGGCCCCACCCCCCCTTTATCCAGCGTGATTTAGCGTGATTCACCGTGATTAGGCGTGATCTAGCGAGAGGGACGAAGGTTGAGGGTCGAGGAAGGAAACGATTGGAACGCCGGACTGGAAAGTCCGGGTGAATCCCGCCGTGGCGGGATTGGAAAGCCTGTATGCGGACCGGCACCGGGACGGTGCCGGAACTCGCAGCCCCGACGTGTCGGGGCTGCGCTACATCGAAAGGCCACCGATGTTCCTTTCTCATCGGGGGGACTTTATTAAATCAGGTTTGCGAAGAAAAACTTACGGTAAGTATTTCGATGGAAGTTGTTTGCAGGCAACGAAATCGGATTACAAAAACCGTGAAAAATGGCTGAAAATGACATTTTTTTGCCCCATCCGCGGTCGCCCCTGCCCTGGTCTCCGTGAGGGGAACGAAAGTTCAAGCCGGATTGAAAACGGAATTGGCAAATCGGGTAGCGCGGGTTATCCGTCTTGTCTGTGAAAGCAAACAGCGATAAAGCAGTCCCATTGGCTCTTTGCGGCGCGAACCAGGACTGGAAATAAAAAATTCAAAGTGTAAACAGGGGGGACCGACCCCTTTCGGAATCGACCATGACCTTGACGTGGTTGGCGCAAAGATTAAGCATGGGGGCGGCCGGTTCGTTGGCAAACCTGCTGCGTGATGCGAGGCGAAGATGAAAAATATGCGATTATGCGGGACTGACCCCTTCAAGCTGGCGCGCGAAATTCATTTTTTGTCAATTTTTTTTGGAAAAGGAATAACTTCGGCTTGCTCTGATTTTAAATTGACCACAGTTGAAATGGGGTTCTGAACGTATTTCTTCGCCGTAGATTTTTCGATCTCCGCAAGAACTAGCAATTCATCAGGAGCGATTACGTGATATGAACGAGGTATGAAAACACATTGAAATCGCTTTGCGAATTCAGTAGCTCTGTGCACAAACGGCAAAGATACTTTCCTCACATCAAACCGGAATTCTATCTCTTGAATTTTGTGCTTATTCTCATCATGGTAAAGTATAAGCATACAATCCGATCGTTCTTCGCCCCAAATACGCATTGACCTTGACCATGACTTTCTCTCGGGCAACACGGAGCTTATGATTCCTTCTACCGATTCAACAAGATGGGATTCGGCCCACCAATCAATTCCTTCAACCAAGTCTCGTGTAACACTAACAGGAATTGTTCCAAACTTCTTGATCAAAGCCGGTTCGGGAATTACTAAAACTTTGAATTGCCAGATGGCCATAACATTTAGTATCCAAATCTCTCTGACCAAGACTGGATCACCTCTTCCTCTGTTCCAAAATTCTTAAACGGCAATTGCACTTCCTCAAAAGATAACTGATCTGTTATGCCAAGCTTCATCGCTGCTAGCACACGGTTGTTGCCGAGAACTATGTATTGCTCATCGTCAATTGTCACATAATTAATAATCTTAAAGGGGTCGGTCCCGCATAATCATATATTTGCTTGATGGACATTTTCCCGCCTCTTAAGATTCCAGCATGGCCAGAAAGCTTCGCTTGGAATATCCCGGCGCCATTTACCACGTCATGAACCGCGGTGACCACCGCGAAGCCATCTTTCATGACGATAAGGACCGCTATCTTTTCCTGGACACCCTGGCCGAAGTCTGCGGCAAAACTGGCTGGCAGATTCATGCCCTGTGCCTCATGCCCAATCATTTCCACCTCGTGGTGGAGACCCCCAGAAGTTGGAGGCAGCGCAACGGTTGCGGAAGGAATCGACCATGACCTTGACGTGGTTGGCGCAAAGATTAAGCATGGGGGCGGCTGGTTCGTTGGCAAACCTGCTGCGTGATGCGAGGGGAAGATGAAAAATATGCGATTATGCGGGACTGACCCCTTTATATGACCCCTTTAAGTGACTACTGTAAAAAGGTTTTATCGTTAGCAAAATAGGTTTCTATGAATGCTATATTATATAGAAATTTTAAAATTACGATCATGTTATTAAGTTGCATTTTGCTTGCCTGTGGATGTGAATTGAAAGCTGAAAAAGGGGGTGCTTTCGAGGGGCGAGATGCTGTGGTTACTGTTGTTCTTGAGCACATGGTTCGAAATGCAGCGAAGGACACGAACGTTGTCCGTTTTGTTGACGCTAACTCGAGAGTGATCCTACAGCTTAAAAAATATTTTGGCACTGGCTATGTCATTTATCCAATGACTACGGCCATCAAAATGGATACAGGTGTGTTTGTGAAAGATTCTAATAGAGTGGGTATAGGCATTCAGGTTGTAATCGAGGAGTTTTTTGGCGATAAAGCCACCCTCATCGGAACATATTCCGGCGCCGGAATAGTGGGATTGCGTTATCACTTGCGTTATATTAGAGGAACGTGGAAGATCATTTCAGTGGAAAATACTATGTCATCGTGAAAAATGAACTTGTACGCGCCAACCAAGGCATACGCGATGCCAAAGAAAGTTGAACGCCAGAGCAGCTTCTCAGCTACGAACGCTTCTTCAAGAAGCAAAGAGTGAACTCCACACGCCAACCATAGGAAGAACCATGCCAACGGAAATTGATGGGCGCATGGATGGCTTCTCGGCTGCGAACGTTTATAAAGCTCACCTACATCAACTAAACAGCCAAGGGGTTTCGAGGCGCGGTTCTTTTGCCCGACATTACTTCACAAGATTGGAACAACCTCAATAATTGACGTACGATTGTGAAATTAAATGGATGGGAAGCTATTCCGTTGGATCAGCGGAAGAAGACAATTATACAATGGTACAAAAATGATAAGTGGGATATTTATCAAGGGATGGCTGGAGAAGCTGCTGTTGCGCTCAGAGAAAAAATGCTGCCCATTTCAGATATCACTGGTGTGGAAGTCTGTGCGGAAAATTTAAACTCGAGCGACTCAGGGTATGTGCCCGAATTGGTTCTCAATGTATGCACTCTTCTTTCAGAAAGCAATAACCTAGAGCAATCCCTTCCGAATTTCGCGGATTTCGGGTGCGACAATTGAACCTTGGAGAAAGAAGAAGTGCGTTCTTGAATACATGGAAAAAATTGTTCAAGGAACTGAATGGATGGAGCGAAGAACAGACGCTCGAATGGTCGGAAAAATGGTCTGTGGCGTTAAGCGGTCGAGCGCCCTCTGCTGTAATATATCATTATGGCCCTTTAAAAACGGCTGTTTCGGGTCTTTTGGATGAGAAGACTAAGCGTTTGGCAGGAGACAGATTAATTGACCTTCGCAATGACGTGCTTAAGCTTCTCATGTATCCCAACGGGCAGGAGTTTCCAGCGATCCTTCACCCTGACGCGGTAGAAGAATACGATTGGGGGTCAGTGCGGAGGAGGTTGGAACAGATAAAAGCGAAATACAGTAGACTTACTAAGTGATGATGGCCTCCCAAGGTTCCGACTCATAGCGCCTTCGCATCTTTGCGTTAAAAGCTTTTCCAAAATGGCGTCGACTGACGTCGACGGCTGCGGAGCACTTTATTATTTGCCGGAATTGAAAAAGTCCTTGATGACATCGGTGACGCGCTGGATTTGTTTGTCGGTCAACTCGGCGTAGATGGGCAGGCTGAGGCATTCGCGCGCGGCTTTTTCGGCGATCGGAAAATCCCCGGCCTTGTAACCGAGCGAGGCGTAGCATTTCTGGAGGTGCAACGGGACGGGATAATGCAGCGCGCAACCGACGCCGTTGGCTTCCAGGTGCTTTTTCAATTCATCGCGCCTGGGATGGCGAATCACATACAGATGCCAGGCGCTTTGCGCGTAGGCGGCTTCGCGCGGGAGCTGCAGCGGCGTGTCGGAAAGCAGCTCGGTATAAATCTTGGCGATGGCGCGGCGGCGTTCGGTCCATTTGGCGAGGTGTTTCAGTTTCACGCCGAGGACGGCGCCCTGGATGCCTTCCATGCGGTAATTGAAGCCAACTTCATCGTGATAATAGCGAACGGTGGAACCGTGCTCGCGCAATGAGCGCGCGCGGGCCGCGTAGGCCGCATTGTTCGTGACGAGCGCGCCGCCTTCACCGCACGCACCAAGATTTTTGCCGGGATAAAAACTGTAGGCGGACATTTCGCCGAACGTGCCCACCATCTTTCCTTTGTAAATGGCGCCGTGTGCCTGGCAGGCATCTTCCACGAGCGGCAGTTTTTTGCGCTTCGCAATTTCCAAAATCGGATCGATGTCGAACGGATGGCCGTACAAATGCACGGGCATGATGGCCTTGGTGCGCGGCGTGATGGCGCGTTCGACGAGCTTCGGGTCCAGGTTGAAGGTGGCGTCGTCGATTTCGACGAAAACGGGTTTCGCGCCGACGTACGAAATCGCCCAACTTGTGGCGACGAACGTGAACGGCGTGGTGACGACTTCATCGCCGGGGCCGACGCCGAGCATGATCATGGCGATGTGCAGGGCGGAAGTGCCGCTGTTAAAGCCGACGCAGTGCCCGGCGCTGAGATATTTCGCAAAGTCCTTTTCAAACTGGGCGGTATCGGGGCCGAGGCAGAAGGAGCAATTGTCCAAGGTCTTGGCGATGGCCGTGTCGAGGTCTTTGCGGAGGCTGCGAATCTGTGCCGGGAGATCAAAATATGGGATGGGTTCGTTCATGCGCGGTCAATGTTTGTTAAGTAACGTCAGAAATCAATAATAAGGTTCAATCGGCGGAATTGGGGAGGGGTTAAATGGTTAAATAAGTTAAAGTCTGGGAGCGACTTGGCCGATTTCACCTGTTTCACCATTTCTCAGGGCAGTGGTCTGGTTGATTTCTGAGGCATTGCGGGGATGACGCATCTCAATTTCTCGTGCAACGAAAGGAGGCGCGGAAAGAATTCTCATCAGAAAACTGGCGGCGGGGTGATGGCGACCCAGAGACGAGTATTTTTGAAGCCGGACGGAATCATGAAAGCGCTCGAGTCATTCAGGCGATTGGTGCGGCCAGCGAAAGAATTGAAAGCTCAAACATGGCATTTGAAATGGGGCAAATGCCATGTTTGCAATTTTATTCGGAACCGACCTGATGTCGAGGAAAACCCGTTCAAGTGCGTTTGAAAACCGGGAGCCTCCCCTCCTCATCCGCCTTGGCAACGGCCTTCGCAGCTTCTACTCTGCGCGGAATGAAAGGCATCATCCTTGCCGGCGGGGCCGGCTCGCGCTTGTATCCGCTCACGATGGTGGCGAGCAAGCAATTGCAGCCGGTGTATGACAAGCCGATGGTTTATTATCCGCTGACGACGCTGATTGAGGGCGGCATCCGGGATATTTGCCTGATTTCGACGCCGCAGGATTTGCCGCGGTTTCAGCGGTTGCTGGGTGATGGGACCGCGTGGGGGTTGAAAATCGAATATCGCGAGCAGGCGAAGCCGGCGGGCATCGCGCAGGCGTTTTTGATTGCCGAATCGTTCGTCGGGAAGGATCCGGTCACGCTCATCCTTGGCGACAACGTTTTTTACGGCAGCGAGAATTTTTACAAAGCGTTTGCGGAATTTAAAAGCGGCGCGACGATTTTCGGTTATCATGTGAACGACCCGCAGCGTTACGGTGTCGTGGAATTTGACTCGAAGGGCCAGGCGATTTCGATTGAGGAAAAGCCGAAGCAACCCAAGAGTAATTATGCCGTGCCGGGCCTGTATCTTTACGACAATGATGTCGTGCCGCTGGCGAAGGCGCTGAAGCCCTCCGCGCGCGGCGAGCTGGAAATCACGGATTTGAACGTGGAATACCTGCGGCGCGGGCAGTTGCGGGTGCATCGGCTGAGCCGCGGATTTGCGTGGCTGGACGCCGGGACGAGCAGCAGCCTGCACGAAGCTTCGGCCTATGTGCAGACGATTGAGAAACGGCAGGGCGTGAAAATCGGGTGTCCGGAAGAGGCGGCGTTCCGGCAGGGTTTTTTGTCGCTGAAACAGCTGGAAGACATCGCAGCAAAAATGCCGAAGTGCGAGTACGGAGAATACCTGGCGGAAGTCGTGGCGGAAGCAAAGCGGTTGAAATGAAAATGGACAGCAAGTCTGCTGGAAAGAAAAAATGATCGTTGTTCTTGGCTCATCGGGTTACATCGGGGAAGCATTCGTCCACGAATTGAAGCGTCGTGGCACGCCCTTCACCACGCTCTCGCGGGCGCAACTGAACTACACGCGGTTTGACACGCTGCTGAAGTTTCTGCGGGAGAAAAAGCCGGCGTTTCTCGTCAATGCGGCGGGTTACACGGGCCGGCCAAACGTGGACGCGTGCGAAACGGCGAAGGCGGACACGCTGGCGGGATGCGTGCTGCTGCCGCAAACGATCGCTCACGCCTGCGCCGCGGCGGGAATTCCGTGGGGGCATGTTTCCTCCGGATGCCTTTATTCCGGCGCAAAAATTGTCAGTGGCGGAAAAGTGCGCGTGGAGAAAGATATGACGCGGCCGGAGTTGCGGGCGCTGGCGGAGAAATCGCCGAAAGCCATACATGGTTTCACGGAGGAGGACGCGCCGAATTTTTCATTTCGCGAACCGCCGTGCAGCTTTTACAGCGGGTCGAAGGCGCTGGCGGAGGAAGCGATTGCCAATATCGGGCAGCATTACAGCTGGCGCCTGCGCATTCCATTCGACGAATACGACAACGCGCGCAATTATTTGAGCAAGGTGCAGCGTTATTCGAAGGTGTATGACAACGTGAATTCGATTTCGCACCGCGGCGAGTTCGCGCAGGCATGTTTGGATTTGTGGGAGCGCCGCGCGCCCTTCGGGGTTTATAACATCACGAATCCGGGTTTTGTCACGACGCGGCACGTGGTGGAGTTGGTGGAGGAAATGTTGCATCCGGGCCGCGCGTTCGAGTTCTGGAAGAACGACGAGGAATTTTATCGGGTGGCGAAAACGCCGCGCTCGAATTGCGTACTGGACGTTTCCAAACTGCTGGCCACGGGCGTGAAAATCCGGCCGGTGGAGGAAGCGCTGGAGGCGGCGTTGCGGCAGTGGAAGCCGGAAAACAAAACGATCGTCAATTCCCCCGCATGAACTTGTTGATCACCGGCGGCGCCGGGTTTATCGGCTCGAACGTCGTTCATCAGGTCATTGACCGGCCGGAGGTGACTCAGCTCGTGAACCTGGATTGCCTTACGTATGCCGGGCACCTGATCAATCTCGAAAAAGTTTCGCGCCATCCGAAATATGTTTTTGAGAAGGTGGATTTGCGAGACAAGGCCGCCGTGCTGGAGGTGGTTCAGAAGCACGGCATCACGCACGTGATGCATCTCGCGGCGGAATCGCACGTGGACCGCTCCATCACCGGGCCGGGAGATTTTATTCACACGAATGTTGTTGGGACGTTTCATTTGTTGGAAGCCTGCCGCGCGTTGTGGACCGATGAAAAGTTCCGCGCGAAAAACGACGCGGTGAAGTTTCATCACGTCTCGACGGATGAAGTTTACGGCTCGCTCGGCGCGACGGGTTTGTTCACGGAGACGACGCCTTACGCGCCGAACTCACCTTACTCGGCGAGCAAGGCCTCGAGTGATTTTTTGGTGCGCGCGTATCATCACACGTACGGGATGCCGGCGGTGATCACGAATTGTTCGAACAACTACGGGCCGTATCAATTTCCGGAGAAGCTGATCCCGGTGGTGATTCAAAGCGTGCTGGAGCGCAAGCCGGTGCCGGTTTACGGCGACGGCTTGAATGTGCGCGACTGGCTTTACGTGCGCGATCATGCGGAGGCGTTGTGGACGGTGTTGCTGCGCGGAAAATCGGGCGAGACTTACAACATCGGCGGGCACAATGAATGGGCGAACATCCGGATCGTGGAATTGATTTGCGATTTGATTGATGAGATGCAGCCGCAGTTGGGCGGTGATTCCCGGGCGCTGATTCAATTCGTGAAGGATCGGCCGGGACATGACCGGCGTTACGCGATTGACGCGAGCAAGATTGAAAAAGACTTGGGCTGGGCGCCCGCGCACAAGTTCGAGCAGGGCATTCGCGAAACGGTGCGGTGGTATTTGGATCACCAGGCCTGGGTGCAGGCGGTGCTGAAGCATTAGAATCGTTCCAGAGCCCGGCTCGCGGGTGCGCTTGCCCCGTTGGGACCACTTTCTTCAGCGAATTCCTCGAGGAGATCATTCGGCGCGGACTTGCGTTCGCGGCTGCCTTTCCAAAATTGGCACGATTGGCACGAGTCTTTCCGAAGAGCGCCTTCTCTTTGTTCCCTTTCAAGACAGGTTGTCTTAAAAACCCGGTAAAAGGTCCAAAAGCGGAACGCAGAGGGCCATTTTTCATTTCAGCGACTGTTTTTTCGACGTGAATAATTAACGAAAAAAACAGGCATTTTCGACATAGCGCCCGGCAAAATCCCACCCCCGTACTGGGAAAAAAGTATTTGGCAGCGGAAATGCGAAAGAGGGGGTGTGATGTACAATGTAGGAACACTTGCCCGACTCAAGGGGGTTACGATGGGGATTCTGTTGCGGGGAGCCTTGATGATTTTCATGCCTTTAACTTCTCTGGGGCAGGGAAGTGCGGTCGTGGCGTGGAATGCGAGCACGAACACGGGTGTGGCGGGCTACAACGTCTACTACGGCAACGCGAGCCGCAGTTATTCGAACGTGGTGAATGCGGGCGCGAATCTTTCGGCGGCGCTTACCAATCTGACCGCCGGGAAGACCTACTTCATCGCGGTGACGGCATTTGATGGGTTGGGCAACGAGAGCGATTATTCTACCGAGGTTTCCTACACGGTTCCGGGATTCAGCGATCAGCCGCCGACCATCGGCGCCATCGCAAGTGAAAGTGTTTTACCGGGCCAGTCGACGGGAGCGCTTCCATTCACGATTGGCGATCCGGACACGGCGGTGACGAGTTTGACTCTTTCGGCCTTATCCACAAACACGACGTTGGTGCCGAATGCGAACATTGTGTTCGGCGGCAGCGGGTCAAATCGGACGGTGACAGTCACGCCGGCAGCGGGCAAGACCGGCAGCGCGCAGATCACCGTCACGGTCAGTGACGGTACGCTGACCGCGCAGTCGAGTTTTATGGTGACCGTGCAAGCTCCGCAGGATCATGCTCCGACCATCACGGCCATCACGAACCAAAATATTTTGGAGGGCCATAACACTGGGGCGGTTCCATTCACAATTGGCGATCCGGACACAGGCCCGACGGGCTTGACTCTTTCTGTTGCGTCCGCGAACACGAC
>Ga0335085_10002614_pt1 | contig 33246 bp, 33 predicted proteins | sample Lox_Sample_45_FD_206712 | JGI IMG/M metagenome (GOLD analysis project Ga0335085, IMG submission 206712) | Soil microbial communities from Loxahatchee National Wildlife Refuge, Florida, United States - Lox_Sample_4.5 | ecosystem: Environmental > Terrestrial > Soil > Wetlands | place: USA... | reverse complement strand
CCTCGAGGAGGTCCAGAAGAGCCGGCACACGGTGGCCGAAGGCGTCGGCACGGCCAAGGTCGCCGTCGCGCTGTCCGAGCGCACCGGCGTCGAGCTGCCGATCGCGCGGGAAGTCGCCCGCGTGCTGTTCGAGGGCAAGCCCGCGCGGCAGGCGATCGGCGATCTGATGGAACGGGCGCTCAAGCGCGAAGCGTCGGGGACGGCCGCGTGACCGCCGAGCCGGTGCAGGAGTTCTTCTCGATCGGCGAGGTCTGCACGCTGACCGACCTGAAGCCGCACGTGCTGCGCTACTGGGAGAGCCAGTTCCGGTTTCTCAATCCGGCCAAGAACCGGTCCGGCAACCGGGTCTATCAGCGCCGTGAGATCGAGCTGATCATGCTGGTCAAGCACCTGCTCTATACCGAGAAGTACACGATCGAGGGCGCGCGAGCCCGCATCGAGCACTACCGCCGGACCGGCGAGCTCAAGCCGGAGGCGCACGACGCCCTGACCGTGCAGATGATCCGCGACCTGAGGCACGAGCTGCGCGACGTGCTGAAGGTGCTCAACGGCGAGCCGGTCGCTCCGCGCGACGACGCGGTTTCCTGAGTGCCATGGCGCCCGCGGCGGCCGCGCGGAGCAGGGGAGCCGTCGTGATTCCGGCGTACCGCGCGGGCGCACGCATCGCCGCGGTGATCGAGGCCGTGCGCGCGGCGCTGCCCGAAGCCGAGGTGCTCGTGGTGGACGACGGGTCGGACGACGACACCGCCGCGCGGGCGCAGAGCGCCGGAGCCGCGGTGGCGGTGCACGAGACGAACCTCGGGAAGGGCCGCGCGCTCGCCACCGGGCTCGCCGCCGCCGGGGCGCTGGCGCCGGCCTGGATCGTCACGCTCGACGCCGACGGCCAGCACGCTCCGGCCGATGCGCCGCGACTGCTGGACCCGCTGCTCGCCGGACGGGCCGACCTCGTGATCGGTGCGCGGCGCCGCGACCCTCGTCGCATGCCGCCGCACCGCCGGCTCAGCAACTGGCTCTCGAGCGCGCTGGTGAGCCGCGCGCTGCGCGCGCCGCTGCCCGACTCGCAGTGCGGCTTCCGCGCCATGACGCCGGCGGTGGCCGCGGCCGTGACGCCCTCCGGCGCGCGCTACGAGTTCGAGACCGAATTTCTGTTTCTGGCGGCGGCGCGCGGATTCCGACTCGCCGCAGTCGACATTCCGACGGTGTACGACGGCTCGCCCAGCCACTTCCGGCTCGTGGGCGACACGCTGCGCCTCTCGCGGGTGTTCCTGCGGCACTGGCGCGCGATCCTGTGGGGAGGGGAGCGGTCCCGAACGGCATGAAGATCCTCTGCACCAACGACGACGGGCTCCGGGCCCAGGGACTCGCGCTCAACATCGAGATCTGCGCCGCGCTCGGCGAGGTGACCGTGGTCGCGCCCGAGCGCGAGCAATCGGCCACCAGCCATTCGCTCACGCTGTTCAAGCCGATCCGCCCCGTGGAGCGCGGGCCGCGCCGCTGGGAGGTCGATGGCACGCCGACCGACTGCGTGCTCCTGGCGCTCGGCGCGCTGGTCGGCGAGCAGCCGGATTTCGTGGTCTCCGGCATCAATCACGGGCCCAACATGGGAGAAGACGTGCTCTACTCGGGCACCGTGGCCGCGGCGATGGAAGGCCTGTCGCTCGGGCTGCACGCCATCGCGCTGTCGTTCGCCGGCCGCGATCTCGACCACCTCGCCAGCTACCGGCAGCCGCTCGAAAAGCTGCTGCGCCAGCTGCTCGCTGCGCCGATCCCGGCCAACACGCTGCTCAACATCAACCTGCCGCCCATTCCCGGCGATCAGGTCAAGGGCGTGCGGGTCACCACGCTCGGCAGCCGCGTCTACATGGGGTCGCTGCGGAGGATGGACGACCCGTGGGGGCGCCACATGTTCTGGATCGGCGGCGGCGAGATCAACTGGACGGGCGGCGAAGACTCCGACTTCGCGGCCATCGAGGCCGGGTACATCTCGATCACGCCGCTGCACCTGGATCTGACCAGCTACGCGCAACTCGAGGCGGTGCGCGGCTGGGAGCTCGACGTGTGAACGAGCCGCCGCGCCGCGACACCTACGCGGGCTACCGGACCCGGCTCGTCGAAGCCGTGCGGGCCACTGGTATCCGGGACCTCACCGTGCTCCACGCGGTGGCCGACGTGCCGCGCCACCTGTTCGTGCCCGTGGCGTTGCGCGGCCAGGCCTACGAGGACACGTCGTTGCCGATCGGCAACGGCCAGACCATCAGCGCACCCTCGACCCACGCCCGCGCGATCGAAGCGCTGCGGCTCACGGGACGTGAGAAAGTGCTCGAAGTCGGCACGGGTTCCGGTTACCAGACCGCGCTCCTCGGGCTCACGGCGAGCCATGTGTTCTCGATCGAGCGGGTCGGCGCACTCGCCAATCGGGCGCGGCAGGCACTCGCGGAGGCGGGCGTGAAGAACGTCTCGGTGCTGGTCGGCGACGGCACGCTTGGCTGGCGCGCCTACGCGCCCTACGACGCCATTCTCGTGGCGGCCGCGTCACCCGACGTCCCGGCGCCGCTCCTGGAGCAGCTCGCGCCGGGCGGCCGGCTCCTCTTGCCGCTCGGCACCCCCGAGGCGCAGGTTCTCACCCTCGTCGCCATCGACGCCGATGGCGTCCAGACGCGCTCCGCGGTGTCGGGCGCCCGCTTCGTCCCTTTACGAGGCACCCACGGGTTCGATGGTTGAACAACTCTCGCTCTGGCTCGTTGCCACCATCGGCCGGCTCGGCTACGCCGGCCTGGTCATGCTCATGGCGATGGAGTCGTCGGTGCTGCCGCTGCCCTCGGAGCTGGTCATGCCGCCGGCCGGCTACCTCGCGTTCCAGGGGAAGATGAACCTCTGGCTCGCGCTCGGCAGCGGCATCCTCGGCAGTGTCCTGGGCGCCTACATCAACTACTGGGTTGCCGCCCGCCTCGGCCGCTGGGTGTTCGTGCGCTACGGCCGGTTCGTCCTGCTGAGTGAGAAATCACTCGAACGCACCGAGCGGTTCTTTGCCGCGCACGGCGAGATCGCCACGTTCGTGGCCCGGCTGTTTCCGGTCATTCGGCACCTGATCTCCATCCCGGCGGGCCTCGCGCGGATGCGGCTGTCGAAGTTCTTCGGTTACACGGCCGCCGGAGCGGGGATCTGGTGCGGCGTGTTGCTGGGTATCGGGTGGCTCATCGGCAGGCTCGGCGAGGGCCGGTCGAGCGCCGAACTCGACGAGTACGCCCGCCGCTACGCGCACCACGCCGTGCTGTGGATGGTGCCGCTGTGCGCCCTCCTGATTGCGGGGTACATCGTGTGGCACCGCCGCCGGACGAGCCGCGCCGCCACGGTGCGGGGGTGACCGCGCCGACGACGCTGCGCTGGCTGGTGCATGGCCGGGTGCAGGGGGTCGGTTTTCGATGGTTCGTCCTGCGGCGCGCGGAGGCGCTGGGCCTCGCGGGCTGGGTTCGGAATCTCGACAGCGGGGCCGTGGAGATCGTGGCGATGGGCAGGGAGGCATCCCTCGATGATCTGGAAGCGGCAATCCGCAAGGGCCCTCCCGGAGCGCACGTGACTGATGTCACGAGGTCCGACGTTCAACACGAGGTTGTGGAGGGTAACTCGTTCCTCGTGAAGGGCTAACGCCGCGATTGCGAAGCGATGTCGAAACCCGGCGTGTCGAAAACTCGTGGCTCTGCACATGCGCCGGCCGGAGGCTGCAGCCTTGAGAAAGCGCTTGTGCCTGGCGACTTTATGAGGCTCGCCCCTGTAGCTCAGCTTGGATAGAGCAGCGGTTTCCTAAACCGTTGGTCGCGTGTTCGAGTCACGCCAGGGGCATGGGCAAGTGCGGTGGTCAACCGAACCCGTTTCTCCTTCCTTTCAGGTGACGAACGCGATGGCTGCCGAAGCGGCTCCGACTCCGAAGAAGATCTCGCTCGATGACGTGGACTGGGCGCAGTGGTTCGCCAAGCACGGCCGGCTGATATCGATCGTCAGCGGCGTGGTGGTCGCGCTCGGCCTCGGCGTGTGGTGGTATACCGTGTCGAGCGCACGCAAGGAGAGCTTCGCCTCCCAGGCGCTGGACCAGGCTCGCGGGTCGGCCGAGGCGGGGAACCTGCCCCTGGCGGCAAGCGACCTGAACCACGTCATCACCGATTTCTCCGGCACCAAGGCCGCCGACGAGGCCGCAATCCTCCTGGCCCAGGTGCGACTGCTGCAGGGACAGCCGGACATCGCCGTGCGCGGGCTCCAGACGTTTCTGAGCTCGAGTCATCCGGATTACGTCGAAGGTGCCGCCTACAACCTCCTGGGCGCCGGCCTCGAGCAGGAAGGCAAACCTAAGGACGCCGGAGAGGCCTACCGTCACGCGGCCGAAAAGGCGCGGCTGGACTTCCTCAAGGCGACGTACCTGATCGACGCCTCGCGCGCTCTGGCCGCATCCGGTGACAGCGCCGGCGCACGCGCAGCGCTCGCCGAAGTCCTCGACAAGTACGGCCGGCTGGACCAGGCGCAGGAAGCTCGCGTCCGGATGGCCGAGCTTGGCGGGACGGTTCCGCCGCCGCCCAAGGACACGCTCGCGATCCAGTAGGGTTGGTGGGTTGCCGGTTTCAGGCAGCACCGCGCCACCTTTGCCACACCCTCGCGCTACTTCGTATAATAAGTGTTATGTTAAGTAGAACTGTGGAATGATGTGGAGAAGTTGTATCGCCGTTGCAACCCTATGTAGTAGTTGGTATTACGAGTTCCTGCGCGGTGCCCTTGTAGACCGTCCTCGCGTCCCCGGACAGGCTGAGGTTCGTAAACGCGCCCCCGCGCCTCGTCCACGACACGTCCAGCGGCATCCGGCTCCTCGTCCACAACCGGGTTGGGCTCCGGGCGCTCGTGGTCGCGGCCAGGACGACCGCGCACGCCACGGCGCCGGTTCCGCACGCCAGGGTCTCGCCCTCGACGCCGCGCTCGTAGGTCCGCATACGCCAGGAGCCGTCATCCAGGGCCGCGATCCAGTTCACGTTCGCGCCCCCCGGCGGCAGCAGGCCGTCGAATCGGAGCGTCGGGCCCCTCCCGGCCACGTCGACCGTCTCCACATCTCCGACCTGAAGTACCAGGTGAGGCACGGAGGGCTCGGCGAACATGGGGACCGACTCACCGGCTTGAAGTGGCACCTCAACCGTCCGAGGCGCCGGGCAGTCGGGCAGATCGATCATGGCCCGCCCTTCCCGAACCCGCCCGCGGTGGAGGCCGGCGGCGGTCGCGAACACAACGTCGCCTTCGGGCGGCGCCAGCTCGATCGCGGCGGCGAGCCGGGTGGCGCACAGGGCTCCGTTGCCGCACATCGGTCCCTCCGAGCCGTCGCTGTTCCAGTACCGGAACGTGAAGTGGGCGCCGGCCGGCGCCTCCGGGTCGAGCAGGATGACGCCATCCGCTCCGATGCCGAGCCGCCGGTCGCAGGCGGCCGCGATGGCCGAAGGTGTGAAGTCCGCCACGCCGGCGAACCGGCCGTCCACGACGATGAAGTCGTTCCCCGAGCCCGACATCTTGAAGAAGACGGTGCCCGGCTTCACAGCGTGTTCCGGAAAGCCTGCCACCGCAGGCGCCACACCATGCCGACCGCTTCGCGCACGATCGCGCGCGACATCTTGCTCTGCCCCTGGCTGCGGTCGGTGAACAGGATCGGCACTTCCTTGAGCCGGAAGCCCCGCTTCCAGGCGCGGAAGCTCATCTCGATCTGAAAGGAGTAGCCGTTGGAACGCACCCGATCGAGGTGGATGCCCTCCAGCACGGAGCGTCGGTAGCACTTGAAGCCGCCGGTGGAGTCCCACAGCCGCAGGCCGGTCACCCAGCGCGCGTACACGTTGGCGAAGTACGACAGGAGGAGTCGGGACATGGGCCAGTTCACCACCGTCACCCGGCCGTCGAGGTAGCGCGAGCCGATCACGAGGTCGGCGTCGGCGGTGTGGGCCAGCAGCTCCGGCAGGTGCTTCGGGTCGTGTGAGAAGTCGGCGTCCATCTCGAACACGTAGTCGAACCCCTGCTCGATCGCCCAGCGGAACCCGGCGACGTACGCCGTCCCGAGGCCCTGCTTGCCCTTCCGGTGGATGACGTGGACCCGGGCATCGGCCGACGCGAGCGCCTCGGCGAGTTCCCCGGTTCCGTCGGGCGAGCCGTCGTCCACCACGAGGACATCGAGGCGCCGGTCCTGCTCCAGAATCGTCGGAACGATCCGCGGCAGGTTCTCCCGCTCGTTGTACGTGGGGACGATGACGAGCGCGCGTTCAGCCACCCGGGGTCTCCCGGCGGCGGAGGGCCATGGGCAGGAGCAGCAGCACGAGGCTCACGGCGAGCGACGCCAGGGTGATCGTCTTGCCGACGTCGTAGGTGTCGCGCGAATACGCGAGCTCGACGTCGCGCGCCCCGGCCGGGACGGGAACCGTGAGGAACGTATAGTCGCCGCGCAGCGGGGTCACCGCCCTGCCGTCGACCGTCGCGCGCCATTCGGGATACCAGTTTTCGCTCACCATGAGGAACGAAGCGGCTTGCGGCGCCGGGTCAAGACGCACTCTCATCTTCCCCGGTTCCCAGTGGCTCACGCTCGCGCGCGACCCGCTCGCCTCGGGCATGGTCGTCACCCGTGGCACGTCGATCGACGCGGTGTCCGGCAACAACAGGAGGCGGTCGATGTCGAGCCGCGGATCCATCAAGGTGGGCACGATGCGCTCGTCCGGGATCTTGGCGGCGGCGGGCACGACGCGGGCGTAGGGCGGCGTCGAGTCGGCCTCGTAGAGGAGCGCCGGGCGCCCCGTCGGCGTGGTCGGCGCCGGACCTGTGACCAGGTGGAAGCCGGGCACCGGGAGCGACTCCGGCAGGATCATGAACCGGACCGACAGGAGCGCGTAGAGGTTGCGGGGCGGATCGAACAGGTCGCGCGCCGCCGGATACCCTTCCTCTTCCTGATTCGGGTAGAGGTTGTGCCAGATGTTCTTCCCGCCGAGCAGTTGATCGTAGTCGTTCATCTCGTTGCCGTGGTGCCCGATGACCTGCGGAATGTCCTTCGCCATGAGGTAGGCGGTGGGATACTCCGCGAAATCAAACGGGTTCAGCACGCGGTAGGGCTTCGGCGTGGCCTCCAGCCGGGCGGTCACCGGGTCATCGGCATACAGCACCGACGCGCGCGGCGAGTAGAGCCAGAACCGGCGTACGTTGATGAACAGGTCGCCGCTTACCAGCAGAGCCAGCACGCCGGCCAGAGCCGCGCCGCGGAGTTTCCCACGGGCGGCGGCCAGCCCGGCGCCCGCCACCGCCGCGATGAACGCCGCCGCCAGGACGGCCGACGCGGCGACGCGCCCGGCGTTGGCCTCGGCGATGGCGACGTGTTGCTGGTCCGGCGTTCCGTAGGGCCCCGTCTTGGGCACCAACGCGATCGCCAGATCGCCGAGCGCGCCGCTCGCCCCCAGCACCAGCAGCACGCCCGCGGTCACGAACAGCGCCGTGATCAGGCGGCTGCGCTCCCCGCGCTCGATCCGCTCGACACCCAGCCCCGCGAACAGCGCGAAGGCAAAGGTGGGGATGAAGAACGACATGGCGGGTGCGCGCATCGCCTTGGCGCCCGGAATGACGGCGTACCAGAGGCGGTAGAACGGCGAGTGCGCTCCCAGGCACACGAGGAAGAACAGCAGGGCGACGCCGCCGAAGAACCGGATCAGCGGCCGCCGGTCCGTGCGCGCGATCCCGAGGCTGGCCAGCGCCAGCACGGCGGCGCCGACGTACTCGGACTGGTACTTGATGAAGTTCTCGCCGGAGTAGTGGTCGAGAATGCCGGTGAAGTCGGACACCAGCCAATCGATCACGTGCGGCCAGGGCATGGCGTACGACGTGGCGTACTCCCATCCCTGCGCGCCGGCGCTGCGCGCCGAATAGGGCATGTAGCGGATGAACGGGTACAGCTGGATCATCGCGATGCCGAAGCCCAGCACCACGGCCGCCGTCGCCCACCCGAGCGCTCGCCACCGCGCGCCCGGCGTCGCGGGGCGCTCCGGGCTCCAGAACACGAGGTAAAGGCAGAACAGCGCGAGCGTGATCAGCGTGTACTGCATCATCTGGATGTGCGGCGTGAGGAGCCCCAGGCCGACCGACAGCGCCAGCACGCCGTAGCCCCACAGCCGGCGGTCGCGGATGCCGACGACGGCCGCCGTCAGGATCATGGGCATCCACGCCGAAACGAACAGCTTGCCGTCGTGCCCCGGGCTCACCATGGACGCCACGATGCCCGAGAGCTGATACGCGAGACCGCCGACGACGCTCGCGCTCCAGCTCAGCCGCATGACCCGGAAGAACACGTAGGCGAAGAACCCCGCCAGAACGACGTGTCCCGCGAAGCCCAGGTTCATCGCGGTGTCGATCGGCAGGAACATTCGCAGCCAGGCGGTCGGATAGAAGATGTCGCCGTGCATCGCGCCGACGAACGGCAGGCCGCCGAACATGTAGGGGTTCCACAGCGGGATCCGGCCGGTGCGGTGCCACGCGTCCGCCAAGAACCAGCGGAACGGCAGGCCGGCCCACAGCTGGTCGCTGTGCGGGTTGACGATGAACCGGCCCGCGAACATGGGAAGGCCGAGGATCACCACCCAGAACGTGAGGGCGAGCAGCGCCGTCAGCGTGGGGAGTCGCGGCGTCCAGGTTGGGGCGAGGTCGGGCGCGGATGACTTGGGGCTCATGCACTCCGCCGATGGGTGAGGAGCAGCGAGACGGCGGCCGCCAGCAGCTCGGTCACGGTCATGAGGATCCGCGAGCCGAAGGAGACGACGATGGCCCCGCCCGGGCCGACCGGGCCCGACAACAGAGCATACAACGCGAAATCACGCACGCCGACCCCCCCTGGCGCGAACACGGCGATCAGCCCCAGCAGGTAGCTCGCGGTGAACGCGCCGATCGCCACACCGAGCGGCACCTCGACGCCGAGCAGACCGCGAATGAAGAGATACAACATCAGGCCGTACGCGATCCACGAGAACAAGGTGATGGCGGCGGACACCACCAGCGGCCCTTTGCGAACGGCCCGCAGTTCCCACGACCGCCCCGACAATCGCCGCAGGACGGCCGTCGCGATGGCGGTCGGGCGCTCGACGGCCAGCGCGCCGATCGCCCCGACGGCGACCAGGCCGGCCGTGATGATCGCCGCCGCGTGCTGGGCCTGGGCCGCGAACAGCACGGTGATGAGCGTGCCGGTCGCGACGGCCAGCAGCTGGACGATGACGGCCGACCCCGCCGCGGCCCACGCGCTCACGCCGGCCCGCTGCGCCAGCGCGGCCATGCCGGCGATCTGCCACACCTTGCCGGGCACGTAGCGCCCCAGGTTGGACACGGTCCAGATCCGGGTCGCCGTTGGATACGCCAGCCGTTCATTCCAGCCGAGCAGGACGCCTCGCCACGCGGCCACCAGGAGCGCATACGTGGCGAGGATGACGATTGCTGAAGCCGCCAGCAGCCACGGGTGCAGATGGACGCTCTGGCGGGCCGCTCGGACCTCGATCCAGTTGGAGGCGAGGTTGTTGGCGACCCAGATGACCACCAGGCCGGCGAGCAGGATCTGAAACGCCAGCCACAGGCGCCGCGTCACGCCTGCACGCGCGTGTAGCCGCCGCTGCCCGAACGCCGCCCGCGCGCCTCCGCGTACACCGCCTCGAACGCCGCGGCCGCCGCCGCCGGAGACAGGCGCGCCAGCAACGCGCGCCCGGCGTTCACGGCGCTCGTCAGATAGCCGTCATCCGACACCACGCGGCGGATCCCCGCGGCCAGCGCCTCGACGTCGGCGGGAGGCACCAGCACGCCCGCCCCCTCCTCGGCGAGCAGGTCGGGAATCCCGCCCGACCGGCTTGCCACCACGGGAACACCCTGCGCCAGCGCCTCCGCGACCACCAGCCCCAGGCCTTCCTCGATCGATGGCAGGACGAACACCCGCCGGCCCGCCAGCTGATCGGGTATCTGGTCCGGCGGCAGGTAGCCGGTGAAGACGACGGGAAGGCCTAACGCGAGCGCCCGGGCCTTGAGCGCCACCCGCTCGGGGCCGTCGCCGACGATGGTGAGGTCGAGCGGCAATCCCTGCTTGCGCAGCAGCGCCAGGGCATCGAGCAGGTAGGCCACGCCTTTCTGCCGCGTGAGCCGGCCGACGAAGATGACGCCATGCGGAATGCCCACCGGCGGCGTGGGCGATTCGGTGCCGGTGAGCGGCATGGGGACGACCGGAACGCGGGCGCGTGGCAGCCGCGCGATGCGCGCGGCTTCGTCGGCCAGGTAGGACGACACCGCGGTCACGACCTTGGCCCGGCGCAGCACCGCGCGCATCAGCCATCCCGCGCCGGGCAGCCGCCGGGCGAGCCGCACGTCGGTGCCGTGCAGCGTCACCACCAGCGGGCGGTGGTGTCGGTCGGCGAGCGCGCACGCGGCGCCGCCGGGCACCCACCAGTGGGCGTGGATCAGGTGCACCGTGCCGCCCGCGCATTCTTCGCCCACGGCGCGGGCCGTGGCCCGCACCAGCCCCGCGAACGCCACGGCCGCCAGCGGTGAGCGCGCGACGCCCGTATGCATGGTTCCGGCGTAGGCGAGCGTCTCGAGCCGCGCCGTCGCGTAGCGGACCCGCCGGACCTCGACGGAGCCGAGCATCGGCGCGCCCACGTCGCCGCGATCGGCGGGCGCGATCACCTTGATGGAGTGGCCGCGGTCGACCAGCGCCTCGGCCAACCGCCACACGAAGGCACCGGCCACGTCGTCGGGCGCACGCGGGAAGGCATGCGCGACCATCAGGACGCGCACGAGGCAGCCTAGCGGTCGTCCCGCCGGTGCGCGAGCGCGCGATGGACTTCGCGCAGCTCCTCGCGCATCCCGGCGAGCAACTCGCCCACGAAGCCGAACCCGAACAGCGCGATCCCGGAAATGACCAGCGTTTCGATGAGGTTGAGGAACGGGCGGAAGCCGTAGCCGAAACCGAACCGGATCACCAGCGCGGCGACGCCCGTCAGGAACCCGAGCACGAACAACACCGTGCCGATCACGCCGAAGAACAGCATCGGCCGCCGGCCGAACCGCACCTGGAACCACACCGACAGCAGGTCCATGACGCCGATGGGGATGCGGCCCTTGCCGAACTTGCTCTTGCCCGCCCGGCGCGCCTGGAGCGTGACCGGCCGCTCGGCGAGGCGGTAGCCCGAAATGCCCGCGATCACGGCGAAGTAGCGGTGCCAGTCCGGCCGCGCGGGCACGACGCGCATGATCTCCCGGCGGTACGCCTTCACCGAGTTGAGGTCGGTGACGTTCACCCCGAACAACCGCCGGCACAGGCGGTTGTAGACGGTCGACACGAACGCCTTCTCGTAGACCCCCTGCTTCGCGCCGGTGACCAGGTCGGCCTGATCGCTGAGGATGGGCTCGACCAGGGCCGGAATGTCCGAGGGCAGGAACTGGAGGTCGGCGGGAAAGAACACGAACACGTCGCCGCGCGCCGCCTGGCTGGCCGTGCTGAGCGCCTCCATGATGCCCTGCTGCGTGCGGTGCCGCTCGACGTGGAGGAAGCCGGGGTACTGCGCCGCCAGCGCCTCGAGGATGCGCGGCGTGTCGTCGCGGCTGCCGTCGTCCACGATCACCAGCTCGGCGGCGAACGGCGCGGCGCGCAGCGCATCGGCGCTCTGGCGGACGAACTCGGGGAGGTTCTCCGCCTCGTCCTTGGCGGGGACGAGCACGCTGACGTCCACGCGGCCGGCCTGGGTGGCGAGACTCATACGCGGCGCCGCATCCGGGCCGACAGGATGCCCAGCTGGTCGCGGTACTTGGCCACGGTGCGCCGGGCGATGCGGACGCCGCGCTCCCGCAGCTTCTGGACGATCTCCTGGTCGGTGAGCGGCTCCAGCGCGCTCTCCTCGTCCACCAGTTTCCGGATCTGCGCCTTGATCGCCCGCGCGGACGCGTCCTCGCCCGACGTGGTCGACAGCGCGCTCGAGAAGAAGAACTTGAGCGGCAGCACCCCGCGCGGCGTCTGGACGAACTTCTCGTTGGTCACGCGGCTCACCGTGCTCTCGTGCATGTTGATGACCTCGGCCACCTCGCGCAGGGTGAGCGGCTTCAGGTACTCGACGCCCTTCTCGAAGAAGTCGCGCTGCCGGTCCACGATGAAGTTCATCACCTTCAGCATGGTCTGGCGGCGCTGCTCGATCGCCTGGATCATCCACTGGGCGCTGTTCAGGCGCTGGGTGATGAAGTCGCGGTTCTCGCCGACGAACTTCTTCTTGTCGCGCGCGACTTCCTGATAGGCGCGCGACAGGCGCAGCCGCGGCAGGTTGGTGTCGTTGAGGAAAACGCGGTAGGCCCCGTCGATCTTCTCCACCACCAGATCGGGAATGATGTAGTCGCCGCCGCCCGCGCTGTAGCGCAGCCCCGGCTTGGGGTCGAGCTTCGCGATCTCGTCGGCGGCCGCCTGCACCTGGCCGGCGTCGATGCCCAGGCGCTTGGCGAGGTCGCTCCAGCGATGCGCGATCAGGTCGTCGAACGCCTCGTCCAGCAGTCGGTAGGTCAGCGTCCCGGTGCGGTCCTGGTCCGCGAGCTGCAGCATCAGGCACTCGCGCAGCGTTCGCGCGCCGACGCCCGCCGGGTCGAGGTCCTGAATGATCCGCAGCATCGCCTCCGCCTCTTCCAGCGTGTACGGCGGCGGGGGCGGCGCGTTCGGCCGCTCGGCGGCGAACTCGGCCACGATGTCGTTCGTGTTCTTGATGATCTCTTCGAGCGGCGCCGACAGATACCCGTCGTCGGCGACGTTCCCGACGAACTCCTCCGCCAGGAGCTTCTGCCGGTCGGTGAGGTGCAGCAGCGCGAGCTGGTCGCGGAGATGCTCCGCCAGGCCCGCGCCCTGCACCGTCACGGGCTCGCGGTACTCGCGCTCCTCGCTGTCCTCGCGCCACCCGCCGTCGTCGAAGCCGCCGAGGAGGATGTCCTCCCAGTTGGTCGACTGCGGCTCCGGCTTCTGCGCCGAGCGGACCTCCTCGACCTCGCTGACCGTATCTTCGGGCGTCTCCTCGGTCAGCTCGAGGAACGGGTTCTCGAGCAGCTCCTGCTTGAGGTGCTGCTGGAGGTCGAGCAGCGGCATGTACAGCAGGTCCATCGCCTGATACAGGCGTGGATTGATGCGCAGGTCCTGGCGCAGCATGGTGTGCTGGCCCAGGCCGGTCCGGAAGGGCGTGCTCACGCGGCGGGCGCCAGGCGGGCGCGGAGCCGCGCCGTCAGGGTCGGTCCGAGGTACAGCTCGGCGACGCGGTCGTCGAACACCAGATCGCGCACGCTGCCCGAAACCTGCACCCGCCCCTCGAACATGATGTAGGCGCGATCCACGATGTCGAGCGTCTGCTCCACGTTGTGGTCGGTGATCAGCACGCCGATGCCCTTGTGCCGCAGCCCCGCCACGATCGTCTGAATGTCGTGCACGGCGATCGGGTCGACGCCGGAGAACGGCTCGTCGAGCAGCATGAACTTGGGCTGCGTCACGAGCGCGCGGGTGATCTCGAGCCGGCGCCGCTCCCCGCCCGAGAGCGCGTACGCCTTGTTGCGCCGCAGGTGCCGGATGGACAGGTCGTCGAGCAGCGTCTCGAGCCGCCGCTGCCGCTCGGCGTGGGGCAGCGGCATCGTCTCGAGCACCGCCATGAGGTTCTCTTCGACCGTCAGCTTGCGGAACACCGACGGCTCCTGGGCCAGGTAGCCCAGGCCCATTCGCGCGCGCCGGTACATCGGCAGCTTGCTGATGTCCACGCCGTCGAGCGAAATGCGCCCCTGATCGGGGGCGATGAGGCCCACCAGCATGTAGAACGTCGTGGTCTTGCCGGCGCCGTTCGGCCCGAGCAGGCCGACGATTTCCCCCTGGCGCAACGACACGTTGACGTCATCCACCACGACGCGCTTGCCGAACGACTTGGTGAGGTGCTCGCCCTCGACGCGGCTGCGCTCGCGCTCCCCTTCGTCCGGCACCAGCGGCTGCTCGCGGCTGGTGTGCGTGACGATGCCGAACGACGCGGCGTCGAGCAGCTGGCGGCGCGGCGTGGCCGGGTCGCCCGCGATGGCCTGCCAGATGTCGGGCCGGAACCGCACCGCGGAATTCTCGCCCCACCCGCGCGTCTCCTCGACCAGGATGCCGTCGACGGCGAGCCGGGGCAGCACCGAGCCGGCGAGGTGACGACGGACGTCGTCGGTCGAGAGCGTGCCGGTCTCGACCCGGTCGCCTTCGGCGTCGCGCAGCGTGTGGATGTAGTCCTCGCGATACGACACCACGGCGGCCTGGAACGGCGTCGCGCCCGTGGCGTCGGGCTCCTTGAGCAGCGCCGCCACGGCCAGACAGGTCGAGGGGTCGCGCACGCGCAGCATGGCGACGAGTTCCGCGGCGTTCACGGATGCCCCGGCCGCGCGGTGGTCGTGTCGGGCCGGGCGGTACCGCTGTCGGGGCGCACCCGGAGCGTGTCCGGTAGCAGCGGCGCCTGCCCGTTGGCCCGCCGCAGAGAGTCGGCCCGCAGCGTGTCGGCGCGCGCCGAATCGCGCTCCGCCGCGCTCAACGGCTCGAGGTAGATGCCGTCCACCTGCCCCACCACGTTCACCGTGCGGACCTTGGAGTGTCGCAGCGCGATGTCGATGCGCCGGCCCCGCGCGTAGCTGATGGCCCGCGGGCCGCCGCGCTCGCGGTCGTTGTCCACGTGGTAGTACGCGCGCGCCGCGCTGAACGCCGTCACGTGCTCGATCTCGGTCCGCAGGTGCGTCGTATCGGCGGCGGCGACCGCGGTATCGGCCGCGCCGGTGTCCGCGGCGGCGCCCGTGTCGGGTACGGCCGGGCGCTGGGCGAAGTTGGCGCGCAGGGTGTCGCCGACCATCCAGTCCGGCTCGCTGTCGGGCGCGGTGCTGTCGGGCCGCGACACGGCGCGCGCCCGGCCGTAGCCCCATACCACCTTCACCAGCTGGTGCGGCATGCTGATGTCGAGCGAGTCGGCGGTGATCGTGCTGCGCGCCGACACCGCCGTAGCGCGGCGGGTCCGGCCCCAGACCTGCGCCCGCTGCACCTTGCCGCTGTCGATCGCGAGGTCGAGCGTGTCGCCCGACAGGTGCCAATCGGGGCCGAAGGCGTCGGCCGAATCCTGCGAGAGCACGCGGCGCAGGTCGTTGGCGTCGGTGAGGTCGAAGTCGATGCGCCGCCCGACCAGCCGGTACGCGCCCTGCCCCGTGTCGGCGACGCTCGGGTGGCCGATCAGAATGCCGTGCTTGACGCCCAGGTCGAGCGACGCCGAGTCCGCGCGCGCGTCGAGCGCCTCACGGTCGATCGTCACGCGGCCGCCGCCCCACATCCGGTCGTTGCCGCGCATGTGCACCCGGTCGGCGACGACGACGAACGGCTTGGCGGTGTCCGACGGCACCGAGTCGTGCGTGGAGTAGAAATGGATGACCGGCCGCCCGGTGGCGCGCAGCTCGAGCGTGTCGCGGATGTTCTGGGCCGCGCGGTAGTAGTCGAGGTTCGGCCCGCTCAGGCTCGAGCCGGTCCGCAGGTTCCGCGTGAACACGTGTCCGGTGGCGTAGAGGTGCTCGTCCTTGACCCAGTAGGTGGCGCCATCGGCGTCGAGCGTGGACAGGCTGTCGCGGAAGTGCACGTTGCCGAACAGGTGGAGCTCGCTGATGGTGGCGTACCACGCCAGCGAGTCGGCGGTCATGGTGGTGGGTTGCTCCTGACAGTGCATCGCCACGCCGCCGCCACCGTAGTACGTCGTGCCCTGCTGCACGTACCGGGGGATGGAGTCCACCTGGAGCTTGCACGGCCGGCCGGCCGACTGGCCGCCGGAGGCTTGCGCCGGAAGCGGCGCGCCGGGCTGCTGCGCGGCTGCGAGCGATGCGGTCACGACCGCGAGTCCTCCGGCCAGCCCGACGGCGCGCATCTCATTGACCTGGCAGGGTGAAGTGGCCCGCGGTGCCGTGCACGCCCGCCGAGCGGATGTTCGTGAACGACGGATCGGACGTGAAGCCCTGGCCCTGCGCGTGCCGGTCGGCGCTGTCGAAGGTGTACGCCGAGTCGGTCCGCACCTCGTTCCTGCCCTGGTCGTAGACGAGGTCGCTCGTGGTCAGCCGCGCGCCGTCGTTGCGGACCACCACCACGTTGCCGCGCGCCTCCATGAGGCCGCTGCGCATGTTGTAGAACCCCTGCAGCGCCGTGAGCACGGACGAGGAATCGCCGGCGGGGGTGAAGAACGTGACGTGGATGTGCTTGAGGTCGACGTGGCCGCTGTTCTCGTAGACGTAGCCGGTGTCCGCCGTGAGGTATGCCTGACGCACACCGTTGTTGGTCATGTACTGCCGGAGGCCGAGCATGAGCTGGTCGGCGCTGTCGGCGGCTTCCTGGACGGCCGCCAGGTCCTCGCGCGCCGGCTTGCCGCACCCGAGCGCCCACAGCGCCGGCGCGGCGGCCGCGAACGCGAGCAGGGCGCGCGCCGTCCGCCTCACGCCGCCCCCGCGCGCATCAGGTCGTGCAGGTGGATGATGCCGACCAGCACGCCCGCCGGATCGACCACCGGCATCGCCATGATCCCCGCCTGCTCCATGCGGTACACCACGGCGGCGGCCAGCTCCTCGGGCGCCGCGAGCTTGGGCGTCCGGGTCATCACCTGGTCCACGGGAACCGCCAGGAAGTCGGCGCGGCGCTCCATCAGCCGCGTGAGGTCGCCGGCCGTCACCACGCCGAGCACGCGGCGCGCGGCGTCCACCACGGCCACGGTGCCGCGCCGCTCCGCGAGCATGATCACGCACTCGCGCATGGTCGCCGCGGGAGCCAGCGCCGGCAGATCGGCGGTGACCATCACGTCGCGCACCACCAGCAGCAGCCGCCGCCCCAGCGAGCCGCCGGGGTGCAGCGCGGCGAAGTCGCCCGGCTTGAAGCCCTTGGCCTCGAACGTCGCGATGGCGAGCGCGTCGCCTAACGCGAGCGCGACGGTGGTGCTCGTGGTCGGCGCCAGGTCGAACGGGCATGCCTCGGCGTCCACCGCGGCCACCAGCGCGATGTCGGCGTGCGTCGCCAGCGGCGAGCCGCGCTCGCCGGTGATGGCGACGATCGGAATGCCCAGCCGCTTGAGGTGGCCCACCAGGCTCATGACCTCGTCGGTCGCCCCGCTCTTGGAAAGGACGATGGCCGCGTCGTGGCGCCCCACAATGCCCAGGTCGCCGTGCAACCCGTCGACCGGGTGCAGGAACACCGCCGGCGTGCCGGTCGAGGTGAGCGTCGCCGCGATCTTCCGCGCGATCACGCCGGACTTCCCGACCCCGGACACCACCACGCGCCCCGTGCAGCCCGCGAGCAGCGCCACGGCCTCGGCGAACCGCCCATCGAGCCGGTCGGCGAGCGCCGCGACCGCGCCCGCCTCCTGCCGCAGCACGTCCCGGCCGCGGGCCAGCGTGGCGTCGCGGGACTCAACGGCGGACATCACCGCGCTCCTCGAGATAGCCGCGCACCACGTCCTGCCAGGCGCCGCGCGCGCCGAGCAGCGCCTCCACGAACTCGCGAATCGCGCCGTGACCGCCGGTCCTGGCCGTGGTGTGGCGCGCGATGTCCTTGACCGGCTGCACCGCGTTCGCCACCGCCACCGGCAGCGCCACCCGGCGCATGATCGGCAGATCGGGCAGGTCGTCACCGACGAAGCACGCCTCGTCCCACTGCACCTTACGCCGCTCGAGCATGGCCTGGAACAGCGGCAGCTTGTGCGCGCCCGCATCGGCGGCAAACTCGTCCACGGCCAGATCGTCCGCGCGCAACTTCGCCACTTCGGGGCCGCGCCCGGTGACCATCACGACCACGACGCCCGCGCGCCGCAGCAGGTGGATGCCGACCCCGTCCTGAATGTCGTAGCGCTTCAATTCCACGGGACCCTGGGGCGCCGCGCCCAGGTAGACGCCGCCGTCGGTCAGCGTGCCGTCCACGTCGAGGCCCACCAGGCGGATGCGCCGCGCCACCATCGGCTCGATCATGCCGCGTGCACCGGCCGGGCGGCGCGCCACACGTCGAGGGCCCGGGCGAGCAGATCCTCGAGGCGGTCGAGCGGCCACATGTTGGGCCCGTCCGAGGGCGCGGTGTCCGGCCGGGGGTGCGTTTCCAGAAAAAAGCCGTCGCAACCGGCCGCGGCCGCGGCGCACAGCAGCGGCGGGATGCACTCGCGCAGGCCGCCGGACGATCCGGCCGCCCCCTTGCCGGGCTGCTGGACGCTGTGCGTGGCGTCGAACACCACCGGCGCCAGGCACGCGTCGCGCAGCCGCGCGAAGCTGCGCATGTCCACGACCAGATCGCCGTAGCCGAAGAACGAGCCGCGCTCGGTGACCGTCACGAGCGGCGCGCCCCCGTGCCGCACCTTCTCCACCGCGCCGGCCATCCCCTCGGGCGCCAGCCACTGGCCCTTCTTCACGTTCACCGGCAAACCGGTCGCGCCCGCCGCCACCAGCAGGTCGGTCTGGCGGCACAGGAACGCCGGGATCTGCAGCACGTCGACGACCGAGGCCGCCGCCGCGCACTGCCCCGCCTCGTGCACGTCGGTGAGGACTGGCAGACCGCTCGCCTCCCGCACGCGGGCCAGCTTCGCCAGCCCCTCATCGATGCCGGGGCCGCGGCCGGCAGCCAGGCGCGAGCGGTTGGCCTTGTCAAAGGAGGCCTTGTAGACCACCGGCAGCTTGAGGCGTTCGGTGATCGCGGCCAGGCGCTCGGCGACGCCGATATTGAGCGCATCGTCCTCGACGACGCACGGCCCGGCGATCAGGAACGGCCGAGCGCTCAGCACGGCGGCGGCATCCACGCTCAGGACGTCGCTTCGGCCAGCGCGTCCGTTGACGGCTCGGCGTTCGGCGACCGGCGGCGGCGCTGCTCCGCGGCGGCGGCGATGAAGCTGGCGAACAGCGGATGCGGCCGCGTCGGGCGCGACTTCAGCTCCGGGTGGAACTGGCAGCCCACGAACCACGGATGCTCCGGCAACTCGATCATCTCGACCAGCGACCCGTCTGGCGAGAGGCCGGTGAGGCGCAGACCGTACTCCGCCAGCTGGTCGCGGTAGCCATTGTCCACCTCGTAGCGGTGCCGGTGGCGCTCGCTCGTCTCCGCCGCGCCGTAGATCTTCGCGACGCGGGAGCCGGGCCGGAGCCGGCAGGTGTAGGCGCCCAGCCGCATCGTCCCGCCCATGTCTTCGACGTTGCGCTGCGAGGGCAGCAGCGAGATGACCGGGTTGCCGCACTCGGCCGCGAACTCCGAGGAATTCGCGTCGGCGATCCGGCACACGTTGCGCGCGAACTCGATGATCTGGACCTGCATCCCAAGGCAGATGCCGAACAGCGGCAGCCGCCGGCGCCGCGCGACCTCGACGGCGCTGACCATGCCCTCGATGCCGCGCACGCCGAAGCCGCCCGGAATCAGCAGCGCGTCGTAGCCGTCGAGGATGTGCTCGGCGGTGGCCGCGTCGGTGAACCGGTCGCTGGAGATCCACTCGATGTCCACGCCGACGTTGTTGGCGATGCCGCCGTGGATCAGCGCCTCTTTCACGGACTTGTACGCGTCCGCCAGCTCGGTGTACTTCCCCACCACCGCGATCCGCACCCGGTCGGTCGGCCGCAACACCTTCTCGACCATCTCGCGCCACTTGCGCAGGTCCGGCTCGGGCGTGTCGAGCCGGAGGCGCGTGCACACTTCGCGGTCCAGGCCCTGCTCGAACAGTCGCAGCGGGATGTCGTAGATCGTCTGGACGTCCGGCGATTCGATCACGCACCCGAAGTCCACGTTGCAGAACAGCGCGATCTTGCGCTTGAGCTCGTCCGACAGCGGGTGCTCGCTGCGGCAGATCAGCAGGTCGGGCTGGATCCCGATCTCCATCAGCTCGCGGACCGAGTGCTGGGTGGGCTTGGTCTTGAGCTCGGCGGTCGCGGCGATGTACGGCACCAGCGTGAGGTGGATGAACAGCGTGTTGTCACGGCCGACTTCCTGGCGGAACTGGCGGATCGCCTCGAGGAACGGCAGCGACTCGATGTCGCCCACCGTGCCGCCGATCTCGGTGATCACCACGTCGTGGTCCGGCGCGAGGCGGCGAATGGCCGTCTTGATCTCGTCGGTGATGTGCGGGATGACCTGCACCGTGGCGCCCAGGTAGTCGCCGCGGCGCTCTTTGGTGATCACGCTCTGGTAGACGCGCCCGGTCGTGATGTTGTTGGCCTGCGACAGCGACCGGTCGATGAACCGCTCGTAGTGGCCGAGGTCGAGGTCGGTCTCGGCGCCGTCGTCGGTCACGTACACCTCGCCGTGCTGGAACGGCGACATCGTGCCCGGATCGACGTTGATGTACGGATCGAACTTCTGGATGGTGACGCGGAGACCGCGTTCGGTCAGCAGCCGTCCAAGCGACGCGGCGGCGATGCCCTTCCCGAGGGAAGACACCACGCCGCCGGTCACGAACACGAACTTCGTCTGCTGCATGGTCAGGCACGCCTCACGCGGTAAAGGGTTCTCCCTGCGCGGCCAGGAACGCCTCGGCACGCTCGAGATCTTCCATCGTATCGATGCTCTCGACGGTGGCCGGCCCGAGCAGCGCGACGCCGATCGTCATGCCATGCGCCAGCGCCCTGAGCTGCTCCAGCTTCTCGGCGTCCTCGACCTCCGAGGGCGGCAACGCCACGAAGCGCCGGAGCCCGGCGGGTCGATACGCGTAGACGCCCAGGTGCTGCCAGTAGCGCACCGGCGCGCCGTCGCGGGAAAACGGAATGGCGCTGCGGGAGAAGTAGAGCGCACCGCCCGCTTCGCCGCACACCACCTTGACCACGTTGGGATCGCGAGCGCGCGCCCCGTCGAGCGGCACCGCCGCCGTGCCGACGTCGAAGCCGCGCTCGACCTGCACCACGCTGCCGGCGATGGCCGACGCCGGCATGAAGGGCTCGTCGCCCTGCACGTTCACGACCACGTCGAACCCGGCGTACTCCGGCAGCGCCGCAACCTCGGCCACGCGCGACGTGCCGGACGGATGGTCCGCACGGGTGAGGGCCACCGCGAATCCCGCTTTGCGCGCCGCGGCCGCCACTTCTTCCGCGTCGGTCGCCACGACCACCACGTCCAGAGCCCCCGAGCGCCGGGCGTTGCGCGCGACGCGCTCGACGAGCGGTAGCCCGCCGAGAATGCGCAGCGGCTTGCCGGGGAGACGCTGCGCGCCCAATCGCGCCGGAATGACCCCCAGCACGCGCGTCCGGCTCATTGGAGCGCGGCCTCGCGAGCAACATTCATACCGTCAAGCTAACGCGTGCGGAGGGGCGTGTCAAAAGCTGTTGTGGCGTGAGGACTTACGAGTTACTGCGATGGGGGGACTTCAAGCTAATGCAAGCCGTTCCCGGCCGCCAGTGGGGATCGCCTAGTCGGCCGCAACCGGCGCAGTTTCGGGCTTGGCGTGCCGCATCGGCGTCTCGTTCCAGAGCCGAATCATCAGAATGGCGCCAATCAGCGAGAACGGCATCAGCATGAAGGTCCAGGCACCCCAGCCGAGGGTGTCGAGGAAATGCCCGAGCAGGAAGCCGGTCAGCCCGGAAGCCAGGTACTGAACTCCGTCGAGAATCCCCGCCGCCGTGCCCGCCGCCCTGGTGCCCCCGAAGTCCATGGATGCCGTCCCCGATAGCATGCCATGCACGCCGAAGATCCACATGCAGGTGAAGCCGATCATGAAGGCGGCCAGTCCGGGCGCCGCCGCGCGCCCCAGCACGAACAGCGAGCCGATCTGGCCAAGGTAGAAGATGAACGCCACCGGCGGCCGCCGGGACTGGAACCACCGGTCCGACATGTAGCCGCACAGCAGGCCGCCGACAATGCCGCCGACCGTGACCCCGATGGACGCGACCGAGAACAGGAAGGAGCCCGGCCGGACGTTGTGCACCTCCTGGAGGAAGGGCACGAACCACAACATCAGGCCCTGCCGCACGAAGCCGGTGCAGAACTCCGCGACCGCGAGCGTGACGATGATCGGGTTGGTGAAGATCTGCTGCATCAGGTAGTGCCAGTCGACTGGGCGGTCCTTGTCGGGATCTTCGGCGGTGGCGTCGCCGGTATTGAAGTCCGCGAAGCCCGCCTGCGCCGGCGTGTCCTTGACCAGCGCGAGGTCGAGCGCGGCCATCAGCGCGATGGCGGCGGCGGGCACGAGAAACACCCAGTACCACCCGAGCCACGCGAGAATCCAGCCGCCCACGGTGATGGCCAGGAAGTACCCGCTCGAGATCATGATGCCGAAGATGCCGCCGAACACACCGCGCTCCCGAACGTGGAACCACGGCGCGTTGATCTTCACGATGGACAGCGCGCCGAACGCCTGGAAGTACTGGTTCGCGGCGTAGAGCAGCGACATGCCCAGCACGATCCTGGTCTGCCAGCCGTTCAGGAACAGCAACCCGATGAGCAGGTTCAGCACGGCTGTGCCCGCGGCGCCCAGCAGAATCGCCTTCTTGCCGCCGATGCGGTCGGAGAGTGGTCCGTTGAAGATGACGGCCAGCGCGTAGGTCCAGAATCCGGCCGTGGCGATCGTGCCGAACTGGGTCTTCGTGAGATGAAACGCGTCCATCATCTTCTGGCTGGACACGTTGAGGTTGTAGCGACCCATGTAGAACGTCGCGTACGTCACCCCCAGCGGAAACCAGTTGCGGAACCGCCGCACCCGGAAGGCCCAGCTGTGTGACTGCGGATTCGCCATGCCTCAGGTTCCCCGCCGCGCGGCGGCGTCCGGCATCTGCGCCCACAAGGCGGCCATGACGGTTTCGAGCGCGGCACCGAGCTTCTTGGGGTCGTCGGTCTGTTCCGGCTCGTTGGCGAACACGGCGAAGGGCACGTCGAAGTCGCGGACCCGGATCCGTCCCGCCGCGCGCCCGCCGGACAGCGCCGGCCAGTCGTTGGTGCGGTAGTAGCGCTCCATCTTGTCGTCGGGCAGGCCGTGGAACAGGATCGAGTCGGCCTGCGCCGGATCGAAGCGGCGCCGGTTCTTGCGGACCGATTCCTCGTAACTGACGTCGATGTAGACGATGCCCGCCCGGCTGAGGATCTCGTCGGCCAGGTGCTCGAACGCCTCGGCGAAACCACGCGGGCCGCCGCGCGAGAACTCGACGATGACCGTCTGCTTGCGCGTGAACGCGGGGTCGCGCGCCAGCTTCTTGCGGAACTCGAGGTTGATGCGCTCGATGAACAGGTTCCACAGGTGCGGGCCGGTGAAGTAGTACTCGGGGGTCGTGAACACCCGCGGCTGGCCGAGTTTCTCCAGCAGGTCGTCGATCTCGAAGGTCTCCCACACGAACGGGAAGTCGTCGAGCTCCTCGAACGGGCCGACGCGGAACCGCCGCGCCCGTTCGGCCTCCCCGGTGCGCTTCAGGAAGTCGATGACCTCGCTCTTGCCGGCGGCGGGCCGGCCGATGAGGATCACGGTTTCGAAACGCTCGCTCACGCGCGACTCCCGCCGGCAACGGTCTCGGTGGTCATGTCGAGGAACGTCTGGAGCAGCGTCATGCCCTCCGGCGTTCCGATGGACTCGGGGTGGAACTGGACACCGTGCACCGGAAGGCTCCGGTGGCGCAGGGCCATCAGCTCCTCGCCCCACCCCTCGTCCGCGGCCCAGGCGGTCGGCTCCAGATCGTCCGGCAGCGATGCCGGGTCCACGACGAGGGAGTGATAGCGCATCGCGACGAACGGCGAGGGCAGGCCGGCCAGCACGCCTCGGCCCTCGTGGCGGACCGCGGACCGCTTGCCGTGCATGAGGCGCGGCGCGGGCACCACGCGGGCGCCGAACGCCTCACCGATCGCCTGATGGCCGAGACACACGCCGAGCAGCGGGACGCGCGCCGCGGCCGCCGCCCGCACCAGCGGCACCGAAATGCCGGCCGCGCCCGGCACGCCCGGCCCCGGCGAGATGACGATGCCGGCGGGCGCGAGGGCCAGCACGTCGGCGGGCGCGATTTCATCGTTCCGCCGGACGACCGGCTCGGCGCCCAGCGCGCCGAAGTACTGAACCAGGTTGTAGGTGAACGAGTCGTAGTTGTCGAGAACGAAGATCATGCCGTCTCAGGGAACCCGGTCGGTTTGCCAGGAGCTGCGGAACACCACCGAGACGCGATCCTCGACGTACCCGTCGTACTGGTGGGAGTCCGCCCGGATCAGTCGGCCCGTCTCGACGTCCAGATCCACGGCGTCCGTGATGCGCTCCGGTTCGAGGTCGCGCGCCGAGGGGTGCAGTGTTCCGGCCACGTCGATCCGGCCGACCGCGACGCCGTTGTGCTGCTGCACGCGCCGCAGCCGGTACGTGACGCGTCCACGCCATTCGACGGAGTCTTCCTTGACGCTCACCGAGTCGTCCCACCCCTGCCCTTGCGCAACCGAATCGTCCGGCATGGTGCGCCACTGCCGGTACTCGCGTTCGGCGTCCTGCCGGCCGCCCATGAGCATCGAGAACACGTCGCCCACGGTGATGCCGCGGACCTCGTGGGACAGTTCGCGGCCCTTGTCGGTGATGCGCGTGATCTCGCGTGAACCGCGCATCAGCCGGGCCTGTTCGGCGAACTCCGGCGGCGCGCCGCCGAGCGGCGCCAGCGCGCTCGCCGAATCGACGATCGCGACGAATTCGACCGTGTCGCCGTGCGTGTTCGCGGTTTCGGTGCGCCAGATGTCCATGACCAGCGTCGGCCGGTTCTCCTGCTCGGACCCGACGGTCACCCACATCTCGAAGTGATCGTGGTACCGCAGGGCTTCGCCGGCCGGCGGCCGGAACACGAGCTTGAACTTCTCCTGCGCGCGCAGCGTGCGCGCCCCGATCACCGGCAGCGCGGCGGCGACGCCGAGTGTCACCCACGGGCCGGCGCGCCGCGTCATGGCGAGCCCAGCCGGGCGATCGCGGCGCGCGCCCGGGCCACCGCCGGCTGCACCTCCGGATCGCCGCTCTCCCAGATGCCGACGACCCGCCGATACGCGCGAACCGCCACGTCGGTGTGACCGAGCGCCGCCGCCACGTCGCCTTCCAGCAGGAACGTGCGCGCCCACATGAACGAGCCGAAGGTGAAGCTCGACGTCAGGCGGTCGAACACCTGCGCGTACGGGAAGCGGCGCTCGTACTCGACCAGGTGATCGAACGCGGCGCTGCTGTCGCCGATCGCGAGGTACCCCTCCGCCATCGCCAGCAGCATGCCCATTTCCGACGACTCCAGCGGCGTCGCGCGCACCGTCGAGTCGAGCACGGCCAGGGTCCGCCGCGCGCCGGTCGTGTCGTTCCGGATGACGAATGCGGCCAGCCGCACGCGGGCATCGCCGGCCAGCGTGTCGGTGGGCGGCTTGCGCGGCCAGCCCTGAATGCTGCGCGCCGTCCAGATGGTGTAGTTCCCGATGACCTCGGCCGGGCGCATGGTGGTATGGGCGATCGCCGAGTCGACGATCGCGAGTGCGACGGCCTGGGTGCTGTCCGGCGGGACGCCCGCCAGGAACCGCGTGATGACCGCGATGAACGGCCGCGCGGACGCCGGGACCAGCGGCGCGAGCTCGACGTCGGCGTGCGCGAACCGGCCGAGGCCGATGCCGGCGATCGCGAACGACGCCGCGACGTTGCCGCCGATCGAGTCGGCCCCCGCCTGGAGGGTGTCGTAGATGGCGCGCGCCTCGGCGTAGTGGCCGAGCTTGAGGTCGAGCTCGTACCGGTCCTGCGCCAGGGTGAGACGGTCCACACGCGAGGTCGGCGTGCCCACCAGGTCGAGCTCGTGCGCGGCGCTGTCGAGATCGCCGAGCCGGAGCAGCGCCCGCCCCAGCGCGGCGTGGGCGCGCGGCTCGTTCGGGCCGGCCTGCACCCACGCCGCGGCGAGGTCGCGCGACAGCACGATGTTCGCGTGACGGGTCCCGTTGCTGTTGGCGAGGCGCAGCTGGGCCCCGATGGCGGCCCCCGCCATGACCGAGACCGGCGTGAGGGCGAGCGTGTCGCCCTGGCGGATGACCTCCGCGATATAGGTCTGGGTCGAGCACGTGGTCTCGCCGGCCGCCGGCCGGCATCCGGTGCGTTGCTCGGCCTGGAGGATGTCCGGGATGTGCGCGAAGGCCAGATGGTAGCTGGGATCGAGCTCCAGCGTGCGCTCGAACGCCTTGAGCGCGAGGTTCCAGTTGCCCTCGAACGTGAGCCGGGTGGTGTCTCCCGCGACCGGCACGACGACCGGGTCATGGTAGTTGCACTCGCCGAAGTTGTACCACGCCTCCACGTCGGTCGAATCGGCGCGCACCAGCGACCCGTAGGCCTCGCAGCTCTCGCCCCACCGGCCGTGCGCCTGCGCCAGCTGCCCGCGGATCAGCGTTCGCTCGCGCGGCGGCAGGCCTTCGGCAAACCGGGCGGCCGCTTCCGCGTGGTGGATCCGGTCCGGCGAGCTGCCGTTCTCCCAGCCGAACGTGATGCTCAGCTTGTAGTGCGCCAGGGCGAACGTGGTGTCGAGCACCAACGCGCTGTCGAAATGCGTCCGCGCCGTGCCGAGGTCCCAGGCGTTGAGCGCGCGCACTCCGGCGAGATACTCCTGATAGGCGGCGAGGGACGTCGTGCCGATGGCCGCGCCCGCCGCGGCCGGCCCCGGCACGTTGAGGATGCCGCGCGCCAGCCGCGCGAACACGGCCATCAACGAATCGGGGTTGGACGTCTCCTCGTGCACGGTGCGGATGCGCTGCCCCGAACGCACGTCGAACACCTTGGCCACGACCTGCGTCGTCGCGCCGAGCTTCAGCACGTCGCCCATGATCAGCTTGCCCGCCCCGGCGCGCCGCGCCACCCGCATCCCGGCGTCCAGGCCGAGCGTGGCGGTGCGCGCCTCCGGGACGTCGCGGATATAGTCGGCCACGCGCTCGTCGTCGATCACGTGCACGTCGTGCCACCGGGCGAGGTTGAGGTACAGCAGATTCACCGCCGCGTCCCGCATCCAGTCCACGTCGGGCGCGCGGGACTGGTTGTCGAAGGGGAGCACGATCCAGGTCCGCTCGTCGAGCGGCGGCGGCGCGTGGTGCGCGATGGCGGTGACCGCGGCGCGGCACGGCGGCGGCGTGCCGTCCGGGCACTGCGCGTGGGCCAGAGTCCAGGATCCGGCCGCGAGTGAGCCGGCGAGCGACACGACGAGAACGCGCAGGGGAAGCATGGGTCTCTAACTTACGCTTCGCCCGGGGCGCCGTCCAACGTGTGGTTAGTGGGTCGGATGATGGATCGGCAGGACGCAGCGAAACCCGAGCGCGGCATAATCCGCCGCCGGCTCGGCCGACGTCGGCCGCTGGTAGCCGCGGTAGAACGCCGAGGCGCTGGCTTCGGTGCTGTTGAACGCCCCGCCCCGGATGACGCGGTAGCTCGCGCCGTCGGCCGGCGCGCTGCCTCCCGGGTACGCGACCATGGGCGACTGGGTCCACTCCCACACGTTGCCGATCATGTCCACGATCCCGCCGCGCGCCGTCGCGCCGCGCGGGAAGCTGCCGACCGGGACGGGCCGGCCCTGCCGCTGGGCCGCGGTGTTCGCGGCCGTGGGGTCCCACACGTTGCCCCACGGATACACGAAGCCCTGCGTGCCGCGCGCCGCCGCCTCCCACTCCGCTTCGGTGGGCAGCCGTCCGTCGCGACCCCGCGCGCCGCAGAACGCCACCGCGTCGGCGAAGTTCACGCCGGTGACCGGGAGCCGGGCATCGGGTTCCGTCGCGCCCCACGGCACGGTGAGGCCCCGTTGTGCCGCGACCGCCTGGTACTGGCCAACGGTCACCTCGGTGGAGTCGATCGCGAACGAATCCACCCACACGCGATGGCGCGGCCGCGAGTACGCCGGTCCGAGGTCGTCTCCGATGGTGAACGAATCGGCCGGCACGAGCACCATGCCGGCGGGCAGCCGCACGGCGGCGGGGGTCGGGTGGCGCAGAGCCACCACGGCGGCGGCGGCGGCCGCGACCACGGCGACGCCGCCCAGCGACACGTACACGGTCCAGCGCCGCCTGGCGCGCCGCATCTTCATCACGATCTCGGCGGTCGCGTGGCCCGCCGACACCGGGGTCGCGCCGCCTAACGCCCGCACCACGTCGCCCGCGCTCTGGAACCGGTCGGCCGGCTCGCTCGCCAGGCAGCCCATGATCACGTCGTCGATGGCGGGCGGGATGCCGGGCAGCGCCTTGGTCAGGGACGGCGGCGGCCCCTGGAGCCGCTTGAGGAGCACCGCGGTCGGCGTGGCGCCGCCGAACGGCGGCGCGCCCGTCAGCATCTCGTAGGCCATCACGCCCAGCGCGTAGATGTCGGCGCGGTGATCGGACGGCGCGCCCGTCACCTGCTCGGGGCTGAGATACGCCGGCGTCCCGACCAGCATGCCCGACGCGGTGAGCGATCCGCCTTCGGCGGTGCGCGCGATGCCGAAGTCGGTGACCAGCGCGCGGCCGGTCTCCGCCTGGATCAGGATGTTGTGCGGCTTGATGTCGCGGTGGATGACGCCGCGCTTGTGCGCGTAATCGAGCGCGCTCGCCACCTCGCGAAGGAACCGGGCCGCCTCGTCGACCGGCAGCCGCCCCTCCTTCTCGAGTCGGTCCGCCAGGCTGTAGCCCTCGACGCATTCCATCGCCAGGTAGACCAGGTCGTCCTTCTGGCCGATGAAGTGCAGCGGGACGATGTGCGGGTGGGAGAGTTGCGCGACCGTCTCCGCCTCGCGCCGGAACCGCTCGAGCACGGTCTTGGACGTGATGAGATCCGGCGACAGGACCTTGACGGCGAGATTGCGCTTGAGGTTGAGGTCCTTGACCAGGTAGACGACCGCGAAGCCGCCCGCGCCCAGCTCCCGCTCGACCCGGTACTGCGCCCCGAGCGCGTCCTGCAGCCGTGCCGGCAGGCCCTCATGCGAGAGAGCCGCGGCCGGCACGCCCACGTCGGGCGGCGTCAGGGCGCCGGTGGCCACCGACGCGCCGGCCACGGGGCTCGCGCAGGTCGGGCACGCCGTCGCTCCGGGCGGAATCGTGCTGGAACAGTTCGGGCAGGTCACCGGCACTGGTCGCCTTGCGCGGGGTGCGTGCAGGGTAACGATTCGCCGGGACCGCAGCAAGGCGACCCGGGCCTAGGCGCGGGGATGGAAACTCCGGTGCACGGTGCGCAGATAGTCGCGGTCCACCTTGGTGTAGAGCTGCGTGGTCGCGAGGTCGGCGTGGCCGAGCATTTCCTGGACCGCGCGCAGGTCGGCGCCCCCTTCCAGCAGGTGCGTCGCGAAGGTGTGCCTGAAGGTGTGCGGCGTGACGCGCTTGGTGATGCCCGACGCGCGGGCATAGCGCTTGACGATGCCCCACAACCCGACGCGCGAGATAGGCGTGCCGCGTGCGTTGAGAAACAGCCGCCCCTTGCCCCCGCCCCGCTCGATGCGGGGCCGCGTCTCGCGCACGTACATCGCCACCGCGCCGATCGCGCGCCGGCCGATCGGCACGATGCGCTCCTTGCGCCCCTTCCCGAACAGGCGGACCAGCCCCTCGTCGAACAGCACGTCCTTGAGCTCCACGCCGGCGACCTCCGAGACGCGCGCACCCGTCGCGTAGGCGAACTCGAGAATCGCACGGTCCCGCAGCGCGAGCGGGTCGTCGGCGCTCGGCGCCTGGATCATCCGCTCGATCTCCGGCACCGCGAGCACGGCGGGGAGGGTGCGCCACTTCTTGGGGCTGGCGAGGCGCTCGCTCGGGTCGCGCAGCACGTGCCCCTCGCCGGTCAGGAACCTGAAGTACGTGCGCACCGACGAGACGTGGCGCCGGATGCTGGTTGCCGCGAGTCCGAGGTCCTTCAAGTGAAAGATGAAGTCGCGCAGCAGCGTGGAGGTAACCGCGGCCGGCTCGCGCACCCGCTTGGTGATGAGGAACTGCACCAGGTGATCGAGGTCCCGGCGGTACGCGGCGACGGTGTTGGGCGACGCGCCGCGTTCCAGCGCGAGGAAGTCGGCGAACTGCTCGAGCAGAAAGGCGCGCGGGGCCGCGCCGGCCTCGTCGATCAGCCGCCTCCGGCCGGCACCAGCGTCGCGATCGCGATGGTGGCGACGCCTTCGCCGTGCCCGATCCAGCCCATGCCTTCGTTGGTCTTCGCCTTCATGCTGACGTGCTCCATGGCGATGCCGAGGGTCCGGGCGGTGGCCGCCCGCATCTGCTGGACGAACGGCACCAGCTTGGGCTTCTCCGCCAGGATCGTGACGTCGACCTGCTGGAGCGCGAAGCCCGCCTGCGCGATGGCGTCGAGCGCGCCTTTGATGAAGCGCGAGGAGTCGGCGTTCTTCCACTGCGTGTCGTCGTCCGGGAAGAACGTGCCGATGTCGCCGAGCGAGGCGGCGCCTAACAGGGCGTCCACGATGGCGTGGAGCACCGCGTCGCCGTCGGAATGGGCCGCGAGGCCGTGGGTATGCGGGATCGTCACCCCGCCGAGCCGGAGCGGCCGGCCGGCGGCGAAGCGGTGGGAGTCGTAGCCGAGGCCGACGCGCGCGGTCATGCGTTGAGGATCCTGATGGCGAGGTGGGCGGCGTTCTTGGCGTTGTCGATGCCGACGGTGCCGACCGGCACGCCGCTGGGGAGCTGTGCGATGGCGAGCAGCGCGTCCTGGCCCTGGAGCGGGCCCACGCCGAACGGCACGCCGACGACGGGAAGGTCGGTGAGCGAGGAGGCGAACCCGGGCAGTGCCGCCGACAAGCCGGCGCCGCAGATGATGACGCGGTAGCCCTTCCCGCGCGCGCCGCGCACCAGGGCCATGGTCTGGTCCGGCTGCCGGTGCGCCGAGGAGACGTGGAAGTCGTAGCCCACGCCGGCGTCGTCCAGCACCTTGAAGGCCGGCTCGATGCGGGGTTTGTCGCTGTCGGAGCCGACCAGGATCAGCACGTCCTTCTTGCCGGTGTCGCTCACGCCGCTTCCTGAATGTGCGAGTAGTCCTGGCGGCGCTTGATCGGCCGGAAGCCGGCGCCGGTGATCAGCTGCTCCATCTCGCGCACGCTGGTCCGGTAGGTCGTGCCGGCGGCGGAGACCACGTTCTCTTCCATCATGATCGAGCCGAAATCGTTAGCGCCGAAGTGCAGAGCGATCTGGCCGATCTTCATGCCCATCGTCACCCAGCTCGCCTGGAGATTCTCGAAGTTGTCGAGCGCGATCCGCGCGATGGCCAGCGTCCGCAGATAGGTGACGGCGTCCGTCTTCGGCAGGTCGGCCAGCTCGGTGTGCTCGGGCTGGAGCGGCCAGCAGATGAACGCCGTGAACCCCCGGGTTTCGGCCTGCTGCGCCTTGAGCCGCATCAGATGCTCGATCCGGTCGGCCGGCGTCTCGCCGAGGCCGTAGGTCATGGTCGCCGAGGTCCGCATGCCCCGCCGGTGCGCCTCGGCCATGACGCCGAGCCAGCCGTCCGTCATGGACTTCTTCCTCGCGACCTGCTCGCGGATCCGGTCCACCAGGATCTCGCCGCCGCCGCCCGGTATCGAATCGAGCCCGGCTTCCTTGAGCGCATCGATGACCTCGCCGACGCTCATCCGGAACCGCTTGGCGAAGAACTCCACTTCCGAGGGCGAAAAGCCGTGGACGTGAATCGGGTGGTGCTGCTTGATGTAGTGGAGCAGGTCGAGATACCACTCGAAGGGGATGTACGGATTGTGCCCGCCCTGCATCAGGATCTGCACCGCGCCGATCGCCTTGGCCTCGTCGATCTTCCTGCCGATCTCCTCGAAGCTCAGCACGTAGCCTTCCGGGTGCTTGGGCCGGCGGTAGAATGCGCAGAACTTGCAGTCGGCGACGCACACGTTCGTGTAATTGATGTTGCGGTCGATGATGTACGTGACCGCGCCTTCGGGATGGCGCCGCCGCCGCTCCTGATCGGCCAGCGCCGCCAGTTCGACGAGCGGGGCGCGCTCGTACAGCTCGAGCAGCTCGGCAGCTTCGCTCACGATGCGGCCTCCACGAACGACAGCGACCCGTCGGGAATCAGCCCGCGCCCGGCGAGCCGGCGCAGGAAGTCGGTAAGCCCCGCGAGGTGCCGGTAGCTCAGCCCGTAGTCCAGGCCACCCAGGTACTCCACGCAGTCGCCGCGATCCACGTCGGTCACGCGCGAGGCCTCCTCCGCCAATTCCGCGATGTGCGCCAGGCCCCATTTGCGGCTGGCGAGCAGCGCGCGGTGCACGTGCGTCGTGGCCGTGCGGTCCACGTTCCGGCGCGCCGCCCACACGGCGAACACGAACGGCAGCCCGGTCCACCGCTTCCATTCCGCGCCGAGGTCGATCGCGTACGGGTACGCGCCCGCCGCCCGAAGCAGCAGCGCCCCGTCGCCGATGACCAGCACCGCGTCGTGCGGCACCGCGGCGAGGGACGCGAGGTCGCGCGGCTCGGTCGGCGCGGCTTCCGCCTCGAACGGAGCGTGCCACAGGTCGCGGGCCAGCAGGTCGAGGAGCAGGACCGACGTGCGCGAGCTGCTCGATACCAGCACGCGCGCACCGCTCAGGTCCTGCGGCGGCCGCCGGCTGAACAGCATCACGCTGCGCACCGGGCCGTCGGAGCTGATGGCCAGGTCGGGCAGCAGGTGGAGCTCGGCCGCGTGCTGCGCGTACGCCACCGCCGAGATCGCGCTGATGTCCAGCCGTCCATCGGCGAGCCGGTCGTTCAGCTCGTTCGGCGTCCCCGTCACCAGCGTCGCCGGCGCCGCGACGATCCCGCGGTCCATCGCCCCGTAGACCGGATAGCAGTTGACGTAGCCGATCCGGCCGAGGCGCATGGCTATTCCGCCGTGCCGACGGGAGACAGCCGAGAGGAGACAACGGATAAGGACGTCGCGGGGCCCCTACCATGTCCGCTCTCCCCTGTCTCCTCGAACGTGCGCACGGTCTGGTAGAGCGAGTCGCGCTCGACCGGCACCTTCCCCGCTCCGCGGATCAAGCCCACCAGATCGTCGTACAGCATCTCCATCGGCGTCTCGGCGCCGGCCTCGTGATACACGCGCTCGTAGACCACCGTGCCCTCGACGTCGTCGGAGCCGAAGGTGAGCGCGACCTGCGCGACGAACGCCGTGACCATCGGCCAATGCGTCTTGATGTGCGGGATGTTGTCGAGGAACAGCCGGCCCACCGCGATGTTCTTGAGGTCGTCCACGCCCTGCGTGTCCCGGCCTCCCCAGCCCATCTCCGTGCCCAGCTCGTTGTTGTCCGGGTGGTACGCGAGCGGGATGTAGGTGAGGAATCCGCCGGTCTCGTCCTGCAGGC
>Ga0335085_10002613_pt1 | contig 33249 bp, 33 predicted proteins | sample Lox_Sample_45_FD_206712 | JGI IMG/M metagenome (GOLD analysis project Ga0335085, IMG submission 206712) | Soil microbial communities from Loxahatchee National Wildlife Refuge, Florida, United States - Lox_Sample_4.5 | ecosystem: Environmental > Terrestrial > Soil > Wetlands | place: USA... | reverse complement strand
TCAGGGTTCTTGCGCTTTCCAACGTCTCAGAGTCCGACGATCAGACTCACGCACGAGGGACCGACGGACGTTGCCATCATCGCCGCGATCTGGCCTCTCTATGTGGCGACGCCTGAACGCCGGCGCGAGGAAGTAAGCTTGTCGCTGTTGAGCAAGGTGTTCGACAACGCGCTCAGACATCGGATCCGCCACGAACTTGGCAGGACATACTCTCCCGACGTTGGGATGGCTACACCGGATCTGGCCGACCAGGGCTACATGCAGGCTGTGGTTCAAACTGCGCCGGCCGATGCGGCATTGGTCATGCGGGAGATCGAGGCGATGGCCGAGAAGCTGTCCCATGGCCAGTTTTCGGATGAGGACCTGGAAGCGGCCAGGGCCCCGATCGTTGCCGCGATGAAAGCCCGGCACTCGACCAATGACTGGTGGGTCGCGGGACTTGACGGCTCGGCGCAAGAACCGGGACGGCTCAAGGAAATGACCGACCTGCTGCCGTTGTTTGAAACCGTGACGGCATCGGAAGTTCGAAAGGCTGCGGCTACCTGGTTGGCTGCAAGACCGATCGAATTGGTCGCGCTGCCGTCAACTGCCGCCGCGCTTACAGACCGGAACTAGGCTGGCAGCAGGAAGCTTGGGGGGAAAGATCGATGTCGTTCAAGCGTCACCTCTTTGCAGCCGCGTTGGCCGTTGCGCCGATGACCCCAGCCGACAGCGTCGCAGCAGCCGGGCCTGCGGCAAATACCTGTCCCGACCAGCATCAAGGCATCAGCGACGCTGACTCCGTCATCGCGTTTTGCAGCCACGTGATCGAAAGCGGCGTGACCGACCAGAAAGCCCTGGCGAATGCCTATGCGGCGCGCGGAAAAGCGCTGTACGTGCAGAGGAAATACGAAGCTGCGCTTGCCGACGCGGTCAAAGCCATCCAAACGGACCCGACCGATATCGACGCTTACGTGCTGGCGGGCGATGTAAGCGACGATATGGGCAAACACGATGAAGCAATCGCCAACTACAACCACGCCATTGCCGTCGACCCGCACAGTGGCCTGGCGCTGACCGCTCGCGGGGCGACGTACTACTACTCGCTGCATGACAGGACCAAGGCGGCGGCCGACTATGACGCGGCAATTTCCGGTCAGCCGGACTATGCCCTGGCGTACTTTCAGCGGGCGCGACTGGAAACAGACCTGGGCGACTATGACGGCGCTCTGAAGGACATTGATGCAGCACTGGCCCGCCACCTCGCGTATCCGGAAAATGCGATCAGGCAACGGGGCATCGTGCTCGAAAATATGGGCAAACCGGACGATGCAGCAAAGGTCTTTGATGGCTTGTTGCGGTCGGATCCGAATGACGCCATCACCTTGGTCGATCGTGCCGATCTGGAATTGAGAAGCGACCAACCGCAGGCAGCCATCAAGGACGCGAGTCAGGCGATTGCCATTGATCCAAGCCTGGCATGGGCCTACGCCGTGCGCGGCTCGGCGGCCAGGCAGGCCTCAGACGATGCCGGCGCGGAACGGGACTTTGACGCCGCGCTTCGTATCAATGCCAACGAGCTTGGTGCACTCATCGGCCGTGGCAATCTCAGATCCGACCAAAACAAATTTGACCTTGCGATTTCCGACTACAACGCGGCCATCGTCGTCGACCCCACTGAATCGTCGTCCTATTTTGATCGCGGGCTCGTATATGCGCAAAGGGGCGATCACGTGTCGGCGCTGCGAGATTTCTCCAAAGCAGCCGAGCTAAGTCCTCAAGACACCGATGCAAGAATCCATGCGGGCAAGGAGCTGGACCAGCTTGGTCGCACGGAAGAAGCCAGGCAACAATTTGACGACGCGCTCAAGCTCAAGCCCAAGGATGCGGGGCTGCTGCTCGAGCGTGGCAATTTTCACGCCGCCCACAAGGAATACGATCTTGCAATGGCCGATTACCGGGCATCGGCAGCCATCAAGCGCAGCGCAGTCGTCTACTATGACATGGGTCTTGCGGATTCAGACAAGGGCGACAAGAAAGCCGCAATTCGCGACTTCACAGAAGCCACGCAAATCGATCCGAAGGATGCCGACAGTTTTGACAGAATGGGCGAAGTGCTGATGGACGCCGGAGACGATGCGGGCGCCTTGGCGGCCTTCAACGCGGGGCTGGAAGCCGACGCGAAAAATGAGGCGCTACTGGTTGACCGCGGCCTCATCTATTTGCACCGCAAGGATTATGCTAACGCGATTTCGAATGCATCGGCGGCTCTCGCCGTGAACCCGAACAGCTTTGCGGCGCACTTCAACCGCGGCCTGGCCGAAGCGGCGGCCAACCAGGACCAGGCTGCCATCAATGACTTACAGGCGGCCCACACAGCCAACCCGGCGGACCTCGACGTCGTCGCCAATCTGGGCGAAACGTACGCAAAGGATGGTGACGACGCGCACGCCGTTGCGGTGATTGAGGCCGGACTCAAACAGGATCCGGGCAATGTTCCACTGCTGATCGATCGCGGTCTGGCAGAGGCCAGAGTGCAGCAATATGACAAGGCACTGGCAGATTACAACGCAGCGCTGGCACGTGAGCCGAACAGTGCGGCGGCGTATTTTGACCGGGGGATCGCGTTTTCGAAGAAGGGCGATCATGAAGCCGCGCTTGCGGATTTGCGAAAGGCCGCGGCACTCGACAGTTCGGATCCGGACGCGTTGTATCAGGAGGGTCGCGAACTGAGATCGCTCGGCCGTAACGCTGACGCAGTTGTTGCACTGGATGCTGCCTTAAAACTGAAACCCGACGACGAGGGCATTTTGATCGAAAGAGGGAACGTCTACCTCGACGAAAGCGAATTGGATCGGGCACTGGCCGATTATGCCGCGGCCGTTCAACGCTATCCCAATGACCATGTGCCGTATTTTGACCGCGGTTTGGCTTACGAGGCCAAGGGAGACCGCGCGGCAAGCATCGCCGATTTCAGGAAGGCGCTGGCGCTCGATCCCAAGGACATCAATGGCATATTGCATTTGGGCCAGGGTCTGATGGATGGCGGAGACAACGCTGGCGCGCTTCAGGAATTCGAAGCCGGACTCGCAATTGACCCCGGCAATGCATCCATCCTGATCGACCTTGGGATCATGGCTGCGCGCAGCGGCGACGATGACGGCGCGATCAAACGCTACGGCCAGGCGCTGCAGACCGAGCCCAACAACTGGCTCGCTCTATATGATCGCGCACTGGCGTTGCATCGTGAGCGGCATTTTGATGCCGCGATTCGGGATCTCGTCGCGGCGTTGGCAGCGTCGCCAAACAACGCAGAAGTGCTGAAGGCGCGGGGCGACGTGTACGTCAGCCTTGAAGACGACCTGAAGGCCAGGGCGGACTATGATGCGGCCATCGCCGCCGCGCCGGCTTATATCGAAGCGTTTCGGGCGCGGGCAGACCTACGTCAGCGACTGGGAGATTCGGCTGGAGCGGCCGCCGATACCATGGAGGCAAATCGACTTGAGCATCAGAAGCATGGCGCTGTGACCCCTCCCGGGCAGCAGTGACGCGTTCATTTGATCGCTGCGAAAATATGAGCCGATAGGCGTAATACGACCCGATGGCGATGAAAGCCGAACTTGTCATTTGGGCAGTGAGGTAGCCGAAGCCGAGTCTCCTGATCAGGACGTAGAGAATCGTCGTGTTCATGAGCAGATTGACGACGTTGACCGCAGCAAATCCTGTTGCCTCGCCGCCCAAGCAAACCAGTCCCGGAGCGGAGAAAGCCCAAAACTTTTGACACGCAAAATTGCCCACAACGGAAATCGAAAATGCGACGACCCCGGCCGCCACCACTGGAAGGCCAATCAGCGTCACGAACAACCATAGTAAACAGAGATTGAGTAGGGTCGCGAAGCCGCCGGTTACCAGAAACCGCACGACGCGTCCCACGCCCCTCGAGTGATCGGCGAAAATTCCCGCGGCAAAACTGCACCAAGCTCGATGATGCGATCGGACGCCCAACATACCGACAATTGCCCCGGAGCTATCGATTGACAGACGCCACCGCCGCCACGGGACCCCACCCCTTGACGCCCCAGCAATTCTAACCATCGTGACCGTCCAATCAGGCCGATATCGGCCTCCGAATGGCGGGCGTTTTCACGGAGGCCAGCCTCGTGCACGCTGATCCGAAGGCTGCGTCAAATCTGCTGGATGAATTTCTGGCCCGTCGGGGCAAGCTCGAAAAATTCCTGATCGCCCGCCTTGGCAACAGCGCCGACGCCGAGGATGTCCTTCAGGAAATGTTTGTCGGACTGACGCGAGCGCAAATCGCCACGGACGTCCGCGATCCCGCCGCGTATCTCTTCCGAATGGCATTGAACGAGGCCCGCGACTACCGGAGAGGGCTGGCGCGATCGCGTGTGCGGGACGAGAAGTGGGCCGACACCCAGTACTCGATGCACGAGAAGGGCGCCTTGTCCGATGCGCCTTCGGCGGAAACCGAGCTTGCGGGAAAACAGCTTCTCGCCCGGGTGAAAGACGTGTTGAGCGAGCTGTCGCCGCAATGCCAGCGGGTCTTCCATCTGCACAAATTTGACGGTCTTTCGCACCAGGACGTGGCGGCGAAGCTCGGAATCTCGCGTCGGACCGTCGAGAAGCACATGCATACCGCCTTGCTGCATCTGGTGAAGCGGGTGGACCGTGGCTGAATTGCAATGGCCAACCGATTTCCGGGGGCGTTCCTTGATTGTCGGGTGGCGGGCGCAACGCGGTGGCGTCTCCTGGAGGTGAAGACATGGATGGTGACGCGGAGAGAGCGATGAGCCGGGACAGGAGCCTTGAAGAGGCGGTTGCTTGGCACGTGCGGTTGGCGTCATCGCAAGCGGACGAAGCGGCCTTCGACGAATTCGCCGGATGGATCGAAGCCAGCCCGGAGAATCGGGCTGCTTACGACAGGGTAGAGGCTCTGGAGGTCCGGATTGGCGACGCCGCCGGGCAAGAGCGGGTATCGAACCAGTCATCCCTCGCTTCATTCCAGTCGCGGCAACAGCGTATTTCGTGGCGAGCCGCTACAATGGGCGGAGCGGCGGCGCTGGCTGCTGCTTTGCTGGTCTTCCTTTTGATCGACACACGGTCAACGCCTTCCATCCGATATTCAACCTCGGTCGGGCAGTCGCGGAACGTCGTTCTGGCAGATGGCTCGAAGATCGAAATGGGCCCGAACACGGTGGTTTCGGCCACGACGGGCGAGGATGAACGTCGGGTGGAGTTTGACCGCGGCGAAGCGGTCTTTCGCGTAAAGCATCAAGCGGAACGTCCGTTTGTCGTCCAGGCCGGCGATCGGGAAATCCGCGACCTGGGTACGGTCTTCGATGTGCGCCGCATTGGGGGAGCCATCACGGTCGCTGTTGCAGAAGGTCAGGTCTCCGTCGTTCCGGCAGCCGGCGGCGAGCCGATCGTTCTTCAAAGTGGACAGCGCCTGCGGCACGCCGAAGGCAAGGAATCGTCTGAGGTGGACACGATTGATCCGAGATGGGTTACGTCGTGGCAGAAGGGGTTTCTCATTTACAGAGACGCGCCGCTCACGCAGGTCGTAGCCGATCTCAACAGATATTTCCGCACGCGCATCATCGTCGATGAACGCACGGCATCGCGTCAGCGCTTCTCCGGAATCCTGCATGTGGTCGACGAGGGGACCGCGATTTCGCAGTTGACCGCATTTCTCCCGATCGTTGCAGTGCACGAGGGCGACGCCATCCGGTTGCACCTGGCCAAATCAAAGCGCTAGATACCGCGGGCTTCCGGAACGCGGGCGTGCGGTTTTTTCGACCGATCGAATCGATTGCGGTCCTGCTTTTTGCGGCTTGGGCCGGTGTCGCGGCGCAAGCTCAGGATGCTGCGGCTGAGTTTCATATTCCGTCGAGACCGATTGGCGATGCGCTCGTCGATTTCGCAATGCAGGCTGACATTTCAGTCAGCGATTCCGGGGTGGACTTTCACGGCGGAGCCAGCAATCCGCTGCAAGGAACGTTCGGCAAAGAGGAGGCGCTGCGGCGCCTTCTGGCTGGAAGCGGTTTCGACTTTCGCTTCCTGGACGCGGGCTCTGTCGAGATCATCGCGGCCCCGATATTGCCGGCCACACCGCCGAGCGGAGCAATCGAACGCGTTGTGGTGACGGCCAGCAAGGTGGATGCGGTTGCGGAAACCTCGCCCAACTCAGTCGCGATTGTGCTCGGGTCTCAAATGCAGGCGCTCAATGTAACGACCACGCACGATTTGACGAATGAAATCGCCGGGCTGACAGCGAGCAACCTTGGCCCCGGCGAAGACAAGCTGTTCGTGAGAGGCCTCACCGACAGCGTCTTGCCTGGCCTCAGCGAATCCGTGGTCGGCATGTACATGGACGACTCGCTGATCGCCCAGGATGCGCCGGATCCCAACCTGCGGCTTGTCGACATCGAGCGCGTGGAAGTGCTGCGTGGCCCGCAGGGATCGCTATACGGCGCGGGCGCTCTCACCGGCCTCGTGCGAATCGTGACCCGGGAGCCAGACCTCGATAGTTTCGAGCTGATGGCAGGAGCGGACGCAGCCGCCACGTTCGGCGGTATGCCGTCGGAAGGCCTGCAAGCCACACTTAACATTCCGATCGTCGACGACCAGCTGGCGCTTCGGCTGGTCGCTTATGGGGACAGTTCGGGAGGGTACATCGACGAAACGCGCCTCCACAAAACCGACACCAACAATACGGCGATTGGCGGCTTCCGGACCGCTGCGGCCTGGCAGCCAAATTTCGATTGGACGTTTTCAGCGCACATCGCCTACCAGGCGACCCATTCCGGCGACTCTCAATACTACGATCAGAATCTCGGCACCGACAAACGCGACAATTTTCTGCTCGAGCCATCATCGGACGATTTCCTGCTGAGCAGCGTAGGCGTGCATGGTTCGCTTGGTGCGGCCGATCTCGTTTCGAATTCCGCCTTTGTCGATCGTCAATTCCAACATCGTTTCGATGCCACACTGGCGTGGCCGCAATTGACCGGCTTGGGCCCGGCGCCCTTCGACTACAGGCGCAGCATCCGCTCGTTCATGCACGAAACAAGATTGTCCTCGACGGCTGGGCAGTCATGGCAGTGGGTTGCCGGACTTTTTTTGTCTCACGAGGATGAAGATTTTCTATCGAGCCTATCCGGACCGGATGGTTCCGGCGGACGCGTGAATGGCAGATCGGAAACGCGGGAAGACCGCACAAACCAGGCAGCTCTTTTCGGCCAGGTGACCTACAATGTCTCGGAGCAAATTTCGATTACCGCCGGCGCCAGACTGTTTGTGGCGTCGCACGATGTCAGCGCGCATATCGATGGGTTGCTGCAGGCCGCTTCCCAATTTCGCGGCAGCAACAAGCAGAAGGGGTTTGCTCCGCAAGCGGCCATCGCCTACCGGCCGAACTACGATATGACGTTCTATGCCAGCTACTCGGAAGGGTACCGCCTCGGCGGACTCAATGTGGACGGCCCACAGCATGCGGCAGACGATGGGGTCGCATTCGATTCCGATGTCCTGCGCAACTACGAGAGCGGGGCAAAGCTGCGGCTGTTCGACGACCGCGCATTCATCAATGCGGCAGTGTATCTCGCCGAATGGCGCAATGTGCAGACCGACCAGATTGCGCCCGACGGCGCGTTTTACATCCTCAACGCCGGCGACGTTCGGGACCTTGGTGCCGAACTGGAAGGCAGCGGCGAGGTCCTGCCAAACCTGCGCCTGAACGGAAACGTATTCTGGAACAATCCCAACCTCAGCAAGGCCAATCCATTGCTGGTGACGTCGGAAGGCAGCCTTCCCGGCGCACCATCTGTCAGCTTCGGACTCTCGCTTCGCTACGATCATCCGCTGGAGAGCAACATCAACGGCTTTGCGTCGGTCGAGTACAATTACGTCGGAAGCTCGCACCTTGGTTTCAGCGAAACCACGCCGGCAATGGGGAACTACCAGATCATGAGTGTTCGCTTCGGTCTGACGACGGAGGCCTGGCAGGCCGTCCTGTTCGCGGAGAATCTGACAAACGACCGTGGGAATACGTTTGCGTTCGGAAATCCGTTCAGCATTCCATTCGAGTCGCAGGTGACGCCACCAAGGCCGCGAACGATCGGCGTCTCGCTCACCTACGCCATGCAGCAGCAAGAATAGGAATCAGACGGACCGCAGCGCCTGTGCTGCCCTCAGGCGAAAGCCATATGAGGAGCGAACGAGATAGAGCGGGCGTGCCTTCACTTCATGATGAATGCGGCCAACATACAGGCCGACAATGCCTGTCATCAGCATGTTCAGACCCGCCAGGAATGCCACGGCGACGATGATAGACGTCCAGCCGGGCACCGTGTTGCCGCCAAGGAAGCGAAGGACGATCGCATAGGAGCCGGCCAGCATGGCCAGCACGGACACGATCATGCCCAGCCAGATGACGAAGCGCAGCGGCGCATCGGAGAAACTGAAGATACCATTGAAGGCAAGCGCCAGCATTTTCCGCAAGGGATATTTCGTCTCGCCTGCGGCGCGTTCCGGCCGGGTGAACGGCACGGCGATCTGCCGGTACCCCATCCAGGCAAACATGCCTCTGACGAAGCGGTCCCTCTCGTGCATGGTGGTGAAGGAGTCGATCACCGCTCTGTCAACCAGACGAAAATCTCCGACATCGCGCGGAATCTCGACCGGCGTGAGAAGCCGGATCAGCCGGTAGAACAGCCACGCCGTCGCGCGCTTGAACGCGTTTTCGGCCTCGCGGCCGGCGCGCTGGGCATAGACGATGTCGTATCCCTCGATCCATTTGTCGATGAGCTTTGGAATCAGATCAGGAGGATCCTGCAGATCGGCGTCCATGATGATGACGGCGTCACCTGAGGCATGATCCATGCCGGCCGTAATCGCCGCCTGATGGCCAAAATTGCGCGACAATTCGAGCAGCCTGTATTCCGGGCGGCGGCGTGCCGCAGCCGCGATCAGGTCGGCGCTGCCGTCCCGGCTTCCATCATCGACGAAGATCACCTCGGCCACACCATCGAGAGTCAGGATCAGCCCATCGAGCTTCGAAATAAGCTGCGGCAAGACCGCAATCTCGTTGAAGACGGGGATGACGAACGAGTAGCGGATCCTGCCGGGCGTCCGGTTTGCTGAGGGATCGCCGGCAGATGCGGCGCGTTGGCGATCGAACGCGCTTCTCACCACCTTCGGATCGTGCCTGGTTTGCATGTTGACGCTTGCACTTCTGCTCGCTCGTCACACTCCTGCAAAAGAGTTTGCCGTCAAGAGTGTGGTGCCGCCGCTCCGGCGGCGTCTGTTGAGATCGGCCATCCTGGTATTTGCATTGTGAAAATGCCTTCATCTGCGGATGCGACGCGCGTCACGTTCCATCCGGCGCATTCCACATCGGGTTATCGCGCGGCCCTTCTCCTTCTGATTGCGCTGGCCGCTCTCCGGCTGGCGACGGCCGCCTTCCTGCCCTTGTCGTTTGATGAAGCGTATTTCTGGCTTTGGTCGAAACACCTGGCGATCAGCTACTTCGAGCATCCTCCGCTGATTGCGTTCGCCATCCGGAGCGGAACGGCGCTTCTGGGCGACACGGAGCTTGGTGTCCGGCTTGCATCACTGTTCGCGTCGCTGGCAGCCTCTTGGGCGGTGTGGCGCGCCGCGGCGCTGATTTTCGGAGGACATTCCCGCGCCTGGACCGCGTGCGTCTATTTCAACGCCACCTTGATGCTTGCATCGCAAGGGATGGCCGCCACGCCCGACATTTTCGTCATGGCGGCGTCCGCCTTCCTGCTGCTCGCGATCGCGAAGCTGCAACAGAGTCAGGATCGGCGATGGTGGATCGGTGTTGGCCTGGCGCTGGGCGCAGCCATGCTGGCGAAATACACGGCCTTCTTTCTTGCGCTGAGCGTGCTTGTCTGGACCGTCGTCACCCCCGATGGCCGCCGCTCGTTGCGTTCGCCGTGGCCATATCTTGCGGCCACCATCGCCGTCGCGTGCCTGCTTCCCAATCTCGCTTGGAACGACGCGCATGGATGGATGTCATTCAAATATCAGTTCGGGCGAATCGCCGCAGGCAGGCCAGGCCTGCAATTCGTGCTCGAATTTCTCGGCGCGCAGATTGCGCTCGCATCGCCCTGCATCCTGCTGCTTGGCGCAATCGGCCTGACGACGAGTTCGACGGCAACCGCCCTCAGGAAACCCCTGGCGATGGCGGTGGCGCTGGTCTGGCCGGCCGTCGCGTATTTCACCCTCCACGCGCTGCACGATCGCGTGCAGGGGAACTGGCCGTCGTTCGTCTATCCCGGGCTTGCCATTCTCGCAGCGTCGGTCGAGCCGATCGGGGGCAGGTGGCAAGGCTTCATCGGCTGGATCCAGCGCTCTGCGCTGCCGGCGGCAATCGCCGTGCTGTTCGTCGCCTATTTGCAGATGTGGACCGGACTGCTGGTGCACGGAAAGGCCGATCCCATCGCGCGCATGACGGGTATCGGTCTCGATCGCGTCACGGCCCGGATCGGTTCGATTGCGCAGGCGAGGCATGCGGGTGCGTTGGTCACGACCCGATATTTCATGTCCGGCTGGCTGTCCTTCTACGTTCGCCCGCACCTGCCGGTGCTGCAACCGACGGAAGGGTTTCGCTGGTCGGAGACAGCGAAAGCCGACGAAGCGCTTCTCTCAGGGGAATTGCTTTATGTGACGGAGCGTCCGGACCGGGAACTGGGCGAGATCAAGCCGTACTTCATGTCGATCAAGCCCTTGGAGTGCATTCCCCGCACGCGAAACGGTGTGACAATCGATCGCTTCTGCGTCTTTTCGCTTCACGGTTTGCGAGGTGGTGAGCCCCTCCTGAGCGCTCGAATTGTCAACGGTGCCCGCTGATTGCCGCCGATGAGAAATGTGAAGCCGTGAATCCTGGCAAGCGAAACCGCTGTCTGCAACGAGACAGCGGTCACGCCTGCAATCAAGCGGTCACATCGACCGTTTGACCAACTCCGGCAGCCGTGGCCGAACGAACAGCGCCTTTGTCGTCGCTGTCGCCGTCGTGATCCGGGCCGGGGCCTTCTGCAGCTTCCGGGACTTTCGGCATCACGACATTGGCAGGCACGCTGCCTACGCTTGCGATATGCATCCTGAGTTCCTCCGTTCTGGTGGGGACGCGCGGTCATGCTAGGCGCCGAAATTTGAACAAACTCTTTTGTGAGCGGTCGCCGCGACGCAAAAAGATATTCTGCCGGCCGGTGGGGTTGATGCGACGCGGCGGCGTCGGCGCGCCCTTGGGCCCAGGGTCACGCGCCCGATGGAATTAAAGTGGTCGGTGGGACGAACGTCGAAAATCGCCAACGAAAACAACGCCGGAAATCCGGGTTGGCGCTCCCACGGGGAATCGAACCCCGGTTTCAGCCTTGAGAGGGCCGCGTCCTGACCGCTAGACGATGGGAGCGTTAGCGGAAGGGCGATATGAACCACACGGCGGCTCAAGGTTCAACCACAAGGCTTAAGGCCTGATGGCCCACCCCTGGCGCATCCATGTCACCGGCGCTCCGCGCAGCGGCACCACCCTGATGCTGGCGCTGATGCTCTCCTGCTTCGATATCGACGGGGCGGAGACGAAGGAGACGCGGCTGTGGCGCGCCGCCACGCGCGGCAAGCGCGCCGTGCTCACCAAGCAGCCGGCCGACGAGGCGCTCGCGCTGTTCCTCATGGCGCGCGATCCCAAGCTGCACGTCATCTGGATGCTGCGCGATCCGCGCGACGTGGTGGTGAGCATCCATGGGAGCGCGCCGGACCAGTATTGGACGAACGTCCGCGCATGGCGAGAGAGTGTTGCGGTGGCGCGGCCGTATCTCGGCCATCCGCGATTCCATCTCGTGCGCTACGACGATCTGGCGCGCGATCCCGACGCGGTGCAGGCGAAGCTCGCGGCGGCAATGCCGTTTCTCGCCGAGACGCGGCCCTTCTCGCGCTTCCACGACTTCGCCGAGCTCGAGCACAACCAGTGGCGCGTCGCCATGCGTTCGATCCGCAGCATCTCGCCCGACAGCGTGGGCGTGTGGCGCAAACATCTTCCGCGGTTGAAGGGGCAGCTCGAACGCCACGGCGATATTTCCGGCGAACTGATCGAACTCGGCTTCGAAACGGATCGCGCATGGCTGTCGCTGCTCGATGGCGTCGTCCCCGACACGCGCGCAAGCCGCACACCGGAGGAAGGTTCGCTGCGCCGCCGTTTCAATCACCGCTGGCGCGATTTCCTCGGCATGATCAGCTACGGAATGCAGCGGGTCTTATAGACGTTCAAACCCAATATCGTCATCGCCCGGTCGCGCCCCCGTTCGTCATGGCCGGGCTTGACCCGGCCACCCATCGCGCGAGCGTCCGCGAGCGCAAAAGGCTCATCTCGGCGCAGACGCGCGCCGGATGGGTGGCCGCCTCAAGGGCGGCCATGACGGTTTGAGATTACTTCGGTGCGACCACGCGCGTCACGACGCGGCCGGTGTTGTCGTCGATGATCTGGATCTCCTCACCCTGATCGGTCCGGATGCGCAGGATCACATGGCCGGAATCGACCTTCATGTCGGTGATCTTGGCGCCCGTCCGCAGCTGGTACATTTCCGGCGAGCCCGACGAGACCGGTGTGCTTCCCGGCCCGTGTCCGGTCAGCCGCCAGATGAAACCGATGACCAGCGCCGCGAAGGCCAGCATGATCAGTATGCCGAGAATGATGGTCGCGGCGCGGGCCATCCGATAGGCTCGATTGTTCGTGGGATCGTCATTGGCGGGAGCCGTGCCGGAGATATTCGGGAAATCTGACAAGGCACGTTCCTCCGTGGACGGATTGTTACGCGAGGCCGCCGTGGCCGAAGAGCACGCTGGCGAAAGGCTCGACCGGTTCCTGGCGCAGGCGTTGCCCGATCTCAGCCGGTCGCGGCTTCAGGCGCTGTTGACCGAAGGTGCCATCACCCGCGACGGCGCGAAAATAAGTGACGCCAACACACGGGTCAAACCGGGTGAAACCTATGCGGTTCGTGTGCCCGAGCCTTCGCCCGCGCTGCCGCAGGCGCAGGATATTCCGCTGACCGTTGTCTACGAGGACGATGACCTCATCGTGATCGACAAGCCGGCCGGGCTGGTGGTGCATCCCGCGGCGGGCAATCCCGACGGCACGCTCGTCAACGCGCTGATCGCCCATTGCGGCACAAGCCTCAAGGGTGTCGGCGGCGTGGCGCGGCCGGGCATCGTGCATCGGTTGGATAAGGACACCAGCGGGCTTTTGGTTGCAGCCAAGAACGATCGCGCCATGGCGAGCCTGGCCAAGCAATTCGCCGCCCGCACCATCGAGCGGGCCTATCATGCCGCAGCCTGGGGCGCCCCACGGGCCGGCGAAGGCGTCATCGAAGGCGACATCGGCCGCAATCCGTTCGACCGGAAGCGGATGGCGATCGTGCGCAACCAGGGCAAGCCCGCGCGCACGCGCTATCGCATGCTGGAGCGCTACGGCGGCGAGGGGCGTGCGTTCGCCAGCCTCATCGAATGTCGGCTGGAGACGGGGCGTACGCACCAGATCCGCGTGCATCTGGCCCATCTTGGCCATCCGTTGATCGGCGATCAAACGTACGGTCGCACGCGCCGTCCGCCGAAAGCGAAGACGGAAGCAGAGGCCTTGGCGTACGCAGCAGCGGCCGAGTTTCCGCGCCAGGCGCTGCATGCGTGGCTGCTCGGCTTCCAGCACCCGAGCACGCACAAGCATGTGCGGTTCGAATCCAAATGGCCGGAGGATTTCGCGGCGCTGATCGCCGCGCTGCGCGCGCTGAATTAGCGAATATCGCTACCCGCAGATTGTACTCATTGGATTGCGATACCCCATGCGCAGCCTTGCTGCAGAATCTTCTTGTTGGTGTAGCGGACCGATGGTTTGAGACGCTTGCCGAACCTCTCGGTTGACAGAGGCCAAACCTGAATTCCGGCCGTGTTCTCGTTCCCGCAATTGGCCGCATAGAGATCGCCGGTTGCCGTGAACGCAAAAGCCGCCTCGTAAGACGTGGGTCGCAGGCCGGCGGAATCCACGATGCTCGGCAGGTCACCGTTCTTGAGGTGGTTCCTGTTGTATCGCACGACGGCGGGCGGCGTTCCGCTGCTCGATGCGTACAGATTTCCGTCGCTGTCGAAGATCAGGCCGCCCGGGCCGGTAAGCCCATTCAGGAAATATGGCTGCCCTGTGTATGGCGGCTTCTCGACGGCAATGGAATTGGTACCCGTGCTGGCGTTATTCGAAATGTAGACGTTACCCTTCTTGTCCACCGCAACGGCAAACGGGTTGTTGATGCCGGCGGTCAAAACTGTCGCGGGCGTCGGCTCCCCACTTTCCGTGAACGGTCCGGTGTATTCCACGACACTCTCATTTCCGGGCGAGGACACCCAAAGGTTTCCGGAAGGATCGAATGCCAACCCGTCTGCATCCACGGTCCCGTTGAGCACGAGTGTAATCGCCGGCGTTGAACTGCGGGTGATCGGCGGGTCGAACACCAGCGCGCTGGTTGGAACTCCGTTGACCTCGCCATACGAGAGAATCCAGAAGCGCCCGGCGTTGTCGAAGGCGACGCCACTCGTTTCGATCAGATTGTTCTGCGGGGTGCTGTCGATGGAAGCGACCTTCGCCTTCTTGATCAGCGGTACCTCGGCGATCTGCACCTGCGGAAAATCGGCGTTTGCAAAGAGCGTCCAATAGACGCTTTGATGGTCGGTGCCGACGGGTCGTGAATATGCGTTCTCCGCGTTGGCTGCTGTGAAGGTGCTGCACGCGATCACTGTCAAGAGTGCAGCGGTGACGAATCTGTTGACCATGGTTCCCCCCAATCCGTGATGGCGACTGGGATGACGTTAGCACAGGTTGAGGGGTTGAGAATCCGAGGCGCGAACCGTGACGCGAGTGAAGTCGACTCAACCGCCATCTGCTTTGTGGCAAAGAGCCCGGCGAATTGCGCTTCATGCCCACTCCTCACGCGGCACGCTGCGCGTACCGCCCTCTCCCCGGCCGCTTCGCCGGGCAGCGCACCTGCGGCCGCCCTAGCTTCAGCGAAGGCGGCCACAAGGGGTGAGGGCAACAACAGAGGCTTGGTTTTTCTGGCTTTTTTGCCGCTGCGCGTCCTTTCATTGTAAATTCAGCCTCGTTCGGCTATATCCCGCTCACGTGGTTGTTACGTCTCCGTCAGACGAAGCGCTTCCGAACTGATCCGACTCGCCTAGAAGCGCGCCTGACCAGCCGAAACGTTCCGAAAAACTGATGCTCTCGTTTCCACGTCCGTGTGCGGCGGTGGTCGCCGGCGCGGAACCTCGATGATCCAAAGGAAAAAGATGACCATCGGTACTGTCAAATTCTTCAACACCACAAAAGGCTTCGGCTTCATTTCGCCGGAAGGCGGCGGCAAGGATGTGTTCGTTCACATCTCCGCTGTTGAAGCGGCCGGCATGCGCAGCCTGAACGAAGGGCAGAAGGTGTCGTTCGACATCCAGCCCGACGCCCGCGGCGCGAAGGCGGCGAACCTCAAGGCCGTCTGACAATCGGCACTCGCGAAGGGCGGCGATTCCCATCGCCGCCCTTTGTTTTTTCAGGGGCATTGGAAGGAGGCCAGACATGGCCGACACCTCAGACCGCGACGCCGCCCGCTCCCGTGCGCAGACGCATTTTTCGGCGTCCGACCAGCGCGATTCGCTGGTCAAGCAGATGATCGAATCCGAGCGCGCCGCCACGGCCGCGAAGACGGCGAAGCTGCGCGCGCTCAGGCTTGCCAAAGAAGAAGCAGATCGCGCGGCCGCCGCGAACGCGCCGAAGCCCGAGACGGCGCAGAAGACCCGCGCCCGCAAGGCGCCGGCGAAGAAGAGCTAAGCTCCGCTCTTTCGTCTATTCACCGCCTGATATTCGCCAAGCACGCGAAACCGCGGACGAATTCCGCCTGCAAACAAATCTGCGCACCACCGCCCAATCGGCCGTAAAATCGGACGATGGAAGAGATGTTGAGGGACAGGCAACCCTCCCTTGAAAAGGGAGGGTCGAATTGCCGTAGGCAATTCGGGGAGGGATCATGCCGCGACCGTGGGCGTGATCCGGCCTTGGAAGGGAAAATTTGAGTGCGATACCCCCAAAACAATTCATGGGGTTGGTAGATGGGATGGCCGCAAGATATGGAATCCCGGAATTGTGCCCGTTCTGCCGAACAAAACAAACAATTCCGGCGGAGGTCGGGGAGGTGAAAAATTTTGAAGACAACGACGAGATATGGGGGCCGGGATACGGGTTGGCACTATCGCTGGCCGGCTGCTTGCAATGGTACCGATCCGTTCCCATATCGACCTTCGTGCGGTGTCGACGGGCTGTGTCCGATCCGATTGTCGAAGCGTTTAGAGGAGTGAGCCGGTCCGTTCGTGCCGCTTGGGGTGCAAACCGGCCGCGTTTGGGGTGAATTAGATGAGCAGTCGTGGGCTTCCTGCCGTCCAGGGTGAGGGCGGCCTATCCAGATATCTCACCGAGATCCGGAAGTTTCCGCTTCTGGAGCCGGAAGAGGAGTACATGCTGGCCAAGCGCTGGCGCGAGCATGAGGACCCGGATGCGGCCCGCAAGCTCGTGACGTCGCATTTGCGCCTCGTGGCCAAGATCGCCATGGGTTATCGCGGCTATGGCCTGCCGATCTCCGAAGTCGTGGCGGAGGGCAATGTCGGCCTGATGCAGGCGGTGAAGCGGTTCGAGCCGGATCGCGGTTTTCGTCTCGCCACCTACGCCATGTGGTGGATCCGCGCGGCGATACAGGAATACATCCTGCGCTCGTGGAGCCTCGTGAAAATGGGCACCACGGCGGCGCAGAAGAAGCTGTTCTTCAATCTGCGCAAGGCGAAAACGAAGATCAGCGCCATCGAGGAAGGCGATCTCACGCCGGAGCATACGAAAGAGATCGCGCGCCAGCTCGCCGTGCCGGAGCAGGAAGTGATCAACATGAACCGGCGTCTCACCGCGCCGGATTCCTCGTTGAATGCGCCCTTGCGTTCGGAATCCGAAAGCGAGTGGCAGGACTGGCTCGCCGACGACACGATGGATCAGGAAACCCGGCTCGCTCAATCCGAGGAGATGGACGAGCGTCACGAGCTGCTGTCGGCGGCGATGGCCGAGCTGACGGAGCGCGAGCGCGACATTCTTCAGGCGCGGCGTCTGCGCGACGAACCGGAGACTCTGGAAGAGCTGTCGCAGAAATATGGCGTGTCGCGCGAGCGGGTTCGCCAGATCGAAGTCCGCGCGTTCGAGAAATTGCAGAAGGCGATGAAGGCGGCGCTGGCGCACAAGCGACAGCAGATGGTGCAGCCGCAACAGGCCTCGGCGTAGAGGACGAGGATTGAGTGGAATCCACTTCAGACCCTCCCCCTCAAGGGGAGGGTCTATGAAGCGCACATGCCTGAGATTCGCGGCCTACCAGACGGTCGAGAGATGGTGGGCGAGCTGCGCGCCTTGCGGGTTGCTGACTTTGCCGCTCAGGATCTCGTGGACAGCGACATTGCGGCCATAGAACTCGGCGTTGGTGTCGTCCTCAGGCGCGATGACCGAACCGTTGAGCGTGATGCCGCCATAGGCGCCCTTGGCGATCGACCACAGGATGATGTCGCCGGAGAGATTGGCGGGTGTCGCGGCTTCCGCCGACGCGCCAAGCGTGATGACCGTGAGGCCCGCGCCGGCGCCGAGCTTGACCTTGCCCTGCTCGATGCCGCGAAGGGCGCGGTCGCTCATGATGAACATGACGAGTTCGGCCTGCTCGATGCCGATCTGCAGGCCGAAGGAGGCCGAGCCGAGCGAATAGAACGCGGGCTGGCTCCAGCCGTGCCGGGTGCGCGCCATTAGAACGCCTTCGCCGCCTTCGGCGCCGAAGATGAAGCCGCCTTTGACGAGGCGCGGCACGATCAGCACGGCGCGGGCGCTGCGCAACGTGGCGCGGGCGTTACCGAAGACGGGATCGTGCTTCAGGTCGGCGATGGTGGCGCTGGTGTGGGCAATGGTCTCGGCGGGGCTCGCCTCAGCCGAGCCAAGACCGATCAGTGTGAGTGCCACCGCAGCGGCGGCGGCAAGGTTTGCAAATCGCTTCATGGAGTATCTCCCCCTGGCGTGGAAATCGGGATGGCAATGAAACGCGAAAGACGAAGAACAGTGCCGCTATTTGCCTTTCAGCATGGTCGCAGCGTCGGTTCCAGCCTGCTGCGCGGTCTTGAGATCGCTGGACGCGATTCCGGCGCGGAGCTTGTCGGCTGCGGCCCCAAGCGTCTTCTTCTTCGCGGCGTCGGTCGCATCCGGAATGGCGCCGCGACCGGCATTGGCGCACGGGTTCAGTTCCTTTGCGTCGAAGCCGTTGCCGTTCGGACCGACTAGGCAGTTCAGCGCGTGATGCAGGTGCATGTGGACGCCGTTGATGTCGGCAGCAGCGGCCGCGAGGTTGGCATGCGTCATGGCCGTGACGGTTTCGGAGGCGGAATCGGCGCGAGCGGTGACGGAAAAAAGGCCGCAAGCCGCAACGGCGAACAGCGTGATTGCAAATGGTCGAAACATCGGTTCGGTCTCCCCAGGAACCAGGCGGATGAGGCTACCGAACCGATGTCTTGTCAACGCCGAATGGCTTCAGTTGGTATGTTGCGGGCGGCAGTAAATGAGGGTTTCGCCCTGCCAGACTTCGATCTGGCGCGCGCCTTCCATCTTCATGGCGTGGGCAAGAACCTTGGCGGCGGTGTCGGTCTCGCACTGGGCCGTGAATTTGGCCGCCAGAGTGCCGTCGGTCTTCAAGTAGCTGATTTCATATGCCGTCATAAAGGGACTCCTTCGACAAGAGCCCCCGCTCGGATCGGAATTTCGGGAGGCGAGCGCGGGATGTCCACCCGCAAAACCGTTCATGATTCTCACAAAATCTGTCAGTGCTTGCGAAACTTTCGCGATCACCGACTCGTAATCCGCCACGGAGGACACAGCTGTTCCGGCGCGGCCAAATTGCTACAGTGGTGAGGGAAGGCGGACACACATGTCGGTTGCAACCGATACCACACCCTCTTCTTCGTTGCGCAAGCCAGGACTGTGGTCCGGCTTTTGGAATTTTCTTGTCTACGGCGCCAATACGCGCCCCGGTGAACCCCGCGCGCCCTTCTGCCGGCACGCGCTATTCGTGCGCATCACGCATTGGCTGAACGCCGGCATCCTGACCGTGATGCTGATGAGCGGGTTGCAGATCTTCAACGCAACGCCGGCGCTTTACTGGGGCCAGCAATCGGACTTTGCCCATCCGATCCTGTCCTTCCCGGCCTATCAGAATGCCGATGGCGAAATCGTGCGCGGCGAAACGAAGATCGGGTCCTGGACCTTCAACACGACCGGCGTGCTGGGCGCCTCGCGCGTCGATGGTCAGATGGCGGCGCGCGCCTTTCCCGACTGGGCGACAATTCCCGGTCCGCAATGGCTGGCGTTGGGACGCGTCTGGCACTTCTTCTTTGCCTGGCTCCTGGTGACCAACGGCGCGCTCTTCGCGCTTTATGCCTTTGCGCGTGGCCACATCCGCGACCTCGCGCCCAGCCTTTCGGACATCCGCAATCTGCCGCACGAAATCGTCGAGCATGCCAGGCTGCGATTCCCCAAGGGCGAAGCCGCGAAGCGCTACAATGCGCTGCAGAAGCTTGCCTACTTCACGGTGATCTTCGTCCTTGGCCCCCTTGTCGTGCTCACTGGACTAACCATGTCACCGACGATGGACGCGGCGTTTCCGTTCCTCCCCTGGATCTTCGGCGGGCGACAGACCGCGCGAACAATTCATTTCATCTGCGCCTTTTCGTTCTTCGCCTTCTTCATCGTCCACATGATCATGGTGTTCCTCTCGGGCACCTGGAACAACATCCGCTCGATGATCACCGGCAGGTATCGTATCGAGGAAGGAGGCGGCCATGGCTGATGCCAGCAGGCGCAATCTGTTGCGCGGGCTCGCGGTTGGTGCGAGCGCAGTAGCGCTCTCCGGCTGCAAGAGCGTGTCGCAGACGCAATGGGTCCAGGGTGTCCTCTATTCCGCGGAAGGACTGACGCGGCGCGTGCAGCGGCTGTTCGCGGGCCGCGATGCTCTCGCTACGGAATATTCCAAGGCGGACATCGCGCCGGTCTTCCGCACCAACGGCACATTGAATCCGCCAACCAGCGAATATCAGAAGCATGTCGCAGAAGGATTTGCGAACTGGCGCGTGGTCGTGAATGGCCTCGTCGAGCATCCGCTGTCGCTGTCGCTGGCGGATTTGCGCAAGCTGCCTTCTCGCACGCAGATCACGCGGCACGATTGCGTGGAGGGATGGTCCTGCATCGGCGAATGGACCGGTGTTCCCTTGCGCATCGTGCTCGCGATGGCCAAGCCGAAGGAAAATGCACGCTACGCCGTCTTCTATTGTGCCGATCCCATGGATGACAGCGACGACGACGGCGTGGCCGATTCCAATTTCTATTATGAAAGTCACGATCTCATCGAAGCCACCCATCCCCAGACCCTGTTGGCCTACGCGCTGAACGGCAGGCCGCTGCCGGTCGCCAACGGCGCGCCGGTGCGTCTGCGGGCGGAGCGGCAACTAGGCTACAAGCAGGCAAAGTACGTGCAGCGCGTCGAGCTAGTGGAGAGCTATGCTCACATCGCAGGCGGCAAGGGCGGCTATTGGGAAGACCAGGGATACAACTGGTACGGCGGGATCTAGGGCTTGGTCTTCGGGGCCTTTGCTCCTTGAACCCCGTGCCGGCGCGTCCCACATTTCCATCACGCAATGCTGGAGTGGGTGCTGCCATGGCGCAAACGGATGTCCAGGGGTCTCGGAGCGTTGAGGGACTGCGCGGAAGCGCGATCATCGCCTATGTGCTCTATCTCGTCGGCTGGCCGACGCTGCATCTGGCCACCATCGCGGGCCTTGTGCTGGCTTACATCCAGCGCGGCGATGCGCGCGGCACGATGTGGGAATCCCACTACAACAACCTGATTGAAACCTTCTGGATTGCGCTGCTTGTGCTGGTAATCGCCATTCCCCTGTGCTTCGTCGTCATCGGGATTCCGCTGTTGCTCGGTCTGGCGGCGTGGGTTCTCTACCGCACCATCAAGGGGCTAGTGCGCGCAATCGAAACACAGCCTTACGCCTGACGCCGCGGACGAAAGAACAACAGCCCGATCGCCAGAATCATAAGGGACAGCGCCGCGCTGTATGGCACGAAGTCATAGATCATCGACTGCGCAATCGCGGCATGATGGAAGTTCATGCCCATGCTCGCGCCCCACAATATGCAGCTGCCGACTCCGGCCTCGTTGGCTTCGCAACCGGGATAGAGGGCCGAATAGACTGCAAAGGTCGGCAGCAGGACGGCGGCAATAGGAAGCAGCAGCATGTTGAGGGCGGCAAGAAGCGGGCGTCGCGACCACAAAGCTGCCAGTGCTGCGACAAACGCGAGTGCCATGCACAGAAGGGCATTGGCGCCGAGAAACCACGCGGCAGAGAGGGAATAGTCGAAAGCCGTTCCAAGCGGGAAAGCGCTGCACGCGCGCGCGTCCGGCGAGCAATGGAGAAACAGCGCTGCGCCACGCACGATCCAGACGGCAATCGACGGCAGCGTGAGCAAGGCGATCGCAAGCGCACACACGCGGCGTGCCACGATCGGCTTGGGAGGCGCGGGTGGGGCTTCGAAATGGTGCATGGCCAGATTCGAAGGTAACCGAGCTTGCATCTATCGCCCCAAATTTACCCAATGATGCTTAATTGATGCCGTTAAGCTTTCGCTGAGGGACGGTCTTTCATCCGCCCGAACCACCCGATGATGTTCGTGTTTTCGGGATTGATTGGCTGGCCGACCTGGGCTCCGAAATCCAGGAAGCAGAAGAGAAGAATGTCAGCCAGCGTGAACCGCTTGCCGCACACGAACTCTTTGCCCGCCATCTCCGCGTTGAGCCATTTGAGGCGGTCCTGGGCGACCCGCTTCAGTCCATCCGACGCTTCGGGCACCGTGACGATGCGGCTCTTGAACAGCTGCAATCCCTCGCCGAAGCGGAAGCCGTTGGCCATCGGCTCACAGATGTTCAGGTCGATGCGCCTGGTCCACTTTCGGCACTCTGCGCGTTGCTCGGGAGTCGTTCCGATCAGCGGTGGATGAGGATGGAGCTCCTCAATGTACTCGCAGATGGCCGTAATCTCGGTCACGCAATGGCCATTGTCGAGTTCGAGCGCCGGAAGCTGGCCTGCGGAATTCTTCTGAAGGTAGGGATCGCGGCGATTTTCGCCGGCCATCAAATCCACCTGAACCTTCGGAATATCGAGACCCTTTTCCGCCATGAACATGCGAACGACGTGCGGATTGGGACCGATGGAATTGTAGAGTTTCATGGAACGCACCCCTCGACGCCTCAAGAACGTTAGGCCCGCGCATCAGAGCCGTCAAACGCTACCGCAATTCTACCGGCACGCGTCATTTGCTAGACTCTCCGCGAACGGAACGATTCATGTGGCGGTTTGCCTTACTCCTGGCCGGCTGGGGCCTCACGCTTGTGGGTGCCGTGCTTCTCGTCACGCCCATCCCGATCCCGCTTATCGGCATCATGCCGCTTTTCATCGGGCTGGCGATCCTGACGCGGCATTCGAAGCTGGTCCGCCGTGTGCTGCAATATTGGCGGCACCGCTGGGGCTGGCTTTCGCGCCGGTTCGAAGACTTCCACCACCGCGCGCCGGGCATCGTGAAGCACATGATCCGCCGAACCAACCCAATCGCGCATGTGCGGCTTGCCCGCATGCGGGCAAAGCATAGGCACCGCTGATGGCAATTCCGTTCGAACGCAACTTCGACGTGCCCTATGGCGAGGTGATCCAGCTGTCGCCGATGGTCTCGCGGCTGCTTGCGCCCAATCCCAGCCCATTCACATTCAAGGGCACCGGCGTCTATTTCGTCGGCGCGAGCGAGGGCGCTACAGACATTGCCGTGATCGATCCGGGGCCGCTGCTGCCGGAACATCTCAATGCCCTGAGGCGCGCCATTGAGGGCAAGCGAGTCAGCCACATCCTTGTCACGCACACCCATGCCGACCATTCACCCGCTGCGGCTCCGCTCAAGGAATGGACCGGCGCGAAGACGTACGGCTTCGGTCCGCACGGCTCCGGCAAGGACGACTGTCCGAAGATGGAAGAGGGTGGAGATCTTACCTTCGTCCCCGATGTTGCCGTTCAAGATGGTGACATCATTGGCGGCAATGGCTTCGCGTTCGAATGTGTCTACACGCCGGGCCACACCTCGAACCACATGTGTTACGCGCTCAAGGAAGAGCAGGCGTTGTTCACCGGCGATCATGTCATGGGCTGGTCCACCACTGTTGTCACGCCGCCGGACGGCGATATGGCGCAATACATGGCGAGCTTGCGCAAGCTGATCGCGCGAGACGAGCGCATCCTCTATCCCACACACGGCGCGCCGATCCGCGATCCGAAGCCGTACCTCGAGGCCTATCTCGATCATCGCCTCGAGCGCGAGGCGCAAATCCTGCAATCGATCCGCGATGGCCGCACGACCATTCCGCAAATGGTCGAGCACATGTACGCGGACGTCGACAAGCGCCTGCATCCAGCCGCGTCCCGGTCGGTGCTGGCCCATCTGATTCAGCTGGAGGCCGAAGGCCGCGTGCGCCGCGACGGCGCCGGCTACCGTCTCGCCGGCTAGAACGTTTCAGACAGGGTTTTCATATAGGCGTTGATGCGGGCGGCATTCTTTCCGAAATCGTTGGCGCCAACACGGCTTTTCGAGCGCATGTCGATGCGGGCGCCCTGGCCGGCAGGCTTGACGCGGATGACGATGTCATCCTTCACGCCGAACCAGAAGCTGGTGTCTGTCGCTTCAATCCGCCCATCGCGCGGATCTACAGCCACGACATGCCAGCCCATGCGGTAAGCCGCCTTCACGGCACGATCGAAGTACTTCCCCGGCTCGATCAGCTCGGCGCGGGCGCGAAGGTCGCCATAATATTTCTTCTGCAGCTTCCAGCTCGCTTCGACCTTGCCGGTCTCCGGATCTCTTGCGAGCTGCGGCCCATCATAGTCCGGCGGATTCTCGGCGCCTCCGCGTAGCGCCTTCAAGGCAACGAACGGCGGCGGATATTCCGTGTCGGTCGAAATGTCGTGAATCGCGGGAAGCTGGCTTCCGACAATATACGTGTAGATCGGTGGGCCAGCGACCAGGATGGAGCCGACAAGTCCGATAGCCCCGAATTGCGCCGCGGTGCCATCGCTTGTGACCAGCGCCCATACGGCCCACACAACGCCAAGAGCAAACGCAAGGATGCCGAAATAAAGGCACCACGGAAACAAAGTGAAGAGGCCGAACCAGTAACTCCAGACTCCGAAACGCGTCCCGAGCGCCGCAACGAGGCCGACGGACGCCGACACCACCAACGCCGCGAAGCTGAGCTTCGCGATGATGGCCAGGATGCGCATCCATGCCCCCTATTCCGCAGCGGTCGGGAGGGTGTGCTTTCCGTAGCGTTCGCGCAATACCGTCTTCTGGATTTTGCCGGTGGCTGTGTGCGGAATCTCGTCGACGAAAACGACATCGTCGGGCATCCACCACTTGGCGATCTTGCCGGTGAGGTATCGCAGAATGTCGTCGCGCTCGACCTTGGCGCCCGGTTTGCGTACGACAATCAGCAGCGGCCGCTCGTCCCATTTGGGATGATAGATGCCGATCACGGCGGCTTCCGCCACATCCGGATGGCCGACGGCGATGTTCTCGATCTCGATCGATGAAATCCATTCGCCGCCGGACTTTATGACGTCCTTGGCGCGATCGGTGATCGTCATATAGCCATCAGGATCGAGCGTGGCGACGTCGCCGGTGTCGAACCACCCTTCGTCGTCGAAGGCATCTTTGCCTTCGCCGCGGAAATACCCTTTGGCGATGGCGGGTCCGCGCACCTTCAACCGCCCAAACGCCTTGCCGTCGCGCGGCAGCTCGCGATTCTCGTCGTCGACGATCTTCATCTCGACGCCGAATGGCGGATGACCCTGTTTGCACTTGTAGTCGAGCTTCTGTTCGTAGGGCAGGTCAGCCAGCTTCGCCTTCAGCGAACCGATGGTGCCGAGCGGACTCATCTCCGTCATGCCCCAGGCATGGGTGACCTGCACGTCGTATTTCTTCTCGAAAGTCTCGATCATGGAGCGCGGACAAGCCGAGCCGCCGATCAGCACGCGCTTCAAATGCGGAAGCGTCTTGCCGCTTTCCTCGAGATATTGAAGTGCTGCGAGCCATACCGTCGGAACTGCCGCGGTCATGGTGACTTCTTCGTTGGTGAGCAGTTCGCAGATCGAAGGGCCATCCAGCTTCGGTCCCGGCAGTACCAGTTTTGCACCGGCAAATGGCGCCGAGAACGCAATCGCCCATGCATTCGCATGGAACATCGGCACGACCGGCAGAATAACGTCGCCGTTGCGCACGCCCATGGCATCGGCCTGCGCCGCCATCAGCGAATGGATGACATTCGAGCGGTGGCTGTAGAGAACACCCTTCGGATTGCCGGTTGTGCCGGATGTGTAGCAAAGGCCACAGGCCGTGTTCTCGTCGAACTCCCTCCACGAGAAATCGTCGCGCGCATCGGCGATGAAATCCTCATAGGCGACAAGGTTTGGCACCTCGATGTCGGGCAGATGTTCGCGGTCCGTCAGCGCGACGAACAGCCGGACGGACGGCACCTTGGCCGCGATTTCCTCGGCGATCTTGGCGAACGTCGTGTCGAAGAAGAGCGCCTGATCCTCAGCGTGATTTGCGATGTAGGCGATCTGCTCCGGAAACAGCCGCGGGTTGAGCGTGTGATAGACCGCGCCAATGCCGGCAATGCCGTACCATGCCTCGATGTGGCGGGAGGTATTCCAGGCTAGCGTCGCGATGCGATCGCCGAGCTTGAACCCGGCGCGATCGAGTGCATGGGCGACGCGCCGCGACCGTTTGGCGATCTCACGGTAATTTGTGCGCGTGATCGGTCCCTCGACCGTCCGTGTTACGACCTCGCGATCGCCGTGATAAAGCGCCGCATGATCGATGATCTTGTGGACCAGCAATGGCCAGTCCTGCATCAGCCCAAGCATGTCTGTTCCTGCCCCAAGTGTCGCTTTCCGCCATCATAGGAAGGCCGTGCGCCTGCCGTAAACCGCCTTTCCAAGCTCAGGTGCCCCTTATACGGTGCCTGTCCGGGCAAGGTTTCTGCGGGGCGGTGTCGATGAAGTACGCGTTTTCCATCCTGATCTCTGTGGCTATCGGCTTGGGTTCGGCACAAGCCGCACCACAGCGGCTTCTGTCGCTCGACGATCTCGCGAAACTTCATGACGTCGGCGACCCGCAGCTTTCGCCGGATGCCAACTGGGTCGCCTACACGGCCGACGCCGTCGACACGGCGGAAGACAAGCGCTTCACACACCTCTGGATGACCAGGTTCGATGGCTCGCAGACCGTCCAGCTCACCGGTCGCGCCAAGGAAAGCGAGAACAAGCCGCGCTTCAGTCCGGACGGTCGATACATCGCCTTTCTGTCGCACCGCACGGATGAGAAGAAGAACGACCAGCTCTGGCTGATGGAGCGCGCCGGCGGCGAGGCGCAGAAGATCACCGACTTCAAGGGTGACATTGCAGATTACGCCTGGTCGCCGGACAGCAAGCGGATCGCGATCATTGCTACGGATCCGGATCCCGAGGATCAGGACGACAAGAAGAAGGACAAGGACGCCCCCAAGATCAAGAAGCCCATCGTCATCGATCGCTTCTATTTCATGGAAGACGTGACGGGTTACCTCCGTCACCTGCGCCCCCATCTTTACCTGCTGGATGTCGCGAGCCGGAAAGTGGACCAGATCACCAACGGCGATTTCGACGACTCGCTTCCGGCCTGGTCGCCGGATGGGAAGTCGATCGCCTTCGTCAGCAAGCGCAGCAAGGATGCCGACCGCAACGCCGACTGGAATGTCTTCGTGGTCGCCGCGCAGAAGGGCGCCGCGCCGCGCCAGGTCACGACGTACACAGGCGACGACAATTCGCCCAACCGTTACGACACCGGCTCCTATCCCGCATGGTCGCCGGACGGAAAATGGATCGCCTACTGGCAGGGTGGCGATCCCAAGCTGATCGAATATGCGATGAACAAGCTGGCTATCATTTCCGCCAGCGGCGGCCAGGCGAGAATTCTGACGCCGACGCTCGATCGCAACATCGGCATGCCGCGATGGTCGGACGACGGGAAGTGGGTCTATTTCACGGTGGAGGACGATGCCACGAACTATGTCGCGCGCGTCCCGGCAGCAGGTGGAAAGATCGATCACATCGTTGGCGGCCGCGAGGAAATTTCCGAGTACGATACGCGGCACGGCCGCTTCGCGCTGCTGAAGGCCGATCTGCAGCATCCGCCGGAAGTGTTCGCCTGGGACGGCAAGAGCGCACCGCGCCAGCTCTCCCATCAGAACGATTGGCTGAAGGATGTGAAGCTCGGTCCGGTTCAGGAGATCAAGTTCAAGAGCAAGGACGGCACCGAGGTACATGGCTTCCTGGTGAAGCCGCCGAATGCGGCCGGCGGCCATCTGCCGACGATCCTGAAGATCCATGGCGGCCCGCAATCGCAATTCACCGATGCGTTCAGCTTCGAGTGGCAGATCATCGCCGCGCACGGCTATGCCGTCGTGGCCGCCAATCCGCGCGGCAGCACGGGACGCGGGCAGAAGTACTGCGCCGCCATCTTCGCCGACTGGGGTGGACCGGATGTGCAGGATGAACTGGCTGCGGTCGATTACGCCGTGAAGTCCGGCATCGCCGATCCCAATCGTCTGGGCGTCGGCGGTTGGTCGTACGGCGGCATGCTGACCAATTACGTGATCGCCAGCGACACGCGCTTCAAGGCGGCGACGAGCGGCGCCTCGATCGCCGACATTCTCGGCGGCTACGGCAACGACCAGTATTCCTACGACTACGAGCAGGAATTGGGCGTGCCGTGGAAGAACACGGCCATCTGGATGAAGGTGTCGTTCCCCTTCCTGCACGCCGATCGCATCAAGACGCCGACATTGTTCCTGGGTGGCGATGAGGACATGAACGTGCCGCTGCACAATGGCGAGCAGATGTATCAGGCGCTGAAAAGCCTGGGCGTCGACACCCAGCTCGTGGTCTACCCAGGCCAGTATCACGGCATCACGGTGCCGAGCTACCTGAAGGACCGGCTCCAGCGCTATCTCGCCTGGTACGATGCGCATCTGAAGCGCTGAGCCGCCAGAACGAAGCTGCAATTCCCTCCCGGCCTTCGATCTGCTAGGGAACCCTTCAGTTCCAAATCCGGTGATGCCATGCCTTTGACCAATGCGCAGATGCGCGACGTGCAGAGTGTTCTCCACCCCTACACGAACCTCGTGAAATTGCGCGAGACGGGCCCGCTCGTGCTCGATCACGGCAAGGGCGTGCACGTCTATGACGACACCGGCAAGGAATACATCGACGCCATGGCCGGCCTGTGGTCGACCGCGCTCGGCTGGGGCGAGGACGTTCTCGCGGATGTCGCCGCCGCGCAGATGAAGAAGCTGGGCTTTGGTCATCTCTTCACCGGCAAGAGCCACGAGCCCGGCATCGCGCTCGCCGAAAAGCTGAAGGAGATTGCGCCGTTTCCCGTCGGCAAGGTGTTCTTCGCCAATTCCGGTTCGGAAGCGAACGACACGCAGATCAAGCTGTTCTGGTACGCGAACAACGCGCGCGGAAAGACCGAGAAGAAGAAAATCATCAGCCGCCAGAAGGCCTATCACGGCGTGACGATGGTGGCCGCGAGCCTCACCGGCTTGCCCGCCAATCACCGCAGCTGGGATCTGCCGCTGCCGTTCGTCGTCTATGCCGAGTGCCCGCATTACTATCGCAAAGGCCTCGACGGCGAGACGGAAGAACAGTTCACGGCACGCATGGCCGGCGATTTGCAAATGCTGATCGAGAAGGAAGGCCCCGAAACCATCGCCGCGATGATTGTCGAGCCGCTGCAGGGCGCTGGCGGCGTGATCCTTCCGCCCAAGGGCTATTTCCGCGAAGTCAGCCGCGTGCTGAAGAAGTACGGCATCCCGCTTATCAGCGACGAAGTGATCACTGGCTTCGGCCGTACCGGCAACTGGTTCGGCTGCCAGACCTACGACTTCCAGCCGGTGAGCATGACCGTCGCCAAGGCGTTGTCGAACGCCTACCTGCCGATCTCCGCCGTGATGCTGTCGCCAGAGATGTGCGACATCATCGAGGAGGAAAGCGGCAAGATCGGCACCTTCGGCCACGGCTTCACCTACACCGGCCATCCGGTGTGTGCCGCCGTCGCACTGAAGGCCATCGAGCTCTATCAGGAGCGCAACATCGTCGATCACGTGCGCAAGGTTGCGCCGCATTTCCAGAAGCGGATCGCGAAGCTTGGCGAACATCCGCTGGTCGGCGAAACGACCGGCGTCGGCCTTGTCGGCGGCATCGAACTCGTCGCCAACAAGAAGACCAAGCAGAATTTCGATCCTACCAAGCTGGTGGCCGCCACCGTGTTCAATCTGGCGCAGGAAGAAGGCGTGATCTCGCGTCCGCTGCTCTCCGACCGCCTCGCCTTCTGTCCACCGCTCATCATCAACGATGCCGAGATCGACGAATTGTTCGACCGTTTCGAACGCGGACTCAATCGCGGGCTGGATTGGGTGAAGAAAGAAGGACTTCTCGCAGATTAAACTCGCGCCGCTTTTGTGACCGCGCGGCCGGAACCGATCGCCACGCCATGACTTAGAGTCTATGGCGCACATCGTGAGACCGCGTTTCCGAAGAGAAACAATTGATCGAAGGATCAAAAGGTTTTCGGTGTGCGTCGTTCGCGCGCTCAGGAGATCTGTCATGTCCGGACCATTCACGCTCGCCCCGCTTCCGTGGGCTGAAGACGCTCTCGCGCCGACGATCTCGGCGAAGACCATCGGCTTTCACTACCACAAGCATCACGCCAAATATGTCGAGACGCTGAACAAGCTTGTCGCCGGCACGCGCTACGCCGACATGCCGCTTGAGCAGGTGGTCCGCGCCACATCCGGCGCGAAAGACGGCAAGGATCAGCAGATCTTCAACAATGCCGGCCAGGTGTGGAATCACGATTTCTTCTGGCGCTCGCTTTCTCCGAAAGGCGGCAAGCCATCCGGAAAGCTCAAGGAGCGCATCGAGCGCGATTTCGGCGGCGTCGAGCACCTCGCCGAGAAACTCGCCGAAGCCGGCAAGACGCAGTTCGGCTCCGGCTGGGCCTGGCTGTGCTCGAACAAGGGACGGCTGACCGTCGAGAAGACCGCAAACGCCCTCGATCCGATGGCCAAGGGAATCAACTGCCTGCTCACCATCGATGTCTGGGAACACGCCTACTATCTCGATTACCAGAACGAGCGGCCGAAATATCTGCAGGAAGTCCTCGGCAAGCTGCTCAACTGGGAGTTCGCGGCGGAAAATCTCGACCGCGAAGACGAACCGGTCCGCGCCGCCGCCTAGTCTTGTGCCGTGCCAGCCGTGTCCTAGAGTCGCTCCCGAATAGACATTCGGGAGCAAGCGATGGACTACGGGCCTTACGAACAGATCGCGGTTGAAGTCAGCGAGCGCATCCTCACGCTCACGCTGAACCGGCCGGACAAGCTCAACGCCTTCACCGGCCGCATGATGCACGAGATGATCGACGTGTTCACCAAGGTGAACAGCGACGATGACGTTCGCGTTGCGATCGTCACCGGTGCCGGCCGCGCATTCTGCGCCGGTGCGGACATCTCCGCTGGCGGCGGCGCGTTCGATGCCCGCCAGCGCATCGATCGCGACGAGCGCGATGCCGGTCCCGCCGACACGGTGAATTTCAGCGATCCCCGCGTACGCGACGGCGGCGGCCGGCTGACGCTCACCATCTTCGAATGCCTGAAGCCGGTGATCGCCGCCGTGAACGGAGCGGCGGCCGGCGTCGGCGTCACGATGATGTTGCCGATGGACATTCGGCTTGCGAGCACGGATGCCCGTTTCGGGTTCGTCTTCGCCCGCCGCGGCATCGTGCCGGAAGCCGCGTCGAGCTGGTTCCTGCCCAAAATCGTCGGCATCGCGAAGGCGCTGGAATGGTGCTATTCCGGCCGCGTGTTCGGCGCGAGCGAAGCGCATCACGGCGGCCTCGTCAGCGAAGTGCTGGCGCCGGATCAGCTTTTGCCGCGGGCACGGGCCGTCGCCGGTGAAATCCGCGACAACACCGCGCCGGTGGCGATCGCGCTGATCCGCCAGATGATGTGGCGGCTTTCGGCGGCGGAGCACCCGATGGAAGCGCACCGGATCGACTCGCGCGGCATCTACACACGCGGCCAGTCCGCGGACGTGCGCGAAGGCGTGACGGCGTTCCTGGAGAAGCGCACCGCGAAATTCCCGCAAACCGTGTCGGCGGACATGCCGCGATTTTTCCCGTGGTGGGAGGAGCGGAAATACTCGTAAGGTTCTGTGGGCGCGAAACGGGGCAGGCGAATGCGAAATTTTTTTGCCGGAATTGCGGGCAGGTTGTTTTCAAATTCTTTCACGCCGATCTCATCTGTCGGTCACCACAACATCTTGTATGCCCGTTGCCGGGACGCATTTGAATTCAGGATCTGCCGCACGGCGTTGCTGGCGAGTGTCGGCTTCTTTTCGATGTTCGCGGGTGCCGCGCTGGCGGACGACTCCTCGGCGGCGCTGGGCGCCGGCGGCCTCGAGCTGACGAAATCCGCCGACATCCGCATGGCCGTGGAAGACCTGCGCATCAGCCCGGACGATGTCCGCATCCGCTACGAGTTCGTGAACGATCGCGCGAAGGATATCGACACCATCGTCGCCTTCCCACTGCCGGACATCGACTCGTGGAATTTCTACGAGGAACCGATCGGCAAGACGACCGACGATCCGGTCAACTTCGTCGGCTTCAAGGCAACCGCCGACGGCAAGCCGATTGCCGTCAAGGTCGAACAGCGCGCCTTTCTGGGCGATCGCGACGTCACCGCATTGGTCACGGCGGCCGGCGCGCCCGTCAATGTCATCCTTGCGCACAATTACGAGAAGCTCGACAAGCTGCCCGACGCGAAGAAGAAGATGCTGGAACGCGCCGGCCTTGCCGAACGCGATGCACCGGACCAGGAGCATCCGAAATGGACGGTGCGCACGCGCTTCTACTGGACGCAGCATTTCCCGGCGCACAAGACGGTCGTCATCACGCACAGCTACAAGCCCGTGACCGGCCAGGCCTTCTTCAGCAAGTACGAAGTCGCGGCAAAGCCCGGCAGCTCCGACGATGCATGGAAGAAGTCCTATTGCATGGATGACAAGACCATCGCCGCTGCCGGAAAGATGATCGAAGCGCGCACAGCGAAGGATCAGAACGACGGATTGCTCAACGCGTTCTCCGTCGACTTCATCCTGAAGACGGCGAACAACTGGAAGGGCGGCATCGGGCGTTTCCACCTCACCATCGACAAGCGGAAGCCTGAGAGCATCCTGTCGCTGTGCTGGGACGGCGATCTCCGCCGCACCGGCGCGACGACCTTCGAATCCACGCGCGAGAACTTCCGTCCCGCCGCGGACCTCAAATTCGTCGTTCTGGAGTAAGCCTACTTCGGCTTGAAAATCTGACGGACCAGCCGCGTGAGCCAACCGACGGGATTTCTCCGCGTCCAGTGCTCGTCCGCATCGTGGCGGGTCTGTACCAGTGCACCCAACATCGGACACCACTCCGAAACTACGCCGTACACGGATGTTACGCCGGTTGTGCGACGGCGCAATGACGATTTTCCGTGTGCGGACAATCTGGCGTGAACTGGTTAACACGGCCTTAACCCTGGCCGGGCCACCCGGTTTCGGCCGTCCAGCCGCGGATTCTCGGCGTTGCCTTAGGGGGCTTTCGCGCCATGCCGTAATGATCGGCGAGGCGATCGAGCGCCAGGGCCAGCACCACCTTGCCGGATCTGCGTGGCCACGCCTTGGCGGTTTCGATCGCTTCAAGCCCCTTGAGCGCACAGCACACATCGAACAGCAGATCCGACAGGCCGGGCCCGACGGCCTTCATCGCGGCGGCCAAGCGCTGTTTTGCCGCCAGGACCGTGTCGCTCAACATGCCGGCGTTTTCGGCGCCGCGGCCGCTCGAATTCACCACCGGCGCGGTGAGATCGGTGCAGAGGCGCGGCTCCAGCCGGGCGATCGTGTAGTCGCGGCGCA
>Ga0335085_10002612_pt1 | contig 33261 bp, 34 predicted proteins | sample Lox_Sample_45_FD_206712 | JGI IMG/M metagenome (GOLD analysis project Ga0335085, IMG submission 206712) | Soil microbial communities from Loxahatchee National Wildlife Refuge, Florida, United States - Lox_Sample_4.5 | ecosystem: Environmental > Terrestrial > Soil > Wetlands | place: USA... | reverse complement strand
GATTGGTCGAGAGCACCTTGCGCCATTCCTCCGGCGGCATCTCGACGGCACGGCCGCCATGCGCGATGCCGGCATTGTTGACGAGAATCGTCACGGTGCCGAATGCCTTTTCTGCGGCGTCGAAGGCACGTGTCATGGCCACGCGATCGAGCACGTCCGCCTCGACGCCAATCGCCTTTCCGCCCTTGGTTTCAATCTCGTCTTTCAGCGCTTTAAGGCGGTCTGCCCGCCGCGCCACCAGCGCAACCGCCGCGCCGTTTTCGGCAAGCGCCTTGGCGAATTGCGTACCAAGGCCACTCGACGCGCCGGTCACCAGCGCTACGCGGCCTTTCAGATTGAACATCTCGGCGGCCTTCATGCAGTAACCTTATACACACGCGAATCAAGCACATGAATAGACTATGAATCTCAGGCCGCCTATTTTGCGCCGGGACAATGACTCGGGTGGGTTGCGTGGAAAGGCTCTGGCAGGCCGTCATCAATAGCTGGAACGGTTTGGTTGCGGTGACGCGATCGGAAGCGGCATTTCGCCAGGAGCTGGTGCTTCTGGCTGTCGGGATTCCACTCGCCTTATTTCTGACTGCCGATATGGGTGAGCGATTTGCGCTGATTGGCGTGATCGTCTTTGTTCTCATCGTCGAACTGCTCAACACCGCGATCGAGAAACTGAGCGACCGTGTCACCCGGGACAGCGACCCGACCATCAAACACGTCAAGGACATGGGCTCGGCGGCGGTTGGGCTGTCGCTGCTGGCGGCAGGTACCGTGTGGCTCTGGATCGTGATCGAGCGGCTGTGGTCCTGAATCAATGCCCATAGAGCGCGTGCGGCAGCGCGGTTGCCAGACTTGGTGCAAACCACAATACGACAAGGGCGACCAGCTGGATCAGTACAAACGGAATAATGCCAACGTAGATATGCCGCGTGGTGATCTGCGGCGGCGCAACGCCGCGCAAAAAGAACAACGTCGGTCCGAGCGGCGGATGCATGTAGGACGTCTGCAAGTTCACAGCCATCATGATTCCAAGCCAGACAGGATCGACGCCCGGCATTGTCAGAAGCGTGGGTGCGACAATCGGCACAACCACGAAGATGATTTCGAACGCATCCATCACAAAGCCGAGCAGGAACATCGCCAACATGACGGCGAGTACGGCGCCGGCTGGCCCGCCCGGCAGGTTCGACAGCGCCCGATGCACCATGTCGTCCCCGCCAAGCGCGCGGAACACCAGGCTGAACATGGTCGCGCCAATCAGAATCAGAAAGATCATGCTGACGATTTGCGCGGTCTTTTCGCAAACCGGCCTCACCAGCGTAGCAAGCGGCGCCTTGCGCGCCGCCAGGGCAATGGCCCCAACCGCGCCGATTGACGCCGCTTCGGTCGGCGTCGCGACGCCGCCGAGGATCGAACCGAGCACGGCGACAATCAGAAGCAGCGGCGCGACCAGTACCTCCGCGAGACGGCGAATCAGAGCAAGGCCACGCGGCACCTTCTTGTCGGGTGGCAGAGCGGGCGATGCTTTCGGCCAGATGAACGCAACTGCAATGAGAAAAAACAGATAGAGCACGACCAGTGCGAAGGCCGGCATAAGCGCACCCGCAAACAGGTCGCTTACCGTGAGCGAGCGCGGCGCAAATATGCCTTTGGAGAGCTGCGCGGCCTGATAGGAGTTGCCGAGCTGATCGCCGAGCAGAACCAGCACGGTCGCCGGCGGAAATATTTGCGCGAGCGTCGCAGTGGCAGCGACCGTGCCGGCCGCCAGCCGTGGGTCGTAACCGAAGCGCAGCATCACCGGCAACATGATCAGGCCCATAGTCACAGTTGTGGCGCCAACCACGCCCTTGGCTGCCGCAAGCAACGTTCCGACAATCACCGCTGAGATGCCGAGCCCTCCCCGCAGCGTGCCGAACAGCCGGCCCATGGTCTCGAGCAGGTCTTCAGCGATGCGCGAGCGTTCCAGCATCACGCCCATAAAGAGGAACAGCGGAATTGCCAGCAGGACTTCGTTCGTCATGACACCGAAGATGCGCTGCGGCAGGGCGCCGAGAATTGTAAAGCTCATGACACCCAGCGCGTTGCCAACGACCGCGAATATCAGCGACACGCCGGCAAGGGTCAGCGCGACGGGATAGCCGGCCATCAAGGCGGCCACGACGGCGACCACCAGACCGACCGCAAGCGTCTCGGCGAGAAGCATCAGCGCGTCCTCGACAGCGCCGCCGCGGCGCGGATCGCCTGGGCGATGCCTTGCAACGCCATCAGCAACGCGAACAGCGGGATAAGCGTCTTGAGCGCGAATACGATTGGCAGGCCGCTCGCTTCCTGGGAATGTTCAAGGACCGACCACGAGCGCGCGGCATAGGGTGCCGACAACCAGATCAGCACGAGCATGAACGGCAGCAGCAACAGCAGCGCGCCAACAAGCTCGATCAACGCTTTGGTGCGTGCTGACGCCTCCGCATAGAAGATGTCGACCCGCACGTGACCTCCGGCGCTCAGCGTCCAGGCTGCCGCCAGCAAGAACACCGTGGCATGGGCATAGATGACGCTCTCTGTGAGCCAGACCGAGCCAAGCCCGAACAGATAGCGCGCGATCACCAGCGCGAATTGCAGCAACACGACCGCAAGGACCAGCCACGCCACGCCGCGGCCGACCGCCGTATTCAGACGGTCGATCCGATTGGCAAGCACGTTCATATGCTTAAAACGCATAAAGCTGATGATGACACAAAGGCCGGCCTTTTGCTTATATTGGGCTTATGTCGGGGCACGACCACGACCACCACGATCATGACCATTCCGAGCTTTCGGCAACGCAGCTGCGCGTGCGCGCACTCGAAACCGTGCTCACGGAGAAGGGATATGTCGACCCGGCTGCACTCGACCTGCTGATCGAGACCTATGAGAAGAAAGTGGGCCCGCGCAACGGAGCACGCGTCGTCGCCAAGGCCTGGGCCGATCCCGCCTTTCGCACGCGGCTCTTGAAAGATGCAACACCCGCCATCGCCGAGATCGGCTATGCCGGCCGCCAGGGCGAGCACATCGTCGTGCTGGAAAATACGCCGAAGTTGCACAACATGGTCGTCTGCACCTTGTGCTCCTGTTATCCGTGGCCGGTTCTTGGCTTGCCGCCCGTCTGGTACAAGTCGGCGCCCTATCGCTCACGCGCGGTCGCCGATCCGCGCGGCGTCCTCGCCGATTTCGGCGTGACGCTCCCAAAGGACACTGAAATCCGCATCTGGGATTCAACCGCCGAGATTCGCTATCTCGTGCTGCCGATGCGGCCGAAGGGAACCGAAGGCTGGAGCGAAGAGAAGCTCGCTGATCTTGTCACGCGCGATTCCATGATCGGCACGGGCTTGCCGAAGCAGCCGGCGGACATTGCAAAGTGAACGGCGGGCAAGATTTAGGCGGCACTCACGGTCATGGCCCGGTCAAGCCCGAGGCGAACGAGCCGGTGTTCCACGCCGAATGGGAAAAACGCGCGTTCGCGCTGACACTCGCAATGGGCATGCCCGGCGGCTGGAACATCGACATGAGCCGATTCGCGCGCGAGAACCGACCGCCGGCCGAGTATCTGTCGATGAGCTACTATCAGATCTGGTTCGCGGCACTTGAACACATGATCAAGGAGCGCGGGCTGGTTTCGGAAGACGAAATCAATTCCGGGCATTCGCTGCACGCCCCGAAGCCAGTCAAACGCATCCTGTCGCCAGGCGATGTGGAAAAAACGCTGCATCGCGGCGGGCCGACCGAGCGCGACACAAACACGGCGGCGGTCTTCAAACCGGGCGACAAGGTACGCGCAAAGAACATCAATCCCCTTACTCACACGCGGCTGCCGCGCTACGTGCGAGGCCACACCGGCATCATCGAACGCGTGATCGGTTGTCATGTTTTTCCCGACAGCAACGCGACCGGCGCCGGAGAGGATCCGCAGTGGCTCTACACCGTGCGTTTCGATGGGCGCGAGCTTTGGGGGGCGGATGGTGATGCGACCGTGAAGGTGTCGATCGACGCCTGGGAACCCTATCTGGAACCCGCCTGAAATGAGTATGGACCCGCAAGCGGCGATGCGCGCCGCTGTCGCCGTTCCGGGCGTTCCGCGCGATGCCGACGGCCCGGTGTTTCGCGAGCCGTGGGAAGCGCAAGCCTTCGCGATGACGCTGGCGTTGCACGAGCGCGGCGTCTTTAGCTGGCCAGAATGGGCGGCGGCGCTTGCGGCCGAAATCAAACGTGCGCAGGCGGCCGGTGACCCCGATACCGGCGAGACGTATTATTCGCACTGGCTCAATACACTTGAGAAGCTGGTGGCGGAAAAGGGCGTAACGACGCAGGACACGTTGCACCGCTACCGCGATGCCTGGGATCGCGCGTGCGATCGCACACCGCATGGGCAGCCGATTGAGTTGAGAGAAGAGGATTTTTCCTGATTATGCCGGCGTATTCAGACGCCCATCAATCGTTCACTCACCACGTAACCGGTGAGCAGGGCGGCGCCGAACAGTACGATCACCAAAGCGGCCGCGGTTTCCAGCCCACGCAAGACGATCATTCCCGCACCTGGCTTTGCCTTTGCCAGCCGCCCGGCAAGCCCGCGCGCGCCAACGGCAAGCGTGGCGATAGCGGCAACGGTGATCGCGGTGCCGATGCCCATGACGAAAGTCGACGCCACGCCGATCCAGAACAGCCCCTGCGCCAGCGCGAACACAAGCACGATGATCGCGCCCGAACATGGGCGCAAACCGACTGCGACAATTGCGGCGAACCCCCGCCTGAACCAATGCCGCCCCGTCAACTCCCGCGGCTCAGGCGCGTGCGCATGGCCCCAGACGTGAGCTTCGTCCTCATGATCGTGATCATGGTCAGGACTATGGCCATGGTGATCATGGCCGTGGGCGTGCTTATGGTGGTGATGGTGATGGTGATGGTCATGGTCATGGTCGTGATCATGACCGCGGCCGCGATGCTGGGCATGATCATGCGCGTGATGCATATGCTTTTCGCCGCGCAGCAATCGCAGGAAGGCGCGGCCCTTCACCCATAGCAATCGCAGACCGATAGCGACGATCAACGCATAGCTAACGATTTCGATGACGCGCACAGTGTCGCCCATCGCCTTCGCTGTTGCGCCGAGCATCGCGGCAGCAATGCCGACAATCGCTACGGCGGTGAACGCCTGAAGGATCGCCGAGGCGAACGACAGTATTATGCCGCGGCGCCAGGTCTCGTCATTGGCAACAAGATAAGACGAGATCACCGCCTTGCCGTGGCCGGGACCGGCAGCGTGGAAAATGCCGTAAAGAAACGAGATGCCGAGTAGCGTATATGCGGCGCTGCCGTCGGCTTTCGCCGCGCGGATCAAGCCCGACAGCATCCGGTAAAACTCGGCCTGCTTTTGCAAAACCCAGCCGGCAAAGCCGCCTACTTCAGGCGACGCTGCGCCACGTGCAACGCCGAACGGCTGCGCAAGCACGGTATCGATCATGGCGAACAGAAAAATCAATCCGACAACCAACAGCGCACGTTGCGCCAACGTCGAGCGGCCGCCGGACAAGTTCATGGCAGAAAACCCTGTGCACGCACGCCGCCCCGCGGACCCACACACCTTACAATCATCTCACGGACAATGTACCAGAAGCTTGTTCGCAAACTGCGCGCCCCACGCCATTGTTGTATTGGGCTGGTCGGCGGGAATCTCGCTTAGTTTTTTGCCTTCGGCGAAGGTCATTTCGCGTGGCAGCACTACATCGAGCTTGCATTTCGGTGCGCCGACTAACTGAGCCGGCTTCTCTTTGTCGAACGAGAAGTCCACGAAAATTGTCGGGTCGTATATTTCAACCTTCAGCTCCTTCGCCTTTACCGGCGTTTTGAGTGGCAGGGTGAAATTCAGCGTGAGCACCTGATCCGCATAATCGAGCCAGTAGTCGGGGGTAGGTTCGGCGAGTTCGGCCTTTTTTCCGTCGGCGGTTGCATAGGTAAAGTAATCGAATTCCTTGAGCGATTCGACATTGACCTTGGCGAGGGGCGCCAATTCTGCGCGCGTGAACTTGCCCTTCTCTTTGCTTTCCAGCCCCTGCGTCGCAAAGGTTGAGAACATATCGTCAAACGACCAGGCGTGACGAATGCCGGTGATCTTGCCGTCGGGCGCATAGACAAGCTCGGTATGCATTGTCACCCAAACGTGCGGATGCGCCCCCGCAGGAGTGGCAATGACGAAGGTCACGAATATGGCGAGAAGGATACGAAGCAGCATGCGCACGAAACATAACACGGACTGCGGCGCAAAAGTGGCCTGTAACTATGTTGCACATAATTTCAGCGTAAATGCCGCAAATCAGATGCCGCCAGCGCCACCATCGGCGCGCGGATCGTGCGCACCTTCCAACCTGCCATCGGCATGCAACACGACGGCGCCAGCATGGCCCATCGTGTCCGAATAGGCTTCATCGAGCACCGCAACGTCGTGCCCGGCCGATAGCAAGCGATCGATCAGATTGCCGTCGAACCGGGATTCCACCCGCAGGTTTGTGTGGGTCGATCCCCAGGTGCGTCCAAGCAGCCAGCGCGGCGCGTCGATGGCCTTGTCGAGCGGCTGGTTGAAGATGACATTGCGCGTGAACACTGCCGCCTGGCTTTGCGGCTGGCCGTCGCCGCCCATAGTGCCATAGGCCACGACGCGGCGATCCTTGAGCACCGCGAGGGCCGGGTTGAGGGTATGGAACGGTCGGCGACCGGGCACGAGCGCATTAAGCGCTTTCGGATCGAGTGAAAAACTTGCGCCGCGATTCTGCATCACGATTCCCGTTGCCGGCAAAACGCAGCCGGAGCCAAACTCCCAGTAAAGCGATTGGATGTACGAGACGACGAGCCCGCTCGCATCGGCCGCACCCATCCAAATAGTGTCGCCTTCGCCATAGGGAGCCGGCCATCGCGCAGCCTTGCGCATGTCGACCTTTGCGGATTCCGCGTCGAGGAAAGCCGGCGACAAATACTGTTTGAGATCCACGGTGATCTTGTCAGGATCGGTCACGACACGGTCGCGAACGCGAAAGGCACGCTTGGTCGCTTCAACGATGGCATGGATGTGCTCGAAGCTTTCCGCTTGCGCCACGCGCGAACGCTCGAACAGCGCGAGGATAATAAGCGAAGCCAATCCCTGCGTTGGTGGCGGGGAATTGTAAAGTGTGCCCGCTTGCGTCACGACGCTGAGCGGTTCCTCGACGGTTGCCTGAAAGTTTTCCAGATCCGCGCGCGTTACCGGGCTGCCGATACGTTCAAGATCGGCGGAAATTTCTCGCCCCACGTCGCCGCGATAGAAGTCATCCAGCCCGGCGTGAGTGAGATGGTCAAGCGTTTCCGCAAAGGCGGTTTGTTTAAGTGCCGCGCCGACGTCCGGTATCTTGTTGTCGAGCAGAAAGGTTTTCTTGAATCCGACCGCCCTGTCCATTTCCGGCAATTTCTCTGCCGTCAACCGCGCCTGGCTGCGCGTGACCGTATATCCCTCGCGCGCATGTTTGATCGCGGGCGCCAGCAGAACATCAAGCGGCAGTCTGCCGCCAATTCCTTTACCGGCATGCGCTTTCGCCGCGTCGGCAGCAAGCATCCAGGCCGCGACTGCGCCAGGAACCGTGAGCACGGCGAGCGGCCCGCGAGCCGGTATTTCGTCGTGACCGGCATCGCGATAGAAACGCGGAGTTGCGTTGGCGCCGGCACGCCCCGCTCCCATCAGCGCACGAACGCGCCCCGACGGCTCGCGGATCAGCCAAAAACCGTCGCCACCAATATGGTTCATGTGCGGATAGACCGCCGCAATGCTGGCAGCCATGGCCAGCATCGCTTCGATGGCATTGCCGCCTTCGGCGAGGATCGCGCGGCCATCCTCTACCGCGGCCGCATGCGGAGCCGCAACGACGCCCCGGCGCTGGCCGGCGGAGTGCAGGATCATGCCGGCTCGGCCTCAGCCAAACCGCGCTTTTTCAGCAACGCGTCCACAGTGGGCAGCCGGCCGCGAAACGCTTCATATGCTTCCGCCGGTTCGCGGAGGTTTCCGGCACTGTAGACATAATCGCGCAGCTTTTTGGCTGTCGCGGGATCGAAGGCGTCTCCCGTCTCCTCGAAAGCCGCAAAGGCGTCGGCATCGAGCACCTCCGACCACATGTAGGAGTAATAGCCCGCAGCGTAGCCACCGCCGGAAAAGAGATGCTGAAAATGCGGCAACCGGTGCCGCATCACGATCTCCGTCGGCATGGCAATCCGCTCAAGATCCTTGCGCTCGAACTCCGTCACGTCGACCGCGGAAGCATCGGGCAGCGAATGCAAATCGAGATCAACGAGTGCGCAAGCCGTGTATTCCACCGTGGCAAAACCCTGATTGAAGGTGCGCGCCGCGAGGAGTCGATCGAGCAACGCCTGTGGCATCGGTTCGCCGGTGCGGTAATGACGCGCGTACTGACGCAATATCTCCGGCACTTCCAGCCAGTGTTCGTAAAGTTGTGATGGGAGCTCCACGAAATCGCTTGGCACCGCGGTGCCCGCGAGCAACGGATAGGTCACGTTGGACAACATCCCATGCAGCGCGTGGCCGAATTCGTGGAACAAAGTGCGCGCGTCATCGAAAGAGAGCAGCGTGGGTTCGCCTGCCGCCGGCTTGGAGAAGTTGCAGACATTGAGAACGATAGGGCGGATTTCGCCAGAAAGTTTCTCCTGGTCGCGTAGCGATGTCATCCAGGCACCGCTATGCTTGGAACTCCGGGCGAAATAGTCGCCGATGAACAGCGCGACGTGGCGGCCTTGCGCATCCTTCACATCCCACGCGCGCGCGTCAGGATGATAGAGCGGTGCAGCGACGGGGGAGAACGTGAGACCAAACAAGCGGTGCGCGGTTTCGAAGGCCGCCTCAATCATCTTGTCGAGCTGAAAGTACGGCTTGATCTCGGCCTCATCGAGATCGAACTTCGCCTTACGGCGTTTCTCCGTGTAGTAGCGCCAATCATGCGGCGCTAAGGTAAAATTGCCGCCCTCTTCCGTGATCAAGGCCTGCAAAGCGTCCCGTTCGCGACCGGCTTTTGCACGCGCCCTGCCCCAGACCTCGTCGAGAAGTTCACGCGCCGCCGCCGGGGTCTTTGCCATTTGATCATCGAGCCGGTAATCGGCGAACGTTGCAAAGCCGAGCAACTTGGCGCGCTCCGCACGCAATGCCACCATTTCGGCAATCAGCACGCGGTTGTCAGTCGATCCACCATTTTCGCCGCGTCTGATCCAGGCCTGGAACACCTTTTCGCGCAGGTCGCGGCGCGACGAGAATTGGAGGAAGGTCTCGACCGACGAGCGCGCCAAGGTAATGACGTATTTACCAGACTGGCCACGTTCTTCCGCGGCCGCACGCGCGGCGGCGCGGGCGAAATCAGGCAACCCGGCGAGATCGCGTTCCTCCAGCACCATCGTAAAGGACTTCTCATCGGCCAGCACGTTTTGCCCGAACTGGGTGCCGAGACTTGCCAGCCTCTCGTTGATCGCCGCCAGACGATCCTGCGCGGGTTGCTCAAGCGCGGCGCCGGCGCGGACGAACCGGGTATGATAGCGCCCTAATACGCGCGCCTGCTCGGCGCCGAGGCCAAGGGTTTCGCGCTGCCGATACAGGGTGGCGATGCGGGCAAAGAGCGCACGATTGAGATAGAGCCCGTTGTTGTGCCGGGCGAGCAATGGCGAGATGTGGCGTTCGATCGCCTCGATATCGTCGGACGTGTCGGCCCCCGCAAGCACAAAGAACACGTTGGCGATCCGCTCGAGCGTGCTGCCGCTCTTTTCCAGTGCCGCAATGGTGTTGTCGAACGTCGGAGCGGCGGGGTCGGCGGCGATGGCGTCAATCTCGGCGCGATGGGCGGCCAGCGCCCGGTCGAACGCGGACCGGAAATCGTTGGGCCTGATCGTCGCGAATGGCGGCAACTCAAAGGCGCCAGTCCAGGTGGCGAGCAGCGGATTTTGACTATCGGGAGCGGTTGGCGGGCGGGTCATGCCGTCCATCTAGTCGCCAACTTGGCCGTTGGCGAGACCCTTCTCAGCCTTGCAGGGCCCTTAGCGCATTAAAGATGACAGCGACGTCGATCACCTCTTGGAGCAGCGCTCCCTGGACCGGCGCCAGCAAACCGAACGAAGCCGCGATCATTGCCAGGGTCGACAGGCCGATACCGGCAACCACACTTTCCAACGCGATATAGCGCGAACGCCGCGCAATTCTGATGGCAGGGAGGATCCGGTCGAGGTGGTCGACCAGCAGCACAACGTCGGCAGCCTCGGCGGAGGCAGCGGCTCCCCTGGCGCCCATCGCCACGCCAAGATCGGCGGCGGCGAGCGCGGGGGCATCGTTTACGCCATCGCCGATCATCATGACGGGACCGTTCTTGCGTTCCGACAGCACGACGAGGATCTTCTGGTCGGGTGTCAGCTCCGAGCGTACCAGATCGAACGAGAGCCCAGTGGCGACAAAGCGCGCAACCTCGTGACGGTCGCCGGTTGCCAGAACGATGCGTTCGATACCCATGCTGCGAAGCTCGTGCAGCATGGCCTCGGTTCCGGCGCGCAATTCATCGGCAAGAATCAGCAGGCCGGCCAATTTGCCGTCGACCGCCACAGCCACGGCGAGCGCGCCGGGCGGCCGATCGTGCGGCAACAGCGACATATCGGCATCGGCAACCTTGCTCGCAATGAATCGCAGGCCGCCGACAATGACCTGGCGTCCTTCCACCCGGCCGACGACGCCCTCGCCCGGCGTCTCGACCAAATCTGTCGGGACCGCCAGCGGCAGCCCTTTACGCCGCGCCTCCTCGACGATGGTTTGGGCAACCACGTGCTTGGAGGCCTGGTCGAGGGAGGCGGCGATCCGCAGCAGCTCACCGGGGGTCATGTCATCCGCCGCCCTGGTGGAGACGATCTTCGCCTGGCCCACAGTCAACGTCCCGGTCTTGTCGATGACCATCGACCGCACCCGCGCCAGCGTTTCAATCGCCTTGCCACCCTTGATCAGGATGCCGAGCTTGGCCGCGCGTGAGAGCCCCGAGACGATGGCAACCGGCACCGCCAGGATGAGTGGACAGGGGGTCGCCACGACCAGCACCGCCACCGCGCGAATTGGGTCGCCGCTCAGACCCCAGGCAGCGCCGGCGAGCGTCACAGTCAGCGCCAGGAACAGAAGGGCGTAGCGGTCCGCCAGCCGCGACATCGGCGCCCGCGCGCGTTGCGCGGCTTCAACCAACCTGACGATGCCGGCATAGGTGCTCTCCGCGGCCCTGTGCGTCGCTGTCAGATCGAAGGCCTCGCCGCTATTGGTTGAACCGCTCAGAACCGGGTCGCCGGACCTTAATTGCACCGGGAGGGGCTCACCGGTGAGCGCCGATTGATCGAGCACGGCAACACCTTGCGCTACTATGCCGTCGACCGGCACCACATCGCCGCGGCGAATCAACAGGCGGTCGTCCGGCAGGACCAAATCGAGGGCGACCTCGTCCAGCTGTCCCCCCCGATGCCGCAAGGCGGTGCGCGGCACGCGTGACAATAGTGCAGTCATCTCTCGGCGGGCCGCCTTTTCGGCAAAGCTCTCGAGGTATTGGCCGCCGGCATACATCAGGGCCACGATGGACGCGGCGAGCGTCTCGCCGAAAATCAGCGCCGCGGTCATCGACAGCGCCGCGACGATGTCGAGGCCGACGTCACCGCGCCGCAAACTTGTCACAATCTCGATGAGCAGCGCGAGCAGCACCGGCACCGTGGCCGCCGCCCAGATCGCGCTGGCCCAGTAGCCGAAACCCATCAGCCTCGCCACAACGCCGAACGCCAAGCCAGTCGCCGCGAGGCCAGCGAGGAAGGGGCGGACAATTCTCAAGGCACCTGAAAATTCCATCAGTTAACTTTTACGCTCTGATCCCTCACCGCCATGAGCAAAATCAAAGGTGGCCGTTCGCCTTCTCACGGGACCGCTATGGACTTGATTTGGCAGCCGGATTCGAGGACATTGCGGCCGTGCAAGGGACGCCCCATGGCCGAAAACCGCTCCATCAACTGGCTTAACGTCGTTACCGTGATCAGCGCCGCCATCCTGATCGGCGCCGAAGTGTTCGGCGCCGCCTTCGCCGGCTCGTGGGCGCTCGCCACGTTGTTCGACCTGGGTGGCATCGGGCAGCGCGTCCTCGACGGCGTCTTCGTGCTCTGCGGCATCGCCATCATGGTGCAGTTCGTCCGCAACGCCCATCGCATCGAGCCGTTCACCGCTCGCGAGTGAACGCGCAGCGCGATCGCCGAAAGAGAAAGTTAAGAAAGTTTTTTGACACGGCGAACTAATTCGCTTGCACAACTCAAAAAAAATGTTATTTCGGTTGTGCCCAATTTCGCACGTGCCTGTGGCCGTGTGTCGGTCGGTAGGTAGCCGGACAAGAGGCCGGCCAGCCGCCTGGAGAGAGAAGCCAAAACCTCTCCAAGAAATCTGACCGGCAGCCGGAGGCGAAACCGGCGCACTCTGCTCTCAGCAGGGGACGCGGCTTAAAGCAACGACGATCGGGCTTCCTTGGTCTCTGCCGGTCTCCACCACCGGCGCGGGTCACCGAAGAGGCTTGTTCATCTTTGCCGGCCGTGCGGACGGGGATCTCCCCATCCAATCCAAGGCAGCATGAGCGGGAAACGATGTGTAGCGTTGGCGCGTCCCCATCGCGCGCGCACGCTTACCCTTCGTTAACCGCGACATACGGGGCTTGATGGTCCCGTCAGCTGTGGGGAATAGCGCCAATGACTGAGCGCATCCGCGAGTTTCTACGTAAGCGCAACGACGAAGGCCCATGCCTGGTCGTCGACCTCGACGTCGTCCGCGACAACTACAACGCCTTCGCCAAGGCGTTGCCGGACACGCGCGTGTTCTATGCCGTGAAGGCCAACCCGGCGCCGGAAGTGCTGGCGCTGCTGGTCAAGCTTGGCTCCTGCTTCGACACCGCCTCGATCGCCGAAATCGACATGGTGCTTGCCGCCGGCGCCACGCCCGATCGCATCAGCTACGGCAATACTATCAAGAAAGAGCGTGACATCGCCCGCGCCTACGCGCTTGGCGTTCGTCTCTATGCGGTTGATTGCAAGGCCGAGGTCGAGAAGATCGCCCGCGCCGCGCCTGGCAGCCGCGTGTTCTGCCGCATCCTCTCCGACTGCGTCGGGGCGGAATGGCCTCTTTCGCGTAAGTTCGGCTGTGAGCCGGCCATGGCCGTCGACGTGCTGGAGCACGCCCTCAAGGCCGGGCTGGAACCGCATGGCGTCTCGTTCCATGTCGGCTCCCAGCAGCGCAACCAGCATGCCTGGGATCGCGCGCTCGCTTCGGCGGCCGCGGTATTCAAGGAGTGCGGCGAGCGCGGCATGAACCTGTCGATGGTCAACCTCGGCGGCGGTTTCCCGACCAAGTACCTGAAAAACGTGCCCTCGGTAAAAACCTACGGCAACGCGATCTTCAAGGCGCTGCGCAAGCATTTCGGCAACCGCATCCCGGAGACCATTATTGAGCCGGGCCGGGGCATGGTCGGCAATGCCGGCACCATCGAGGCCGAAGTCGTGCTCGTTTCCAAGAAGAGCGAAGAAGACGACGTTCGCTGGGTCTACCTCGATATCGGTAAGTTCGGCGGGCTCGCCGAAACGATGGACGAGTCGATCCGTTATCCGATCCGCACTCCGCGGGACGGCGATGCCCTGGCACCATGCGTGCTGGCGGGGCCGACCTGCGATTCCGCCGACGTGCTGTACGAGAAGGAGCCCTACATGCTCCCGGTCAGCCTGGAAATCGGCGACAAGGTGCTGATCGAGGGTACGGGCGCCTACACGGCGACCTACTCGTCGGTTGCGTTCAACGGCTTCTCGCCGCTGAAGACCTATCACATCTGACATCGCCGGGAGCCGGTTGGGCCGGCTCCCTCCATCCGCACCAGCAAAACGCCCTCGCAGCGCGCGCCTGGCCGCACGCGGGGGTGTGGAGCAGACTAAAGATGATCTCGATCAGGAAAGAACGTCCTCCCGACGTTGCCGCGCGCGAAGCGCTGCTCGACGAGGCTTTTGGCGAGCACCGCTGGCGCAAGGGCTCGCAGCGCCTTCGCGACGGCCGATCGCCGGCTCACGACCTCGCCTTTGTCGCGACCGATGGCAAACGTGTCGTTGGCACTGCCCGTCTTTGGGATATCGTGTGTGGCAGTGGCCAAGCCGGCTTGCTTCTCGGCCCGGTGGCCGTCGCTAACGAATATCGCAATCGCGGGATCGGCGCTGCCCTCGTACGGCATGCGCTGGCTGCAGCCCGCAGGCGCGGTCATCGCGCAGTCGTCCTCGTTGGCGACGCATCCTATTACAGCCGCTTTGGCTTCTCAGCCGAAAAGACTGTCGCTTTGCGGATGCCCGGGCCTTTCGAGCGCCATCGTCTCCTGGCTCTCGAGCTTGTGGCCGGCGCCCTCAAAGGCGCGCGCGGGCTGTTGCGAGCGCCCAGCCGGCCGATTTCGCTCCCCGATCTCGCCGCCTCCGCTGCATAACTCTGGCAGAATGTCGTGGACGCCGGACGAGTTTCGCCCGGCGTCTATTCCGTTCCTGCTCTCCCGCGGATATGACCAGTTTTTCTGGAGATACTGACAATGCCCAAATGGCCAGTGCATGCCCGTATCGATGGACCCATCGTGATGATCGGCTTTGGCTCGATCGGCAAGGGCACCCTTCCATTGATCGAACGTCATTTCAGTTACGACAAGAAGCGTCTCGTCGTCATCGACCCGGAAGATAAGGACCGCAAGCTGCTGGACTCGCGCGGCATCCGCTTCATCCATCAGGCCGTCACAAAGGACAACTACCGCCATCTCCTCACGCCGTTGCTGACGGCCGGCGGCGGCCAGGGCTTTTGCGTGAATGTGTCGGTCGACACCTCGTCACTCGACATCATGGAATTGTGCCGGGAGATCGGTGCTCTCTACATCGATACCGTGGTCGAGCCCTGGAAAGGCTTTTATTTCGACCCCAAGCTCGGTCCGGAAGCGCGGTCGAATTATGCGTTGCGGGAGTCAATTCTTGCTGCACGCCGCAAACGACCGGGTGGCCCCACTGCCGTGAGCTGCTGCGGCGCCAATCCCGGCATGGTCTCGTGGTTCGTCAAGCAGGCCCTGCTCAATATCGCCCGCGATGTCGGCATAAAATTCAAGGAGCCGAAGACACGCGACGAATGGGCGCGGCTCGCCAGGAAGGCCGGTATCAAAGGGATTCACATTGCCGAGCGGGATACGCAACGCGCCAAGCAACCCAAGCCGATGAACGTTTTCGTCAATACCTGGTCAGTCGAGGGCTTCATTTCGGAAGGCTTGCAGCCAGCGGAACTCGGCTGGGGTACGCACGAAAAATGGGTGCCAGGAAATGCCGGCCGACACAAAACGGGCTGCGGCGCAGCGATCTATATGTTGCAGCCAGGCGCCAATACGCGTGTACGCTCGTGGACGCCGACAGCGCAGGCGCAATTGGGTTTCCTGGTAACCCACAATGAATCGATTTCGATCGCCGACTACTTCACGCTTCGTCGGGGCCGCAAGACAATTTACCGGCCGACTTGCCACTATGCCTATCACCCGTGCAATGACGCCGTGCTGTCGTTGCACGAAGTTTTTGGCCGCGGCGGCGTTCCACAAGAAGACATCCATATTCTCGACGAACATGAGATCGCCGATGGCATCGATGAGCTTGGCGTGCTGCTCTACGGTCACAAGAAGAATGCCTACTGGTACGGCTCCCAGCTGTCCATCGACGAGACGCGTGAGGTCGCGCCTTACCAGAACGCCACTGGCCTGCAGGTGACCTCGGCCGTGCTCGCCGGCATGGTGTGGGCTTTGGAGAATCCAAAGGCCGGCATCGTCGAAACCGATGAGATGGATTTTCGTCGCTGTCTTGAGGTGCAGATGCCGTATCTTGGGCCGGTGGTCGGCACCTATACCGACTGGACGCCACTGACCGGACGTCCCGGCCTTTTCCCGGAAGACATCGACAAACGCGACCCCTGGCAGTTCAGGAATGTGTTGATGCACTAAAGGGCGCGACCGCCTTCATGAGGTTATGGGCGGCCCGCACTGCCTCTTTGTACGCAGTGCTTCACCGCCGCTATTTCTTTTCGTCTGGCTTCTCGCCTGGTTTCGGCGGCGGCTTCTTCGGCAGTGGGCCCTGCCCTTGCGGAGGAGGCGCAGGCGCACGCGCGCCCGGTGGTGGGCCTGGCAGCGGCTGCACCTGCCGCTGTGGCGGCGGCGGTGGCTGCACCTGCCGCTGTTGCGGCGGAGGCGGTGGTGGCGGCGGCTGCACTTGCCGTTGTTGGGGCGGTGGTGGCGGCGGCGCCTGTGGCGGGGTCGGCCGCACAATGGTCGGCGGCGGACCACCGCCAGCGCCGCCCGGTCCACTTCGTTCGCGACGTTCTTCGCGGCGCTCTTCTCGCTGTACGGGCGCGCTGTTGGCCGGCGCTGTCGGCGGCGCCGTTGTCGACGGCGCGGATCCCGGCAAGGGCGACGGTGGCGCTGGCGCCTGCGGCGGAACAGGCCTCACGACCGTCGGCTGTCGCGGCGAACCGCCGGGAGCCTCGCCCGGCCCGCGTTCGCGACGCTCTTCCCGTTGCACAGGCGCGACGGTGGGAGGCGCGGCTGTCGATGATGGAGGGCCCGGAGGTGGCGGCGGAGCCCCTGGCGCTGTGGCCGGGGTACCACCTTGTGCCGCGCGTGGCGGATTGATCCCCAATCGACCGCGTTCGTTTTTGCCAAGCGGTTGCGGCGCGGTGACCGCGGCGTTTGGCTGTATAACCGTGGTGGTCCGTTGAACGGAAACGGGAGCCAGGCGCGGGCGTCCACCGGGTCCAACCGCGCCGCCAGGTCCGCCCGGCGCTCCCCTCCGGACTCCACGCGCGCCCCGCAAATCCTCGGGCCTGATCTGTACGGCTCCGGCCACTCCTTGCGTCGACGCGAACACGCGCGGCCGCACGCGATAAGTGGGTATCGGCGCGCCGTTCACGCGGGCGACGAAAGCCGGCGAGATACCCGGGTTAACCGCCAGCCGCCCATGCACTGGAACCGTACGATTGACGATCCGGGTCTCGCGCAAAATGACCGAGCGTCGGTACGACGGCACGATGTAGGGGCGTAAGCCGGGCGCGGCGATGAAACGGCTCGGCACGAACACCCAGTATGCAGGCTCGATTTCAAATCTCTCGATCAATTCGTCGGGCGGGAGAGGCGCCCAGCCGACATACTGGTCGCCGTAGCGCCAATTCACCCAGGCCGGCGCCCACTCGTCGCCCGGCACCCAGAACCAGCCAAATCCAGGCTCAAATGCCCAACGACCATAGTGAAAGACGACCCAACCCCAATCAGCCTCGACATCGTCGGATACCCAGTACCAGCCCCACTCGTCCGTATAGACCCAATGTCCGTATTGGTAGGGACGCCAGTCCGGCGGCACGCCTCTTGGCGTCCAAACTTCCCCAAAACGTGGATGTGGACGCCAGCTGCCGTATTCTTCGAGCGCGATTTGCGCGTCCTCGGGAACCTGAGCTGCGGCCGGCGATAACACACCAATCATAACCGTGGCGGACAGGGCACCAATGACGACGGTCGCGACGGTCAAGACTGCGAAGGCCAGGTGGCGCAGTCGATAAGTAACAATCATGAGTACGTTCCCTAGCCCAGACTTGAGGCAGACAAGCGCCGCACGCGCGGTTGGTTCCGAATCGATTGTCCCTACAAGTTAGTGCCGCGACGGTGACACGGGCAATCCGCCCTAAGTGAGGCGATGCAATACGGTGATCACAGGGCGAGGATGCCGGCAGCGCTCGATTCGGTGCCGAAGGCGAGAATCTGGCCTGCGCCATCCCAGCCAAGTGCACTGACCGGCTCTCCATCAGCCGCTCGCGCGAGGATAACGGCGTCATCATCGATCCGCACAAGCTTTACCGCACCGTCGGCATAACCAACGGCGACGACGGGTTGGCGCGGATGGCATGCGACGACCGTGACCCGGACTTCGGCGCGGGCGAGAATTTTCGGCTGGCGGCCCATGGGGCCATCCTTGCCGTCGAACGGCCAGAGAATGAGTTGCTCGGAACCCGAGGTTGCGAGGAAGTCCCCGCCCGCAGTCCAGTCGAGGGAGCGCACGCGCGCCGAATAACCTGACATGCGCATATGCTTGCCGTCGGCGAGCCGCCAGCCGTGCAGCATCGGCTCTTGCATGCAAGTGATCAGAAATTTTCCGTCCGGACTGATCGTGACGCCAAGGTGTGAGCCCTTCCATTCAAGCCGTTCTGGTGCGGCGCCGGTGTTGGGAAACCAAAGCGTGGCGCCGTTGTAGTGCGCAATCGCAAGACGAAAGCCCTTCGGTGCAAAGCAGAGACCAGCCACCGTCGACGGTGTTTCAAAGGTGCGGTCTTCGCCTTTCTTGGTGAGCACATGCGCGATCTTTCCTGCCGACCAGGCAACCGCGCCATCCGGACCGAGCGCGACCTGATCGATCCAGCGTCTTTTTTCGTCCGATGCAAGGACCCGATTTTGGCCGTCGGAACCGGTTTCGATGAGTTTGCCGTCGTCGCCGCCGGTGATGATGCGTTTCCCGTCGCAGGCGCTCGCCAGAATGGCCCCAGCGTGAGCCACAACGCGGTGCTCGTCGTCACCGGCAAACAACAGCACTTCTTCGCCAAGCACGAAGACCGGCGTCGCGCCCAGAAAATGCACGCCGACCACCGACGCGGCCGCATCAACGGGGCGCACGCGCTCGGCGAGAGAGGGAATAGGCGCTTGCGTGTCGCTCACGTTAGGCGATGCAGCTTTCGAAGCCTTGGCGGATTTTATCCTCGGGCAGATTGCGTCCGATGAACACGATGCGGCTGTCGCGGGCCTCGTCGGCGTGCCACGGCCGCTGATGGTCGCCATCAAGGATCATATGGACGCCCTGGAACACGAAACGCTCGGGATCGTCCTTGAACGACAGGATACCCTTGCAGCGCAGGATACTCGGACCGTCCTTGGCAACGAGATCCTGGATCCATGGAAAGAACTTGTCGGGGTTGAGCGGCTTGTCCGCGCGCAGCGCGACCGATTGCATCTCCTCGTCATGGTAGTGCTTGAGACCGTTGCCATGATGATGGGCGCCATGATCGTGACCGTGATCGTCATGGGCGTGATGATGATGATGGTCTTCACCGGCCAGAAAATCCGGCTCAATAGTCAGGATGCGATCCAGATCGAAAGCGTTGCGGCCAAGAATTTCTCCGATGTCTATTTTTGCGCGCTCGGTGCGGTGCAGCCGCGCATAGGGATTAAGCCCGCGGATGCGCGCTTCCAGCTCGCGCAATTCCTCCGGAGTCACAAGGTCGGCTTTGTTGAGCAGGATCACGTCGGCAAAGGCGATCTGGTTCTTGGCCTCAGGCGCGTCCTTGAGGCGGTCGGTCAGCCACTTGGCATCGGCAACGGTGACGACAGCATCCAATTTGGTCTTGGCACCGACCGCTTCGTCCATAAAGAACGTCTGCGCTACCGGTGCCGGGTCGGCGAGACCGGTGGTCTCGACGATAATGGCGTCGAACTTGCCCTTCCGCCGCATCAACCCATCGATGATACGGACCAGGTCGCCGCGCACGGTGCAGCATATGCAACCGTTGTTCATCTCGAACACTTCTTCGTCGGCATTGACTACCAGCTCGTTGTCGATACCGATTTCACCGAACTCGTTGACGATCACGGCAAACTTTTTGCCATGCGGCTCGGACAAAATACGGTTCAGCAACGTCGTCTTGCCGGCGCCGAGATAGCCGGTGAGCACGGTGACGGGGATTTTAGAAGCAGTGTCGGGGGTGGGCATAACGTGGGGGCTCCGTTCAAACCTCATATAGGCAATCTTGCCCTCCACTACAAAACCCGAATCCAAGCCCCTGTCGAAAGGCGTTTATTCGCCATCAACCGGTATGTTCGTGCGTATCTCTTGCTGTCGCCCGAAAACGCCGCCAGCCCATCAGCGCGCCTCTCCAAATAAAGGCGGCGAGGATGATGGAAAAAAAGATGGTTGCCGTGGCGCTCGCCAGCACAATCTGATCCTTGCTGTCGGCGCCTTGTGAAAACATCCAGATGGGAAGAAAGAGCGACACATCGCCCGCGAGCTATGAGGCAACAAGCGGGAATAACACTATTGCCAATGCAACAACAACAAGAGCCTGCCAGAATCGATCAACCACATGCCAAACAACATAGATGGTCAGAATGGCCAGTATGAGGCCTACGGTTGCGAGCGCCATCGGTCCCCTCCTGGCACGACAAACGCCATCAGACTTTGCGGCGACCTATCGCGACATTGCCAAATTGCGCCTCTCCGCCGGTCATCCAATCCCCTTGGCCCGCTCCCGTTCCCAAGGTTATGTTTGTCCAGACAAACGCGCCAAGGCGGCAAACGTCCGGCAGGCTCAGAGGAACGCCATGAACTATTCGACCAATTTCCCATCGATCAAAGATCGAGTGTCGCCGCAGGAATGGCAGGCACGTCTCGATCTGGCCGCCTGCTACCGCCTGGTCGACACCTACGGCATGACCGACCTCATCTACAATCACATCACCGCAGCTGTTCCAGACGAAAAAGATGTTGTGTTGCTCAATCTCTATGGCCTTCTTTACAAGGAGATCACAGCCTCCAGCCTGGTGAAGATTCATGTTGACGGCGAGATCATTTGGAAGCCCGATACCGATTACGGAATCAACAAGTCAGGCTATGTGATTCATGGCGCGATTCACAAAGCGCGACCTGACGTCGCCTGTGTACTGCATACGCACACTCGCGCGGGCATGGCAGTTGCCGCCATGAAATGTGGCTTGCTTCCGCTTTCGCAGACCGCGATCCGATTTGTCGGGCACATCGGCTATCACGACTATGAGGGACCGGCCGTGGAGCTTGACGAGCGCGAGAGGCTTGTTCGCGACCTCGGTCCGCACGAGGCGCTGATCATGCGTAACCATGGCTTACTGACTTGCGGCGCAACCATTCAACAGGCGTTCAACACGATGTATCAGCTCGAACTATCATGCCGCTCGCAGGTGGATGCGATGGCGGCACGCTCCGAGCTGACCATGCCGGGCGAGAATGTGCTCGCCCATACTGCGCACCTGTATCAGCCGGGCACCCGCCGGCCGTATGGCAATCTCGAATGGCCGGCGATGCTGCGACGCCTCGACGCCGAGCAGAAGAACACTGACTATCCGCCCTACTGGCACTGAAGATTTTCGACATCCGGAGACACCATGCCCACACTGACATCTCGATTGATCGTGGCCGCAACATTGTTGCTCGCGCTCACGCCGGGCACCTTTGCCGACGATTACCCAAACCGGCCGGTGCGGTTGATCATTCCGTTCCCACCCGGTGGCAGCAATGACGTGGTCGGCCGCCTGGTTGCGCAGCAGCTCAGCATCAAGCTGGGTCAGCAGGTTTACGTCGACAACCGCGCCGGCGCAGGCGGTACAATCGGCACTGAGGCTTGTGCGACGGCCACGCCCGACGGCTATACGATCTGTGTCATATCGATCGCGCACGCGGTCAACCCGGCGCTTTATTCACTCAAGTACGATCCTATCAAATCGTTCACGCCGATTTCGATCTTCGCAACGGGGCCGAACGTGCTGGTGGTCAATCCGACATCACCGATCAGATCGGTGAAGGACCTGCTCGCGTTGGCAAAAGAAAAGCCTGGCGAGCTGAACTACGCTTCGGCTGGCGTCGGCAGCTTTCAGCATTTGGGCGCGGAGCTGTTCAAGCTGCAGGCTCAGATCAACCTGGTCCACGTGCCTTATAAGGGCGGCGGACCGGCCATGCAGGATGTCATCGCCGGACACGTGAAGATTATGTTCTCCTCGCTAGTACAAACCACGCCGTTCATCAAATCCGGACAGCTCATTGCCCTCGGTACCGGCGGAACCAAGCGCAGTCCGGTGCTGCCGGACGTGCCGACCATCGCAGAGGCGGGCGTTCCTGGCTATGTGGCGGACAACTGGTGGGGTCTGGCCGCGCCCGCCGGGCTGCCCAAACCGATCATCGACAAACTATATACGGCGACACAGGCAGCGCTTAAGGCGCCGGAACTGCAGGCGCAGTTCGAGCGCGAAGGGGCAGCCACCGTAGAAATGAGCACCGCAGAGTTTGGCGAATACATCAAAACCGAGATCGCCAAGTGGGGGCGCGTCGTGAAAGAAGGCAACATTCACGCGCAATAAGACGAACCGCAGGTTCCGAGTATCGCGGCCAGGCAAGCCTTTGTCGCCTGTCTAAGCTATTCTGAAATAACGGATTTTAGGAGAGCCCGGGTTGTACGGCAACTTTACCTAAGTTTTACGGGCCGTCGTTATGGTGCGGCCGCGCGTCGGGGAAACCCCGGGCAGTCAGTGAAAGGTGGCGGGAAGAATTCCGCCCAAGACAAGAAATGTCGCAGGCCGCGTCAGTCATCGACGAACTCGAAGATGCTCTCGCCGTAGGGTCAAGCGACCGGCGCACCGAAATTCTCAGGCGTGTGACCGATCTTTTTCTTGGCAACGCCGAAGCCTTTAATGAAGAACAAGTTGTTCTCTTTGATGACGTACTCGCGCACCTTATCAAACAAGTCGAGATCACCGCACTTGCGGAACTTGGCGCCAAACTCGCACCCGTCGAAAATGCACCAGATGGCATCATCCGAAGTCTTGCCTATCATGACGAGATTGCAGTCGCCGGACCGGTGCTCGCTCAATCGCCACGCCTCACCGAAAGCGACTTGATCGAGATCGCAGAATCGAGGAGCCAAGATCATCTGGGCGCAATTACCGAGCGTACGCGTTTAGCCGCCGCAGTGACTGACATCCTGATTCAGCGTGGTGACACAACTGTCGTTCGCAAGCTGTCGCAAAATAAGGGGGCAACCTTTTCGGATGGCGGGTACGGCGCACTGGCGGAGCGTGCAGCGACCGACGCACGGCTCGCTGAAAATCTCGGGATGCGACTCGATATGCCGCCGCAGTTACTTCAGAACCTCGTGTTGAAAGCGACCGAGACAGTGCGCGCACGGTTGTTGATAGCCGTTCCAACGGAACGTCAGGGCGCGATCAAGAGCGTCCTATCCCAGGTATCGGACAAGGTCCTGCGCAAGGCAGCAGCGCCACGAGACTTCAGTCACGCGGTCGCGCTCATCGACAAGATGCAAAGCGATGGCCGGCTCAATGAACTGGCAATCGTGGGATTTGCTGACGCCGGCCAGTATGAAGAACTGGTTGCCGGGCTCGCACACGTTTGTGCTGCGCCTGTCGAGCTTATCGAACGGCTCATGCAGAATGTGCGCTATGATGGAATTCTCGTTGCCTGCAAGGCAGCCGAGCTCCGCTGGCAGATCTTCAATGCGATCCTGAAGGCGCGGTACGCTCCCCATGAGGTGCCGACCACCGACCTCGCTCAGGCACGGATCGATTTCCTCAAACTCTCGGTAGCTACCGCGCAGCGGATGTTGCGTTTCTGGCTCGTGCGCGGCCTGGCAAAAGCAGCCGACGCCTGACCCAGCGTCGGTCAGGGCGTTGTTGGGACGCCTTGCGATTTGAAATGTTATAATGTTACATTATAAGAAATCGCCCGAAATATCTGGAAAGGGGTTCGTCTCGTGAAGTCCGCTGCAGCAGGTCTCGCACTCAATCTTGTGCTGGCCATTGGCCAAGGCGCTTCGGTGCAGGCTGCCCCAGAGCAGCTTGCGGTAGTGGCGGCGGAGAATTTCTACGGCGACATCGCCCGTCAGATTGGCGGCGACCAAGTAGCAGTTGCCAGCATAATGACCAATCCAGACCAAGACCCGCATCTTTTCGAAACGACGCCAGCCGTCGTGCGCCAACTCGCGGGGGCAAAGATCGTGGTTCTCAATGGCGCAAATTATGACCCATGGATGGACAAACTCTTGGCCGCGACGCCGCGCGCGGACCGCATTGTCATCAGCGCCGCGCAACTCACCGGCCGCAAGCCCGGTGACAATCCGCATCTTTGGTACGACCCCATCACTATGCCCCGTGTGGCAACTGCGATTGCAGAAGCATTCGCCAAAGTGGACATTGCACACGCGTCGGACTATGCGGCGCGGTTGAAAACGACGCTCGCCGCGCTCCAGCGTATCACCCAACGCGTTACGCAAATAAAGGCAAAGCACGCTGGGACCATTGTTACGGCCACCGAACCAGTATTCGGCCCAATGGCTGAAGCGCTCGGTCTCACTATGCGCAACCAACGATTCCAGCTCGCGATGATGAACGATACAGAACCGAGTGCGCGCGACGTGGCTGCGTTCGAGAGAGATCTTCGGGAACGCAAAGTAAAGCTGTTGATCTACAACAGTCAGGTATCGGAGAAACTTACCGAGCGCCTGCGCGACATCGCCGGCAAGGCGAAGGTTCCCGTCATCGGTGTCACCGAGACGATGCCATCAAATGTCTTTTTTCAGGATTGGATACTCGGTGAGTTGGACGCCCTTGACAAGGCGCTGAATGAGCCGAACTCGTGAGCGCCGTCACACTTGATCGCGCCACGCTGCGCATCGGCGACCACGCCGTATTGTCCGAAGTCAGCTTCAATATCGAATTCGGCGAATTCATTGGCGTGTTGGGGCCTAACGGCGCCGGCAAGACCACGTTGATGCGCGCCATCCTCGGGCTGCTTTTACCCAATAGAGGCAGCATAAAAGTATTGGGCCGTACGCCAGAGCGCGGTAATCCGGCGATTGGCTATTTGCCGCAATTGCGAACGGTTTTACCCGATTTGCGTGTACGCGGACGCGACTTCATCGCCAGTTCGTTCAATGGCGAGCGGTGGGGACTACCTGTGTTCGGCCGTCACGATCACGGCAAGATCGAAGAAACGCTCGATGCGGTCGGAGCCCGCGACCTTGCCGCGCGGCCCCTGTCCGACATGTCGGGCGGCGAGAGGCAACGGTTATTGCTGGCGCAGGCGCTGATCGGTGCACCTCGGTTGTTGCTGTTGGACGAGCCTTTGATCAGCCTCGACGCACGTCACCAAGAGGTTGCCATTGATGTCGTGCGCAAAGTTTGCCGTGAACGAAAGATCACGGTGCTGTTCAGTGCGCATGAGCTCAATCAGCTGCTGGGTACACTTGACCGAGTCCTGTACCTCGGAAGCGGCCGTGCCGTGCTGGGCACTGTCGAGGAAGTGGTGACGGCGCCCGTGCTGTCGCGGTTGTATGGCACCGACATCCAGGTTCTACGCGCCGACGGCCATATTTTTGTGATGTCGCGCGGCCGCGACGTCGAGCGGACCGATCACCTGCACGACCACAATCACGGCCACGAAAATGGCCACAATCATCACCACCACTGACATGTTCGCCTACGAATTCATGACAAACGCGTTCGCCGCCGCGGGCATCGTGGCGGTCGTTTCGGGCCTGGTCGGCTATTTCCTGGTCATGCGCGGGCAAACCTTCGCCGGCCACGCGCTGTCTCATATCGGCTTTGCCGGAGCCACCGGCGCCGGATTGATCGGCCTTGCTCCGCTCTGGGGGCTGGTCGCCTTCACGCTCGCCGCCGGCATCGTCATGGGCATGTTAAGCGAGCGCATCAGCAATCGCGACGTCGCGATCGGCGTCGTCCTCGCGCTGGCGCTCGGATTTGGGCTCCTGTTCCTGCACTACACCACCTCGTTCGCCACGCAAGCGACCGCGCTCCTGTTCGGTAACGTCCTGGCGGTCGACCACACGATGATCGCGACACTGGCGGTACTCGGCGCGATCACGCTGGGGGCCCTGGCTACCATCATGCGGCCCCTCATCTTTGCGAGCCTGCAGCCGGAACTGGCGGAAGCCAAAGGCGTATCCTTGCGCTTTGTATCCACGGCCTTTCTCGCGATTGTGGCGCTGGCGGTGGCGGCATGCGCCCAGATTGTCGGTGTTTTGCTGGTGTTCACGCTGATGGTCGGGCCACCTGCCGCAGCGCAGCGCATCACCACCGGGCTGTGGAGCGGTTTGCTGGTTTCCGCGGCACTCGCGCTTGCCGATGCCTGGCTCGGCCTGACGATCGCTTTCTACACCGACTGGCCGGTGAGCTTCTGCATTGCCGTGCTCAGTGCCCTTGGCTATTTCGCCACATTGGCTGCGCAACGTACCCGTTATGCGCGTGCCGAAGCGTGAAACGAAAACGGCCCCACCGAGGCGGGGCCATTGCAAAATCGGGCGACCGGGCCTGCCCTACATCTTGGCGCCCTTCTCCTTGAAGAATTTCACGGCACCGGGGTGCCACGGGATCGGCGAATTCGCGACCACCTGATTTTCCACCGTGAAGCTTGACGCGTCCTTATGCACGGCCACCAGGTCGGCTTTCTTGTCGATGATCAGTTTCACGATGTTGTATGCGTCCTCGTCGGACATCTTGTCGTTGGTGACGAGGATGTTCCAAACCGCGGAAACCTGGTTGTCCTTGTCCTGGCCCGGGTAAGTGCCGGCCTTGATGACGGCGGTCGAATAGAGATTGTCGTATTTGGCATTCATCTTTGCGACGACGTCGGAGTGATCGATCAGCTTGATTTTTGTGCCCGGCGTGGCGGCAAGATCAGTTACGCCGGCGGTCGGCAAGCCGCCAACCCAGAAGAACGCGTCGATCTTGTGATCTTTGATCGCATTTACCGACTCGGCAACCGACAGGCGTTCGCGTTTCATGTCCTTGTCCTTGTCGAGCCCGGCCGCTTCGATGACGCGAAATGCCATGACCTCGGTGGCGCTTCCAGGTGCGCCGGTCGACACGCGCTTGCCCTTGAGATCCGCGAGTGTATTGACGCCGGTTCCCTCGATGGTCACCACATGCATGATGTTCGGATAGAGCACCATCAGCGTGCGCAACGGCACCTTGGTGCCCTTGAATTTGTCGACGCCATTGAAAGCGTCGAGCGCGGCGTCGGCCATCGAGAAAGCGAGCTCGCTTTGTCCGGAATTGATCAATTTAAGATTGTCGACTGAACCGCCGGTGACCTGCGCGGTCGCCTGCATGTTCGGGAAAGTCTTTGAGATCAGGTTCGCGAGCGCGCCACCGATCGGATAATAGACGCCGCCGGTGCCGCCGGTGCCGATCGCGATTGCCCGCTGCTGGGCGATGGCACCGCCCAGCGCGAGTGTCGCGGTCGCCGCCGCGACGAAAGCCAATGTGAATCCTCGTCTCATTTTTCCCTCCCTTAGTGTTCTTGACGTATTTACGGAAGCCGTGCCGGCGCAGGCTCCCGGCTAAACCATTGCCATAGCAACAAGGCGGCACCGAGGGCGAGGCCGAAAGGTGCGGGATGCGGAATATCGAGGCCGGTTATGCTTTCCATCATAGCTTCGAGAAGACTCGGGAACACCAGCAGCAGTCCAGTCAGCAGGAACAACCCGCGTTCGACCGGCGTCGTGCGCCGGATTGCCCAGTCTTGCGCCGCGACCGAGAGCGCACCGAGCCCGGCGCCAGTCACCGCCGTAATCCAGATGATGTCATAGACCGAGCCATCCTTCGGGATCTTGAGCAACAAGCCGATGCCGAGCGGGTCGAGTACGAACACAAATGGCACCAGGAATGCAGGCAGTGTGTATTTCCACGCCTGCATCGTGGTCCGGTAAGGATCCCCGCCGGTAATGGCAGCGGCAGCGAATGGCGAGAGCGCGGTTGGTGGCGACACTTCCGACAATACCGCGTAGTAGAAGATGAACATGTGCGCGGCATAGTCGGGCACGCCGAGCTTGATCAGGGCTGGCGCGGCGATGACTGCGCATATGATGTAAGACGCAGTCACGGGGACCGCGAGGCCGATGATCCATACGACCAATGATGTGTAGATCGCGGTCATCAAGAGACTGCCACCGGCAAAGTCGATGACGATGGCGGAAAACTTCAAGCCCAATCCGGTCAGCGTGACCACGCCGACAATAATGCCGGCGGCGGCGCAAGTCGTTGCAGCGCTGAGCACGCCGATTGAACCGTCGGCAAGAGCTGTCGAGAGTTTCTTGGTCGAAGGAATGGCCCGCTGGCCGGCTTGTGTCAGGCCGAGAACGGCCAGCACACCGATCACAAGCAAGATCACCATCGGAAAGTAGTTCTGCACCATGACCCCCGGCGCCGACGTGCCTATACCGGGAATGACGCCAATGACTGCGGCCACGATCAGAAACCCCAGCAATCCAAGCAATAGTTGCCGCGGCCCCAATGCGGTTTCGGGCGCGAGCGCACTCATCGTGAAGGCCAGCATGGTCGAATAAAACACCGACAGCATCGGCGAATATCCGATCACCATGAACACGACCACGGCAACCAGCGAGACGAAATGGAACCCGTAGCGCCGGGTCATCTGCCAGATTGTCAGCTCCTGTTTGAACAAAACTTCGCGGGCACCGAAACGCACTGCATCGAGTTCAACCATGAACAGGAGCGACAGGTAGTAGAGGCAGGTTGGAATCGTCGCCATCCAGATGACGTCGAGGTAACTGATCTTGAGAAACTCAGCGATGAGGAAGGCAGCAGCGCCTAGCACGGGCGGCGAAATGATGGCGCCGAGTCCACCGGCGGCAAGCAATCCGCCGGCGGCGTCCTGCTGAAAACCGGCCTTCTTCAGCATCGGCCAGGCCACCGTGCCGATCATCACGGTGGTGGCAACGCCTGAACCCGATGGGCCACCCAGCAGGAACGAAGAAGCGACGACCGCGCGGCCCGCGCTTGACGGTTTGCCGCCCATGACCGCGAGCGAGAAATCGATGAAGAATTTGCCGGCGCCGGAATGCTGGAGGATGGCGCCGTAGATCGTAAACATGATGATCAGCGTGGCCGATACGTCGACGGCAACGCCGAAAATTCCCTCGAGCGTGATGAACAGGTGCCCGACGAGGCGCGCAATGTCGAAGCCGCGGTGGGTCCAGGGCGGCGGCAGATATGGACCGAACATTGCGTAGGCGATGAACAAAATCGCCACAACCGGCATAATTGGACCGGTGGTGCGGCGTGCCGCCTCCAGCACGAGCACAATGAAAATACTGCCGAGAATCACATCCCAGCGATCCGGCACCGCTGCGCGATCGAGAAAATCATCACCTCCCGCGAGCGCATAAATAATGATGGCGATGCCGGCGAGCGCCGGTATCACGTCGAACCATTGGACGTGGTTGCGGAAACGCGCGGCGAGCGGGAACAGCAGGAAGCTGAGCAACAGCACGAACGCGACGTGGATGTAGCGCAGCTCTTGGGTCGGAACGATGTCGTAAGCGGCATAAAGGTGGAACAGCGTCATCGCGACGGCGATGCCTGTCACGGCAACGCCGACCCAGCCCGCGAGCCGGTTGGCGGCACCTTCTTCCTGCTGGACATATTCTTCCGCTTTGCGGAGCTGTTCCTCGGAAATGACCAGCGTTTCCACGCCCGCTTTTACTTCTTCCGCCATCATCCCCTCGCCCGGTGGCGGTGTCAGCTCGCCTTCCAAAGCCAAATTACCACGCGCGATAGCGGGGGAATACCCGAGAAATAGAGCATGTTACGGCCGCCCAAGCAGCATCGCCAGCGCCGCGGCCAAGAATGGCAATGGCAAAGACACTGTCGCGCGGAGCCAGACCACGCGTGTGGGCATCATGGGTACTTCCCAGATGATGAGCCGATGGATGGCGTAGAGCGCCCAGGCGGTCGAATACGCAATGACCTGTGGCGCGCCCGCCCCGCTTTTAAGTGCCGCGGCGCCGATTGAGAAACCTACCACCGGCCCTCCCGGCGTGAGTGCACCGCCGAGCGTGGCGATGATGACGCCAAGGAAGCCCGATCCCGGTCCGAGCCATGGCGCGATCCATTCGTTGGGAAGTGCCTCGGCCAGGAAGCCGGAGCCGACAACACCAATGCCGATGCGCGGCAGCAGAAGGATGAATTCCATCGCGCCCGTGCGCGAACCCTCGTTAAGCAGGACGCGACCACGCATGGCTGCGATGAAAGCCAGAATTGCGACCACCGACCATAACAGAATGTTGATGGCGAGTGTCATTGAGTCCCCTCACGATACTCAAATCCCGCGCGTACCGCGGCGCGCGCCAGAAGACCCGCCACGATCGGCAGTGGCAGCGCCGCGACGATGCGCCAGATCACGAAATCGGACCCGAAGAACGGCAGCTCCCAGACCAGCGCGCGGGTGTAGCCGATCAACGTCCAGCTCACGATGAAAGCCACCACCGCGCCGGCATCCGCGCCCATCACAAGGAAGGCCCCCGCAACAGGGTAGATCGTGATTGGGCCGCCGGGGAGCAGGAAGCCGAAAAAGGCTGCGATCAGCAGCCCGGTAAATCCCGATTCATGGCCGACCCATCGCGCAACCATTTCGCGCGGCAGCAGCAACGTCACAAATGCACCGATCAGGCAGCCGGCCAGCACTTTCGGCAGCATCTCGGCGAACAGCGTTACGTCACCCAGCAGTATTGAGAGAAAGTGTTCGCGCCCATCACGCATATAGACGGTGGTGGCGGCGGCGAAAGCCAGCAGCGCGATGGTCGCAGTGGACCAATCGAAGGCGCGGCGGCGGCGGCGCGGCGGAGCAGGTTTGGTCAAGGCGTGAAGTAGTCTGTTCTAGTGCGTAGCGGCGGGGGCGGCAGTCGTGGCGACCAGTTCGCCTTGCCGCGAGCCGCCGGTGAACACGACAAAAGCAATCAAGGTCACCAGGACAGAAGCATAGACCGGGATCATGACACCTGACAGCTTTTTGACATCCTGTTTCTCTTCTGGCGAGAGTAGGACATAACCGCGATGGCACATCGGCGCCTCCTCGGGAGAATCTGTTGCCAGCAAATCTAGTGCACAGCTTACAGCTTGTCTCCCGCCTCCCCGTTGACCCTGCATTGCGGCGCCGATAGTTTGACCGTGATGTCCCCCGAGAACCGCCTGTAAGAGGCTGATGACTCCTACCGCGAAACATGGCGGTAGGAATCTGTCCGCCGCAGGGCGGTTTTTCTTTGCCCTGAGACATGAGGATTGGATCGATGGGCTATCTCATTGTGTTTATCGGTGGCGGGATCGGCGCCGCACTTCGCCACGGCTTCAACCTTGCCTTCGCGCGGCTGCTGGGCACGGCATTTCCCTATGCGACCTTGTTCGAAAACGTTCTCAGGCTCGGTCGTGATAGGATGTCTGCTGTCGTTTTTCGCGTTCAAAAGCGGCATTCCGCAGCACTGGTAGTTGTTTCTCACCACCGGGATTCTCGGCGGCTACACGACATTTTCGCCATTTTCGCTCGATGTGGCGTTGCTTCACGAACGCGGCGAATTGGGACTGGCCGCGCTCTATGTGCTGCTTTCGGTCGCGCTGTCGATTGGCTTGTTTGCGGGCTTGGCATTGGTGCGCAATTTCGCTTAAGCGCACGGGCTCGCACTCACTCCATTGGCCGCATGCCAAGCTTGTCGAGCAACGCCATGTCGCGGTCGCGGCCCGGATTGGGCGTGGTGAGCAATTTCGGTCCGTAGAAAATCGAATTGGCGCCGGCAAGGAAGCAAAGCGCCTGCGTCTCCTCGCTCATGTCCTCCCGGCCCGCAGAGAGCCGGACGACAGAAGCCGGCATGCAGATGCGCGCGACCGCGATGGTGCGTACGAAGTCGATGGGATCAAGCGCCTGCGTGTTCGCGAGCGGCGTGCCTTCGACCCTCACCAGCATATTGATCGGCACGCTTTCAGGATGCGCTGGCAACGCGGCGAGCATCGCTATCATGCCGATGCGGTCCTCGAGCCCCTCGCCCATTCCAACGATACCGCCGCAGCAGACATGGATGCCGGCCGCACGCACGTGCTCGAGCGTGTCGAGACGATCTTGATAGGTGCGTGTGGTGATAATCTGGCGGTAAAATTCCGGCGACGTATCAAGATTGTGGTTGTAGTAGTCGAGTCCACAGTCCTTCAGTCGTCGCGCCTGATCACCGGTGAGCATGCCAAGCGTGACACACGTCTCCATGCCAAGCGCTTTCACGCCTTCAACCATCTCGCACACCTTGTCGAGATCCCGATCCTTGGGCGAGCGCCAGGCGGCTCCCATGCAGAAGCGCGATGCGCCGCCGGCCTTGGCCGCGCGTGCCTCGGCAAGCACGGCGTCGACATCCATCAGCTTTTCCGCTTTGACACCGGTTTCGAATTTCGCGGACTGCGGACAATAGGCACAGTCCTCCGGACAACCCCCGGTCTTTATCGACAGGAGGGTGGAAACCTGCACTTCCGAGGGATCGAAATTCTCGCGGTGGACCTGGGCCGCGCGGAATACCAGCTCCGGAAACGGCAGCGCGAACAGCGTTCGTATTTCTTCGCGCGTCCAGTCGTGGCGCGGCCGGCTGGCCGCCGCGAATGGCAGCATGTGATGCGACAGCGACATGCCAGAAACCTCCGAGAACTCCCGATCCGCTTTAGCCTTATACCAAGTTGGCCGGCCAAATATGCAAGGGTTCATCGCATTGAGCGATTTTCGCCGCCATGTTATTATATTTTAACATGTGGGGCGGGAACGGGATGACCATGAAAAAACTCGTTATATGCACCATAGTGCTAGGGCTGCTGAGCGGGCCGGTTCTCGCTCAGCAGTCGCGGAGTGACGACCCCCTTATAATCAAGGAAAGAGACAAACAGCAGCAGGCCGAAGCACTCGACAAACAATACAAACGCACGCTTGACCAGACGCGCAAGGAAAGCGACTCACCGACCCGCAATGACCCGTGGGCAAACATGCGTGGGTCAAACGACGGCAAACGTTAGGTAGCGGGCATGAACCGCGATCGGATGATCCGGTTTGCGGCCGTGGCGGTGGGTGCCGCTGTTGTGTTCGGGCTCGAGCAAGGCGCCAACGCGAAATTGTATATTGCGATACCCGGCGGCATAGTCGCTTACATTGTCACCCTCGTGGCGCTTGAACTCATATTTGGCAGCAGTAGCCAGGCGAAGTAGTCGTCACCAGCGCCGGCGCCAGCCCCAGCCTCCCCAGTAGGGACGATAGTACGGGCCGCCATAATAGACGACCGGCGGCGGAGCACCGTAATAGACCGGCCCGTCGACAACTTCTGGCCCTTCGACCATCTGCGATCCGTATCGGCTTGGCCGATAGGCTGCGCCCGACGCAGGTGTGCGCTGCTGCGGCACCCGGCCGCTCATGTCGAGCGCTGTCTGGATGGCGAAGCCTTTCTTGTCCTGCCAGGTGATCTCGCACCAGCCTTCATCGCAACCACCGGTGTCGACGAGGCTACCGCCC
>Ga0335085_10002611_pt1 | contig 33282 bp, 26 predicted proteins | sample Lox_Sample_45_FD_206712 | JGI IMG/M metagenome (GOLD analysis project Ga0335085, IMG submission 206712) | Soil microbial communities from Loxahatchee National Wildlife Refuge, Florida, United States - Lox_Sample_4.5 | ecosystem: Environmental > Terrestrial > Soil > Wetlands | place: USA... | reverse complement strand
GAACCTCAGGTGGGCCAGATCCGCTGGTCCTCGTGCCTGCTGAATTGCCTGGAGAGTAGGGTCCTCGCAGACGTTTTCTGGGTTCCGCTCCCGCGACAGAGCCGCGTAACGCGCCAAGATGTCATCCAACTCAGTAGCGGTCATGGTCGCCGAGTGGGAGAATCTGAGCGCTCCCGCGCGTTGACCGACGCCGCCTTGCTCCAGCAGCTCACCCTCCGTGATGATCCCCCATCGCTCCGGGTGCGCACCCATGGGCGAGGTTTGCGTCAACTGGAAGCTCGTGCACACGATGTGCTCTGCAACATCGGCGTACTCCCGGCAGAATTCCCAGACCTCCATTGCCTCCTGGTAAGTCGTGGAGGGAATATCCACGATAACGGAGAGAAAGCCTACCGGCAGCCCCACACTTCGCAGATTGTCCAGGAATCGCCGGAGCGTAGCCACGTCGTAGCCCTTGTTGATGAAAGTGAGCAGTCGGTCATTAGCCGTCTCCATGCCAATCTGGGGACAGACGAAGCCGCTCAGCTTCATCGCGCGTAGCGTCTCGAGATCGAAATTCCTATCCACGCGCATGAAGGTCGACCATGATACATCCAGCTTGCGCTGGAGAATTTTCTCTGCGATCTCACGGCCGTGAACGGGTGCGATCGCAGAGCTGATGAGGTAGAACCTCCTCCGCCCTCTGGCCGCGTAGTATTCCATATCATCGACGACATCGGTTGCGGGACGAAAACGATACCGCGCGCCATCAGCGAGATTAGGATAGTCACAAAACGAGCACTTGCCCCAGTAACACCCAACCGAGTGCATGATAGGAACATCAGCTTGGTCTTGCTTGTCACCCAGGAGGCGTCCGGAGAGACGCGCGTAGCGGACCGGTGCCCGGGCTGAGCCTCTGATCGTGAGCACCTGCGGGCAAGCTCCCCCTTGCCCCGGGGTGACCAGATTTCGGATCGCGCTGTAGCTCTCCCGCCTCGTTAAGGCATCCAGGAGAGCGGAGAGCGGCCCCTCTCCTTCAAAGCGAACCACCGAGTCAACCGCGTTCGTTGCGAACACGCGGGCGAGAAATTCTTCATTGAGCAGCCCAATGTAAGCCCCGCCAAGACAAATATGTATGTCGGCATCGCTTCGCTTGATGATTCGCGCCAGCAGGAGCGACGGAGCGAGCATGTGGCCGAAGGGCACAGAGAAACCAACTAACCGCGGCCGTCTCCGCACGATTCGAGTCAAGATACACTCGCGAAACAGCTTCTCAAAGGCCATCGCCTCGGCGGATGCCAGGTATTGATCCAGGGTCTTAGGAGTCGGCGCGGTGGACAAGAACAAGTGCGAAAGCAGCACGTTGCGGGCGATCGGATGGAGCAGGCAGCTGTAGCTGAGGTCGCCAAACCGCAAGGCTGCCAGGTTGCGGGGGGTCCTCAGCGCGGCCAGGTTTCTCCGCACAAACCGCAGCAGCGAGAGGTCATGGACAGCCTCTACGTAGGGCGGCAGTTTCACTCCCGATCGTCTAACCTCGTACGCGCACTCCTCAACCCGCTCGCGACATCGTCTTGTGTGTTCACGTACGACACTTTCTCGGAGGAGCAGCCTGAGGGCCTCTCGATTGAAGTCAACGACCTCGGCCTTGTAGCCGGCGGCTGTGACATGCTGTGCCAAAAAGAGCGGCGCCGGATAGCAGCGGCCGAACAGCAACTGCGGCGTGTAGGGTGAGAACGCCAGGATCGCGTCCACGGATTGCTTGCTGCGGGCCCGACCGTCACTCGGAGCCGAGTTCATTCCTTCTTATCTCCTCAGAGAAGAACTCATTCTGCATCAAGCGGTATTCAGATGCCAGCATTTCATCATGACGTGGCTATCATCGCGGGAAGAAGTACCCTACTACCTCGTCGCTAGATTCTGCAGGAAAACTACCCTTCGGGAAGACCACCAAACGGCCCCGCATCGATGCGAGAATCGTCTGTCTTTATTGCAGACCGCATCTAAACTAAGGCATCTAAACTAAGGCCTTGACATTTTGCGACTTGAAGCATAACTTGAGCCCGGAAATTCAGACAACGCGAAAGCTTAGTCCTCAAAACGTCTATGATTTTCCGAACCAAGTTGATTATTAAGATCAGCCTTTAAGGATCAAAGGTTGAAGTCGTTGCCACTCACGGAACACCAACGCTTTTCTAACGGCAAAAAGGAGATCCCCTATGGCAGGCAAACGCAAACCCAAAAGCAAAACCAAAATCAAAATCGAGAAATTGCCAAAAGATGAGCAGCTTAGCGAAGAGGAATTGAAGAAGGTCAGTGGCGGGGTCACCCCTCAAAAGCCTTTGACCATCGACTGCTGGCAGAAGTGAAGGGACAGTTGCATCTTTTTCTGCGTGGCCACTAAGGACTCTCGATGAGGGGAGGTATATGTGGCCATGGCCTTGGTGCCGGCAATTAGAATCTCGCGCCGAATTGTGGTGTAAACCTTCGGATTCTGCGGTTATGCCTGGACTGCAGCGACCGGGAGGCAACGGCGCGGCGAGGTATGCGTGTGTGGCGATGAAGCTCGTCATCCGAGGACATTTGCGGCGCCGATGAATGAGAAAAGATGCGGAAGCCAATAAGACCGACGCTTACCAATTCGATTGAGAGAGTGCCAGCATCCGTCCCTAAATCCCTAGCCCATCGATTCATTCCTGACTTATGATGCCAAGGCAAGAACAATGAGGCACTGGACGGTTCTGCGCGGATCACTCGAGCCTGCGCACCTTGCGCGCGAGGCAAAACCTGCCCGCGAAAAGAAAAGGGCCGCTCGCGATGGTCTGCACCAACGTCCATTGCCAATGAATGTCTACACGTTGGAGTTTGAGGGCGAGTTTTTCCTTTTTGATGTCCAGTCATGCACTCTAATAGCAGCCGACAGAATCGCCAGAGACATACTGAAGCTTTCCGCGACCAACACAGAATGTCAAATCCTGGATACTTTGGGGAACCGTTATAGAAAAGTTGAAGTGATCGAGGGTTTTCAGGAACTCGAACTGTTGATCAAAAGCGGCTTCCTGCATAGATGCGAAGATGCACCCAGGCATTATCTCCCGGATTTCGATGAGATCCTTGGCCTTCCTACCTGCCTGCTCTCCTTGGGTTTGACTGCGACCTGCAATATGTCCTGCTCATATTGTTTTGAGAAACAAGACCCCAGCTCCGTCCTGAAAAGAATGAGTCCGAAGGTGGCCACGCAGGCCTTCGACTGGCTTCTGCAAAGGTCGGGTTCAGTTGAGAGGCTTTACATTCGCTTTTTCGGTGGAGAACCATTACTAAATTTTCCCGCCATGGAATCTATGGCATCCTATGCGGCCGCAAAGGCCCATGAGCGCAACAAGGATGTTGCTTTTCTCCTGAATACTAATGGAACTCTTCTTGACGAGAGAATAGTGGATTTTATCAGTAAATACAGGGTTGGAGTCTGTATCAGCATGGACGGCCCGGATCGGCTTCATAATATCCACCGTCGGTTCAAGAATGGACATGACTCATTTGATAAAGTCGCACTCGGCGTCCGCAAGCTGCTGGAACGGGGCGTGGGGGACGTCCAGGCTCAGGCTGCTCTGACCCGGCAAACCTGTGTTGGGTTGCAGGAGATGCCACATTTTTTCCGGGACATGGGATTCGATGGGGTATATGTGGGTTTTGTGGACGGCAGCCAAGGCGAAAGCTATCTCCTGTCGGAAGAATATCTAAAGGGGCTTTACGGAAATTACGTCAACATACTCGAATCTTGCATGACCCGGGCCCAACCATGCCGTTTCAACTTGTTCGGACATGACAAGATCTTGCGGCGCCTTTACAGGGGCGAGCCGGCTTACTATGGGTGTCCTACCCACGCCGGAACCAGCATGGTCCACGTCGATCCCGCCGGGGATATCTATCCATGCTATCGTCTCCTGAAGCACGAAGACTGCCTTGGCAATGTCGCCAAGGAGACCCCGACGGTGCAGGCGGACCGGATCAGAAAAAGATTTGCGGGTAACAATGTATATGAAAACGAGTGCAGAAAATGCTGGGCGAGGCATCTGTGCGCCGGCACGTGCCCTGCCCAATCGCCACCGAGCACCGATGGGGCGGGAAACTGCGACCTCCGGGAGAGAATGGAGCTCAACCTCGGTTTGTATATTCGCCTGTGGCGCAAGCATCGGCCGCTCTTGGATGCCCTTTATGGAGCCGCATAACCAGAGGGTATGAAGTGCTTTTGGTGCTCCAGCAAAACCACACGCAGACCCTCGATGGGATCTGTGTTTCAGCCCCTTGTTACATCGTAGTACTCGGACAGGCTCTGGGAATTGACAAGGCCTTTGAATTCCGGAGGGGAATGTTGGCAGGTAATTACCCTGCGGCCGCCTCGGGTGGGAGACCTTGACCCGGCCCCGATTCGAGGATTTTGAAGTGGGCATCGGGGGCAACTGGGCATGGTCGTGACAGCCGCTGGAGCCGGTCCAATTGAGTCATCCGATCGATCTTCCCGGGCAACTTGAGCGCTGCCGTCTTGGGCCGTTCCGAATAGGCAAAAGAGTTAAAATAAACATCCCTTCTTCTCAACCATTCCGCAACTTTCAAGGTCGCCGCAAAGTCCTTTTCCGTCTCTGAAGGAAATCCGACGATAAAGTCGGTTTTGAGCTGGATACCGGGACAATAGGCCGTCAACTTATTGATGCAGTGCTTGAAATCGGCCACCGTATAATTTCGATTCATGAGCTTAATGATCCGGTTGCTGCCCGACTGAACAGGCACATTAATACGGGAAATCCTTCCCGAACGGATCAATCCGCTTAATGACGGCAGCAGCGCTTTCAACTTGTTGGGAGAGATGTGAGATAAAGAAAACCAGCCCTCCTTTTGCGTTTTGCAAAGCGCGTCCAAAAGATCCGCGAGCGACGTCCCCAGATCCTTACCGTAACTGCCGGCATCGTTCGCGACCAGCATGAAATTCCTGTAGCCTTTCTGAAACGCGCGCTCAAACTCCAGGAGAACTTCTGAAACGGGCCGGCTTTTGGGCCCGCCGAAGACAAATTTGATCGCACAATAGCTGCAAGTTCCGTCGCAACCCCATTCGATCCGGAGGGGGTATTCCGTGGCTTTGTCTTTTTTGAACTGACGATCCGGCCCTGCATATTGGATATCCCGCAGGCTGTGCTGATGATCCAAAACCTGATCGAATTCATCGAGCGACCTGGCACGAATCACAACGCCGTCGAACACGCTTTTAAGCCGGTCTTTATTGATCGAGGGGAGACAACCGGACACGATCAGCTTCGCACCCGCTTTTTGCTTTTTTTCAAAACGGCGAATGACCTCTAATGAACGATCTTCGCTAGTTTTTGTACTGGCGCATGTGTACACGATCAGGACGTCGGCCGCCTCGACGCTCTTCGACATCGAAAAGCCATTCTTCCTTAAGTATTGTTTCAGCAAATTAACGTCTGATTGCGCCGGGTGGCACTCGGTAATGCAGGCAAGATGCGCTTTTTTCATTTTATTGAATAATCCTCTAAACCATAGAGGTGTGCTTGATCGAGCTCAATATGAAAAACCAATCGGGCATACTGTAGCATGGGGCGACGCCAAAACCTAACGCGCGATGCGGGCCACCGTTCCAGGAAATCGAGCGCTGGGTCGGCAACGGAACGCAGAGACGTCTTTCTGACAAAATGTCATTCCGTCCTTCTGATATTGACACCCGGAGCCAGCGTGCTTAGATTGAAGCCATGCTGAGAGGCCGCTACCGGTTCGTTTATGGCACTGACCCTAAGCATGGCAGAAAGGGTCTAAAGTTGAAGGGTAGCCGCCATCATTACGGCTCAAAACACCTGGTCTCCCATGATATTTTTGAGCATTTCAAAAGGGACGGCACGCTTGAAGATGAGTTTCGAGCCTTTGGCGCCATAATTTGGATTCGTGGGGAACCTGGATATTTTCGCGATTGGGAATCCCATATCAGCCGTAGTATCGTCGACATGTGGCGGCAGCTTTATATTCGCCAGAAGAGCCTGCCTGATATTGCGCCTCGCCGATTTGGCGCCATTGACCCCGATCTCGATTATTTGATGAAGCGGGCAATACAAGTTGCCGAGAGAGCGTTGGTGCAAGATGCTGACGGTACCAAAATGTTTGCGCATTTCAAGAATAATCTCCCTCGCATTCGTAATTTGATTCGCAGCGGGTACAGAGAGGCCAGACAGAAATATGGCCATATCGGACAATGCCCAATGAACAATTTGTACGACGAGGTTTCCGGGGTCGCCGATCAGGCGGAACGAGCCTGTGAATTTGAAGGGCAGGAAGTGGACATTATCATCAACTGGAAAAGTCTAACGGTTAGGTATCAGGTCCTACCATAACCGAGAAACGATCGCAGCGGGGTAGCGCGTCTTTTGCGTTCCTGTGGAGTGCCAGGGCAAGCCTGGCTGATCTTGTGAACTGAAAGGAGTTCACCTTGTAGATTGCCCGTTCGACAAGTAGCCCGGCAAGCGCCAGTGAGAGCGATCTCACTGGCGCAGCCTTGCAGGGGCGAACTCGTGAGCCGTAGCGTAAGCGAACTCATTTCGGCCCCGTTATGCAATGGAAGGTGGCCAGCCCGCCACAGAGTGGTGAAGCCTGGAATCGATGGGGAAGCAACGGGTGCAAGCACCCATCGGATCTTCCGGGGTGGGAGGAGACGGCGCGCGAGGACAGATCGGTCGAGGAACCTGGGAGACCCGACGAGGCGGCATTTGCCAACATCTTGCGGGAATAAATAACCGCAGGGTGGTCTCGTCGGGAGTCGGACCGGCTCATAGTAGCGAGGAAGCGGGTAACGACCGTGGAGCGAAGGGGCCGGGACGCAAACACGCTGAATCAGAGGGTGGGAATTCCGCTTGGACGAAAGTCCCCCTACGGAGACCCCGCCGTAAGGTGGGGTAACAGTTCTCATCTTAGATCGAAGCTGTGCCGCTGAGCTAAGCCGGCCTGTGCCGGCGTACTGCTGGGCGGCGAGCGTTTGCGTGAAAGCCGGATGAGGGAAATCCTCACGTCCGGTTTGACGAGGGGGGAGGCAATCGTGCTTTGGCATTGTTCCTCCCCTACTCTACCGGCTTTTCACCTCGTGTTCGCGACGAGAAAGATCGTAACGCTGCTCGAATTTGGAAACGGTTTCAGGTACCCTTTCCGGGGTGCTGGAAGAGAGGGAACCGTTTCGGCGCTCGCGAGAAATGACCCACGTTTGCTCATTAGAAATGACCCACCGATTTTTCATCTAATTCCCGGTTAACGGTTCTGATGGCACGGTGATGATAGTCACCATGCCTGATAAATTGTGGTTATCCAACTCCAAGCTCTGATGCAAACCATCCAGCTATGGCAACAGCAAAATCTCGCCAGGCGGGGGCTCGTGCGCTGAGCATGTGGGACGCTTTCATTACCAGCCGTAGCGCGGTTTGCCTTCCTCCGGAAGCATTTAAGGTGAGAAATGATATTTTTCTGAGACCAAGGCACGAAAGGAAGCGGAGTAATTCTGCTCGGCGGAATAACTCGCTACCGTCGAAATCGGCGGTCGGAATCCTTGCATCTGAAGAACGCTCGGCCAAGGATCCATCTGGCCTACCAGTAGAAGTGCAACCCATGACTCCCCGCTTTGAGGAAGTTTGTGATCGGATAGCACTCGCCGGGATCAATCGCGGGCAACGGCGTAGTGTAGACCGAAATCCCTCAACTCCTGAATCGTTGCCCACTCGGAAACAATTATCCGCAGCATGCGGCAGCTCGACAGTCGCCTGACCGGGAAAACGGGGTCACGCGCAGTGGCGCGCGGGGCGTCCAACTTCGCGCCGGATGATTCCGTGATCGGCTCCCACAACGCCTTTCCCTTGATTAATCGAAAATGCCTTGCAGGGCCTTCCGCTTTCTCGAATAGCGTTCCGTGGTAGACTGAGCCTGGAGCGGATCCATGGATCGGGTTTTTACCCCTTCGATTCCGACGGACACACTGGTATATTCCGAGCGCGAATTCGAGCAACTTCGAGCTGACCCTTCCAGCCTTGTGGCGCAAGAATTCCCCTTCATGGCGGAGTTGTGATGTCGACAGCCCGGCAAGACCCGAATACGGAGGCACTCGAACCACCTGAAGCCTGTGAGTCTGCTGCGCCTCCGCGCAGTTCCACCCTTCGAGCGCTGGTGGAGACGCTGCGCCCACAGCAGTGGGTCAAGAATGGGTTTATTTTTGCCGCCCTTATCTTTTCCCAGAGCCTCACGCGCTGGGACCGTTGCCGGCAAGTCATGCTGGCTACTCTAGTGTTCTGCATGGTCTCCAGCGCCGTGTATGTTCTGAATGACATTCTCGACGCATCGGAAGACCGCCACCATCCCCTCAAAAGACTCAGACCAATCGCCTCTGGCCGGCTCAGCGCTACGACGGCGGGAATCGTTGGCGCGATCTTGGGGTGCTGTGGGCTGATCGGGGCTTGGAGGCTCAATACCAGCTTCTTTGGGGTTGTCGTGGCATACCTCGCGCTCAATGTTCTCTATTCCACTTTCCTGAAGCGAGTCCTTCTCATAGATGTGTTCATTGTGGCGGCGGGTTTCGTGTTTCGTGTGATTGGCGGCGGGTTGGTGATCCATGTGGCCATTTCCCCCTGGTTGATTGTGTGCACGACGCTGCTGGCGCTTTTCATTGCCCTCAGCAAACGCCGCCACGAACTGGTCATGTTGGGCAGGCGTGCCTCCGATCACCGGGCCATCCTGGCAGACTACTCGCCGTATTTTCTGGACCAGCTCATCAGCATCGTTACCGCTTCGACAGTAGTTACATATGCCCTTTACACGCTGTCGCCGGACGTCCAGAGCAAGTTTCCAGGTAAGCGGCTGGAGATGACCATTCCGTTCGTCTTGTTCGGCATCTTTCGTTATCTCCACCTCATTCACCATCGCGACCAGGGAGGAAACCCCACACGGTCTTTATTTACAGACCCGGTATTACTTTCGGTGGTGCTTTTTTGGGCGGCATCCGTTATTTTGATCATTTATCTTTAGTTTAATGAAACCTGCCTTCGCCACAAAACAACTGTCCGGCTGGGGCCGCTACCCGGTGGAATCGTGTCACCTCTTTCGGCCGGAGAAACGCAGTGGGGTGGCAGCCACCCTGGCATCGGGCTTGCAACCCTCTTACATTTCCCGCGGCCTGGGGCGCAGTTACGGCGACGCCGCTCTGAACCAAAATGCCGGTGTGATCTGGCACATTCTACTGAACCGTTTTCTCTCCTTCGACAGCGCTTCCGGCGTCCTCGAATGCGAGAGCGGTGTGAGCCTCGCCGAGATCATTCAATACTTCCTTCCGCGCGGTTGGTTTCTTCCCGTAACGCCGGGAACAAAGTTTGTGAGCGTGGGAGGAGCCATAGCCGCGGACATTCACGGTAAGAACCATCACCAGGACGGATCCCTTTCCAATTTCGTTCTCGATTTCCGCCTGCTTGTTCCCACCGGTGAAGTTCTGCTGTGCTCCCCGTCCCTTAATCCCGAGATCTTCTGGGCGACAGTGGGCGGCATGGGCTTGACGGGGGTGCTCCTTAGTACGCGACTGCAATTGCGGCGGGTCGATTCGGCCTATGTTTTCGTAGATTTTCACAAAGCTTCAAATCTCGATGACGCGTTGGCGACGATGGAAGCCTCCGACGATCGCTATGATTACTCAGTGGCATGGATCGACGGACTCGCCACAGGCAAGACCATGGGCCGCAGTGTCCTAATGCGGGGCAATCACGCCGCCGCGGCCGAGCTGCCCGCCCGCGTTCGGCATGCACTGGCGGCTCCTACCGTCCCCCAGTGGAATCTTTTCGTCGACTTCCCTTCGTGGACCTTGAATCGGCTGACCGTGAAGGCCTTCAATACCGCCTACTACGCTGTTCACCGCACCGTACCGCGGCAACTCGTGAGCTTTGAGAAGTTCTTTTATCCCCTTGATGCCATCGACCAGTGGAACCGGATGTACGGCAAGCGCGGCTTTGTCCAATACCAGATTGCCCTTCCGCAGGCGAGTGGTCGCTCCGGCCTTCGAGCCATCCTCGACCGGTTGGCGCGCTCGGGACGCGCTTCGTTCCTGGCCGTCCTCAAGCGCTTCGGCGATGCCGGGCCCGGCCTCCTTTCCTTCCCGCTGCGCGGCTACACTCTGGCCTTGGATATTCCCGCCGCCCGTGGACTCGTTCCCTTTCTCCACGAACTCGACCGGATGACTCTGGATTTTGGAGGACGAATCTATTTGGCGAAGGACGCTGTGCTTCGCGCCGGGGATTTTGCCGCCATGTACCCAAAGCTCGAGGACTTCCGAGCCATCAAGCGAAAATTGGACCCGCAGCGATTGCTCTCTTCTTCGCTGGCCCGGAGGCTGGGAATTGTCGATTGACGATTTATGATTGCCGATGTTCGATAGTCGATTCCCGATTGGTCCAATCCACAATCTGCAATCGGCAATCGTAAATCGTCAAGGGGGGGTTGCCGTGCCGACGGTTCTAATCCTGGGCGCCAATGCCGGCATCGGCCGAGCCCTGGCGGGAGAATTTGCCTCGCACCAGCATGATCTCATGCTCGCTGGCCGCGACATGGAGGAACTACAGGCTCTCGCTTCTGACCTGAACTTGCGCCACCACGTGAGCGTACGCGCCGAGAGAGTCGATGTGCTGAACTTCGATGCCCTGGAATCGTCTCTCGCGGCATGCATCGCGGGTGCCGGAGATTCGCTGGTGGGGGTCGTTCTCTGCACCGGCTACCTGGGAGACGCCGAAACTGCCCGGAGGGATTTGAATGAAGCGCGCCGGATTCTGGATACGAACTTTACCGGATCCGCACTCGCCCTCAATGTCCTAGCCAACCATTTTGAGCGGAAGGGCAAGGGATTTATCTGCGCCCTTTCTTCGGTTGCGGGGGACCGCGGCCGGCAAAGCAATTACCTCTATGGGTCCGCCAAGGGCGGGCTAACCACTTATCTTCAAGGCCTGCGCAACCGGCTCTACCACTGCGGCGTCCACGTCATCACGGTGAAACCCGGCTTCGTCGACACACGCATGGTATTTGGAAAGGCGAAGCTGCCCCTGGTCGCTACTCCCGAGGCCGTAGCGCGACAAATTTACCTTGCCGTGAAATCCCGGAAGAATGTGGTCTACGTTCCTTGGTTCTGGCGGGTCATAATGTCTGTCGTAGGTTTGATTCCCGAAGGGCTTTTCAAAAGACTCCGCATGTAACCTTTGGAACATCTCGTGCCGTCTACAATGACTTGTTATAACTGGCGCGGTGTCCAGGTGCCCGCCGCTGGGGCCCCCTTAATGTCAGGAAGTGCGGCGGAAAGGGTATGTTTTATAACAACTTAGTATTCCTTTAAAACCCGATGGTGCCCCCCCTGAATGGGGATTTGGGCACTGTCATTGACGTGTTGAGCGACAGAAAATGGCAACTGATCATACTAGCCGTCTGACAATTATTGGCAGGGTTGGTTTATTGGGAGCATGCTTGGGGATCGTCCTTGGTCTCGCCGAGGCCGCCTCTCTGCGCCTCCCCGATTTGCCCGTGGTGCTGATGAAACCGTATGTCCCCCCCTCCTTCTGGTTCTTTGCCCCACTGTTGGCCTCGGGGACCTTTGGGCTGCTGGGATTGCTCGCGGGGTTCCTCGCTGCCTTGTCGAAACGCCGTTTTCTCGGAATGGTGGTCATCAGCGTCCTGGTCGGTTTGGCCGGCGCGTACTTGGCGTTAGCGCTGCAATTTTCTCTATCGGGATGCGGTTGGTTCACTGCGCTCCACCGATTCATCACTCCCCCCATCGTTTTCACAGTGTTTTTCATCTGGACCCTGCCCGCTCTGTGGGATACTCAGAAACCTGACACTCCATTGGGTTTCTTGGCCGACGTGCCATTACGACTTTGGTCACGGGTGGTTTTTGCCGCCATAGTCACGCTGGCGGTCGCTGTGGGAATCAGCCATCTCCCGGATCGCCTGACGGCCACTGCCGCTCACGCGGCGAGCAGAGCCAAGCAGCCCAACATAATCCTGATTGTGTGGGACACGGCGCGCGCTGACCATTTTTCTTCCTACGGATACTCCCGGAACACCACGCCCAACATCGATCAGTTCGCCGAGCGCGGAGTTCTTTTCGAAAATGCCATCTCCGCCTCGTCATGGACACTGCCCGCGATGGCTTCCGTGTTCACCAGTCTTTTGCCCCATCAACATGGTGCCGAACGAAATTGGGGTTTAGGCAACGGGCCGCACACGTTGGCGGAAATCCTTCGTTCAGGCGGCTACGAGACGGCGGGATTCAATGGTAATCCCTATTTCGGCGTCAATCCCTGGGGACTGGGCAGGGGCTTTGAGACCTACATCGAAAGCACCAGCAGCCTGGGTTACAGCTTTGATGCTGCCCGCATCGGTGGCGGCCTCATCGAACCTTTTCGCGAGGAGTGGTTGAACGGGACGCGCGTAAACCAGTACACCGCCCAGCAACTCAACGAGCATGTTTACCGTTGGTTCGATCACCGCTCCGACCGCCCTTATTTCCTTTTTCTCAATTACAACGATGCCCACGAGCCTTACCAAGTCCCTCCCCCTTACAAGCAACTCTACGGGGACGCTTCCAGGGAAGCCCGACATTTGTTGGGTCACTCAGACGCTGGTCGCTTTTACCTCCCCCTAGGCGAGCGTGAAGGCGTGATCGCCGCTTATGACCACAGCCTGAACTATATCGACAGCCGAGTGGGAGAGCTGCTGCGGTTTCTTGAGAGTTCACCCGACTGGTCCAACACTTATGTCATCATCACCGCCGACCACGGGGAAGGTTTTGGCGAGCATGATACCTATACGCATGGCTGGAATCTGAATCGCGAGACCCTGCACGTGCCGCTGATTGTCGTCGGCCCGGGAATCCCCCACGGCGTCCGGGTAAGGGACATTGCCCGAACGCGGCAGATCTTCTCGACGGTGCTGGAAATGGCAGGAATGAAGAAGCCCGTTTTGCAACACAATAGCCTGTCGCGCCTATGGAACCCTGGGTATAAGCCGAGTAATTCGGATGAAGCCACCGTCTCGGAAGTTGTGGATAACACTGCCCCGCCCGCCCCCCAAGGCATGATAAGCCTTACTACCCGGGAGTGGCACTTCATCTACCGGGCGGGTTATCAACGCAACGAGCTTTATCATTGGCCCACAGACCCCTTGGAACAGCGGAACCTCGCGAATCTGCCGGAAAACCAGGCGCTTGTGGGACAACTGAAAGCCAGGCTGCTCTCCATTGTTCTAAGGTCCTATCGGCCCTGGCGAAACACGCGCTATTTGCTGGCATTTTCCAAATCCGATTTCTCTCCGGACGAGGAAGCCCTCAAGTCGACGCCCGCAATCCCTGATGGACCGCTGCTTCACTTGGCAGCCGGAGCACCGCAAGCCCTATTCCCCCCGAATCCGGAGACTCCCCAAGCGGATAACAAGAATCCTGACCTGGAATTGTTGAAGAGCCTTCCTTATGAAGGGATTTGACTTACGATGGCGCCGCCGCGGTGGGACCTCTTAAACCCAGGTCCTGCCCAACTTCATCCGATAAGATTGCAAGCCCAAGTATTGCTGTGCTAGAGTCCGTCAGACCATACCGACATGACGCCCATCCCTTCCGACAACCTACCCAAAGCCTGCAAAGTGGACTCGAGCCTCATTTCGCTCAATCGCGCTGACCTGGGGGCAGTGGCGTTGCTCGCCGCGAGCTTGGCGGGCATGTTCTGGAAGGTCATATTCAGCTCGGCGATGTTTTTTTATCGCGATATTTGCAATTACACTTATCCAACACTTCACCTCGTCCGGGAGCTTTGCCGCCAAGGTTCGTTACCCTATTGGAATCCCTATTTGAATTACGGCCAACCCATGCTGGCGAACCCCAATCTGCTCTTCTTCTATCCTTACACGCTCCTGATCATTCTTCTCCCCTTTGATCTCACTTACACAATGCACTTCATTGTGCATTTTGCTCTGGCGGGGATCGGCACCTACCTGCTGGCGCGCGTCTGGGGGCAGTCGCATCTGGCGGCTTTCTTCGCAGCTTTCGTCTTTGTTTTCAGCGGGCAAGTACTCTCCCTGGGTAACTTCTATAACACTGTGGCCTGTTGTGCCTGGATCCCCTGGGCTTTGCTGGCAACCGACCGCGCCCTGGAAAGCAAGCGCCTGCGCTCTTGGGTCTTGCTCGTTGTGGTCTTTGCGCTGCAATGGCTCGCTGCTGAACCGCTGACCATGATGGCGACGTTTGGCCTTTCGTTCGCATACGCTTTTTATCACTGTGGCACACGGGACAAGCTTTGGTCCAAACCGAACCTCCGGCTACTGGCGATCTTCTTCCTCGTGGGCTGCGGAATGTTGCTGCTTTCTGCGGTACAGTTCTTGCCTGCCGCCGACATGCTCAATAATTCTCACCGCGCCAATGGACTGAGTTTTCACGAGACCACCACCTGGTCGGTGAACCCAATTTCCTTCCTGGAAGTTTTAATGCCGAATTTCTCCGGCACCCTCATGGCAGGTCCGCCCGGATGGCTTTGGCTGATATCCGATGAAAACGACGCCTATAATATTTCGAATTTCCTGGGGTTTGTGCCTGCCTTCTTTGCGCTGGCGGGCTGGGCGATGAGCGCCGACCGCCGGCGCAACTTTGTTGCCGGCGCGGCAGGTGTTCTCCTACTGCTTTCCTTAGGTCACTTCACACCTGTCTTCGCCCTGGCACGCTTACTTCTGCCACCGCTGGCAGTTGTGAGGTTCCCCATCAAGCTACTGGTGCACGTTACGCTTCTTGTGGCGATTCTCGCGGGGTGGGGGTTCGATGCCTTGCGTCGCGCGCCCCCGCTGTGGAAGGCGCCGTGGAAGCGCTTCACGTTGCCGCTTCTGATCTTCCTGGGTTGCACGGTCCTGGCTCTGGGTGTAGCGTGGCTCGCGCCCGGTCTAATTACGTCGGCTGAGCGTTGGGAGTTCCACCGCATCGGGAAAACCCGCTTTGACCTCGACAAGATTCCTGGTTATTTGGTTACCATACTTCGCATGCAGCTTCCGGGCTTGGCCGGATTCTGCTTGGGAGGGCTCCTGCTGACCTTTGGACTGGGACAGAGGAAGAAGTGGGCGCGTCCTGGGGTCTATGTCTTTGCGTTGCTGGCCATGGGACAGTTGGTTCTGGTGAACTCGGAAGCGAACCCCACCGTGCCGAAAAGCTTCTATACCTATCGGCCTCCCGTGCTGGCCGAATTCGAGGAACCACCCGGAACCTATCGCTTCATGTCAGTTGTACGGGCTCTCGCGTCTGATGCCACGGATCTACAAACCTTCGTCAACTTTCAGTCCATTCCCGCCGCAAAGGATCTCCCGGAGGCCGCGCAAGGAGAGTTTCAGGCACGGCTCCAACTCTTTACCGGCTCCGTGTTTTACCGCGTGGAGGGTAGTCTTAATCTCGACCCGGAGCGCTCGGTGCCGCCCTTTCTCTACGATGTCGAGATATACCGCGAACGCATGCAATCGGACGCTACGCACCTTGATTGCCTGCTGGGCCGCACCAATGTGAAGTACATCCTTCGGGCCAAGCCGGTGGATTCCGCCGCCTCGCGGTTAATCAGCGACGTCTTTAACGGCTCCTTGCTGCCGAGCCATCTCTATGAGGACCTGTGTTTTGTTCCCCGGACTTCCGTGGCGGGGAATTCCCTGTTCTCGACAAGTTCCGACGAGACGATAGCCCGCCTGGCCTCACGGGATTATGATGCGCTTAACACTGTCATTATTGCCGCCCCGGAGGGGTACTCACCTTCTGTAAGTGGCATTGGGTCCGCCGGGCAAGTACAAGTCGCGCATCGCGACCCCAACTCCGTCACCCTTCAGGCGCAACTCTCCCGCCCTGGCTATGTGATCTTGCTCGACCGGTACGATCCGAATTGGCAAGCTACGCTCGACGGGCGGGAGGCGCCAGTGTTGCGCGCCAACCAGATCTTCCGCGCTGTCTATACTCCTGCAGGCCGGCACCAAATCCGATTTTATTACTGGCAGCGGGGGCTCAAGGCAGGACTGACCCTTTCTTTGGCGACGCTTGCAGTGTGTGTGGTATTGTGCATCGTCAATCCTCGCTTTGCATGGATCCCATGAGCCGAGACCAGGGACTCACACACGCAGACAAAGACCCCAGACCTCCGAAACTCTCACTCGCTGCGGGTGTCTTCTTGGCGGTCCTCGGGGTCTATGTGCTCGCCAACCCCGGGCGTATTGACATAATCGACGGTCAACTCCGATACGAGGTTGCCATAAACTGGGTGACGATGGGGCGGCCTGTGCTCACGGATCCATTGATCGCGCAATTGATGGGCGTCGAGGGCAAGCAAGGGTTCAACTATTCTTACTTTGGGCCTGCCGCCTCGGTCGCCGCCATGCCCCTTGTCTGGGCCGGAACCTTTTACGATGATCCGCCGGGCGAAGCAACTCGCTTCATGTTTTCCCTTACAACCAGTTTTTTTGGCGCGCTCGCCGCCGGAGTCCTGTTCTTGTTCTATATAGAACTTGGCGTTGGCGTGCGAGAGGCCCTGGCGTGGACGGGCATCGCCGCCTTTGCCACTCTTATGTGGCCAGCATCGGATTCGACATTCGATAACGCGCAGCACGCCTGCCTGGTACTGGTCGCAGTGTTTCTCGGGTTCGTCAGCAGCAAACGCCAGTCACCGTACCTTGCAATGGCTGGAGGGCTGGTCGCAGGCCTGCTTTTCGATTATCAGGAGTACTTCGCTCTCATTATCCCCGTGCTTGCGGTTTCAACTTTGGACTGGAGCTCCCGCAGCGATCACCGGCGCGGCCTCGGTGCGGGGGCTTTTCTCCGCCCTTTCTGGCTGGTTCTCAAGCTGGATGGGCGGGGGGGGCTCCGGGAGTTGAGGAGTCCCACGGGACTCTCACCTGATGAGGTGCACGCATTCCATCGCGCCTGCTGGCGCTACGGACTATTCATGCTGGCGACCCTGGTGGGCGTGGCGCTTGCCCTCGACTACAACTATCTGCGCTTTGGGTCGGTATTTGAAAACGGCAGAACCTTTGCCGTCAGCCGCCTGGGTTTTCCGATATTTGGAAACCCCCTTGCAGGATTGCTAACGCTGATCGTGAGTCCCGGTAAGAGCATCGTGCTCTATAGTCCCCCCATGATCCTGGGCTTTTTGGGAATTCGCCATCTTTGGCAGCACAAACCCCAAATCGGATTCATGGTTGTGGCCACCAGTGCTGTCCTTGTGCTCTTCATATCAACGATCGCCTTCGCCGGCGGCGATTGGTGTTGGGGCCCGCGCTATCTGGTTCCACTCGTGCCGCTGTGGTCCCTGGCTTTTCCCTTCGTGGCAATCAAGAAAGGGCATGGGCGAGATCTGATCACGGCCATTGTGGGCGCAGGATTGATTGTCCAATGCCTGGCCGTGGGCGTCGAGCACCACCGCTTCTTTTACGAGCGCGGGTTGGAGGACTACTTCTGGGCAAAGGATCCGTGGTTCTACTTCAAACACAGTGCGCTTGCGGCTCGTCCCGGCGAGGTGCTGTCGCTCGTCGAAGGCGCACCCCCGGGGGCAGTTTTGTTTAATGCCCACCGTAATCCGCCAACATACGCAATCCTGGGACTCCCAAGGAATATCCCGCGTTCGCGGGTTCCTGGCTGGATGCGACAATACCGAATATTCTATGTTCCCAAGCCGTGGCCGCTTTGGATGGGGGATATTCCACCAGATCAGCGGGCCATCGATCTCAAGGCGTGGCTGGCCGGCACGTTCGGATTAGTCTTGCTCGGATTCGCATTAGTTCACCGGGGTGTTCAGAAACTGGCCTGGAGCAGCCAGGCGGATCAAATCGGGGGAGAGGCTGCCCTCCTCGAGCCTCATTGAGGGGCGAGGGAGCTGAGCACACGCGCTGAACCAACACAGCGTATCGCAACGGAGGGGAATGTCTGGATGGATTCTGACGTCATCACGCTGTCACACGGCGACTCCGAGGTCGAGCTGACTATTCTTATGCCATGTTTGAACGAGGCGGAGACCGTGGGCACGTGCGTTAACAAAGCGCAGGAATTTCTACGTCGCCACCATGTTCGCGGCGAAGTGGTCGTGAGCGATAATGGCTCCCAAGATGGCTCTCAAGATATAGCTCGTCGATCGGGGGCGCGGGTTGTAGACGTCCCTGCCCGTGGCTATGGGGCGGCTCTGATCCACGGCAGTCTGGTGGCTCGCGGCAAATATATCGTGATGGCTGACTCCGACGACAGCTATGATTTCTCAAACCTCATGCCCTTTCTGAAAGAGCTTCGCGAAGGACAAGACCTGGTCATGGGCAACCGCCTCACGGGAGAAATCAAACCCGGGGCGATGCCCTGGGTGAACCGGTGGGTTGGAACGCCTGTCCTGTCGGCACTAGGCCGCCTTTTCTTTCATTGTCCAGTAGGGGATTTCAATTGCGGCCTGAGAGGTTACACGGCAGAGGCGTTCCGCCGGATGGACCTGAGGACCACGGGGATGGAATTCGCCTCAGAGATGATTGTCAAGGCGACCCTACTGAAGATGAGAATCGCCGAGGTTCCGACAACCCTTTCGCCCGACGGCCGGTCAAGACCCCCGCACCTTCGCCCCTGGCGCGATGGCTGGCGGCACCTCCGGTTCATGCTTCTATACAGCCCGCGGTGGTTATTTCTCTATCCCGGTCTCCTGCTTATGCTGGCGGGCCTTCTTACTGGCGCCTGGCTCGTGCCGCAGCCCAGAAAGGTCGGGAATATCACCCTCGACATCCATACCCTGTTCTATTCCGCCATCGCGGTCTTAGTCGGCTTTCAGACTATAGTCTTCGCTGTTTTCGGCAAGACCTTCGCCATAACCGAAGGCTTGCTCCCCCGCGACAGGAAAATGGACAAGGTGCTCCGCCACTTCCATCTCGAGGTCTGGCTCCTTGTTGGAGCCTTGCTCCTTGCGGCCGGTTTGGGCGGAGCAGCCTATAGTGTTATGGCGTGGCAAAGATACACTTTCGGCCCCCTGGTTCCCGCTCGCGTGATGCGCGTCGTTATCCCGTCAGGACTTTCGATGACATTGGGATGCCAAATCATGCTGTCGAGTTTTTTCATGAGCCTTTTACTGATGGGCCGAAAATGAATCTATCCATGCGTCTCGGTCCCCTATTACGCGTCGTCCTGGGTTCCGATTTCGCATCCTGCAGGAGGCTTGAAGCACACAAGCAAATTATTCAAGCCAAACTCGAAGGTACAATGACGAGATGCCGTGAATCCGACATCGCCTAACATGGAAAGCAATAATGGCAGGGGGATGCGAGGCTGGTGCTCTTGCCCCCCCAATTCTCTGTCCACAAACCCGACACGCTCCAGGATGTGGATGAGCGGATCGATCGCGGCAGCCGGCCATGTCATGATGAGTGACCCTCCCGGCAGGAGGATGCGAAATATTTCGGCGAGAAGCGGCCGGGGTTGGCGGAGATGCTCCAGAACAGCCAGCAGGGTTGCATGGTCGAAGCAGCCGCTGCGGAAGGGCAATCCCTGGGTAATATCCCCGCGGATCATGGTTCCCCCCGCAGGGGCATTCACCGCGATCTGATCGTCAATGCCCACCCCAAAGCCGATTCTCTCGCGACTATAATGCAAGAAGGGAGCATCCAGACCACAGCCGATATCGCAGACGCGCGCTTGGGGGCGAATATGCGGGAGAGCTACTCGGAACCGGCACCAAGCTACGAAGCGATCAAAGGCAGTGTAAGCCATTTATGAACGGTCTTAATCGCCGATACATGTGCCTCGGCTTATTCCCAACCTGCTGAGAAAATTTGCGTTAGCTCTTCTCGCAGAGAGCCACAAAGTGTAACCGCCGGCCGAAGAGCAAATTAAAAGGCGGCGGATAAAGCGGGAGAACTTCGTTCCAGTTGACTGGGCACAAGCCACAGGCTGAAAGGATCCGATTCCATTGCACCTTGCTCTGATAGTTGTACCGCAGGCGCACTCCGTGGGGACGGTTGCCCACCCAGTCCATGAAGCTAAGCACCGCGTGGTCGAACCTGCTTTCACAAAGGTGATCCTTAATCAGGACATGGCGGCGCGCCACTCTGCAGGCCTCACTCAACAACCCCTCGATGTGATCGGTATGGTGAAGAACGTCTACGAATAGGCACATATCAACAGAGGAATCAGGCAGCGGAATGGTTGTGCCGTCAAACCGCCCGCACTCGATCAGGCACGATCCCCTGGGCGCCAACTCGAGTCCCTGAATCGAGACCGTTGGCTTGGCTTGCCGAATGAGATAAGCAATCGTACCGTCACCGCAGCCCACATCGAGCAAGGCCGTCCCGCTGGGGACCCATTCGGATAGGGCCGCCGACAGAACTTGCGTCCGCCGGCGAAATACCAGCCGATCGTGGAGCCGCTTAACGAGCGGTAAGGCGATGTCCGGTTTAGCGCTCATCGTGCCTGCCAGCGATTGAGTTCCCACCGACCGCTAACCTACACTTGACCGCACCTGTGCGTTATTGTCAATCGGTTTGCAGCGCCAGGCGCTTCCACGCAGGCCATGGAACATGCCAGCTTAATCCCCTCGAGGAATCTAAGAGCTGGACTCTGGCCCTCCTTCGATCTTTCCCTCCGACACTTTTCCTGCCTTGCCGCTCTCGTTACCGAAACATGGTCCGGTCGCGACTGTCCTACCCCGCTGGGGAAGGTGATTCCGGAAATCCGGTTCCAAATTTTTCAGATCGCCGGGATATTGAGAAGGAAGTTGCATCCGCCGCCCCCCCCCCCCCACGACGCCCGTTCCAGTCAGCGCTGCGGCGCTTCGATCAGCCTTCAAACCCCGACCTGCCGGCACGCCGCAGACCACTGGCGAATGTTCTTGGCGGTGGAATGGAGGAAGGCGGCAATTTCCGGGGGGCACCAAGCGGGCAGATGAGTGACGGCTTCCGCTTGCAGGAACTCTGCCAGCTCCAGGACTCGCTCTGTCATGCTCGCGCTGGTGGGTTTGAACGATCTGCGGAGAATTTCCAGCAGCCAGTCGGTGAGGATCATCCCCCAGAATTCGAAGCGCAGATCGTCCACGTAGTTGTGCGGATTGCGCCGGTGCTCCACCAAGGGGCGGCCAAAGGCCAGGTGGTAGCGGGTGCCCTGCATCAGCGCCAGCAGGAAGTAACCCCCCCAGATGTCGCCGTAACGGTCCAGCTTGCCACCGGGGACCGGCCAGGCCATGGTGACGAATACAAACGCCGGAATGAGTTCGCGCACCACGCTGGTGTTCTGGGTATTGACGGGGGACCACGTGGACTGATCGAGGACAAACACCTCCGGGCCATCGTAACGCACGCCTTTGATTTTTCCGTTGAGCCACGTGGTCGCGTCGACATCCGGCTCATCCAGCCACAAACCCTCCATGACCCCGATAGCAGCGCCATCAAGACATGAGATGAGCTGCGGCTGGTTGGAGTGCCCGCGAAGCTGGAAGGGGAACCCTCGCGGGAACACCAACCGGCTCGGCTCGAACGCCAGGTATTCACAGACATTGTGAAATTGCTTTTCTTCTTTGAGGACCGGCTGCCGCCATTCCTGCCCGGTCCGCCGGTGATGACCCACGAAATCGTCCTGGGTGGGGAAATTGTCGTCATCAATGGAGATCATGAGCTCACAATCGTCTTCGAGCGCCTTCAGGTAGCCGAACACTCTACGGCCATCCGTGTTGTAAGGGATGAGGGGGTATAAGGAGAATTGTTTGCCCCACGCGTCCTGATCCTCCACGCTGAAATAGACCGTCTCCAGACCCTGGCCCGAAACCTCGGCAGCCAGGGTGGCGGCGCTGGGCGGAGTCTTGCGGTCCCCCACCACCCAAATTTTTACCTCTTCCAGATGGCCGTGGCGGCGCAGGTTGTCATACAGATCGCGGAGGATTGCGGGATGATGAATGGTAGTGAATACGATGTGGCAGGCCTTTTTCACACGCCCTCCCCTTGAACCGGTTTTGTCCTGCGAACCGGCGTAACGCGAATTTTGAGCCCCATCCTCAGGTAGCGGAAATTCCGCAGCAGGGGATTGACGCTCCGCCCCTCTTTGCGGCCGACCCAGACCGTTGGGATCTGTTCCAGATAGTAGCCCGCCTTGAGAGGTTTGAGGGTGGTTTCAATGCAGACTTCGTGCAGCGTGCCCTCCCACGCGATGGTCTGGGCAATCTCCCGGCTGAGAATTTTGAACCCAAAGGTGAAGTCTCCCAGGCGAGTCAGGAAAAGCACCTTGAACATCTTCTGAAAAATCCAGTTCAGGACCAGCTTCAAGGGGTCGTAATTCGTGAAGCCGCCACCCGGAAGCCAGCGGTTGGGAATAACTCCGTCGCAACCGGTTTCCACGATTTTCTCCACCATGCGATCCACCGCGGCCGGCTCGGTTTCCAGATCGCCCGCCATGAGCGCCACAAAGTTTCCCGTGGCCGCCTCCATGCCTTCGCGATAGGCCCAGCCGATTCCCGGGTTGTTCTTCTGGACCTCGACCCGGACGCGAGGTTCCTGAGCAGCCCACCGATTGCAGATGGCAAATGTCTCCGCCGAAGCCCTCGGGGAGACCAGCAGAATAATCTCCTTGATGTAGTGGCGATCCCGGCCCAGCAGAATCTGCAAGGTTTCGTCGATAGAGAAGGTTTCCGAGAACACCGTAACCACGATGGAGAGATTAATCTCACTGAGAGGTATCTTCTTCTGCGTCATGGAATGTTCCTGTTCTGCTTTACGGTTTTCCCGCGCGCGCCGCAGGGCGCCGTGGCCGAAGGTCCTCTGATCTTACTGGCGGGCGAGCAACCGCACGCAAAGTGCGGTACCTGCGAAGGGAAATGCTGGCTCATTGCCTCATCTGCAGTTGTGGCTCGGTGACGCGGTGAGCTAAACAAGCAGAATGCTCAAGCCTTAACCGAAGCGGTATCCTACCACAGAATTACTTCGCCAAACTTCGACGTGCCAGAGGTCCGGAGGATTGAGCCCTTGTGCCTCCGCCTTAAGTCCGTGAAGATCTGCCAACTCTCGTTTTGGGTGCCGTCCTGATTTGGGCCGCAGCGCCGGCTTCCAGCCGGCATCGAGCCGCCAAGATGGCGGCGTTACTTCCGAATTAGGACAACACCTCATTTTGGTGTCGTTGACGGAAAGCCGGGAAGCCGGTAAACTTATATTTTCGGGCTCTTGCGGGAAAGGACTCCCAGTTCTCCACCTGTTTCAAGCCCCACCATCAGCAGAACGAAGGAACCACTATGAACGCGAATGATCTCCGACCCGGAATGATCATCCGGCACAACAACGAGCTTTTTACCATTTACAAGGCCGAGCACCGCACGCCCGGCAACCTGCGGGCATTCGTGCAGGCCAAAATGCGCAATCTGCGCACGGGCGCTATGAATGACCACCGCTTCCGCTCAGAAGATACAGTGGAGCGCGCCGTGATCGACGATGTGGAGATGCAGTACCTCTATGCCGACGGTGATTCCTACTACTTCATGAATACCGCGAATTACGAGCAGATTCGCCTGACCAAGGAAGCCGTGGGCGACCGCGCCGCCTACATGATTCCCGAAGTTATGCTCAAGGTTGCGTTCTTTGAGGGCCGGCCTGTGGACGTCGAATTGCCTCCCACGGTAGACCTCAAGGTGGTCAAAACCGAACCCGGCATCAAGGGAGGGTCAGCGACCAATGTGACCAAACCCGCTACCCTCGAAACCGGCGTGGTGGTGCAGGTTCCCCCCTTCATTAATGAAGGCGAGATCATCCGCGTCGATACCGCCGAAGGTAAATACCTCGAGCGGGCGGGATGATCTTGGATTGGCGAACCGGGGTACGGCCCAACCTGCGGTGTGTCGCCGTTGCCACACCTGCCTTATCTTGTTACTCCATTTTTGACAGACACTTTGTCATGCAATTTTCGTCTCCCCACACGTTTCATTAAGTAGCTTTATTTTCAGTACGTTCTCAGCTTTGGGAGACAAAAAAGTTGACTTCTTGCCATTTGTTTTCAATAAGTTCTCAGCTTAGGACAATTTGGCGTGTTGCGGACAATGAGTCGCCTTGAGGTTTGACGGGGGGCGAGCGGCAACAACCTCGGCATGAAGCCCTCCTTTTTCCCGGAGCCGCCTTGCCTACAAGCCTGAGCACATGGCCAGCTCACGGTATCAGTCACTTATAGTAGCCTATACTTTGGCCTTTGTCAAGAGGAAATAATGTCCGCCGGGGCGGCCCCATCGCGCCCAGGCCAAATGGCCATAGGCGTTAAATTGTAGCAGCGGTCATAGAGACCCCCGCCTTAGTGCGGGTATTAAAAGCAGGGAGCCTACTGCAACTTGGCGTATTGGGCTTTGGCTTCTTGCAGGAGGGGGATATCAGGGTCAGCGTCTTTCCAGAGGGCGAAGAAATCCTGGTAGGCCGTGCGCGCCTTTGCTTTTTCACCTTGGAGAGCATTGGCGCGGCCCAGTCCCAAGTGGGCCAAGGGCAAGAAGGGGTCGGCTGGATTGATGCCAGAGTGGTCAAGGATCTTCTGGAACTCCTCAGCGGCACCAGCGCCGTTGTGCGATGCGAGATAAGCCAGGCCGCGCACAAAATTGGGTGCGTAACCGGTGGCGCCCGGCCCGGCGCCAAATTCGTAAGGTCGGGCTGGTTCCAGCAAGGAAATAGCCTTTGACGGATTGTTGCGCTGAAGCTCGATGATGGCTCGGGCTACGGGGATCTGCGCGTTATTAATAAGCGTGTCCAAGGGAAATGCTTTCGCCTCTTCTTCCAGGAGTTTTTCGGCGCGATTCGCATCGCCGATTCGCGCCAAAGCAATTGCGGCTGCAACCCTGATCCCTTTCTCCGTTATGGCCAGACCCTTGTCAACACGCGCGCGCGCCTCCTGAGAATTGCCCAGTTCAGCCTCCCAGATTGCCCCTATGACGAGCACCGCCGCCGCGAACTCCTTCAAGCCGTCGCGCTGCCCGGCGGTGAAGGCACGATTGAAAGTCGCGCGGGCTTTATGCGTTTTGCCCTGCGCCCATTCAGTTTCCCCTTGGAAGAAGAGGAGGAATGCCTCATTCGGCCCGCCGGCCGCCCAGTTTACTTCCCGCTGGACTCCCGTCTGGTCGCCCCGGGCAAAGGCCAACTGAAGGGACAACAAATGGGTGCCAATCGAATCCAACTTGTGTGCGTTCGCCTGATCCACGATGGCCTTGGCTTCATCGAAGCGGTTGAGATTGGCGTAGGCGCCGGCAAGGTTTTGATAGGCGTAGCCATCCTGGGGGTTAATCCGCATGGCCTCACTGGCGTTGGCCAGTGATTTTTCATGCTGCCCGATCTGGGCATACCGCAGCGCCAGGTTATCGTAGGGGGTGGTGTCACGAGGGTAGATATGCGTCCAATTCTCATAAGTCTCGAGGGTTTTGTCGGCTTCCCCCGTGACCGTATCGTAGTAATGCGCGGAAATATAGAGCCGTTCCCGTTCACTTACTCTATCTTTCAGGTCAAAAGCCTTCCGGATGTTGTCTTCAGCCAGATGTGATTGCCCGCTGTTATTGTAAACCACGCCCAAGGTGGCATAGGCCATGGCGAAATTAGGATCTAGTTCCACGGCCTGTTTCAGATAGGGAATTGCCTTGCCATCCTCAAGTTTCTGATGCTCGGCCTGCCCGAGGCTGAAGGCCTTGAGGGCTTCCAGCGACGAGGTGGTGGCCATTTCCAAAGGAGTTGTAAACTTTTGAACGGAGCTAAGGGACTCTCCTAATTTCTGCCGCAGGCTCGAGGCTGCGCGGTCGAGAGACTGGAGCACCTGCTCCTTGCTCTCCGATTCCACTTGATCCTCAGCGAGAGTGTCACCTGTCTGGGCGTTAATGGCTCGGAGGGTGAGGACATAGTGGCTGCCAAGGCTGGAAATCGCGCCGCTCAAGTATGCCTTGGCGCCCTCGCGCTGGCATACTTCGCGCGCCACATCATTCGTCACCCGCTCGTCGGGAGATCGGCCCATAAACCCTAATTCCTGGCGTACCCTTGAATCGGGAAGAATGTTCAGAAACGGAGACTGCTCCAATTGCACCCGCAGCGCCTGCTTCAACGTGCCGTCAAAAACCGTCTCCCCGGTGGTGTTGACGAAATCCGCCACCACAATTGAATCGCGCTCGGTCATCGCCGGGCGGCGAAAATGCATGAACGCCCAAACCGCCCCCACCAATACCACTGCAAGAGTCACGCCAACCAAGAGCCTGGCACGCGATGGGCGTCCCACCGGCACGCTCGCGGTTACCGGCGCCGGCAATTCTGCTGTCCCCGAAGGTAAGCGGGATGCAACCCCAGCGTTAATTTCCTGGAGACTTGCCGCCACCGGCGTCGCCACGCTGATTGCTGTCGAGCGGCCGGAGTCGGTATCGCGTTTCAGACGCTTCAGGTCAGCGCGAACGTCCGCCGCGCTCTGATAGCGCAGCTCGCGGTCCTTTTCCAGCAGTTTGTTGATGATCCGTTCCAGCTCCGGGGAAACTTCTGCATTCAATCGCACCGGCGAAACCGGCGCTTTGTGCAGAATGGCATCGAAGATGGCGGCGGAGGTGGTGCCACCAAAAGCTGCACGTCCCGTGGCCATTTCATAAAGCACCACGCCGAAACTGAACAGATCCGTCCGCGCGTCAAGCTCCTGCCCCAGCGCCTGCTCCGGCGACATGTAAGCCACCGTGCCCATCGCCGTGCCGGGAGTGGTCAGGTGGTCAGCGGCGGTTGCCGCCGTCACCAGCGCTCCCACGGGATGCCGTTCGGGCGCCATCTTGGCCAGGCCGAAATCCAGGATTTTTGTCTGCCCGCGGAGGGTCAGGAAGATGTTCGCGGGCTTGATGTCGCGATGGATGATGCCCTTGGAGTGGGCCGCGTCCAGCGCGTCGGCTATTTGCAGGGCGTATTCCAGAATCTCCTCGGATTTGAGCGGTCTCGCAGCGATGCGATGCTTGAAGGTCTGCCCTTCCAGCAACTGCATGGCGATAAAGGTGTGGCCTTCGGCCTCGTCTATCTCGTAGATAGTGCAGATGTTGCCATGATCGAGCGCCGATGCCGTGCGTGCCTCGCGCCGGAACCGCTCCAGGGCCTGCGGGTCCGCGCTGAACTGTTCGGGTAGAAACTTCAGGGCAACGAACCGGCCAAGCTTGGTGTCCTCGGCCCTGTAGACCACCCCCATGCCGCCGCCACCCAGCCGCTCGACAATCCGGTAGTGAGAAATCGTGCGATCAACCATTTGGGGTGATATGTTTCTTCCTGAAGCTTGCTCTATCATACGTTATGGGCAGAACTGCCGCAATAGAACCTCGGCGGTTGCCAAAAGGGTTTCGCAGTTCACGCGTCCCCCGTGAGGAGGATTACATGCCGTGCCACGAGGCTCAACTTGCGGAAGCTGCGGCGTGGTTGTACACTGACTTTTCAGGGTGAATTCACTAGAAGGTGAGGTTTCTTATGCCGTCTTCATTTCGCGTGCCGTGGGTAGAGAAGCGCACCGGCCCCATTGTGACGCAGATGCATTACGCCCGGCAGGGCATCATCACGGAAGAAATGGAATACGTGGCGAAACGCGAGAGCCTGCCGGCGGAAACCGTCCGGGACGAAGTGGCGCGCGGCCGCATGATCATTCCCGCCAACATCCGCCACGTGGAGCTTGAGCCCATGGCGATCGGCGTCGCCGCCAAGTGCAAGATCAACTCCAACATCGGCAACTCCTCCGCCGCTTCCAACATCGGCCAGGAGCTGGAGAAGCTGCACACGTCGGTGCACTATGGCGCGGACACGGTGATGGATCTTTCCACCGGCGGCGACATCCACGAGATTCGCGAAGCGATTCTGCGCGCCAGCCCCGTGCCCATTGGCACCGTGCCGATTTACGAGGCCCTCGCCCGCGTCAGCAAGGTGCGGGAACTCACGCCTGAAATCATGCTGGAAGTCATTGAAGAGCAAGCCGCGCAAGGCGTGGATTACATGACCATTCATGCCGGCGTGTTGCGCGCGCATATTCCCCTGACGCGCAAACGCATTACCGGCATCGTCAGCCGCGGCGGGGCCATCATGGCGCAGTGGGGCGTGGAAAATAACCAGGAGAATTTTCTTTATACACACTTCGAGGACATTTGCAGGATTTTTCAGAAGTATGACGTCTCGTTCTCACTCGGTGACGGCCTGCGGCCCGGCTGCCTGGCTGACGCCAGCGACGAGGCCCAATTCGCGGAACTGAAGACGCTCGGCGAGCTCACGCGCAAAGCCTGGGAATACGATGTGCAAGTGATGATTGAAGGGCCCGGTCATATTCCCCTGGATCAGATCAAACTCCAGGTGGACAAGGAAAAGGAGCTTTGCTACGAAGCGCCTTTCTACACCCTGGGACCGCTGGTCACAGACATCGCTCCCGGTTACGACCACATTACCTCGGCGATCGGGGCCGCCATGATTGGATGGCACGGGGCGGCCATGCTTTGCTACGTGACCCCCAAAGAGCATCTGGGCCTGCCCAATAAGGATGATGTGCGCCAGGGCATCATCGCGTACAAGATTGCCGCTCATGCTGCGGATGTGGCCCGGCACCGCTCCGGCGCCCGCGACCGCGACGACGCTCTCAGCTATGCGCGCTTCCTCTTCGACTGGAACAAGCAATTCCAGCTTTCCCTTGATCCGGAGACGGCGCGTTCCATGCACGACGAAACGCTTCACGATGAGTATTACAAGGAAGCCGCTTTTTGTTCGATGTGCGGCCCCAAATTCTGTTCCATGAACACCACGCAGGTCATGGAAAAGCACCTGGGGATGGACCAGAAAGATCGCGAACAGAAATTTGTGGAGTTACTGACGAAAGTGCAAGGCTGAGGAATGTTGGAATCCGATAATCAAGGCTGCAGGGATTACAGGCCGCGAGGGGCAATGATTAACTTGAAGTACTGTCTGGTGATCGAAGCAATCGAGGACACTGATTTCTTCGAGTTTTACTCACCCGATCTTGAGGGCTTTACCGGGGTTGGAAAACTCAATTGAAGACTGCCTGTACAAGGCACGATGGGGAATGGCAGAACACGTTTCCTTGCTTCGCGAGCAAGGTTTGCCGGTTCCACCCGAGTCCGAGGATCCGAACGTAACGATTCAAAACACCAAGCCGGTCCCGGCGTAAGTTGTGTAACGTTGCAGCTATCGATCAGGGCTTGAACGCAAATTGAAATTCGTAGCGCGGTTGAGCAGTTACTCACCTTGAGGGAGCTGCGGGATTGAATTTCCTGCCCTCGGCCCCTTGGGGGAGAGGGTGGACCGTGACCGGCGCTTTCATCCGCCGGCGCGGGACGGGTGAGGGGGTCAAAACCGCAGCGTAAATTCAATCTTGACCCAGGGCATTCATGTTCATGCTTACCCCCCTCACCCCCACGACCAGCAAAGCGTGGGGCTCCCGCGCCCCAAATTGGCGAGGGAATAAGCAAGATTCTTCGGTCAGGCGGCAAACTGAAATCAATAACGCTAATTTCCTAAGGGAGGATTTTCAATGCTCCAACCCATAGTACCCGAAGAAGTAGTGAAGCGACAGGTAGAATCGTCAGTAACGTCTCCGGCGACCGCAACCATGCCTACGCCCGCGCGGCTATTCCAGACTTTCAACGCCTATCAACAGACTGCCGCCATGAGGGCGGCCATTGATCTCGATATCTTCACGGCCATCGGGGACAGGCAGACGACGGCGGAACAAATAGCGGAACGCGCCGGCTCGTCCGTGCGTGGTATTCGCATCCTCTGCGATTACCTCACGGTCTTGGGGTTTCTAACCAAGAACGAAACCCACTACGGCCTGGCTCCCGACGCCGCCATGTTCCTCGATCGCCGCTCGCCCGCCTACATGGGCAGCGCCGCTCACTTCCTGGACGCGCCCGAGATGCTCAAGGCCTTCGATGACCTTACGGGCGCGGTGCGAAAGGGCGGCACCATGATGGGGGAAGAAGGAACGGTGGGCGTCGAGAATCCGATTTGGGTGGAATTCGCCCGTTCCATGGCACCCATGATGATGATGCCGGCAGAACTCCTCTCCCAATTAGTGGAGGCTGACAAGGGCGGGAAATGCCGCGTGCTGGACATCGCCGCCGGCCACGGGCTTTTCGGTATCAACATCGCCCGGCACAACCCGCAAGCCGAAATTGTGGCGCTCGACTGGACAAGTGTTCTGGAAGTGGCCAAAGAAAATGCGCATAAGTCCGGCGTCGAATCGCGTTACTCCACCATCGGCGGAAGCGCTTTTGAAGTCGAGTTCGGCGAAGGTTACGATTTGGTTTTGCTCACGAACTTTTTACATCATTTCGATCCTCCCACCAACGAAGAGCTCTTGCGTAAAGTCCGCGCCGCGCTCGCGCCCGGCGGCCGCGCCGTGACGCTGGAATTTGTTCCCAACGACGACCGAGTCACGCCACCTGAAGCCGCCACCTTCAGCATGATCATGCTGGGTTCCACTCCCCACGGTGATGCATACACCTTTGCGGAATTCGAGCGCATGTTCAGCCATGCCGGCTTCACGCGCAGCGAGCATTTCCGGCAACCCCCGCTCGCGGAGTCGGTGATTATTTCTTACCCATAGCTGGAAGCGCGGCACAACCCAATCGCAAATGGCTCGGCGCGCCGGGTTTCGCTCTGGTAGAATCTCGGGCGAGGCTTTACCAAAGATGACGATGTCGACCGGGACGCCGGAACATCGGCTTCGCGAAGAATTCAACCGCTGGGCGGAGGCGGGCCGCGGCGAGGAGATGGAGGAGAGCCACCTTCCCATCGTCGAGCCCACGCTTGCGCTCATGGATTTGCGGCCCGCCGATCGTGTGCTGGATGTCGGTAGCGGAAGCGGATGGCTGGTCCGGCGGCTTGCCGCACATATGCCGGATGGCTCGGTGGTCGGCATTGACGTGTCGGATGAAATGATACGGCGGGCGCAACTCGCGAGCGCCGGCGTCCCTAATGTCCAATTCCTGCACGGAACCGCCGAGGAGATCCCCGCGCCGGCGGAGTCTTTCACCAAGGTTCTGTCCGTCGAATCCGCCTATTATTGGCACGATCCGGCGCGCGGCCTCAGCGAAATCTTTCGAGTGCTTGAGGCGGGCGGCTCCGCGTGGATTTTGATCAACTACTACCGCGACAATCCCGACTGTCACCAATGGAGGCTCCACTTCCAAATTCCTACGCATTTGCTTTCGGCTGCTGAATGGCAGGAATACTTCCGTGCTGCGGGTTTTCGCGATGTCAGCCATCGCCGCATTCCTGACCGCTCTCCCACACCGGAGGTTTACACTGGCCGATGGTTCCGCGACGCAGCTCAGATGCGGCGCTTCAAGGCGGCAGGAGCCCTGCTGGTTACGGGCGTGAAGCTGTAGCTGACGTGACATTTGCTCCAATTTGACGGGTTCGATGATAGCAGTTTGATTCGGGCGGAAAGCTTGTGGTTCATCAGTCCGGCCAATCATGCAAGTTGATACTTCCTCGGAAAATGCAAATGTGGCGAGCTGGATCGCCAGGCGCGGCGTCGCTGAGACGCTTGTTTGTGCATTTGCTTTTCTCGCTTATGTGCCCACCCTCGGCTTTCAGTTCGTCTATGACGACAAACCGCAAATCATCCAAAACCCCGCCATCCACGGGTGGCGCTACCTGCCGCATTACTTTACTTCCCATGCTTGGGCGGAATTGTATCCCCATGTGAACGGCAACTATTACCGCCCGCTGTTTCTGCTCTGGTTTCGTCTTAATCACGCGATATTCGGGCTCGACCCGAAAGGGTGGCACCTCACGTCAATCCTTTGCCACGTCGCCGCCACCTATATGGTGTTTGCCCTGGTTCGCCGCCTGGCGGCGAGCCACCTGATCGCCTTCAGCGCTGCGACACTTTTTGCCCTGCATCCCGTGCACATCGAGAGCGTCGCCTGGGTATCCGGCGTTACGGACCCCCTGATGGCGGTTTTCACGATCGGGAGCTTCCTGGCCTATTTGCGTTTTCGCGAAGATAATCACTGGGGCTGGATGGCCTTGGCTCTATCGTTGTTCGCTCTGGGGATGCTCGAGAAAGAAACGACTGTCGTATTGGGTCCCCTGGTCTTCGTGTACGCGTGGCTTTACGCGGAGGAGCGTCTTTGGATTCCCCGCTTCGTGGATGCTCTGAAGCAATCCCTGCCTTTTTTTGCATTCACAAGCATTTATATCCCTTTCCGTGCCTTTATATTGGGTGGTTTATCGCATTCGGTGACCCCCTTGACGGGGGCGACCATGGCGCTAACAGAGCCTAGTGTTTTATGGCTATACTTTCGCCACTTGCTGTTTCCCGTAGGGCTCAGCGGGCTTTACGGTCTGCCCTATGTTGACAACCCGGCATCCAGAGCATTCTTGATTCCAACGGCCCTGTTACTGGCGCTGATCCTGGCGCTGGCGTGGGGCATCCGCCAACGGGAAGACGCCCGATTGGCCCTGTTTGCCGGCTGTTGGATGGCGCTCCCGATTGTCCCCGTCCTCTGGCTGCGCGCCTATGCGGAGGGCGATATTGCTCACGACCGTTACTTGTATGTCCCATCCATCGGTTTTGTCCTGCTGGTGTCGCTGTTCCTGGCAGAGCTTGGCAACCATTGGCGCGCGAGCCGGAAAACCACTCAACTCGCCGGCCTCGCGGTGCTCTCCTTCGCATACGCTTTCGGGACCGTAACCCAGGAAATCTACTGGGCCAGTGACCTGGTCCTCTACCAAAGAGCGTACAAGATTGCTCCCCACGACAATTTGATCTGCAACGATCTGGGGGCAGCGCTGATGGACGCAGGGAACTCCGGCGATGCCATCACACTCTATTCTCAAGTGTTGGCGCGTGAGCCCGGATTTTGGCTTTCCAACTACAATCTCGGCTATACCTATTACAAAATCGGAAGGTTCCAGGACGCGGAGGTTTATCTGCGGCGGGCCATCAGTATCAACACGGCGGATTCCGATGAATACCTTTACCTGGGCCTAAGCGTTTGGCGCCAAGGGCGCGCCGACGAAGCGGTGCAGTACGTGCAGCGCGCGATTGAAAATCGCCCCTCCGCTCCCGGCTACCATTTTGTACTAGCGATGATCCGGCGCGACCAGAACAACATTCCAGCCGCAAGATCCGAACTCAATCTGGAACTCCAATACCATCCGGAAAGCATCGCGGCGCGGCAGCAGTTGGATGCGTTGACTTCCGGTGCACCGGCCGGGTCAAAGTAGAAACAACCCGTCCCACCGGCCGGACAGTGGCAGCCTCATCTCCCGCCAATTTCC
>Ga0335085_10002610_pt1 | contig 33285 bp, 28 predicted proteins | sample Lox_Sample_45_FD_206712 | JGI IMG/M metagenome (GOLD analysis project Ga0335085, IMG submission 206712) | Soil microbial communities from Loxahatchee National Wildlife Refuge, Florida, United States - Lox_Sample_4.5 | ecosystem: Environmental > Terrestrial > Soil > Wetlands | place: USA... | reverse complement strand
TTCACTGGGTGCCATCGGGCCGATTGAGGGCACCGGTCCGTGCGGGATCGGTGCGGCAATGCCCGAAGCTGGGGGCGGTATTCGAGTGCCGGATCCTCGTGCAGGACCTGCTCGTACAATTCCTGGAGGCGCCTGCCTGGGTCGACGCCGTACTCCTCGGCGAGCGCCTTGCGTAGCTGCGCATAAACCTCGAAGATTTCGGCCTTCCGTTCGCTTCGGTACAGCGCCAAAATGAGCTGGCGCCAGACCTTCTCGTTCGTTGGATTGGCTCGCGAGCGCGTACTCAACTCAGCAAGCAGCTCCCTGTGCTGGCCCGACGCGAGCCGTGAATCAACTAACATTTCTTCGGCAATGCTGCGCTGGTCGATCAACTGATCCACCGTTGACTTCATCGCTTCGGTGGCAGGAATGTCCGCGAGCGGTGGCTCTCGCCAGAGATGGCATGCCGCAGCAAGATACTCTTCCGCCTTCTCATATGTGCCGGCACGGAGGCAGTTGCGCCCCTTAGAGTACAAGTCCCGAAATTCTTCCCTGTCTAGCTCGCCGGGGTGTACCTCGAATTTGTACGAGCCCGAGATGGTATGGATTCGATCAGCGGGCCGGAGTGTCATTCTCAGCTGGAGGACGTGACCGCGCAGCGTGGCATTAGACCAGGGTACCTCGCCATCGTGCAGCATTTCTGAGAGTGTGCGAGCAGGAACTGGCTGATTGGCATTTAAAAGCAGTACCGACATGAGCTCCCGCAGGCGACGTCGGGTGATGGGGACGGCCGTCCATGCGTCGCTGGCCACTTGCAGTGGCCCAAGAACCTCAAATCTCATTGCGGGCGGCTCTCTCAGTCTGCTGTGAGCGGGGCTGCAGCCTGGTCTTCAGCTTTCGCCATCGTGGGACCAGCGACGCACTAGGGCAAGGCGCTTCTGGCGGCGAAATTACCGGAAGTTTTGGTACCGCCAGGTGCGCAGAAACTGCCTGCGCCCGGCCCGGCCTGCGGCAAGTGCTGCCCCAGTGGCAGAACGCAGGCTGCTGTCGGCGGCATCGCTACCCTCTTCTGGGGCAGCACGCTGGCCTAAGCGATGCGCCGAGGTTCCCGGTACCAGGCTGGCGATCTCCCCCGGTGGCCGATAGATACCAGAATGTATCGTTGTGGCATGAGAACTGGGGCTTCGGCCGAAGAGACGATTGGCGGCATCTTACGGCAGGCCCGTCGGATGGCCGGGCTTACCCAGGAGGAGCTGTCGGAGCGGACCGGCCTGAGCATCCGGGCCATTGGTGATCTTGAGCGAGGCCGGACCGGGCGCCCGCGACGCAAATCCATCCAGATACTGGCGGAAGCTCTCGAGCTGTCCGAATCGGAGTATGGCCAGGTGCTGGACCTGTTGCGCCAGCAGCTAGCGGTCGGCGCCGCGGAGATGGACGGGTTCGCCTGGCCCGCCAACGGGCAGGCCGCCCAGCCCCGGCTGTCCAGCGGTCCGGCCGGCCGTTCAGCCCCGGCCCAGCTTCCCGCGGATATAGCCGATTTCACTGGCCGCGCCGAGCAGAGGGTCACGCTGCAGCAGATCCTGACCGCCGGGATGCGGGCCAGGCACCCGGGCGCGGTGACGGTGACGGTGGTGACCGGGGCAGGGGGGACGGGGAAGACAACGCTAGCCGTGCATGTCGCGCATCTGGTGCAAGCCGAGTTTCCCGGCGGCCAGCTCTTCGCGGAGCTAGGCGGCTCAGGCCAGCATCCAGCCCAACCTGCGGAGATCCTGGCCCGGTTCCTGCGTGACCTGGGCTGTCCTCCGGATGGCATCCCGGACGGTGCGGAAGAGCGGGCCACCCAGTACCGCAGTCAGCTGACCGGGCGACGGGTCCTCATCGTTCTGGACAATGCGCGGGACGCTGCGCAGGTCCAGCCGCTGCTGCCCGGGTCGGCCTCATGCGTGGTCCTGGTGACCAGCCGGAGTTGGATGTCCGACCTGGCCGGGACCAATGTCGTGAACCTCGACGTATTTGCGGCGGCCGAGGCCCACCAGTTGTTTGTGAGCATCGTCGGCGCGCGGCGCGCAAGCGCGGAGCGAGATGCCGTCGAGGATGTGCTGCGGGCATGTGCCGGGCTGCCGCTGGCTATCCGGATCGCCGGAGCCCGGCTGGCCTCGCGCACTGGCTGGACAGTACGTACGATGGCGGACCGGCTGACCAGCGAACGGCGCCGCCTCGATCAGCTGACCGCAGGCAGCTTGGCCGTCCGGGCCAGCTTCGAGGTCGGCGTGTCAGCACTGCCCGCTCCCGACCGTGCTGACCAGGTTCACCCCGCGCATGCTTTCTGCATGCTCGGCCTGTGGTCGGGACCGGCGATCAGTTTGGATGCTGCCGCTGCCTTGCTTGGCGAGAGCCGGGAATCGGTCGCTGACGCCCTCGAGGTGCTCGTCGACGCCCAACTCCTCCAGTCGCTCGCTCCGGATCGCTACCAGTTCCATGACCTGTTGCGGGTTCATGCCGCCGATAAAGTGATCACCGAAGTCGGCCACGAGGCCCGGCAGGAGGCCATGGGCCGGGTGCTGACTTGGTACCTGTGCAATGCCGAAGCGACCGCTGAACTCGTGTCCCCGTACCGGTACAAGATCCCCATGCCGTCGGCCAGCGCTGACTGCACGCCGCTAGCATTCGGCACGGCCACCATAGCGATGAACTGGTGTGAGACCGAGCGGGCGAACCTGGTGGCTAGTGTTCGCCAGGCAGCCAATTACGGATTGCACGAGCTGGCCTGGCGCCTCGCGGTCGGTTGCTCCATCTTCTTCAACCGGCGCAGGTACCTGGCCGACTGGATGGCATCTCTCCAGGTGGCCAGGTCCTCCGCGCGTCTGCTTAACGATCAGCGAGCCGAGGCGCTGGTACTCAATAACATGGGAACCGCGTTAGCCCGGCAGGGTATGCATTCGGAGGCGGTTGGCTATTTCGAGCAGGCACTAGCCATCCGGCGTGAGATCGGCGATGCGCCCGGGCAGATTCAGGCGACGACCACGATGGCTGACAGCTTCGTGCACCTGAGCCGCCCCGAAGAAGCGATCGGCCTGCTGCATCAGGTCGTCGACATCAACCGCCAGGTGGTCAGCCCTTATGTCGAGGGCATCGTGCAGAACAACCTGGGTGAGGCGTACCTCATGCTCGGACGGTACAGCGAAGCCGTGGTCTGCCTACGGCAAGCGAGCGAGATCTTCGATCAGATCGAGGACGCCCGCGGTGCAGGGTACGCGCTGTACAACCTGGGTCACGCCTATCTGGGGCTAGGCCGCGAAGCCGAGTCGATCCCTCCGCTGGAGCGGTCGGTGGAAGTCCGCCAAGCCTGCGACGATCCATTTGAGGAAGCCCGGACCTGGCAGGCTCTCGGCCAGGCCCAGCTCATGATGGGCGATCGTGACCAGGCTCGGCACTGCCTGCACCAGGCCGCTACCGGGTTCCGGGCGCTGGGCGAGGAAGCCTTGGCAGCGGGGACCGAGGTGCAACTGGCGGAATTGGGCTGAGCTAGGCCCGAACCGACCAGCCTGCCACCGGTTCAGCCGGGGTGGTCTGCAGTGTCGGCTAGACTTGCTGGGCATTCGGCATCCTGCGGCGGCGACGTCTGGTTACCGCTCGACCGCACATCAGAAGGAGCAAGTACCGTGCCCGAGGTCCGCATCGCGGCTGAGCCGCGCACCGAATTCGGCAAGGGCCCGGCCCGGCGTGAGCGGCAGGCCGGCCGCGTGCCGGCCGTGCTGTACGGGCACGGCACCGACACCCGGCACATCACGCTGCCGGGGCACGACATCATGATGGCGCTGAAGACGGCCAACGTGCTGATCCGGCTGGACGGGCTGCCCGGCGGCAACCAGCTGGTGCTGCCCAAGGCCATCCAGCGCGACCCGATCAAGGGCTTCGTCGAGCACGTCGACTTCATCATGGTCCGCCGGGGCGAGAAGGTCACGGTCGAGGTCCCGGTCGAGGTCACCGGCGAAGTGTTCTCCGGCGGCCTGCTCGACCAGCAGCTGGTCCAGGTGTCCATCGAGGCCGAGGCGACCAACATCCCTGGGGCCCTCGAGGTCGACGTGGAGGACATGCAGATCGGCGCCTCGGTGCACGCCGGGGACCTGAAGCTGCCCGCGGGCTCGTCCCTGGCCATGGACCCGGACACCCTGGTGCTGCACGTGATCGCGGCGCCCACCGCGGAGCAGATCGAGGCGGAGATCGGCGGGCCCGAGGCCGAGGCGGCCGCCCCGGCCGAGCCTGCCCCGGTGCCCGAGGGCGAGGCCGCGCCGGAAGGCTCGGCTGCGGAGGGCGGCGAGTAGCCTGGCTGACCGGCCGCCCGGGTCAACGTGGACTGCGGCGTGGTGGTCCGGGCTGTGGCGGAAGCGGACGGCTGCGGCAGATGAGGCGCGAACGATGCCGGATGACCGCTGGCTGATCGTCGGCCTCGGCAACCCCGGGGCCGGCTACGCCGGTAACCGGCACAACGCCGGGTACCTGGTGGCGGACGAGCTGGCCGGGCGGATCGGCGGCCGGTTCAAGCCGGGCAAGTTCCGTACCAGCGTGGCCGAGGGCCGGCTCGAGGGCACGCCGGTGACGGTGCTGAAGCCGCTCAGCTTCATGAACGAGTCCGGCGGCCCGGTGGCCGGGCTGCGCGGTTTCTACCACCTGCCACCGGACCGGATCGTGGTCATCCACGACGAGCTGGACCTGCCGCTGCGCACCATCCGGCTCAAGTTCGGTGGCGGGGACAACGGGCACAACGGGCTCCGCTCGATCACCGCCGCGCTGGGCACCCGGGACTACTACCGGGTGCGGTTCGGCATCGGCCGGCCGCCCGGCCGGATGGACCCGGCCGCCTACGTGCTGCGTGACTTCAGCGCGGCCGAGCGGGAGGAACTGCCGTTCCTGGTGGACCGGGCCGCGGACGCGACCGCGGCGTTGCTGCGCGACGGGCTGGCCGCGGCGCAGAACGAGTTCCACACCGAGCACCCGGCCGGCGGGCGGTGACGGCGCAGGATGAATACCCGGTGTCCCGGGTTGGGCGCATTGGGCGTTTCGGTACCGCCCAATCCGTGGAAAGGCTAAGTTCGCTGCATGAAAGCCCTGGTCCTGTCGGGGGGTGCGGGGACACGGCTCAGACCGATTACGCACACCTCGGCCAAGCAACTGCTCCCGGTAGCCAACAAACCGGTTCTGTTCTACGGCCTTGAGGCCATCCGCGACGCTGGCATCACCGACGTCGGCGTGGTCGTCGGTGACACCGCCCCGGCGATCAGGGAAGCGGTGGGCGATGGCTCGGCATTCGGGCTGCGGGTCACCTACATCCCGCAGGAAGCGCCGCTCGGCCTGGCCCACGCGGTGCTGGTGGCCCAGGACTTCCTGGGCGACGACGACTTCGTCATGTACCTCGGCGACAACTTCATCGTCGGTGGCATCGCCGAGCTGGTCGAGGAGTTCCGGGCGGCCCGGCCGGACGCACAGATCATGCTGACCCAGGTGGCTGACCCCCGGGACTTCGGTGTGGCCGAGCTGGACGAGTACGGCCAGGTGATCGGCCTGGAAGAGAAGCCGGCCGAGCCCAAGAGCGACCTGGCCCTGGTCGGCGTGTACATGTTCACCCCGTGCGTGCACGAGGCGGTGGGCAGCCTGCAGCCGTCCTGGCGCGGCGAACTGGAGATCACCGAAGCCATCCAGCGGCTGATCGACGACGGCCGGAAGGTGGCGTCCACCACCATCTCCGGGTACTGGAAGGACACCGGGAACGTCACCGACATGCTCGAGGTCAACCGGCTGGTGCTGGAGACCGTCGAGCCGTTGCGGCGCGGCGTGGTCCAGCCCGGGTGTGAGCTCATCGGCCGGGTGGTGATCGGGGAGGGCGCCGAGGTCAGCGGGTCGCGGATCGTCGGCCCGGCCATCATCGGGGCCGGCGCCCGGGTGGCCAACTCCTACATCGGCCCGTTCACGTCGGTGGCCGAGGACTGCGCCATCACCGACAGTGAGATCGAGTACTCCATCGTGCTGCGCGGCGCGTCTATCAGGGGGGTCAGGCGAATCGAGGCGTCCATCATCGGCCGCGACGTGGAGGTGACCCCGGCGCCGCGGGTGCCCAAGGCGCACCGGCTCATTCTCGGCGATCACAGCAAGGTGCAGATCAGCTCATGAGGATCCTGGTTACCGGCGGCGCCGGGTTCATCGGCTCGCACTACGTGCGGACCATGCTGGCCGGCGGCTACCCCGGCTTCGAGGCGGCCGAGGTCACCGTCCTGGACAAGCTGACCTACGCGGGCAACCTGGCCAACCTGGACCCGGCCGCGGGCCACCCGGGGCTGCGCTTCGTGCACGGTGACATCTGCGATCACGAGTTGCTCGGCTCGGTCGTGCCCGGCCACGACGCGGTGCTCAACTTCGCCGCCGAGACCCACGTGGACCGGTCCATCACCGGCGCCGCCGACTTCGTCGCGGCCAATGTGACCGGGGTGCAGGTCCTGCTGCAGGCCTGCCTGAACGCCTCGGTGCCACGGGTGGTCCAGGTGTCCACCGACGAGGTGTACGGCAGCATCGCGACCGGGTCGTGGGCCGAGGACGCGCCGCTGGAGCCGAACTCCCCGTACTCGGCGGCCAAGGCGGGCGGCGACCTGATGGCCCGGGCCTACGCCCGTACCCACGGGCTGAACGTGAGCATCACCCGGTGCTGCAACAACTACGGGCCGTACCAGTTCCCGGAGAAGGTCATCCCGCTGTTCGTGACCAACCTGCTGGACGGGCGGCCGGCGCCGCTGTACGGCGACGGCGGCAACATCCGCGACTGGATCCACGTGGACGACCACTGCCGCGGCATCCAGCTGGTGCTGGAGCAGGGCGAGCCGGCCGGGATTTACCACATCAACGGCGACGCGGAACTGACCAACCTCGAGCTGACCCAGGCCATCCTGGACAGCTGCCAGGCGGGCTGGGACATGGTGCGCACGGTGCCGGACCGCAAGGGCCACGACCGGCGCTACTCGCTGGACGACGCCAAGCTGCGCGCGCTGGGCTACGCCCCGCAGGTTCCGTTCGCCGGCGGGCTGGCCAGCACGGTGCGCTGGTACGCGGAGCACCGGGACTGGTGGGAACCGCTCAAGCAGCGCGCCGCGCTGGCCGTGGGGGGCGGGCCGGGCCGGTGAACCGGTGGCTGGTCACCGGGGCGGGCGGGATGCTCGGCCGTGATCTGGTCAGCGTGCTGGAGCGCCGCGGCGCCGAGGTGGCCGGGCTGCGCCGCACCGACCTGGACATCACCGACCAGGCCGCGGTGCGCGCCGCGCTGCGGCGCTGGCAGCCGGACGTCGTGGTCAACTGCGCGGCCTGGACGGCGGTGGACGGCGCGGAAACCCGCGAAGCGGACGCGCTGCTGGTCAACGGGCAGGCGGTGACCGGGCTGGCGGCGGCGTGCGCCGGCCAGGGCGCGGTGCTGGTCCAGCCGTCCACCGACTACGTGTTCGATGGCCAGGCCAGCCAGCCGTACCCGGAGGACAGCCCGACAGCGCCGCAGACCGCGTACGGCCGGACCAAGCTGGCCGGCGAGCACGCCGTGCTGGATCAGCCCGGTCTGACCGGGTACGTGGTGCGTACCGCGTGGCTCTACGGAGCGTTCGGGAAGAGCTTCGTCGGGACCATGATCGGGCGGGCCCGTGCGCACGCCGACGTGCAGGTCGTCGACGATCAGCGCGGTCAGCCCACCTGGACGGTCGATGTAGCGGCGCAGATCGCGGCGCTGGTTACGGCGGGGGCCGCGCCTGGCATCTACCACGCGACCAGCTCAGCCGATACCACCTGGTTCGAGCTGGCCCAGGAGGTGTACCGGCGGCTGGGCGCGGACCCGGCCCGGGTCCGGCCGGTGCGCAGCGCCGATTACGGTGCGGCGGCCCCGCGGCCGGCCTACAGCGTGCTGGGCCACGCCGCCTGGGCGGAGGCGGGCCTCCCGCCGATCGGCGACTGGCGGGACGCCCTGCAGCGGGCCCTGCCCCACCTGGCCGCGGCCCGGGTCTAGGGCTCCTGCTCGGCCGTGAGCTGCTGCAGGGACGCGGCGTAGGCCAGGCAGTCGGCGTAGCCCGGCAGCAGGCCGGCCGCCCGGGCCTTGGCCAGCGACGGCGCGGCCGCGTCCTTCGCGGACAGCACCGGCGCCAGGTCCACGGGCCAGTCGATGCCCAGTTCGGGGTCGAGCGGGTGCACCCCGTGCTCCCGGCTCGGCACGTACTGGCTGGAGCACAGGTACAGCACGGTGGCCTGGTCGGTCAGCGCCATGAACGCATGCCCCAGGCCCTCGGCCAGGTACACCGCACCCCGCGACTCGTCGTCCAGCCGGAGCGCCGCCGACTGGCCGAACGTGGGCGAGCCGACCCGCACGTCAACCACCACATCCATGATCGCGCCGGTCACGCAGGTGACGTATTTGGCCTGGCCGGGCGGCACGTCGGCGAAGTGCACCCCGCGCACGGCCCCACGCCGGGAGACCGAGCAATTGGCCTGGGCCACGTCCGGCCGGTAGCCGAGCACCGAGGTCAGGTCGCTGGTGCGGAACCACTCGTGGAAGCTGCCCCGGGCATCGGTGTGGATGCGCGGGGTGATGGCCCACGCGCCAGGGATGCCGAGCGGTTCCATCCGGTTCCTCCTCGATGTGCTAGGGCGTGACCTTAGCGCGAATCCCGCCCCGGGCATCACATAACAAAACGGTAACAGCGGACGCTATGCGGTCATCGCGCCTGCTGGAGTAGGCGTCTTACGGATAGTTTCATGCTCCTTTGGTGCGCCTGCTCCCCCGGTGGTCGTTGTGCCGGGAAGCGTGCCGGAACTGGGCGGGCGGGGTGGGGCCAATCGTGGAGGCTGGGTTGCACGGAATCATGGCTGGGCGGACTGCCCCGCTGCCAGCTGCTGGCCCGGGCCGGCCCGCGGCAGGGCGGCAGTGATCCCGTCGACGGCACGGCTCGGCCTGGTCGCCGACCGTGATACCCAGAGTGCCACCCTGCTTGAGACGCTCCTGCCGCTGGCGCTGAGCCGCCTGGCCGGGCAGTACGTGGACGGCGAGTTCGTGTTCACCACCACCGGCGAGGCCGCCCCTGGCGGTGGCTGGACGCTGCGGACGGCCGGGCGGAGCGTGCGCTACGGCGCCATCGTGGCGCTCGGCCTGCTCCGGGTCAGCGAGCCGGAGCAGCGCACCGTGCTGGACGGCCAGACCGCCGCCGACCTGGTCGGCCAGCTGGCCAAGCGGCTCGACGACGTGAGCAACACCGGCGATGTCGCGCTGATCTGCTGGGCCGCGGCCGAGGCCGGGCACAGTGAGCTGCCGCACGCGCTGGCCCGGCTCAGCCAGCTGGATCGCGGGCAGCCCCAGCTCGACGTGGTGTCGGCCTCATGGGTGGTGTCCGCGCTGGTCGCGGCCCGGGCGCGGGCCGACGTGGAGGAGCAGCTGGCGGCCGCGCGGCAGCGGCTGCTCGGGGCCCGGGGTGAGACCAGCTACCCGCACCTGACCGCGGGCGGATCCTGGTACCGGGCGCACGTGGGCAGCTTCGCCGATCAGGTCTACCCGATCCAGGCGCTGGCCCGGCTGCACGGCAGTGCCGCCGACCCGGAGGCGCTGGCGGTGGCCAACGCGGTGGCCAAGGTCATCTGCGACGCGCAGGGACCGGCCGGGCAGTGGTGGTGGCACTACGACTCACGGACCGGCGCGGTCGTCGAGGGCTACCCGGTGTACACCGTGCACCAGCACGCGATGGCCCCGATGGCGCTGCTCGACCTGGCCGGCGCGGGCGGCGACGCCCACCTGGCCGAGATCTGCCGCGGGCTGCGCTGGCTGGCCGCCCCGCCCGAGGCCAGCGCGGCGCAACTGGTCCTGGAGGACCCCCCGATCACCTGGCGGAAGATCGCCCGCGCTGATCACCGCAAGCTCGTCCGCGGCGTGCGCGCCGCGTCCACCCGGCTGCATCCACGCAGCCGGCTGGCGGTCCTGGACCGGATGTACCCGCCGGGTGCCGTGGACTACGAATGCCGGCCCTACGAGCTGGGCTGGCTGCTGCTGACCTGGCTGTCCTAGAGCCAGCCGAGGGGGACGGATGAGCGACAACGCGGCCGGCGGGACCCGGCGCAACCTGTTTGGCCTGTCCATCGACGCGATGACGATGCGCCAGGCGGTGGCGCGCTGCCGGGAGGCCATCGACCACGGCGAGCAGCTGTCCATCGGCGTGCTCAACGCGGCCAAGATCGTTTCGATGCGGAAGAACCCGGCGCTGCGGGACGCGGTGGCTGGTTCGGACATGATCCTGGCCGACGGGCAGGCCGTGGTGTGGGCCAGCCGCCTGCTCGGCCAGCCGCTGCCCGAACGGGTGGCCGGCATCGACCTGTTCCACGAACTGCTGGCCGAAGCGGAGCGCACCGGCGACCGGGTGTACTTCCTGGGCGCCCGCCCCGAGGTGCTGGCCAAGGTGGTCACCGAGGCCAGCCGGCGGTATCCCGGGCTTCTGGTGGCGGGCGCGCATGACGGCTACTACCCTGCGGGTACCGAGAGCGAGATCGCCGAGGATATCCGCGGCTCGCGCACTGACATGCTGTTCCTCGGCATGTCGTCGCCGCGCAAAGAACTGTTCCTCGACGAGTGGGGCGCCGCCACCAAAGCGCACGTCGTGCACGGTGTGGGCGGATCGTTCGACATCATGGCCGGGGTCACCAAGCGGGCCCCGCTGTGGCTACAGGAGCGCGGCCTGGAATGGCTGTACCGCGCCTACCAGGAACCGGTCCGGCTCGGCCGCCGGTACCTGACCACCAACATGGCGTTCATCATCCTGGTGGGCCGGGAGAGACTGCGCCGGAACCGGACAAGGGGGCGTTCGTGACGACGGTCGTCGTAGTCGGCCTGGGATACGTCGGCCTGCCGCTGGCCATGCGGGCGGCCCAGGTCGGCCACCAGGTCATCGGGTACGACGTGAACGAGGACCGGGTCAAGCTGCTGGCGGCGGGCGAGTCCTACGTCGAGGACGTGCCCAGCGCCGAACTGCAGCAGGTCCTGGACAGCGGCCGGTTCCAGCCGTCCACCGACGGGCGCGCGTGCGCCGGGTTCGACATCGCGGTGGTGGCCGCGCCCACCCCGCTGCGCGACGGGCTGCCCGACCTGACCTACCTCGAGGACGCATCCCGCACGCTGGCCCGGTACCTGCGCCCGGGGGCGACCGTGGTCATCGAGTCCACCTCGTACCCCGGCACCACCCAGGAGACCGTGCAGCCGCTGCTGGAAGAGGGGTCAGGCCTGCTGGCCGGGCGGGACTTCCACCTCGGCTTCAGCCCGGAGCGCATCGACCCGGGCAACGTCACCTGGACCCTGGTCACCACGCCGAAGATCGTGTCCGGGATCGACGCCGAATCGCTGCGGGTGATCAAGGAGTTCTACGACTCGATCGTGGACCGGACCGTGCCGGTGTCCACCCCGCGCGAGGCCGAGCTGGCCAAGCTGGTCGAGAACACGTTCCGGCACGTCAACATCGCGCTGGTCAACGAGCTGGCCATGTACGCCCACGACCTGAACATCAACGTCTGGGAAGCGATCGAGGCCGCGTCGAGCAAGCCGTTCGGGTACATGCCGTTCACCCCCGGACCCGGCGTCGGCGGGCACTGCCTGCCCATCGACCCGTCCTACCTGAACTGGCGGGTGGAGCGGGCGCTGGGCAAGAGCTTCCGGTTCGTCGAGCTGGCCGACGACATCAACCGGCACATGCCGGACTACGTGGCGCACCGGCTGATGCTGGCGTTCAACGAGCGCGGCCGGGCGGTCCGCGGCGCGCGCATCCTGCTGCTCGGGCTGGCCTACAAGAAGAACACCGGCGACGCGCGGGAGTCGCCGGCCGTCCGGGTGGCCCAGCTGCTCGGCGCGATGGGCGCCGACCTGCGCGCGGCCGACCCGCACGTGGTCGAGGGCACCGCGGTGGACGGCCTGGTCACCCGGGTCGAGCTGACCGCGGGCGAGCTGGCCGGCGCGGACGCGGTGCTGCTGCTCACCGACCACGACGCGTTCGACTACGACATGGTGCTGCAGCACGCGCCGTTCGTGTTCGACTGCCGCCGCAAGGTCAGCGGCGCCAACGTCGAGACGCTCTGAGCCGCCGGTGCGGATCATCTGCGTGGCCGGCGCCCGGCCGAACTACATGAAGGTCAAGCCGGTCATGGATGCCCTGGAGGCCGGCGGCGCCGAGGTCATCCTGGTGCACACCGGGCAGCACTACGACCCGGCCATGAACGACGTGTTCTTCGCCGACCTGGGCATCCGTAAGCCGGACCACTTCCTGCAGGTCGGCTCGGCCAGCCACGCGGTGCAGACCGGCAAGGTGATGGCGGCGTTCGAGCCGCTGGTCTCGGAGCTGGCGCCCGATGTGGTGGTGGTCGTCGGCGACGTGAACTCCACCGTGGCCTGCGCCCTGGTCACGGCGAAGTCGGGCGCGCTGCTCGCGCACGTCGAGGCGGGCCTGCGCAGCCGGGACTGGTCCATGCCGGAAGAGGTCAACCGGGTGGTCACCGACCGGGTCAGTGACTACCTGTTCGCCCCGTCCCCGGACGCGGTGGAGAACTTGCGCGCCGAGGGCTACCGCGAGGATCAGATCCACCTGGCCGGCAACGTCATGGTGGACACGCTGCTGGCCAACCTGGACCGCGCGCTGGCCTCCGACGTGCTCGTCCGGCTCGGCCTGGCCCGCGGCGAGTACGCGCTGGTGACCCTGCACCGGCCGGCCAACGTGGACGACCCGGATGCGCTGGCCGCGCTGCTCGCGGCGCTGGGTGAGATCGCCGAACGCTGCCCGGTGGTGCTGCCCGCCCATCCGCGGGCCGCGGGCCGCCTGGCGCAGGCCGGCCTGTCCCGCCGGATCCAGGTCATCCCGCCCGCCGGTTACCTGGACTTCATCGCGCTCCAGGCGTCGGCCCGGCTGGTGCTGACCGACTCCGGCGGGGTGCAGGAGGAGACCACCGTGCTCGGGGTGCCCTGCCTGACCCTGCGGGACAACACCGAGCGCCCGATCACCCTGACCGAGGGCACCAACCAGCTGGTCGGCCGGGATCCGGAGCGGATCGTCAAGACCGCGGGCAGCGTGCTCGACTCACCGCCGCCGCCGCGCCGCCCAGAGCTGTGGGACGGCCAGGCGGGCCAGCGCATCGCGGCCGCCCTGCTGTCCGGCGGCGGCCCGGCCGGCCACCCCCGCCCCACCGACCGCTAGCCCTTCCGCCCCCGCCACATGGCTGAATCATTCATGCGGTCCAGGCCGCGTGGCTGATGTGGGCCGTGTGTTGCTGGGCGCGACGCTGGCCGCGCTGGCCGGCGCTAGCCGGGGAGGACGGCCTGGCCGGCGTGGCTGCCGTTGGCCCACACGTTGCCGTGCCAGATATTGCCGGTGCCGTAGTGCCAGTGCGTGGCCGCGTTCAGGCCGTAGAACCCGCAGCTGTTGAAGAACTCGGTGCTGAACATGTTCCCGGTGACCACGATGTTGTGTGAGCCGGTCACCCCGCCCGGGTACAGGCAGTACGCCCCGCCGGCCAGCCAGTTGTCGCTGAGCACCGCGTTGGTGACCGGGGCCGAGTCGTAGGCCAGCATCAGCGAGCTGGACCCGCCCTTGTTCGGCGGCATCCAGTTCAGGAACGTGTTGTGCACGACCTTGATACCTGACCCGCCCGAGTCGATCAGCGCGTTGGTGTGCTGGTAGGAGTGCGAGCCGAGCGGGATGTAGCTCTGCAGGGTGTGCACGTAGTTGTCGTGGAAGTAGCCCTCGCCCGAGGTGATGCCCTCGCCGAAGCCGTAGATGTTGTTGTACGCCGCCGTCATGTAAGCGCCGTCGTCGGAGATGCCGTAGTCTTCCCCGCCGTGGTCCAGGCCCTTGCCCGGCACCCCGATGATCGTGCAGTGGATGATCTTCAGGCCGTGGAACCCGTTCCGCTGGTTGATGCCGAACCAGTTCCTGGTGGTGATCCGGGAGTTCTCGATCGTCACGTTGTTGGCGTAGACGTCGAGGGCGCCGGTGATGTTCAGCCCGTTGATCACCGCGCCGTTGGTCTTGATCTCCGTGGCGTACGAGCTGCCCTGCCCAGTCGGCCCGGGCGAGGTCACGTTCTTCAGCGTCTTCGTGCCGGCCGACTGCCAGCCGGTGGTCTGCGCGGTCGGGAAGCCGCAGGTGGCATACGTCGCGTGCGCCGATGGGCAGTTGGCCGGCTGGCCCGACGCCGAGCCCGCGGGGGTCGGGGTGGGCGTGGCACTGGCCGCCGCCGACGTCCCGCCCGCCGAACCGCCCGAACTGGCCTTGGCCGAGGCCGACGTGCCGCTTGAGACCGGGCTCTCGGTGCCCTGGGCGGCCGGCTTCCCGCTGGAGCAGCCGGCCGCGGCCAGCGCGGCCAGCGCCACGATGCCGAGGAGCACGCTCCCCGGCCGCCGGGATGTGGTCGATTCAGTCATCAAGGTTTCCCCCCTGACTCTGGCCGTCAGTTCGGCCCGCCCGCGGTCTCCCCGCGGGCACTGTTGCCATTTCCGCTGTTGCCATTTCCGCTGGACGATGGGCTGCCGGCCGAGGCTTCCTCGCGCGGGTTGGAGAGCCAGATGGTGCCGAGCCGGGACGTGGTCAGCCCCTGGCTCTGCGCGCGCATCAGCCCGTAATAGGCCCCGCAGCAGCCCAGGATGAGGAATAGCAGCCCGCTGAACATGGGGAACGTGAGCGCGTCGAACGTGGCCCCGCTCACCAGGCCCACCATGATCGCCGCGATCATGGCCTGGCCCAGTTCCTGCTGCCGCTGGTCGGTGGTCAGGTGCCGCCCGGCCGCCGCGCAGTGCATCCCGGCGAAGTACACGATGAGCAGCGCGAGCACGCCGACGATGCCGAACTCGACCAGGCCGAGCAGGTAGGTGTTGTCGATGTACCGGTAGATCTCGGGCATGAACGTGCCGAAGCCACGGCCGAAGAACGGCCGCTGCGAGATGTACCGGAACGCGGCCGCGTAGTCGGCGGTGCGGGTGGACACGCTCACGTCCGAGTTGGAGCTGCCGCCCAGCCCGCCGAAGTACTCGGCGAACGTGCCGATCAGGCCGGGTGCGACCACCTTGAGCGAGGCCACGCCGAGCAGCAGCACGAACCAGGCGGGCTTGCGCCGCTTGGGCGGCCAGGTCGGGATGATCCACAGGATGGCCACGGCCAGGCCGACGATACCGGCCCGGGACAGCGACATCGGGATGGCGAAGAACAGCAGCGCCACCGGCAGCCACTTGCGCAGCTTGCCGGTCCGCTCGGGGTCGAACGCCTGCTGCAGCGCGAACGGCAGCAGCATCGCCATCACCACGCCGAACTCGATCGGCTGAGTGGCCGTGCTGGACGGCCGGTTGAAGCCGTTGCGGTCCAGCAGCGTGTTCACGTCCACCGCCGGGGACAGGCCCGGGATGTGGATGTAGTTGGTGATGTTGAGCCCGGTGTAGAACTCGGCGATGCCGATGAACGCGACCACCGCGCCCAGGATCACCGCCCGGCGCAGCAGCGTGTCAAGCCGCTCGTAGCTGGTGATGGTCTGGCTGGGCACCACGACCAGCGCGGCGAACACCACGACCAGGATCAGCCCGCGGTCCGCGGCCAGGATCTCCGGCTCGGTGATGCTCCGGGTCATGGCGGCGACGAAGCTGGCCAGCACGGCCAGCCCGAACACGAGCATCGCGATGCGCACCGGCCGGCCCGCGTTGGTGGGCCGGATCCGGCCGGTGATCCAGGACAGCACGTACCACAGCAGGATGCACAGCGCCACGATGTTGGCGGGCGTGCCCACCCCGCCCATCGGGGCGAACACCAGGTTGGCCGGGACGAGCATGAGCACGAACAGGAAAAACGTCAGCAGCGTGACCGCGCCGAACCTGGGCTTGCCGTGCAGCGGCTGCCGCTTGGACTTGGACTTGGCCGTGCTGGTCGCCAGCGGCTGGGCCGCCACCACGGAGGTGGTGCCGGGAGCTTCCCCCGGTACCCGGGCGGCGGGCCAGGCCACCGTCCGGGTACCTGCTCCGGAACCGGTGCTCATCGCACTCGCGATGGCGACGCCGGGTCCTGGTAACCCTGGTACCGCGCCCACGGCGGCCCGGCCTCGGTCAGCTCGCTGCCCTCGTCCAGGTCCGCATCGGCGGTGCTTTCGGCCGGCGGCCCAGCTGGGGTGGCGGTGTCCGCGTCCGCGTGCCGCTTGCCGGTCTTCCGCCGCCGCACCCGGTCCACGATGGCGATGGTGATCAGGGTGCCGACGAAGAAGATCACGAACATGCCGGCCACCACTTCAAGCTTGGTCTTGAGCACCTTGGACGGGGTGCTCGGCGGCACGATGACCTGCGTGGTGATAACCGAGTTGGGCGGGGTCGGGATGGCCGTCTCCTGCTGCAGCTCGTTCATCCGCTGCTCGACGTAGCGCATCACGATCGGCAGCTGCTGCGTGACCTCGGCCGGCTCCTTGCCGATGACCGTGACCTGCACGAACGGCCCGGCCGCGAACTGCGGCACCTCGGCCGTGTAGGTGTAGGTCACACCCTCCGCGCGCAGCTGCTTGACCGCCTGGTCGGAGGACACGTTGCCGGCCAGGATGCTGGCCACCGGGTCCAGGTTGCCCACCGCCACGTAGGGGTTGCCGCCATTCCCAGCCTGGTTCGCCATGCTTTTCGAGCCGATCAGCGTGAGCTCAGCCGACGATTGGTATTTGTTGGGCCACGCTTTGTACGCGCCGAGCGTGGCAACCAGCGTGAGCACTATGCCGACGGTGGCGACGATCCAGCGCCGCCGCAGTACGCGCAGCATTTCCCCGAAATCCATGTTCCACCCTTCGGCAAAGCGGCATCCAAGCCAAGCTCAACTCGTCCCCCCGCCACCGCTAGCGGGTGCGCGCGGCAGGTACTTGTCCAAGCATAGTCCAAAATAAAGAAATTAGGCCGGACTTCACTGGATCTAGGGCAGATAGTTATATAGTTGGGGCAGGTCTGGAGAAGTGGTGGGGCTTGCGTCGCAGTCTGGCACCATCAGCTACGGGAGGGATGTCATGACTGCTGGGGAATGGGCCGCTACGCTATGCCGGCGCTGGTATGTGATGCTCGGCGTTCTGCTTTGCACGGCGGGCGTCCTGTTTGCGGTGCAGGGCCGGACAATTACTTACCGTGGCTGTGATCAGCTATTCCTGGGCGCCCCGCCGCTGCCGTGGAACAAGAATGTGCTTACCGGGTCGAATGCGTCGGTGGCCATGGTCACCGGCATGGTCACCGAGGAGATGAACTCGGAGCAGGTGCGCGACCAGATCAGGGCGGCCGGCTACCCCACGTACTACAACATGCTGATGACCAACACCGGTGAGTCCCGGTTCCCCTCCTACACCAGCCCCACCCTGCACATCTGCGTCAGCTCGCCCAGCCAGCAGGCGGTGCTCAGGACCAACGCCGTGGCCAGCCAGAAGTTCATCACGCTGCTGGCCCAGATGCAGACCGCCCGGCAGGTGAAGACGAAGTCGCAGATCACCGTGACGCGGCTGGCCCAGGCGGTGCCGGAGCCGATCGCCGGCCGGCCGTCGCAGGCCTACTTCGGGGTCGCGCTGATCGGGCTGCTGCTCGCGGTGGCCGTGGCGCTGTGGAGCGACCCGGTGCTCACCCGCTGGCAGCAGCGGCGCAAGCTCCGGCCCGCCGCGGCCAGCTAGCCGCGCCGCCCACCTGGCAAAACGGGCCCGCACCCCGAGAGGGTGCGGGCCCGTAGCGCGCGTCAGGACCAGGTCAGGCCTGCGGCTGCATCTCGGACCACTGCCAGTCCGACCAGTAGGCCTCCGGGTTGACCAGGTAATTGACCGTCTCCACCGGGATGTGCTGTACGCGCTGCCGGTGGATGTAGCTGAGCCGGAATAGCAGTTCCCAGTCCTCGGCGGGCGTTCCGCCTTTCGGCCGGTTGAGGCGGCTGAAATGGAGCCCAGGAAAGCGCCGGGCTACTACGGAGTTAACATCCACGAATCCCTCGGTCCGCAGTTTCCGCTTGTCGAATGGGACCGAGAGCACATCCATCAGCTGGCCATCGGGGAACGCCCGCCGGACGGCGGTATAGACCACATCTGGCCGCGGCCCGGTATCACCTTCAGCCGCGGCTGGGTCGAGTGCCGCGAGCGCGGTTTCCAGATGATTCGGCGCCCACTCGTTGTCGTCATCCAGGAACGCCACGTACTCGGAGCGGGTAAGCCGTGCGCCGAAATTCCGGACCACGCCCGCTATGGCCACGTTGCGGGATAGTGAAACCCCGAACACGCGCGGGTCGTCGGGCAGATCCGGCAGGCCGCCCGCGTCATCGACAACCATGATCACCTGATCGGTGACGGTCTGCGCCAGCGCCGACGCGATAGCCCGCTGCACGATTTCTGGCCGGCGGTAGGTGGTCACCACCGAGGCCACCTTGGCCCGCGGCAGCTCGCCGAGCTGCCTGGTCAGCCGGGCCACCTCGGCGTCCTCGAACTTGTGCGTGGCCCGGCCGGCCCGGAACCTGACCACCTTGTTGCGGGCCTCGAACACCACCAGGCTGTTGCCCCGCATGACCGGGCTGAGCACGAACTTGGCGGCCGACCGCGCGGCGCCGCGGCCCTGGCTGATCTGCATAACGCTCCGTTTCTCCAGCGGGGTGCCGCGGTCATGCGGCCGCACGTGAGTGGGTGAGTTCGGCGGGCTGCTCGGTGGCCGGCTTGATCAGCTTGCGCATTGGCAGGATCAGCGGGATGTACACCGCGCCGGCCGCGGCGCCCGCCGCGAACAGCCCGACCAGGCCCGGCCCGGTGACATGGATGATGGCCAGCGAGACCACGGCCATCAGGATGCCGCCGGTGATCGGGCGCCAGCAGCGGATGAGCAGGGCGCGCAGCGTGATGCCGATCCGGTGCAGTGACCACAGGAAGGCCGGCCCCACCACCAGCCCCGCGACCAGCACGTGCCCGGCGCTCACCCCGGTGATGCCGCGCAGCTGGGCCCCGGCCAGCAGCACCGGGATCAGCACCACCAGCCACAGCCCCTGCACGACCAGCAAGGTCTGCTTGCGTTCCGCCGCGGCCAGCCCGTCGTAGGCCAGCTCGTAGAACACCCGGAGCAGGCCGAGCACGCCGAGCAGGCTGAGCGAATCCGCGGCCGGCAGCCAGCGCGCGCCGTAGATGGTCTCGATCACCGGGCCGGCCAGCGTGATGAGCAGCACACAGGCCGGGACGGCCAGCGTCACCAGCACGGCCGCGGCCCGGGTGAAGCCGTCGGCCAGCGCCGCGCGGTCGCCGGCCAGCCGGGAGAAGCCGGCGAACGCGACCCGGCGGGCGGCGGCCGAGATGCTCTGCACCGGCCAGCTCGAAATGTTGAACGCGAGCTGGTAAAAGCCCAGCGCGGCCGGGCCGAGGGTCGCGCTGACGATGGCCGAGTCCACGTTGAGCGTGCCCAGCACCAGCAGGCTGGCCCCGGCCATCGGCAGGCCGAACTTCAGCAGCGCGCGGGCCTGGCCGCGGTCCCAGCCGGGCAGCACGAAGAACGGCGCGGCGATCATGGCGCCGAGCAGCGTGACCACGTTGCCGATCACGTTGCCCCAGGCGAAGCTGATCGCACCGTAGTGGGCGAACGCCAGCCCCAGCGTGACCCCGGTGGTGACCACGAAGCCGATGCCTTCCACCACCATCCGCCGGCCCTGCATGAACTCCCGGTTGATCAGGCTGAACGGCACGCACACGAAGCCGTCGATGAGCACGCACAGGGACAGCAGCCGGATCAGGTTGACCGCCCCGGGCGAGCCGAGCAGGTCAGCCACGGCGGGCGCGCCGAAGAACAGCGCTGCGGTCAGCACCGAACTGGACAGCAGCGACAGGGTGAGCGCGGTCCTGGCGATGCCACGGATGTCGCCTTCCAGCCGGACCACGGCCAGGCTGACGCCCATCTCGTTCGCGCTGAGCAGCACGGACAGCACGAGCTGTGACACCGCGTACAGGCCCCACTCGTGCGGGCCGAACACCGTCCGGGCCAGGATCACGCCGACCGCGAAGTTGGCCACCCGCAGCACCAGCGTGTTGATCATGCTCCAGCGGGCCGCGGCGCCGACCTTGCGGCCCAGGCCGGCCTGGGCTGTTGCTGTTTCGCCCGATACCAGCGCCGTGGTGGGCGCGGCCAGCTGGTCGTGCTGCTGCGGCACTCCCCAGATCGGCCGTCCGGGCGAGGCGATGACCGCTTCCAGCACCGGGCTGGCCGCCCGGCCGAAGGACCGCGCGGTGTTGGCCGCGGCCGTGCCGCGGACCGCGGCCAGCACCCGGCGCAGCCGGTACACCAGCAGGCCGACCACGCTCAGCCCGGCCGCCCCGCCGATTGCCAGGTCGGCCCCGTCATCCGGCACCACCCGGCGCAGCCAGATGGCCACGAACGCGACGGTCAGCCCGGCCGCGAGCGGGATGGCGATGCGCATCACCTGGCCGCGCTTGTGGCTCAGCCACCTGGTCTCCACCAGGTACCACGGCAGCAGCCGGGCCCCGGCGATGACGACCTGGGCGATGGCCGCGCCGACGATGCCCATCCGGATGGTCAGGTAGATGACCGACGGGATCATCGCGCCCAGCCAGACCAGCTGGAACGCCAGCGCGGACCCGGTGGACTTCAGTTCGGTCAGGTAGTCGCTGGTCAGCTCGCACAGGATGCGCAGCGCGACCAGCGGGGCCAGCCAGGCCAGCACCCGGGCGGCGGGCGCCCACGCCGGGCCGTAGGCCTCGTGGATCAGCGGGGTGGCCACCGCGCTGAGCAGGAAGCTGGCCGGCAGGGTCAGGCTGGCGATCAGCGCGGTGGCCGACAGGTAGGCCGAGCCCTGCAGTTGCGGGCTGGTCCGCAGCCGGGCGAACGACACCGGCGCGGCCCGCAGCACCGGCGTGGCCAGCAGCCGGACCGGCCAGGCGGCCACGCTGAAGGCCAGCGCGTAACAGCCCAGCATGGCCGCGTGCTTGAGGTGCCCGACGATCAGCTGGTCGGCGTAGGTCAGCGCGAACACGGCCAGGCCCGACGCGGCCAGCGGCAGCGCCTGCCCGGCCAGCAGCCGCCACTGCCCGCGGCCCAGGCCCAGCCGCAGTGAGGTCGGCGCGAACAGGACGATCATGATGGCCCGCAGCAGGCCCCCGGCGACCAGGCCGACGCCGAAGCTGAGCAGGCCGTACCCGCTGAACGCCAGGTAGCAGCCCACGGCCACGCCGACCCAGTTGCCGGACTGGTCGGCGATGGACCGGCGGATACCGCGCGGGTGCTGGCGCAGCATCGCGGCGGGCGCCGCGACCAGCCCGCCGACCAGGATGTCCAGAGCCAGCACCCGGATCAGCGGCGCCGCCGCCGGGGTGCCGGTCAGCGCGGCCAGCCCGGCCGCGCCGGAGAAGCACACCGCGGCCAGCGCGGCCCCTGACAGCACCGATACCGTCATCACCGCGGGCGCGAGCACCCGCGGGTCGCCGTCGTAGCGTTCCAGGGCCCGGCTGGCGCCGAACTCACCCAGGCTGCGGAACGCCAGCACGATCGCGATGGCCGCGGCCACCGCGCCGAACTGACTGGGGGTGAACACCCGGGCGGCGATGATGCCGAGCACCAGCGTCCCGCGCCGGACCGACACCACACTGCCGAGTACCCAGAACACGCCGCGCAGGACGGTGTCGGGCACCGTCCTGCGTTCTCCGTGGCGGGCTATCCGGTCCACCCCCGCCGCCATTCATCGCGGGCCGCCCACAGTGCGCGCCAGTCCTCGCCGCGCGCCGTCGGCCGGGCCTGCCGGGCCGAAGAGGCGGTGCCGATGACCCGGCTGGCCGTGGCCCGCAGCAGCACCCCGGCCAGCAGCAGGCCGACCCCCGGCCCGCGCAGCCAGCGGGGGAAATGCCGCCGCACCACGGTGGCCTTGCCGGTGAACAGCAGCACCAGTTTGCCCGCGCTGGACGAGGACCGGCCGCCCGCGTGCTGGCACACGGCCTGGCCGGTGACCATCGGGCGGCAGCCGGCCGCCGCGGCGCGCAGGCAGAAGTCGGCGTCCTCGCCGTACAGGAAGAACACTGGGTCGAAGCCGCCGAGGCCGTCCCACAGATCCCGGCGCACCAGCATGAACGCGCCGCTGACCACCGGCACGGCCCGGGCTGCGGCCAGGTCGGCCGGCCACGGCCGGGGTGCCTCCGGGTCGAAGACCCGGCTGCCCGGCAGCAGGCTGTTCAGCCCGAGCGCGAAGCACAGCGCGGACCACGGGCTGGGCCGGCCCCAGCACGAGCGGGGGTCGCTGCTGCCGTCGGCGTGCACGAACCGGCCGCCGACGATGCCGGCCGCCGGATGCTGCCCGGCGCAGTCGAGCAGGGCGGCCAGCGCGCCGGGGGTGATCACCGTGTCCGGGTTGAGGAACAGCAGCCAGCCGCCGGTCGCCGCGGCCGCGCCGGCCGCGCAGCCGGCCGCGAACCCGCCGTTGTCCGGCCGCTCGATGACCGTCACGCCCGGGATCGCGCGCGCCGCGGCCACGGTGCCGTCGCCCGACGCGTTGTCCACCACGATCACCTCGGCCGGGGCGGCCGGCGCCGTGTCGCGCACCGCGGTCAGGCACCCGGCGATGTCCGCCTCGTTGCGGTAGGTCACGATCACCACCGAAACGGCCGTGGCCGGCCGGGCCGCCGCGGGCTGCGGGCGGCTGGCCGGTTCCGCGAGTGGCCCGGTCGGCATCTAAGCCTTCTTGACCGCGATCAGGGCCTTGACCACGCCGGCCACCCGCTCGTAGCGCAGCGCCGAGTCCGGGAAGTAAGCCGCCATCTCGGTCCGGCTGAGCAGTTCGACGCCCATCGCTGCCGCCACCCCGGCGGCGTGACTGGCCGACCTGGTGTGCACCAGCGGCCAGCGCCGCGAGATCTCGGCCCGGGCTGAGACCGGGAGGAACTGGAAGCCCGGGAACAGCCAGTGCGGCTCGACCGGGAAGTACCGGTACGGCGTCTGCACCCAGTGCCGCGGCGCCAGCCGGTGCACCTCGCCCGCGAACTTGACCCGCTGGGCATGCCCGCCCACATGCTCGATCACGGAGTTGGAGAAGACCAGGTCGAACGCGGCGCCATCGAGGCTGGCGGGCAGCGCGCAGGCGTCGCCCTGCTCCGCGGTCAGCCAGTCCGGGTTGTCCTTGGGCTGTGCTTCCAGGTTCACCACGTGCACCGACGCGGGGCGCACCGGCGCGCGCAGCCAGGCCTCGACCGTCCCGCCCAGATCGATGACCGACATCGACTCGATGCCCGGGAACTCCTCGCGCAGCCACGCCCAGCGCCGCTGGCGGTTGCGCTGGCCCAGCGAGTCCGGTCCGTCCACCAGGCGTTGCCGCAGCGCGGTCAACTCGCCCACCCCTCTTCCTCCCTAGCTGATCCTCCGTCCCGCCACCCAGGGAGACATAAGGAAGACGCGCTACCGAACGGCATGGTTGACGCCCAATCACGGCCAGCCCGGCCTGCCCGGCATCAGCTGACTTAAGCAGAGATCTCCGGCATCGGCCGGCCGGACATCAGAAGTCGCCACCGCCCGCAAGGCAAGGAAGGGTAATGTATCGGCAAAGCAAGTTAAAGGGAAGGTAAAGCAGATTTGCTTTGTGTCCACGGCGAATTGTGCCTGTGCGTCTAGTTCAAGTGTGCCTGGTGTGCCCGGCGGGGGCGGCACCGGCATGCGGACCCCACGGAGGATGGCGTGACGGCAGACGGCGACAGGCCGGCCACGGGCACGGCGGTGCGCGGCTCGGCGGCCACCTCGTGGGCCGCCCAGCCCGAGGTCAGCGTGCTGATCCCGGTCCGCAACGGGATGCCGCACCTCAGCGGACAGCTCGAGGCCCTGACCCGGCAGACCTACCGTGGGCGGTGGGAGGCCATCGTCAGCGACAACGGGTCGACGGACAGCAGCCTGCGGGTCCTCGAGGCGGCGGCGGCCCGGCTGCCGCTGCGCCTGGTCGACTCGCGGCAGGCCCTGGGCCGGAGCGGGGCGCTGGCCGTGGCCGCCGCCGCCGCCCAGGGCCGGCTGCTGCTGTTCTGCGACGCCGACGACGTGGTGGCCGATGACTGGATCGAGCGCATGGTGGCCGCGCTGCAGCGGGACCCCGCGGTCGGCGGGTACCTCGACGAAGAGGCGCTGAACCCGCCCTCGGTGCGCGAATGGCGCCCGGCGGCCACACCGGGCGAGCTGCCCGCGCCGTTCGGCCTGCTGCCCGCGCCCATCGGCGCCAACTGCGGGGTGTGGCGGGAGGCCTACGAGAAGGTCGGCGGCTTCGACAACAGCTTCCGCGGCGCCGCCGCCGAGGAGACCGACCTGTTCTGGCGGCTGCAGCTGGCCGGCTACCGGCTCGGCTACGCGCCCGCCGCGGTGGTCGCCTACCGGCACCGGCCGACGCTACGGTCCATGCTCCGGCAGTGGCGTGGCTACGGCCGCGGCCGGGCCCACCTGGCCGCCCGCTACCAGGCGCTCGGGCTGCTGCCCGCCGAGTCGTGGCGGGACGCGGTCAGCACTTCCGGCTGGCTGGGCGTGCACGTGGTGGACATGGCCCGTGGCCGGGTCCGCCGGGTCAACTACCTGCGCACCCTGGCCCACGTGATCGGCCAGGTGGAAGGCAGCCGTGAGGCCGGCGTGCTGCACATCAGGCGCAACCCCCGGCCCGGCTCCGTGCACCGGCCGCCGGGCCTGCCCGGCGAGGTGGACACCGCCGCGCCGGGCTACGCGCACTAGGTATCAGTGCAGCACCCGGGCCGCGGCGCGGCGGGCCCGCTCCAGCATCCGTAGCGCCGGCGCGGCCGGCCCGGCGGTCAGCTGACCGATCTTTATGCCGAACGCCAGTGCCGTGAACTCGCCGTCGCCCAGCGCGCGGTACACCTCGTCGCGGCCAGGCAGGCCGGGACCGCCGCCGCCCGGGACCGGCACGGACAGGCCGAGCGACAGCGGGAACAGCTGCCGCCGGGTGTGGAAGTCGAGCGCGACGAACGGGGCCGCGTCGTGCTGCTCGGCCAGCGCCACGCAGTCGCGGTTGGGCGCGATGCCGTCGTACTTGCGGTTCCACACCTCGACCGCGCCCAGGTAGTCCCACCAGGCCGGGTCGCAGCGCTGCCAGGCCGCCCGGCGCCACGGGTGGGCCCACACCGCGGTGCCGCCGGCCTCGGCCGTCTGCTTGAGCAGGTCGCCGATGGGCGGCGCGTCGCCGAAGAACGGCACCTGGCCCCAGACCGGGATGTGCACCACGTCGTCCAGGTCGCCGTACTCGATCCCGGGGACCAGGATCACCTGGTCGGTGCTCGCGTCCGCGCAGGCCTGCTGGTAGTCGTCCCACTTGGCCGCGGTGAACCCGCGGCTGTGCTCGGACATCAGCACCACCTGGCAGCCGCGCCGGGCGAACGTGGCCGCGATCCGGCGCAGGGGCCAGGACCCGTCATCCGACCACTCCGAGTGCACGTGCGCGGTGGCCTTGACCACCCGCGCCCCGGTGCTGGCTGGCCCGGTGCTGGCTGGCCTGCTCACCGCTTCCGCCCCGGCAGCTTGCCGCCGAACTGGCTGGACAGCGTGGCCCAGGCATCGGCGGCGAACACAGCCGGCTCGCCCGGCCGCCAGTTGTACCAGCGCTCGCCGCGACGCCAGATCAGCACGTCGCGCACGGTGCCCAGCCGCGGCGCGTCGCCGCGGGCCAGCACCATGCCCAGGTGCACGATCTCCCGGCCCAGGTGCCGGACGGTCAGGTGCGGCGCCGGTATCTCGGTCAGCCCCGGGTACGGCGGCTCGAACTCCGGGTCCAGCGCGGCCGCCGTCGCCCAGGCCGGGTAGTCCAGGCCACGCCGCCGGGCCAGCGCCATGCTGCCCCAGGTCCGCCCGTTCAGCTCCATGAACCAGGGCCGCCCGGCCCGGTCCCGGAGCATCTCCACCATGAACAGGCCGCGCCAGTCGCAGCCGGCCACGAACTCGCGGACCGGGCCGGCCAGGTCCGCGGCCAGCGGGATGGACCGGCACGCGCTGGACCCCGAGCCGCGCGGGTTCATCATCCGGACCCGCTGATGCGCGCTGACCGCGGCCGGACCGGCCGCGGTGGCCAGGCCGAACACCCCTTCGCCGGTCCCGTCGATCAGCGGCTGCACGATGGCCGGGCCGCCGATGGCCGCCGCGATGCCGCGGACCTCGGTCAGCGTGCGGGCGATCCGGCCGGACGGCCGGCGCAGCGTCCCGCTGTCCAGCTGCACGGCCAGCGCGGGCTTGACGATCCACGGCCCGTCGCCGGGCGGCTGCCCGGTGGCGGCATCGGCCGACTCCGGCACCGCGAACCCCGCCGCGGCGGCCAGATCGAGCTGCTGCCGCTTATCCAGCGCCAGCTCGGCCAGCTTCCCGGTCGGCCCGGCGATGACGGCCGCCGCCGGCGGCCCCACCGAGGCGTGCCGGTCGACCTGGTCGGTCAGCCAGACCGCGTGGTCGTCCAGCGGCAGCACGGCCGCGGGCCCCAGATCCCGGATGAGCGCGCCGAGATCGGCCACCGCCTGGCTGTAGTCCTGCTCCGGCGGGGTGATCGGCGCCACCCGGACCAGCTTGCTGCGGGCCAGCGCGGGCCGGGTGCCGGCCCGCGCGAACGCGCACACCTCGAATCCCTGGTCGGCCAGCGAGTAGGCCGATTCGATGGCGGCCAGCGCGTCGGCGAAGCCGATCAGCACGGTTTTCTTGCGGGTCATCGCCACGCCTTGACCCGGGCCGCCGCGGCGCACCGGAGGCGCTCGGCCACCGGCCGCGGGGCCAGGATGTCGGTCCGCACCGAGCCGACCGTGTCGCCCTGCTTGATGCTGTACCGCGGCTGCAGCCAGGCGCCGGCCCGTGCGCGCCGCCGGTCGCTGGTGAACACCTGGGTGTAGCCGTGCCGCCGCAGCGCGCTCAGCACCGTCCGGTCGTAACTGCCGAACGGGCAGGCCGCCGCGGCGACCGGGGCCTGGGCCGCGGTGCCGATCAGCGACCGGGCCACGGTGAACTCCTGGTGCGCCGACTCGGGGTCCAGGCCGCGCCAGGACTGGTGCCGCATGCCGTGCGAGCCCACTGTCATGCCCGCCGCGGCCAGCTCCCGTACTCCATCGCTGCTCAGGTAGCCCGGCTGGCCCAGCATCCCGGCCAGCGGGAAGAACGTCGCGGTCAGCCCGCGGTCCAGCAGCGCGGGCAGGGCCACGTCCACGTCCGACGCGTAGCCGTCGTCGAACGTCAGCTGCACCCACGGGCGCTGCGCCACCTCGTCCAGCACCGCGCGGAACAGGTCTTCGCTGACGAAGTACTCCTGCGCTTCGCGGTCCAGGCTGGCCGACGGCGTGCCCACGCCGTGGAAGCAGATGCCCACGATCACATCCGGGTCCGCCCCGCTGCTGTCCATCGATCCCCTTAATCTGCCGTGCCCTACCCATTAGGACGCGCACGACGGCCCGGGCGGTGACAGCCACCCTGGCAGATCTGGCATTCCACCGCATGTCAGGTGCCCGGTTTCCGGCATACTGCCCGACGTGATCAGTGTTGTGGTGCCTGCGCATGACGAATCCCGCGTGATCGGGCGGCTGCTCGGGCAGCTGACCGCCGGGCCTGAGCACAGCGAGCTCGATGTGATCGTGGTGGCCAACGGCTGCACCGACGACACCGCGGCGGTGGCCGCCGCGTTCGGTGATCCGGTGCGGGTGCTGTCCATCCCGGCGCCGTCCAAGCGCGAGGCGCTGCTGGCCGGTGACCAGGCCGCGACCAGCTTCCCGCGCGTCTACGTGGACGCCGACGTCGAGCTGGGCGCGGCCGACGTGCACGCGCTGGGCGCCGCGCTCGGCCAGCCCGGCGCGCTGGCGGCCGGCCCGCGGCGGGTGCTGGCCCTGACCGGGGCGCCGTGGCTGGTCCGCTGGTACTACGACGTGTGGTCCCGGCTGCCCGAGGTGCGCAGCGGCCTGTTCGGCCGCGGCGTCATCGCGGTCAGCCAGGCCGGGCACGAGCGGATCGCCAGCCTGCCCCCGGTGCTGGCCGACGATCTGGCCGCGTCCCTGGTGTTCGCCCCGGAGGAACGGGTCATCGTGCCCGGCGCCGAGGTCGTGGTGCACGTCCCGCGCACCGTCGGTGACCTGCTACGGCGCCGGGTGCGCGCCGCGATGGGCACCGACCAGGTGGAGCAGGCCGAGGGCGGCCCGGACGCGTCGGCCCGGACCAGCCCCGCGGACCTGGTGGCCATGGTCCGGGCCGAGCCTCTGCTGGCCCCGCGGGTAGCGGTGTTCCTGGCCGTGGCGGTGATCGCGCGCCGGCGGGCCCGCCGCGAAGTGCGGCGCAACCGGTACTCGACCTGGATGCGCGACGAAAGCAGCCGGCAGGGCTGAGCTAGCAGAAAGTGGCGCACTCGTCACAACAATGTGCCTGTCGTGACATTAGCTGGTCAGTGTGGAAGTACGCGTCAACCAACCGGTTCGGCTAGGCGTCTTTCCAGTGTGCCCGGGGGTGAGGGCGGGGGCAGGACAGGGACGGTGGGGCGCGTGTCGGGAAACACGGCGGTCGGCAGAGCGGGACAAGCCAGCAGATCACGAGCGCGGCTTGGCTCGCCGGAGTCGGCCGCGTGGACTGGCGCCTACCTGCGCCGGGTGGCGCTGGCCGACTTCGCCTGCGGCCTCGCGGCCAGCGCGCTGGCCTATGAGATCCGCTTCGACGCGACCAACGACCGGTCCGCCATCTACCTCGCGTTCACCGCGGTGCTGCCGCTGCTCTGGGTGGCCACACTGGGCCTGGCCGGCGGCTACGACCCGCGTTTCATCGGCGTCGGCTCCGAGGAGTTCCGCCGGGTGCTGAACGGCGCGCTGGCGCTGACCGCGACGGTGGCCATCGCGTCCTACGCGGTGAAGTTCCAGACCGCCCGCGGTTACGTGGTCATCGCGCTACCCTGCGCCACCATCTTCGACCTGGTCATCAGGCACCGGCTGCGGAAGCGGCTGCACATGCTGCGCAGCAAGGGCGCGTGTATGCGCAAGGTCGTCGCGGTCGGGCACGCCCCGGCCGTGGCCGACCTGGTCGGCGAGCTGCGCCGCGGCACCTACCACGGCCTGTCGGTGGTCGGCGCCTGCCTGGCCGGCGGCAGCATGCTGCACGAGATCGCCGGCATCCCGGTCTACGGCGGGCTTGACAGCGTGACCAACGCGGTGGGCCAGTTCGGCGCGGACACCGTGGCCGTGCTGGCCTGCCCCGAGATGAACGGCATGCGCCTGCGCAAGCTGGCCTGGGACCTGGAGAAGACCGGCACCGACATGTGTGTCGCGCCCGCCCTGCTCGACGTGGCCGGCCCGCGCACCACCATCCGGCCGGTGGCCGGGCTGACCCTGCTGCACGTGGACCACGCCGAGCTGGACGGCGGCAAGCAGGTGCTCAAGGGCGTGTTCGACAAGGTGGTCGCGACCACCATCATGGTGCTGCTGTCCCCGCTGTTCGCGTTCGTGATGCTGGCCATCAAGCTGGACGACCGTGGCCCGGTGTTCTTCCGCCAGGTCCGGGTGGGCAAGGACGGGCACACGTTCTCGCTGTGGAAGTTCCGCACCATGGTGGTGGACGCCGAGCAGCGCAAGGCCGAGCTGGCCTCGCTCAACGAGGGCGCCGGCGTGCTGTTCAAGATGCGCAAGGACCCCCGGGTGACCAAGGCCGGCGGCTGGCTGCGCCGCTACTCCCTGGACGAGCTGCCGCAGCTGTTCAACGTGCTGGCCGGGGACATGTCCCTGGTCGGCCCCAGGCCGGTGCTGCCCGCGGAGGCCGACCGGTACGCCGACCACATGCGCCGCCGCCTGGTGGTCAAGCCGGGCATCACCGGCCTGTGGCAGGTGAACGGGCGGTCCGACCTGGCCTGGGACGAGGCGGTCCGGCTCGATCTGCGCTATGTGGAGAACTGGTCACTCGCCCTCGACCTGCAGATTTTGTGGAAAACTTGGTCTGCGGTCATCCGGGGCCACGGAGCGTACTAGCCTGTGCAGGCCGCCCGCCGGAAGAGGGGCACCTGCCTGATGATGATGGACGACCACCGACTAGCCCATGACCTGGCTGCCCAGGCCGGGGAACTGCTGCTCGCGCTGCGCGCGGACGGCGGTGATCCCGGAGCGCTGCGCGACGCCGGGGACCGGCGCTCGCACGAGTTCCTGGCCAGCCAGCTCAGCGAGCTGCGCCCGGGCGATGCGGTGCTGTCCGAAGAAGGCCGGGACAACCCGGCCCGGCTGGCCGCGGACCGGGTGTGGATCGTCGACCCGCTGGATGGCACCCGGGAGTTCGGCGAGCCGGGACGGACCGACTGGGCCGTGCACGTGGCGCTCTGGGAGCGTGGCCCACAGGACGCCGGGGCATTGACTGCCGGTGCGGTCGCGCTGCCCGCGCAGAACCGGGTGCTGAGCACCGCGCAGCCACCTGCCGCGCCACCCGCGCCGGAACCCGGCGCACCGGTCCGGGTGCTGGTCAGCCGGACCCGGCCGCCTGCGTTCCTGGACCGGCTGGCCGAGCGGATCGAGCTCACCCTGGTCCCGATGGGCTCGGCCGGCGCCAAGGCGGCCGCCGTGATCACCGGCGGCGCCGACGCCTACCTGCACAGCGGCGGCCAGTACGAATGGGACTCGGCCGCCCCGGTGGCGGTGGCCCAGGCGGCCGGCCTGCACACCTCCCGGCTGGACGGCTCGCCGCTGGCGTACAACCAGGCCGACCCTTCCCTGCCGGATATCCTTATCTGCCCGGCGGGGCTCGCAGCCACGCTGCTGGATTGTCTGCGCGCAGTCGACTGTTCGGCTGTTTAGCGGCACTCCCACGATGGGAGAGTGCGCTGACTATGTCCCGATGCCCGACGACCCGGAGTTTGCTTGATGGCCGTGACGCGTTCTGATTACTCGCTGTCCCAGCTAGAGGTGCTCGAAGCCGAGTCCATCCACATCATGCGGGAGGTGGCCGCCGAGTTCGAGCGGCCGGTGCTGCTGTTCTCCGGCGGCAAGGACTCCATCGTGATGCTCGCCCTGGCCGAGCGGGCGTTCTGGCCGGCCAGGATCCCGTTCCCGGTCATGCACGTGGACACCGGGCACAACTTCGCCGAAGTGCTCGACTACCGCGACCGCCGGGTGGCCGAGGCCGGGGTGAAGCTGGTGGTGGCCTCGGTGCAGGAGTCCATCGACAAGGGACGGGTCACCGAGGAGACCGGCCGCTGGGCCAGCCGCAACCGGCTGCAGACCACCACGCTGCTTGACGCCATCGAGGAGCACCGGTTCGACGCGGTGTTCGGCGGGGCGCGCCGGGACGAGGAGAAGGCCCGGGCCAAGGAGCGGGTGTTCTCGTTCCGCGACGAGTTCGGCCAGTGGGACCCGAAGAACCAGCGGCCCGAGCTGTGGAGCATCTACAACACCCGGATCCGGATGGGTGAGCACATCCGGGTGTTCCCGATCTCCAACTGGACCGAGCTGGACGTCTGGCAGTACATCGCGCGGGAGAAGCTGGAGATCCCGTCCATCTACTTCGCGCACTCGCGCCAGGTGTTCGAGCGGGACGGCATGCTGCTGGCCGACAGCGAGTTCACCACCCGGGACGAGAGCGAGCAGGTGTTCGAGACCATGGTCCGGTACCGGACGGTGGGCGACATGTCCTGCACCGGCGCGGTCGAGTCCACCGCGACCACGGTGCCCGACGTGATCGCCGAGATCGCGGCCACCCGGATCACCGAGCGCGGCCAGACCCGGGCCGACGACCGGACCACTGAGGCAGCCATGGAAGACCGCAAGCGAGAGGGATACTTCTGATGACGGCGACGGTGGAGGACGTCATCTCCCCGGAGAGCAGCCGGCCGATGGACATCCTGCGGCTGGCCACGGCCGGCTCGGTGGACGACGGCAAGAGCACGCTGATCGGGCGGCTGCTGTACGACTCCAAGGCGATCTTCGAGGACCAGCTGGCCGCGGTCGAGCGGACCAGCAAGGCCCGCGGCGAGGACTACACCAACCTGGCGCTGCTCACCGACGGCCTGCGCGCCGAGCGGGAGCAGGGCATCACGATCGACGTGGCCTACCGGTACTTCGCCACGCCGCGGCGGAAGTTCATCATCGCCGACACCCCCGGGCACATCCAGTACACCCGCAACATGGTCACCGGCGCGTCCACCGCCGACCTGGCCATCGTGCTGGTGGACGCGCGGAACGGGCTGACCGAGCAGAGCCGGCGGCACGCGTTCCTGACCACCCTGCTCCGGGTGCCCCACCTGGTCCTCGCGGTGAACAAGATGGACCTGGTCGACTACCGCCAGGACGTGTTCGAGCGGATCAGCGAGGAGTTCGCCGCGTTCGCGGCCAAGCTGGAGATCGGTGACCTGAGCTTCATCCCGATCTCCGCGCTGCACGGCGACAACGTGGTGCAGCGCTCGGACAAGATGCCCTGGCACGACGGCCCGTCGCTGCTGCACCACCTGGAGCACGTGCACATCGCGTCCGACCGCAACCTGATCGACGTGCGCTTCCCGGTGCAGTACGTGATCCGGCCGCACCAGGCCACCGACCCGGCGCTGCACGACTACCGGGGCTACGCCGGCCAGGTGGCGGGCGGCGTGCTCAAGCCGGGCGACGAGGTGATGCACCTGCCGTCCGGGCTGACCACGAAGATCTCCCGGATCGACACCGCGCGCGGCCCGGTGCCCGAGGCCTACCCGCCGATGTCGGTCACCCTGGTGCTCGAAGACGACCTGGACATCTCCCGCGGTGACATGATCTGCCGGCCACACAACCAGCCGCTGGTCTCACAGGACGTGGAGGCCATGGTCTGCTGGATGTCGGAGACCAGGCAGCTCGGCCCGCGGGACCGGCTGATCGTCAAGCACACCTCGCGCACGGTCAAGGCCATCGTCCGTGACCTGCACTACCGGCTGGACGTGAATACGCTGCACCGCGACGAGAGCGCGGAGCGGCTCGGCCTGAATGAGATCGGCCGGGTGAGCCTGCGGATGACCCAGCCGCTGTTCTTCGACCCGTACAGCCGCAACCGGCAGACCGGCGGGCTGATCCTGATCGACGAGGGGACCAACGCCACGGTCGGCTCGGTCATGATCACTGAAGGGCGCTGACCAGGCGCCCGCAGCCATGGGGGGGTCCACGGAGGCGACAGGCAGTGACTCCCTTCGACGATCTGCACGACTACATGGCGCTGCCCCGGCTGACCGGGCTGCGGTTGTCGCCTGACGGCAACTGGCTGGCGGCCACGGTGGCCGCGCTGAGCCCGGACGGGCGGACGTTCAAGCCCAGCATCTGGCGGATCCCGGCCCGGCCCGGGCCGGGCCGCCCGGC
>Ga0335085_10002609_pt1 | contig 33296 bp, 28 predicted proteins | sample Lox_Sample_45_FD_206712 | JGI IMG/M metagenome (GOLD analysis project Ga0335085, IMG submission 206712) | Soil microbial communities from Loxahatchee National Wildlife Refuge, Florida, United States - Lox_Sample_4.5 | ecosystem: Environmental > Terrestrial > Soil > Wetlands | place: USA... | reverse complement strand
CGCGGGGGAGGAAAGTTCTCATGGGCCGGCCGCAACAGGAAGGCCGAGCAGCCCGGCGAGGTGCCGAGGCAGTTCTATCACGACGGTGCCGGCCTGATCCGGCTGATCGGTTAGCGTCAGGACCGCAATCGCGGTGACGTCACCGCGGTTGACCGCCAGGTGCGGCGCACCGGGCGGTACGCAGACCACATCGCCGGCCCTGGCCACCCACCGCTGGGCGAGCCCGTCGCCGTGCCAGACCTCGGTCTCGCCGCTGACCACGTGGATAGCCGTCGCCTGGGCGGCGTGGAAATGGGGCCTGCCGCGCGTGCCAGGGGGGAGTATGGCGAGATGCGCCCGCATCCGCGCCCCGGCACCCGGCTGCGAGGGAGCGGCAGGCGGGGCCACCGGGAGGCGGCCGCCCGGCCGGATGATCACGCAGTCGCCGTGGGCACGCGGGCTTTCCTGAGGGCGCTCGGCGTCGCGTGGCCGGGGCAGCCACTCATCAACCTTGCTAACTCTCAGCATTTGCCCGTTTCCTATCCGTGATGCCTTCTCTGCCAAGATTATGGTGCTACGGAACGTTTTCGATACTCTCTGTAAGGACATATGGAGATAGCCTGAAGGTTAGAAAGACCTTTCCGAAAAGCTACATGAGATGCATTTACTAAGCTCATCCTACTTATTCGAAATCCTTCGTACTGCTGAACGGGCGAAGTTTATCTCTCCGGCGGATCGATGTGCCCCAAAATGGTCACATTCTGTTATATCGGAGCGGTCTGTGATATTTCGCCCTGCGGGTCGCTCTCACCGCGCGGCCTCGCGATCTCTACCCTTGGAACTACGGCCGTCCATGAACCAAGCCATGCCGCGCCGCGTTCTTCAATAAGAAGAGCGGCCGGCACCGGCCTTCCCATCCGCACCAGCGGCCCCATACGTGATGAGGAGAAGTTGTGACACAGGAACCACAGACGGAATCGCTGGCCACTCGTCGAGGCGTCCTGGCGGGCGTCGGCCTCGTGGGTCTCGCCGGCGCGATTACCGCCTGCGGGGGTGGGGCGAGCAGCTCGCAGGCCGAGGGCGCGGGGACGACCCAGGCGGCGTCCTCGGGCACGCAGGCCGCCGCGTCGAGCGCGAGCGCCGGAGGTTCGAGTGCCAGCGCCAGCGGGGCGGCCGGCGCGCTCGCCACGACCAGCCAGATCCCGGTGGGCAGCGGCATGATCTTCACCAGCCAGCAGGTCGTGGTCACCCAGCCGACCAGCGGCGAGTTCAAGGCGTTCAGCGCGGTCTGCACGCACATGGGCTGCATCGTCAACCAGATCAGCGACGGGACCATCGACTGCCCGTGCCACGGCAGCCAGTACAGCATCAAGACCGGCGACGTCGTCGGCGGCCCGGCACCCAAGCCGCTGCCCGCCAAGCAGATCAAGGTCAGCGGGGACAGCATCTTCCTCGAGTAAGGCATTGCGGCACGCATTGAGGACCATAGAATCCTTGGAAAACCTTAAGTCACAGGAGGGGCCCGGCGGGAGTGCGTAGCGCGACGACGAACCCGGCCCTGGTGGCACGCGTGCGGCATGCCGAGCCGGTGATGGGCACGGTGGTCTCGTTCGATGTGCCTGTCACGGCCCGCCACGACGGGTCGCTCGATGCGGCCGTCCGGTGGCTGCACTGGGTGGACCGAGTATTCTCGCCGTTCCGGCCGGACAGCGACATCTCGCTGCTCGCCGATGCCGAGGTGACCGTCGACGGCTGCGCGGCCGAAGTCGCCGAGGTCATCGAGGCGTGTGCCTTCGTCCGTGAGCTGTCCGGCGGCTATTTCACCGCGTCGCCGGCCGGCCGGTTTGACCCATCCGGCTATGTGAAGGGCTGGGCCGTCGAGCGTGCGGCGGACATCCTGACCGCGGCCGGCTCCGCGAGCCACCTGGTCAACGGCGGAGGAGACGTGCAGTGCGTGGGCGGCCGCCCGGTCCCGGCGGCCGCCGGCGCACTGGCGGGTGGCGGAACACCGCCGGGCGGCGCAACGCAAGCGCCCTGGCGGGTGGGCGTCGCCGACCCGCACCGGCCCGGCCGTCTCGCCCTCGTCGTCGAGGCCAGGGACTGCGCCGTCGCCACGTCGGGCACCGCCGAGCGCGGCACGCACATCTTCAACCCGCATGCCGGCCGCCCCGCCGCGGGCCTGGCCAGCCTGACCGTGGTCGGCCCAAGCCTCTCCCTGGCCGACGCCTGCGCCACGGCCGCCTTCGCGATGGGTCCTGACCTGGCTCGCGACTGGGCGGAGTCGCTGGACGGCTACGAGGCCTACGGGATCACGGAGACCGGCCAGACCTGGCAGACCGCCGGGTTCGCGGCCCGCATCGCCGCGCCCTGACCTCGCACCGCTTCCTCAGGCACCGAACTCAGTGTTGCCGAACTCGGCACGAATCGCCGCGGTGTGCTCGCCGAACGCGGGCACCGGACCCATGACCGGCTCCTGCCCCGCCACCTGAACCGGCGGCAGCAGCGCGTCGATCTTCCCGGCCGGCGTGCCGACACGACGCCAGCGGCCGCGAGCGCGCAGCTCCGGATGTCCGGTCAGCTCGCCCGGCGCCCGCAGCCTGGCGCAGGCGATTCCCGCCGCCTCGAGCGCCGCGATGACCTCGTCGGCGCTCTGCCTCGCGAAGCAGTCCTCGATGATGGCGGTCAGCTCGTCGTTGCGCGCCGCGCGCTCCGGATTGCTCGCGAAGCGCGGGTCCGCCGCGAGGTCGGCCCGCCGCAGCACGTCGCGGCAGAAGACGTGCCACTCGCGCTCGTTCTGGATGCCGAAGAAGACCGCGCCGTCGCTTGCCTCGAACGGGCCGTACGGGGAGATGGACGGGTGCCGTGCTCCTGTTCTCGGCAGCGGCTGCCCGCCGTAGTGCGAGAAGTACACCGGCTGCGTCATCCATTCGCCGAGCGCGTCGAGCATGGACACGTGCAGGGTCGCGCCCTCCCCGGTGCGCTCCCTGTCGTACAGCGCGGTCAGGATGCCGGCGTAGGCGTACATGCCCGCGGCGATGTCGGCGATCGAGATCCCAGGCCGCGCCGGGCTCTCCGGCGTGCCCGTCGCCATCACCAGGCCGGCCTCGCACTGCACGAGCAGGTCATACGCCTTCTTCGCGGCGTACGGGCCGTCGGGGCCGTAGCCGGAGATCGAGCAGCAGATCAGCTGGGGCCTGCCCGTCCGCAGCGCCGCCGCGCCGAGCCCGAGGCGCTCGGCGGCACCGGGGGCCAGGTTCTGCACGAACACGTCGGCGGCGTCGATGAGCCTGCCGAGAAGGTCGCGGTCGGCCTGATCCTTGACGTCGAGCTCGACGCTCTGCTTGCCCCGGTTGAGCCAGACGAAGTGGCTGGACTGGCCGAGGGTCGTCCGGTCGTAGCCGCGCGCGAAGTCGCCGCCGCCGGGCCGTTCGATCTTGATGACCCGTGCGCCGAGGTCAGCGAGCTGGCGGGTGGCGAAGGGCGCGGCCACGGCCTGTTCGAGTGAGACAACGGTAAGGCCGTCGAGCGGGTGTCGCATGATGTCCAATCATGCCGTAATGAGTCAGCTGTCCGTTCGGGTGACACCGAGCCGGCCGGGGCGTCAGGGTCGCCGGCCGCTCCGGGCGAGGGCCGGTCCCGGCGCAGCACCGTGAGCAGCTCGTCGTAGGGGCCGATAAGGTAGGCCTCGTCGGCCGGCTCGAACCGGGTCGAGCGGCGCGGCGGGTGCTCGAGCACCGAGCGGTCGGCGGCGCGGCGCAGCGCGAGCACCCGGGTGCGCGCGGCAAGCTCGTGCATCGCGAGGCCGTGCAGCCCGCCGCCCGGCGTGACGGTCAGCCGGGCGACGAGCAGCAGCTCGTCGCCGGCGTAGAAGGTGGACAGCACGTCGAGGCCGAGCGCCGCGCCGACGAACCACGGCGCGGCGAGCGCGGCGGTGGACCGGACGTGGTGGAAGCCGAACGTCTCTCGCACCGAGTGCGCCAGACGGGGGTCGAAGATGCGCAGCACGACCGGGGTGGCGCCCCAGCGCTCGCCGAGCTGGTCGCGCACCGCCAGGCCCGTCTCCAGGTTGGCCAGATCGTCGCTGGTCAGCACCGCGACCGCGGAGGCGACGGCCAGCCGCGCCGAGGCCAGCACCTCGGGCAGCGTCGCGTCGGCGACCATCACGGGGACTTCGAGGGTGCGCAGCTGGCTCAGGTGCCTGTTGTGCTCGTTCTTCTCCACCACGACCACGTCCTGGCCGGCGTCGCGCAGCTGGCGCACCACGCGCAGGCCCACCGTGCCGAGCCCGATGACAAGCACGTGGCCGCGCAGCCCGGTGATCTTCCGCCGCCCGAGTGACTCCTCTATCCGCCTGCTCACCAGCATGTTTGTCACCAGGGCGAAGAACACCGCGACGAACAGCGCGCCGGTCATCATCAGCGCGATCGCGTAGACCATCAGCCAGCCAGGCTCGCCGCGGAACGAAAAGTCGCCGTACCCGACGGTGGTCACCGTCTCGACGGTGAAGTACACGGCGTCGAGCAGCGTGATCCGGTGGCCGGGACCGGCGTAGCGGTAGGTGAAGCGGAGCACGAGCGTGGTGATCACCAGCACCGCGAGCAGCGCGCCGAGCGCGATCATCAGCCGGCGGTCGGCGGCCCGCGCCAGGGACAGCGCCAGGTCGTGCAGCTGCCTGGCCCAGCGGGCCGGCCCGGCTAGGCCGAAGGCGCGGGCGGCGCGGGGTGTAACACGAACCCGTTCCGGATCATCGATGACGGAGGCGGCGGCGAGCTCGGCCGGGGTACCGATGAGCGTCACCTCGTCACCGGCCCTGACCTGGGTGTCCCTGCCGGGGCAGACGTGCACGTCGCCCGCGGGCGGCACCACCGCGACCGGGGCGAGCGCACCGTACAGCGTGCGCAGCGTCGCGTCGCGCGGCGCAGTCGTCCTGGCGGCGAGGAACCGCTCGCCGGACAGGGTCATCTCCTGGACGCCCGCGGACAGGCACGCCTCGACGACCGACGGCGCGGACAGCCCGGCGACGTCGAGGACGGCCACGCCGGCCTCCTTGATCGCGCGGCCGACAGCCGGGTTGGTGAGCTGTGCGACCACCCGCACGTCATCGCGGAGTCGCCTGGCCAGCAGGGCGGTCTCCAGCGCGACCAGGTCATCGTCCTGGACGCAGAGCACCGCGATCGCGCCGGCCAGGCCTGCCGAGGTCAGCGTCTCCTCGGCGCGCGTCGGGCCTGCCACCAGCGGCACGCCCCAGCCCGCGACTCGCTGGGCGAGCGGCGGCGGCGGATGGTCGTCCACCACCACCGCGGGCACGCCGGACAGCGCGAGTTGCTCCACGATCCGCAGCCCCACTCCGGGCAGCCCGCAGACGATCACATGACCCTGCCACGCGGCTTGTCCCCCCACGGGACAAGCATGCCCAGTCCTGATGACCAGCGTGTTAACCGGCCCGGCTGAATCGCGGGCGGCTTACTCGCCGGCCACGCTATACCCCCTGTTCGCCGACCCCTATTCGCCGGCACTGCCGTCGATCGCCTCGCGGAGCAGGTCAGCGTGCCCCGCGTGCCGCGCGGTCTCCTCGATCAGGTGCAGGATCACCCAGCGGAGCGTGAACGGCTTCCCCTGCCAGGGGGAGACCGACTGGTCATCGAGGCTGGCCGCCCTGGCGACGACCTGCCTGGCCCGGTTGCAGGCCTCGCGGTAGCGGCGGCGTAGCCAGTCGGGCTCCTTCTCCAGGGCGGTGTGGAATTCGTAGTCCGGCTCGGCGTCCCAGTCGATGCCCGTGAAGTCCTCGCGCGGACCGAGTCCGCCGAAGTGCACCTCGAACCAGCCCTCCTCGTTGAGCGCCAGATGGTAAAGGATCCCGGCGAGCGTCAGGTCCGAGGTCGCGATCCGCTGCCCGAGCTGCTCCCTGGTCAGCCCCTCGGTCTTGAGCAGGATTGTCTCGCGCTGGTAGTCCAGGTACTGCCCGAGCACGCCCCGCTCGTCCGTTGACGTGGGGTCAGGGATCTGTCGCACCGGGTCTCCTCCCGCGCGGCTCTTCGACCGCGGCCATTCCCGACTCTAGCCCCGCCCGCCGGCCAAACCGCCGGCTAGATCAGCGTTTCCTGGCCGGCGTCGTAGACGAGCAACCCGTCCGCGCGCAGCCGGACGCCGGGGGAGAGACGGTGCGCGTCGGTGCCGCCGTCGTGCATCAGGTGACGCACCTCGACGTCGCGGGCCAGCGTGACGAAGTCCGCGAGCAGCCGCCGGTGGCAGCGCCACCACAGGGACTCCGAGCACATCACCGCTACCTGGCCGTCGCGGTTGCCCGCCGCCTCCGCGAGCACCGCGTCGATCGCGTCGCGGAAGGCGGGGCCGCGCATGTGCTCGGCGTACCCGCGGAACATCGGCTCGCGCCACGTCACGTCCGGGTTGTCCTGACTGGGCTTGCGGAAGCCGCCGAGCCGCTTCTCCCAGCGGTAGCCGACGCCGGCCGCGGGCAGCCACTCCTCCATCGCGGCACGGGCGAACTGCGGATGGCGCTTGCTGCCAGGCGCGATGCGGATGTCCACCAGGGACACGACGCCCGCGTCCGCGAGAAGCGCCGCCGTCCGTTCGGCGGACTCCGTCCCGTGCCCGTAGCTGAGGAGCATCATCCGACCCTATGGTGCCCGTAGCCGACCGCCTCCCTTGGCAGTATGGGACACATGGTGAACGGACAACAGGCAGAGCTAGGCATCGTTCAGCAGACACTGTTCTTCCCGCTGCTCGCGCGGGCGCGGGAGACGGAACGGAAGCGGCCGCTGCTGCGCGACGAGAAGGCCGTCGAGCTCGTCAGGGAGATCGACTTCGACGCAGGCACCTTCAACCAGAGCGTCATGTCGTTCCTCGTGGTGCTGCGGACGATGATCCTCGACTGGTGGGTGCGCCAGTTCCTCGCCGTCAACCCGGGCGGGACGGTCGTGGAGCTCGGCACCGGCCTGAACACCCGGTTCGAAAGGGTAGACAACGGGTCGGTGCACTGGATCGACCTGGACCTGCCGGACACGATCGAGCTGCGGCGGCGGTTCTTCTCCGACACCGAGCGACGGCGGATGATCGCCGCGTCGCTCCTCGACGAGAACTGGCTGACAAATGTGGAGCAACTTCCTGGGCCGTTCTTCTTCGTTGCCGACGGGGTGCTGCCGTACCTGACCGAGGACCAGGTCACCGGCCTGCTCACCCGGATCGCCGCCCGCTTCCCCGGCGCCCTGATCGCGTTCGACAGCTACCCGCGGAAGATTCTCGAAATGGAGCACAAGATGGCGGCCAAGCGGGGCATCGCCCGCTGGCAATGGTCCTGCGACGACCCGCGCACGCTGGAGCGGTCCGGCCTGCGACTGCTTGCAACGGCGACGTCCACCCGCCCGCCCGCCGGCCTGCGCGCCGAGTTGCCGTCGCGTTACCGCATCCTGCTGCCCCTCGCCAACCCGGTCCTCGGCGGCAACGGCACGATCAGCCTCTTCCAGGCTGCGCCCCAGTGACGAGGGCCGGCGCCCGATAGCCGAGACCGGCCTCGGGCCGGTTTTCAAGCGGGCTTAGAGGTCGTAGTGCGCGGGGACGGTGGTGTAGCCACGGCCGGACGGAACGCTCCAGTGCAGGACACCTGGTTCCGGTTGTTTGACTGACCAGCCGGGAGCCTGCTTGCACCGATGGTGCCGCCGGCATTTCGGCGCGAGGTTGCACTGACAGCTCGGACCATCCGGATAGGCGACCGTGTGATCGAGGTCGCACTGAATGGCCTGCGCGTTGCAGGCGGGGGCAGAGCAGGTGGCGGTGCGGGCACGGACGAGGTGCTTGAGGCCCCGGCTTGGCGTGTAGCGATCCTCGGCGTCCGCGTGATCGCATCGGCCGCGAACGATCGGGCGGAGCGTGATGTTCAGCCGCCGTACGAGGTCGGTGAGCAGCTGGGCCTGTGCGGGATCCGGGGTGCCCGGCGGTGGGCGGCCCGGCGGTGACGTGGCGTTCGCTTGTGTGGTCTGTGGCGGCCGGGGCGGCGGTGTCCAGAGATGCTGCCCCCGGGCACAGCCGTGGGCCAGGGCCGTGCCGTCGGGCGCCACGATCGTCAGGCAAAAGCGGGTGCGCGGGCTGCGAGATGCGGCCGCGACGAATGCCCTCGACGCCTCGGCGTCGAGCAGGCCCCAACTGCCGGCCTGGGCCGGCGCCGTGGACCAGCCGAACAGCGTGCCGGCCGGAACCAGGACGTTAATCAGGGCGGGCAATGGTGCCAGGCCGCCTGCCGGGGTGCCGGGACCTGACCGGGCGCGCCGGAGCGGGCTCAGGCTCTCCTCGTCGTCCGCGCTGGCGCAGGCCGGGTCGACGTCGAAGCCGGGGTGGTCGTGGTCCTCGTTGTCGAACTCGTCCTGGTCTTCATCGCGATAACCGGAGTCGTCCTGCCAGTCCGCTGCGACAGGCGCGGGATCTGCCGGGACAGCGGGGAGAAGGCCAAGTGGATCGCGGCCTTGGAGCAGATCGGTCATCACTCGGGCGCGCAGATGCTGCAGTGATCCTTCCTGGCCGTCGTTGCGGAGCCGGACGGCCAGAGCGTCGATGTTGGCCTTGGCGGCCAGGGCGGTAACGGGGTCCAGTTCCCGGCCGGCGAGGATCGCGTTACCCGACCGCTCGTGCCTGACCTCGACCCGCTGCCCGTCGCTGCGGGCGCGCTCCCTGCGCCGCCGCACCGCCTCGGGGTCGAGCCGCATCTCCAGGGCGGCGGCCTTGCGGCCAAGCTGATCCGGTCGCAGGCCGGGGGCGACCGCCGCAAGTATCTCGTCCGCACCGGCCGCGTCCCGCGGGGTCAGCGCCCAGGTGTAGCTCCAGATGATGGACGCCCGGATGGCGTCGATGGTGCCGTCCGCCATGCCCGCGAGAGTCCGCGGGAGACGGGTGGCCAGGTCGGTGGCTTCCCAGATCCGTTCGTCGGCGTGGTGCGCGGTGCAGACGAGCTCAGCCGCGAGTTCGTCACCGGGGAACTGGCCGGGCCTGCAGTGCGGCGGCACCTTGCGCGACCTCGCCTCCTCCCGCTCGATCTCACGGCGGCGGGCGAACTCCGCGATCGCCATGGTCTGCAGGTAGGTGGCCCGGTTTTCCAGGCGCCGCGCAGCCGACAGCGCACCGATCAGCTGGTCGTCCGTCAGGGACGGCAAGTCGGAGACCGCCTGCTCGGTCAGCGCGGAAAGCACCGGGCCTGGACGCAGCACATCGGCCGCACGGTCCTCGCCGAACGCCGCGCTCGGCGCCTCTCCGCCGAGACCGTCAGGACCGCACATCGCGGCGAGCAGTTCCGGATCGACATTGCACGCGTCGCCAAGGCTGACGGAGACCGCCGGGCCCTCGAGCTCCCATTCCTCGGGGATTCGTCGCCGCCCTGCGTCGATGTCTGCGGCCCACCTGTCGAGGTCGGCATCAAGATCGAAGTCGTCCTCCGGCTCCGGGCCGGGGAATGCGATAAACGCGGGCTGCTGCACCTCGGCCCTCCTTCCGGATAAGTTCGACTTATCGATGATCTACACGAACATTCTAGCGAATAAACGATGATCAATGTATAAGTTGGAGATACTTTTCCGAGATCTTTTTTGATCCGTCATTCCGAACGAAGCCGCGGTACACCTGGTCCGGGCGCGGAGATTGATCAGTCCGGCTGAACCCGCTCAGAGCTACATGAAGTTCCTGGTGTGCAGGGCGGACAGCTCCGCGGCCTCGTCGTCGGAGAACCCGATGAAGGCCAGCCGCCTGCGGCGGCCCTCGTCCATCCGGGCCTGCAGGTCGCGGACCGCATGCCAGCCGCGGCGGATCGCCTCCGGCGACCAGGAGCCAGCCGCGAGCAGCACGAGCGCGTCGAAGACCTCGTCGTTCAGCCCGGCGGTGTCCCGCAGCGCCGCGTGGCGGCGCTCGACCGCCTGGCGCAGCGTGCCAAGGTAGTGGCGGTCGGCGTGGGCCAGGTGGGCGGTGTGCGCGACGCCGAACGCCACATGCCGTGCCTCGTCCCTGGCCGCCAGCCTGGTCACGTCGGCCGTGACCTGGTCCGGCGCATGCTCGGCGATGAAGCGGAGCAGGTCGAGGAAGGTTCCCTCGCCGAGCACCGACAGCAGGAACGAGGCCGTGGTGAAGTCCGGCTCGTCGAGCAGGGTCTGCAACGAGGCGCGGCCGCCCGCCGAGGAGGTGCCGAGCTCGCCGCCGGACAGCAGGGCGCGCCTGGTGAACACCTCGACGTGCCTGGCCTCGTCGGCGGACTGGCTGGCGAGGAGCTGCATCACCTCCCGGTAGTGCGGGTGCAGCTGGGACAGCAGCCGGGCGGGGATGATCAGCGCGGCCTGCTCGTTCTCCACCAGGTAGGTCATGAGCTGCACCACGGCGCGTTCGACCTCGGGCGGCACGCCGCCCGGCGGGGCGGTCCAGTCGACGGCCGTCGCCGGGTCCCACTGGCTGGCGGCCGCGGCCGCGTACAGCTGCGGCGCGATGTCGGCCCACACGTGGTCGCGCTCGGACCACTGGGCGCCGATCGGCGGACCGCCCGCCTCGACGAGCGCGCCGCGCGCGGCGAGGCCCCAGGCCGCGTTCGCCCGCTCGGCCGGGGGACCGGCGGCGACGCCCGCCCGTTCCGCGTCCTGCCAGCGCCGCTCGCCGGCGTGCCCCTTGATGATCACGGCCGCCCCGTCCGTGGCCCCGCGCACAAGCGCACCGCCGGCGTCGCCGTCGCCTGCGATCCGGTGCCCCTGCTCGCGGCACCAGGCCGCGAGGTGGATGCCAAGCGCCGGGTGCGACCCGGCGACCGCGATCCGCTCGCCGGGCTGGACCGCGTCGAGCGCGCGAGCGACCAGCAGGTGACCGCCCTCGTCGAGCCCAAGGTCGCCAAGGTCAACGCTCGGCATCGCCGCCGTCCCTACCGGCCCTCGGCCCGGTCCGGGGCCCGGTTCACGACCCAGCCTGTGATCCGGCCCGCGGCCCGGCTCATGGCCGGTAGTCCGCCGCTGTGACCGATCCGTCGGCGTCGTAGAAGCCTGCCTCGTCTACCGCGCGTTCCAGCTGCTCATAGCCGGACAGCCGGGGCGGCCGCCATTCCTTGAGCCCCTCAAGGTCGAGCAGCGGGCGCAGCTCCGCGTCGGCGTAGTCCATGCCGTGCAGCAGCTCCGCGAGACGCGCGACGTCGACGCTGGCGGCCGCCGACGGGCCCGCCGTCAGCGTGCAGTGGTCGTATGGCGGTGTCTGCGCCAGGACACGGACGGCTCCCGCGGGCAGCACCCCCTCGCGGCCGAACAGCAGCAGGTTCGCGTCGATCATGCAGGCCGCGTCGACGCGGTCCGCCGGGTCCGCCGCGAACAGGGCGCGGGCCGCGTCCCGCTCGCCGCCGATGTGGTCGCCGTGCAGCCCGACCCCGACGTCGAAGCGCCGTACCGCGCAGTCCGTCCCTGGCGTGACACCCGCCGACCGCAGCAGTGACAGCGGAAGCAGCGTGGCCTGCGGCGAGTCGACCGCGCCCGTCGCCACCACCCGGCCGGCCAGGTCGCCAAGCGACTGCACCGGCGAGTCGGCCCGCACCACCACCACAGAACGCAGGTCGCAATCCGTGTCCCGCATGGTGAGCGGGGTTAGCGTGGCACCGCGGGCGGCGGCGAGCCGCCTGGCGCGCACCCAGGCGAGCGGTGAGTTCCACGCGACGTCAATGTGCCCGCCGAGCAGGTCCTCGACCTGCCGTTCGTAGTTGGAGTAGAGCAGGTAATCGAAGTCGAGGCGACCGGGCCCGCGCAGCCAGGCGCGGAACCCGTCCCAGATCGTGACAACCTTCGGGTCATAGGCGACCGCGCCGAGCACGATACCCATCAGACCTCCCCGAGCAGCGGCAGGCCGAGCAGCGCGCGGCCGATGAAGTCGTGCAGCGCCTCCGTGGTGGGAGCCATCACCCGCGCCGCGCGGGAGTCGCGGAACAGCCGTTCGACCACCGACTCCTTCCGGTACGCGGCGCCGCCGGCCGCGGTGAGCGCTAGGTCCGCCGCGTCGGCCGCTGCCTCGCCCGCGGCCGCCTTCACCTCCAGGACAAGGAGCTGCGCGTCATCGCGTCCCTGCTCCACCGCGCCGATCGTCTCGCTCACCAGCGCCCAGGTCCTGTCTGCCTCGATCCGCAGCCGGGCCAGCCGCGCCCGCGGCGCGGCCTGCTGTCCAAGCGACACGCCGAGATGCTCCAGCCGCGTCGTGCGCAGGTGCGCCGCGACCTCGTTGGCAAGGCGCCGCATCAGGCCCGCGCTCATCGCCGCCGAACAGATAAGGAACACCGGCAGCACCGCCGCGAGCGCCAGGTCGAGCCCCGCCCCGTCGTGGCCGAGCATCGCGCCGAGCGGCAAGGTCACGCCGTCCGCCGTCATCGGCGCGGACGCGTTGCCGCGCAGCCCGAGCCCGTCGAATGTCCCGGCCACGGAAAGCCCTGCGGCGCCGGCCGGGACCAGCCACAGCGTCATCGGCCCTGGCGCGGCGCCGAAAACCGCACCGGAAACCGCGTCGAGCGGCCGGCTCGACCACACGTAGCTGTCCGCCTGCCCCGCCGCGGTGACCCAGCTCTTGTGCGCGTCCAGCCGCACCATGCCCCCGTTCCCCGTGTCGGGGAGCGCCGCGTCGGGGACCGCAGCGCCGGGGAGCGCCGTGTCGGGGACCGCAGCGCCGGGGAGCACTGCGTCGATCAGCGTCGCGGTGGAAAGAGGCGCCCAGAAGTGCGACCGCGACCCGCGCTCGGAGAGGGCGAGCGTCGACAGGTGCGCGCCGCCCGCGATCGCGGTCAGCGTCTCCTTGTCACCGGCCGCCGTCAGCGCGGCGACCGCCGCGTAGTGCATGGTGACGATCATCGCGGTGGACCCGCAGACCGAGCCGAGCTCGCGGACCACCTCCGCCGCTTCCCGCAGCCCAGCACCGCCGCCGCCATGCTCGGCGGGGACGGTGAGTCCGAGAATCCCGGCCGCGCCGAGGGCGTCGACCTGTGCCCGGGGAAACTCAGCGGACGCGTCGACTGCCGCCGCCCCGGGTGCCACCACTGATTCGATTACACGCAGGAGGACGTCGCGATACGACTCCTGAGATGGCATTGCCGCCTGCCTCTCACGGTTCGGCTAAGAAACCGGCCGACCGGCCGGTCGTCTCATCCTCGCCGGTACCCGCGTGGCGCGCCACTATCCGCCCGCACAGGAATCCGCCGTCCGCGTTGTGGCTCCCGGCGGGCCAGTCGCCAGGGGCCGGCGAAGCGCGAAGCCGCCCGCAGCCGCCCGCGCTCACCCCGCCGCGTCGGCGCGGATGTGCTCGAAGATCAGCGACGTCTCGGTGTAGGACACGTCCTCGTGCGAGGACAGCGTCTCGACGAAGTCCCGCAGCGCCGCCGTGGACGCCGCCGCGACGTGCAGCAGGAAGTCGTCCTTGCCCGCGAGGAAGAACACGTTGAGCACCTCGGGCAGCCCCGCGACCTCGGCGACGAACGCCCGGATGCGCCCTCGCGCGTGCGACTGCAGCCGCACCGCGATCATCGCCTGGAGCGGTCGGCCGAGCGCCGCCGGGTCCACGTCGGCGTGGTAGCCGCGGATCACGCCGCGCTCGCGCAGTGCCCGGACCCGGCCCAGGCAGGTCGAAGGCGCGATGCCGACCCGGTCGGCGAGCGCGTTGTTCGGCAGCCTGGCATCGCGGGACAGTTCATGCACGATGCGCCGGTCGATGTCGTCGAGGTCGCCGCCCGCGGGCGCGTTCGGTTCATGCCGGGGCGGCGCGGGCGCCCAGCTGGGCCGAACAGCATTCGGCCGGCTACCCGCTGAGATTGACTCAGATGAATTTTCAGCCATCATGAACGAAGTCTACAGAATCTTGTTCACGAATATGGCTAATTTTCCGAGGAAAATGCATCATAGAGCCACGGGCGGAACGCGGCTCAGCGTAGAGCATCCGACGCCCGCACGAACAGGAAACGAAAGGCAGCGCGCCATGAAGGTCGGCATCCCCCGCGAGGTCAAGAACCACGAGTACCGCGTCGCGATCACCCCCGCGGGCGTGCGCGAGCTCAGCGACCACGGTCACGAGGTCTACCTCGAGAAGGACGCCGGCGCGGGCTCGCAGTTCGCCGACGACGCGTACGTCGCCGCGGGCGCCACGATCATCCCCGACGCCGACGAGGTGTGGGGCACGGCCGACCTGGTGCTCAAGGTCAAGGAGCCGGTCGCCGAGGAGTACCACCGGATGCGCCCGGGCCTGACCCTGTTCACCTACCTGCACCTGGCCGCCGACAAGGCCTGCACCGACGCGCTGCTCGAGAACAAGGTCACCGGCATCGCCTACGAGACCGTGCAGCTCGCCGACGGCTCGCTGCCGCTGCTCGCCCCGATGTCCGAGGTGGCCGGCCGCCTCGGCCCGCAGGTCGGCGCCTACCACCTGATGCGCTCGGGCGGCGGCTACGGCGCGCTGCTCGGCGGCGTCCCCGGCACCCGCCCCGCGCACGTGGTCGTCATCGGCGGCGGCGTCTCCGGCCAGCACGCCGCGCAGATCGCCGTCGGCATGGGCGCCCGGGTGACCGTCCTGGACAGGAACATCGCCAAGCTCCGCCAGATCGACGCGCTCTACCAGGGCCGCATCCAGACCGTCGCCTCCAACTCCTACGAGATCGAGAAGGCGGTTCTCGACGCCGACGTGGTGATCGGCGCCGTCCTGGTCACCGGCGCCAAGGCGCCGAAGCTGGTCAGCAACGACCTGGTCAAGCGGATGAAGCCGGGCTCGGTGCTCGTCGACATCGCCATCGACCAGGGCGGCTGCTTCGAGGACTCGCACGCCACCACGCACGCCGACCCGGTCTTCCGCGTCCACAACAGCGTCTTCTACTGCGTGGCGAACATGCCGGGCGCCGTCCCGAACACCTCCACCTACGCGCTGACCAACGCGACCCTGCCGTACGCGGTCGAGCTCGCGAACAAGGGCTGGCGGGCCGCGCTCGCCGCCGATCCGGCGCTCGCCCCCGGCCTCAACACCCACGAGGGCCAGCTGACCAACGCCCCGGTCGCCGCCGCCCACGGCTACGAGGCCGTCTCCGTCGCCTCGGTCCTCGCCTAACCACAGCAAAAACAGCACCATCCCGAACGGTTGCCGGCTCCGCCCGACCCTGCCCTTTCCCCTGGGGGCGTGGGTCCGCGCGGAGCCGCTTCCACGCCCCAAGCCCGCCGCCTCTCCAGGCCGACGGTGACGTGCAGGGCGACGCCCGCACCCGTTCGGTACCAGCTTCCCGCGCGCCGGCTCCTCGGGACACCCCGCCGGACGAACCGCACGGCCACCCGCCGAGGCAAACAGCCGCGGCGCCAGGCCCCGCGCGCCGGAAGGCCGCGGACCGGAAGGCACAGGCACCACCCCCGCCACCCTTCCGGTCCGCGCAAGCGTCGCAAGGCCGCCACGCCGCCGCCGCTCCCGCGCCACAGTGCCGTAACAGCAACAAGCGCGCAGCGCAAAGCCACTGACCCGCGAGGGCGACGGGATACCTCAGGCGAGGTGGACGGGGAGGGTTTCCAGGCCGTGGATGAGCGAGCTTGGCCGCCAGCGCAGCGTGGACGCCTCGGCGGCGAGCGACAGCGAGGGGAACCTGGAGAGCAGCGCGCCGAAGGCGACCTCGCCCTCAAGCCGGGCGAGCGGCGCGCCGAGGCAGTAGTGAATGCCGTGCCCGAATGCCAGGTGCCCGGTCGCGTCCCGCTCCACGTCGAGCCGCTCGGCGTCCGGGAACCGCGCCGGGTCGAGGTTGGCCGACGAGGTCACGCACAGCACCCATTCCCTGGCCGGGATCGTCACGCCGCCGATCTCCACCGGCTCGAGCGTGAACCGGTCGGTCGCATGGTTGAGCGGGTTGACGAAGCGCAGCAGTTCCTCGACCGCGCCAGGCAGCAGCGAGGGATCCGCGCGCAGCCGGTCGAGCTCAGCGGGGTGGGTCAGCAGGGCCAGGGCGCCGGACGCGATCAGGTTCGTCGTCGTCTCGTGGCCGGCCACCAGTAGCAGGAACAGCATCGCGATGAGCTCGCGCTCGTTGAGCGAGTCATCGGAGTCCCCCCGCTCACTGGCGCCCCACGCTGCGACGAGCGCCGAGACCATGTCGTCGGCTGGCTGCGCCCGCTTGGCCGCGACAAGCTCGGTGAAGTAGTAGAACATGGCCGTTCCCGCCGCGCGGAACGCTCGCGGGTCTCCCTCGCTCGCCACGAACGCGTGCGACCATTCGCGGAACTTGTTCCGGTCGCCGACCGGCACGCCGAGCAGTTCGCAGATCACCGTCACGGGGAGCGGGAACGCGAACGCCTCGATCAGGTCGACCGCTTCTTCTCCTGCGGCGAACCGCGCCTCCATCGCGTCGAGCAGGTCCGCGGTGATCGCCTCCACGCGGGGACGCAGCCCGGCCACCCGCCGCGCGGTGAACGCCTTGGAGACCAGCTTCCGCAGCCGCGTGTGATCGGGCGGGTCGGCGTTGAGCAGGTGCGCCGACAGGTAGCCGGTCACCGCGTCGGGCACCCAGTCCGGGGAGGTGAGCTTGCCTGCCCAGTCCTTGTACAGCCGCGGATCGGCCAGCGCGGCGCGCACGTCGGCGTGCCTGGTGACCAGCCAGACGCGGTCGCCGCCGTTGGGCAGCACCACCGGGGTCACCGGCCCGTCGTCCCGCATCCGGGCGAAGTGGGCGTGCGGGTCCTGGAAGTAGTCCCCGCCGAGCTGCTCGGCCGAGGCGGCGGCCGCGGATTCCGTCACGATCGTCAGCTTACAAGATATTACGCGAATGGGGTCGTCGCGGGCCCGCACGCAAACGCAAGCAGGCACGGGCGCGGCGGAGCGCCGCAAGGTCCGCGCGGGCGCCCCCCGGCGACTAGGCTTACAGTCGTGGCCGACCCGAATCGATACCGTCCCAAGCCGGGGGAGATTCCCGAGGAACCGGGCGTGTACCGGTTCCGCGACGAGCGTGGCCGGGTCGTCTACGTGGGAAAGGCGAAATCGCTGCGGCAGCGGCTCAACCAGTACTTCGCCGACTTCTCCTCGCTGCACCCGCGCACCCAGCTGATGCTCACCACGGCGGCGAGCGTCGAGTGGACAGTCGTCAACACTGAGGTCGAGGCGCTCCAGCTGGAGTACTCCTGGATCAAGGAGTTCGACCCGCGGTTCAACGTCAAGTACCGCGACGACAAGTCCTACCCCTACCTCGCGGTGACCATGGGCGAGGAGTTTCCCCGTGTGCAGGTGATGCGCGGCGCCAAGCGCAAGGGCACGCGCTATTTCGGCCCCTACTCGCACGCGTGGGCGATCAGGGAGACGGTCGACACGCTGCTGCGCGTCTTCCCCATCCGCACCTGCTCCACCGGCGTGTTCAAGCGGGCCGGGCAGATCGGCCGCCCGTGCCTGCTCGGCTACATCGGCAAGTGCTCCGCGCCGTGCGTGAAGCGGATCAGCGCCGACGATCACCGGGCGCTCGCCGAGGACTTCTGCGACTTCATGTCTGGCCAGACGAGCCGGTTCATCAGGAAGCTCACCGCGGAGATGAAAGACGCCGCATCGGAAGAGGAGTACGAGCGGGCGGCACGGCTGCGCGACGACATCAAGGCGCTCGAGCGCGCCCTGGAGAAGCAGGCCGTGGTACTCGGCGACGGCACCGACTGCGACGTGATCGCGCTGGCGGAGGACCCGCTCGAGGCGGCGGTGCAGATCTTCTACGTGCGCGGCGGCCGGATCAGGGGTCAGCGCGGCTGGGTGCTCGAGAAGGTCGAGGAGACCACGCCCGGTGACCTGGTGGAGCACTTCCTCGGCCAGTTCTACGGTGAGGGGACCTCGCCGGACAGCAACGGCATACCGCGCGAGGTGCTCGTCCCGGAGCTGCCGCCGGACACCGAGGCGATGACGCAGTGGCTGTCGGACCGCCGCGGCGGCCCGGTCCAGCTGCGCGTGCCGCAGCGCGGCGACAAGAAGACCCTCGCCGAGACCGTCGCCCGCAACGCGAAGGAGGCGCTCGCGCTGCACAAGTTGCGGCGCGCGAGCGACCTCACCACCCGGTCCAAGGCGCTGCACGAGATCCAGGACGTACTCGAACTCGACGACGCGCCGCTGCGCATCGAGTGCTACGACGTCTCCAACCTGCAGCAAACGCATGTCGTCGCCTCCATGGTGGTGTTCGAGGACGGGCTCGCGCGCAAGAGCGAGTACCGCCGCTTCTCCGTCAGGGGCTATGACGGCAGCGACGACATCTCGGCGATCCGCGAGGTGATCACCCGCCGCTTCCGCCGCTACCTGGAGGAACGCGAGCAGTCCGGCGAGCTGGACATGCTCGGCGATCCCGAGGCAGATCAAGATCCAGGTCAAGATCAAGATCAAGACCAGGATCAGGATGAACGGTTGGTGGTTTCACCCCAGCAGCGCAAGTTCGCCTACCCGCCCAACCTGGTGGTCGTCGACGGCGGCGCGGGCCAGGTCGCGGCCGCCGCCGCGGCGCTCGGCGACCTTGGCATCGATGACGTGGCGGTGTGCGGCCTGGCCAAGCGGCTCGAGGAGGTGTGGCTGCCCGGCCAGGAGTACCCGGTGATCATGTCGCGCTCGTCCGAGGGGCTCTACCTGCTCCAGCGGGTGAGGGACGAGGCGCACCGGTTCGCCATCACCTACCACCGCGCCAAGCGGGGGAAGGCGGCGATCACCTCCGCGCTCGACGGGGTGCCCGGGCTGGGGCCGTCGCGCCGCGCGGCGCTGCTGAAGGCGTTCGGCTCGGTGAAGGCGATATCGTCGGCGTCGCCGCAGGAGATCGCGGCGGCGGTGCCAGGGATCGGGCCTAAGCTTGCCGAGTCGGTGGTGATCGCGCTGCGCCAGGGCAGTGTCCAGCGGGCCAGTGGTCAGCAGCAGAGCCCGCATAATCCGGGGGGATCAAGGGGCAATGACTGATACGACGACGGGGGAACGTGCCGGGTCGGCGACGCCCGACATCGTCATCATCACCGGCATGTCGGGCGCGGGGCGGTCCACCGCGGCCAAGACGCTGGAGGATCTCGGCTGGTACGTGGTGGACAACCTGCCGCCCGCGCTGCTGCCCACCATGCTCGACCTGGCCGACCGGGCGTCGCTCGCGGGAATCGCGGCGATCGTGGACGTGCGGTCGCGAGCCTTTTCCACCGACCTGAAGTCGGCGATCTCCTCGCTCGGCGCCCGCGGCGTCGCGCCGCACGTGCTGTTCCTCGAGGCGTCCGACCCCGTCCTGGTGCAGCGCTTCGAGAACGTGCGCAGGCCGCATCCGATGCAGGGCTCGGGCACCATACTCGACGGCATCACCGCCGAGCGCGAGCTGCTGCGCGCCGTCCGCGGCGACTCCGACATCGTGCTCGACACCTCGGCGCTGAACGTGCACGAGCTGCGCGGCCGGATGCACGGCTACTTCGGCGGCGACTCGGTGACCGGGCTGCGGCTGAACATCGTCTCGTTCGGCTACAAGTACGGGCTGCCGGTGGACGCCGACCTGGTCGCCGACTGCCGGTTCCTGCCCAACCCGCACTGGGTTCCCGAGCTGCGCCCGCTGAGCGGCCTCGACGCCCCGGTCAGGGAGTACGTGCTCGGCCAGCCCGCCGCGTCGGCGTTCATCGCCGCGTACCTCCAGGTCCTTGACGTGTCACTCGCCGGGTTCGAGCGCGAGGGCAAACGCTACGTCACGCTGGCGATCGGCTGCACCGGCGGCAAGCACCGCTCGGTGGCGATGGCGGAACAGCTCGCCGCGAAGCTGACCGGCCGCGACGTGAGCGTCTCGCACCGCGATCTCGGGCGGGAGTGAACCGCTTGAGGTTGAAGGTCGTCGCCTTCGGCGGCGGGCACGGGCTCGCCGCTTCCCTGTCCGCCCTGCGCCGCGTCACGGACCAGGTCACCGCGATCGTCACCGTGGCCGACGACGGCGGGTCGTCCGGCCGGCTGCGCGAGGAGTTCGGCGTGCTGCCGCCTGGCGACCTGCGGATGGCGCTCGCCGCGCTGTGCGGCGACGACGACTGGGGCACCACCTGGGCCCGGGTGGTGCAGCACCGGTTCGGCGGCGGCGGCGACCTGGGCGGCCACTCCCTTGGCAACCTGCTGATCACCGGGCTGTGGGACCTGCTCGGCGATCCGGTCGCCGGGCTCGACTGGGTGGGCCGGCTGCTGCGGGTCACCGGGCGGGTGCTGCCGATGGCCGCGGTGCCGCTGGACATCGTCGCCGTCGTGGAGGGGGTCGACCCGGCGCTGCCCGCCGCCGTCTCGACGGTGCGCGGGCAGGCGGCGGTTGCGGTGACGCCGGGCCGGGTTCGGTCGATCTCGCTGGTACCCGCCGACCCGCCCGCCGTGCCCGAGGCGGTCGAGGCGGTGCTCGACGCCGACTGGGTGGTGTTCGGTCCCGGGTCGTGGTTCACCTCCGTGCTGCCGCACCTGCTGGTGCCTTCGCTGCGTTCCGCCCTGACCAAGACGGCGGCGCGTAAACTCGTGGCACTGAACCTGGTGCCGCAGCCGGGGGAGACCGAGGGATTTTCGCCGCGCAAGCACCTGGAAGTTCTCACCGACCACGCATCATCATTGTCTTTCGATGTCGTCCTCGCCGATGCCGCCGCGGTGGCCGGCGCCGAGGAGGATCTCCGCAAGGCGGCGGAACGGATGAGTGCCTCGCTGACGCTCGCCGAGGTGGCGGCGGCGGACGGGACACGGCACGACCCGGTACGGCTGGCCGCGGCCTACCGGGGGGTCTTCGGGGGTAGCGGAGCGGCGTCATCCGGGGAGCAGTTCAAGGTGATCGGGGGAGAGTCGTTATGGCGATGACGGGCGTGGTGAAGGACGAGCTCAGCCGGGTGCCGGTGATCAAGCCGTGCTGCCGCAAGGCCGAGGTGTCCACCCTGCTGCGATTCGCGGGCGGGCTCACGCTGACCGCCGGGCACATCGTGATCGAGGCGGAGCTCGACACGGCGGCGGTGGCCAGGCGGCTGCGGGCGTCGATCGCCGAGGTGTTCGGCCAGCCGTCCGAGCTGCTTGTGCTCGCCCCTGGCGGACTGCGCAAGGGCAGCAGGTACGTGGTCCGGGTGTCGAAGGGCGGCGACAGCCTCGCCAGGCAGGCCGGCCTCATCGACTCCTTCGGCCGCCCGGTGCGCGGCCTGCCGCGCCAGGTCGTCTCCGGCGGCATCTGCGACTGCGAGGCCGCATGGCGCGGCGCGTTCCTCGTGCACGGGTCGCTGACCGAGCCAGGCCGCTCGATGGCACTCGAGATCACCTGCCCGGGCTCAGAGGCCGCCCTGGCCCTGGTCGGGGCGGCGCGGCGGCTGAAGATCTCCGCCAAGGCCCGCGAGGTCCGCGGCGTCGACCGGGTGGTGATCAGGGACGGCGAGGCGATCGCCGCGATGCTGACCAGGCTCGGCGCGCACGACAGCGTGCTCGCCTGGGAGGAGCGGCGGATGCGCCGCGAGGTCAGGGCGACCGCGAACCGGCTCGCCAACTTCGACGACGCCAACCTGCGCCGCTCGGCCCGTGCCGCCGTCGCGGCGGGCGCCAGGGTGGAACGGGCGCTGGAGATTCTCGGCGCGGACGCGCCCGATCACCTGGTGATGGCCGGCCAGCTGCGCGTCGCCAACCGGCAGGCGTCCCTCGAAGAGCTCGGCCAGCTCGCCGACCCGCCGCTGACGAAGGACGCGATCGCCGGCCGCATCCGCCGCCTGCTGGCGATGGCCGACCGTCGCGCCACGGACCTGGGCATGCCGTCAACCGAGGCCTTCCTGACCGCTGACATGCTCCCGTAGCCGACGCGACGCCCCGCCGCGGGAAGTGCTGGCGCCGCCGGTCTGTCAGCCGTAGGGTCACCGCTAGCGCATCACGGATACCCGGAGCGCGTGTCCTAACCCCTGGTGTCTTAGGCCACGGTCCGGTCGGCGGAGGCGGCGCGGGCGAGGACGACGGCGAGGATGCCGAGCACGGAGACCGTGGTCAGCGCCACCCGCAGGCTGACCGCGCCGGTGAGGAAGCCGATCGCGGGCGGGCCGAGCAGGAAGCCGGCGTAGCCGAAGGTGGAGGCGGCGGCGACGCCGTTCGGGCCCGCCAGGGCGCCTACCCTGGACATCGCCGTGGGGAACGCATTGGCCACGCCGAGGCCGGCCAGCGCGAAGCCGAGCAGGGACAGCGGCAGCGCCGGCGACAGCGCGGCGGCGAGCATGCCGGCACAGGTGATCAGGCCGCCGTAGACAAGGACCCTGGTCTGGCCGAGCCGGTCGAGCAGCGCGGTGCCGAACAGCCGGCCGCCGGCCTCGGCGAGCGCGAACGCGGCGTAGCCCGCGGCGGCAAGGCCGGCGTCCACTTTCAGGTCGTTGCGCAGGTGCAGAGCGCCCCAGTCGCTGACCGCGCCCTCGCCGTAGGTGGAGCAGAGCGCGATGACGCCGAGCAGGATTACCGTCCGCCACACCCCCTGGCTTCCGGGGGACGCGGCCGGGCGCGGCACGCTCCCGTTCGGCTGCGAATCGTCCGTTGTGGCCTTGCGAGGCATCGCCCCGCCGTCACCGGCTGTGCCAGCCTCGACGAGCGAGCCCCCGTCACCGGCGGTGCCCCCGCTACCTCCGGTGACCGAGCCCGGGTCCACCCCGCCTGTCGCCTCGATGGCGCTCGCCTCGGCGAGTGCGCGGTCGGCAAGCTGGCCGGGCAGGTCGCTGCGCACGATGATCCGGCCGCAGGTCGCGGTTACCGCCAGGCCGAGCAGGCCGACGAGCGCGAAATGGGTGAGCGGCGACAGGTGCGGCGCGGCGAGTCCGCCGAGCGCGGCGCCGGCCAGGCCGCCGAACGACCACGCCGCGTGAAACGACGGCATCACCGGGCGGCGCATGACGGCGACCAGGTCCACGGCGTAGCTGTTCATCGCGACGTTGAGGCCGCCGTAGCCGATGCCGAAGACGACGAGCGACAGCGCGAGCGCGAGCGCCGACCGCGACAGCGCGGGAAGCAGCAGCGCGAACGAGAGCCACACGGCGGCGACCACCGCGACCCGGGGGCTGCCGAACCTCCGGCACAGCGCCCCGGTCAGCGTCATCGTGGCGATGGCGCCGAGCGACACCCCGAGCAGCGCGAGCCCCAGGGCCTGCGGTGACGCGCCAACCGCCGCCTTCACGGCCGGGATGCGCACCGCCCAGCTCGCGAAGATGAACCCGTCGGCGGCAAAGAATGCCGTGATGGCGACGCGGATGCGCGCGGTCTCGTTGCCCGCCGTGACCGGCACCGGTAGTTTGTATAGCAACTGCACAAAACAAGGATAGAGGCAAATCAAAATGCGGACAACGGTGTGGACCTGAAATCCGCGACACTGCCAGGTCCCACGCTCGCCGGTAAAGCCCTGACCCTGATCCACGCCGGCCGTGCGGCCACCCGCTCGGAACTTACCAGCCAGCTCGGCGTGACCAGGGCGACGACCGGCGCGATCACCGCGGAACTGCGTGACCTTGGCCTGATCGTTGTCGACAGCGGACCGGGCGGCGGCCACCAGGGGAGGCCGTCGCACCGGGTGGTGCCAGACCCGGCGGGCCCGGTGGCGCTCGCCGTGCAGGTGCACCCGGACGGCTACGCGGTCGCGCTGGTGGAGCTCGGCGGGGTCATCGCGGCGCGGCGGGCATGGCACGCGCCGGTGCCCGCCGACCCCGGCCTCGCGTTCGCGGGAGTCGCGGCGGCGGCCGCGGACCTGCTGCGGGCCTCGGGCCGCCGCTGCGTCGGCGCCGGGGCCTGCCTGCCGACCGCGGTCACCCGGCCGCAGGGCACCGCCATCCGCGCGCTGTATGTCGGCTGGCCCGACGGATCGCCGGTGCGCGACCTGTTCGCCGCGGAACTCGCCGGCAGTGGCGTGACCGCCCCGGCCGGCTTCAGCGCCGTCAATGACGTCAACGCGATCGCACTCGCCGAGCACAGGCACGGCGCGGGCCGCGACGCCGGGCACCTGCTCGTCCTGGTCGCCGAGCATCGCGGCGTCGGCGGCGGGCTTGTCCTCGACGGCGCCCTCTACACCGGCAGCACCGGACTGGCCATGGAGGCGGGCCACGTCAGCGTTGACCCGTACGGCCGCCCCTGCGTCTGCGGCAACCGCGGCTGCCTGAACGTGGAGACCGACGCGGCGCGCTTCCTCGAGTCGGCCGGACGCGTTCTCCCCGCGCAGGGCCCGATCCTGGATGAGGCCATCGCGCTGCTGCGCGACGGCTACGACAGCGACGATCAGGTCCGCGCGGCCGCCGACGCGATCGTCGCGCGCCTCGGCCTCGGCCTGGCCGGCCTGATCAACGTGATCAACCCCGACCGCGTGCTGCTCGGCGGCATGCACGGGGCGCTGCTCGCCGTCGCGCCCGGCCGGCTGCGGGAGGCGGTCGCCAGGCACAGCCCATGGGGGCATGGGGCGGCGATACCGGTCGAGGCCTGCGCTCTGGACGAGGCGGGGCTGATCGGTGCGGCGGAGATCGCATGGCAGCCCGTACTGGACAATCCCTCGCTGCTGCGAACATTACGGATCGACTGGCATAAATGCCACACCATTGCAATGAATGCAATTGCACGGCAAGGCAGTGCGCCGTATGGTGGCCATGAGTGAGTGGGGGGACGCCTCGCCTACCAGCGGAGCGTCGGCTGCGAAAGGATGGGGCGAGGATGCGGACCACAGGCTGGAGCTGATCGTCGTCACGCTGGTGCGGGGCCGCTGAGGGGCGGTCCCGCATAAGGGCTTGACCCCTTGAGGCCTCGGTCGGTCCATGGCGATCCAGCCGTCTATCCGCGGATGTGGGAGCCCTAGCGGCGGATGTAGAGCTTGCTGTCGCCGTAGGCGGGGAACGCCGCGAGCTGCCTGAAGTGGCCGTCGAACCAGGCCTGCAGGCCCGCCGTCCACGGGATGCGCGCGGGCGCGTTGGCCGACAGCCACACGTAGCGCGCCTGTCCGAAGATCTTCTCCCAGCCCGCGACCACCGCCGCCGATTGCCCGGCGCCGCCTTGCGGCGACACGCCGCCGCTGAGCGCGAGCGTGGTGGCGAGCGAGTCCACGACGTCCGGGCAGCCTGGGCCCGGCGCGGTGAACCGGTTCGCGGCGATCGCGAACGACACCTGGTCGGCGACCAGGCACGATCCCTTCGGTATCAGCGCCGACGCGACCGCGGGGCTGTCAGGGACGCGCGCGCCTGACAGTTCCCGCGCCTCCGCCGCGCCGACGGCCACGATCACGACGGCGACCGCCGCCGCCAGCGCTCGCCGGGCGCCGGTGCCCCGGAGCGGGCCCGCCAGGGCGCCGACGGCGGCGCCCGCCGTGATGGCGATCCACGGCGCGGGGAAGTCGGGGTAGTGGTAGAAGAACGCCGAGTAGCCCAGGATCGCCGCGGCCGCGGCGGCCGCGGTGACCAGGGCGAACCACTCGAGCGGCGTCCGTCGCCGCGGCGCGATCAGGTAGCCGACCGCGATCACCGCGATCGCCACGGCGGCCGCCGCGTACGCCTTCCAGCCCGCCGCGACGATGTGCGTCGAGGCCTCGGCGCCCATGGAGAACAGCGTGTGCCCGGTGCTCCCCGGTACGGTGAGCTTCCCGCTCCTGGTCAGCACGTCGATCAGCCCGGTCAGGTGCGCCAGGCGCAGCGACTCCGGCGTGTGCTCGCCGACCCGGCTGACCTGGTAAAGCAGCGTCTGGTGCACGAACGCGCTCGGCGCGGCCAGCGCGAATGGCCCCGCGAGGACCGCGAAGCCGCCAACGGAACCGCCGAGCACGGCCATGCCGCGCCGCACCCGCGACGCGCCCGCCTCAGGGCGTGCGATGAGGCACAGCGCCAGCAGCGCCGCCGCGGGGATCGCGGCCCAGAACTTGATCGCGACGCCGAAGCCGAGTGCCACCCCCGCCAAGGCGAGCCAGCGCGGGGCGGCCAGACGGCCGTCGCGGAACGCCGCGGTCGCCGCCAGCAGGCAGGCCAGGTTCATCCACGGCTCGAGCAGCAGGGTCCGCCCGGCGAGGATGTCGGCCGGGTAGACCGCAAGCAGGCCAGCGGTCACCGCGCACACCAGCGCGCCGCGGTGCCGCACCAGACGGCCGGCCAGCGGCACGCAGGCGGTGCTCGCGAGCACGCTGAGCACCCGGGCCACCGCCAGGCCGCCGGCCTGCGAGGTCAGCGAGCCGATCAGCGCCCCTGGCAGCCCGACCACGATGATTCCCGGCGGCTGGACGAACGCGTAGTCCTTGTACGGCATCGCGCCATGCAGCAGCCGCAGGGCCGCGCCGAGGTAGACCCCGTCGTCGTATTCGACCTGGCCCGAGGTCAGGAAGCCTGGCCTGGTGATCAGGAACAGCCGCAGCGTGAGCGCCAGCACGGTCGCGGCGAGGATGACGAGGCCGGCCCGCGACGGCACGCGAAGCAGCGACCCGCGGGCTGCCGTGCCGGCGGGGGCGCTGCCCGCGCCGTCCGGTCCGCCGCCCGCACCGCCGACGGTCGTCCCGTTCTTCGCGCGACGGACAGCGGGCATGGGAACGCTCCGGGGATGGCACGGGAACTGGTGGTCTGGAAGGGGACCAATTTACCATCGCGGGCCGCGCCGTCCGGGCCGGCCGCGGCATCGGACGGGGTAAGCCGCGCAGCTAGCCCCGCGCGCGGCGTAGTTCCAGCCGGGCCTTCGCCTCGGGAGGCAGGTGCCTGACGGCCTCGCGGAAGGTGACGCCGGATATCTCCGCTACGCGATCTTCCGTCCAGGCCGCGACCCAGTCAGGGTCCTGTCGGGAGATCTCCCTGAGCACCCAGCCGATCGCCTTGCGGATGAAGAACTCCCGCTCGGCGAGCATCGGAGTGCTGTAGCGGACGAACCGCGGCAGGTCGGGCTCGCCGGCGCGAATGCCGGGCAGCAATGCCAGCAGCGCCGAGCGGCGCACCCAGAAGTCTTCATCGGCCGCCCAGGCATCGACGCGCTCCCACGAGGAGGCGTCGCGCAGGGCGACGGCGCCGGCGACGTTCCCCGACAGCGCGTCCACGTACGCCCAGGTGCGCGCGTCGCGGATCAGCCGCTCGACGGTCGCCAGGTCCGCGGCGGCCAGCTTGGTGACGGCTAGCTGGAGAATCTCGATCGCCGCGGCCCTGCGTTCGTGCACCGGCTCGTGCCACAGGGCGAGCGCCCATGCCACGGCGGTCTCCCGGTCGAGCCGGACACCGCGCTTGCCGCTGGCCGCGAGGTGCTCCTTGACGGCCGCCTTGACCACCCGGCGGATATCGGGCACGGCGACGCCGATGAACTCCAGGTCGCTCTTGAGGTACCGCTTCTCTTGAGCGGCTCGTGCCGCCGAGCCGAACGGGCGCAGCGATTGCGTCAAGGTCGCCGCAGCGGCGTCCGGATCGAAACCATCCACTCGCCCACCCTACGCACGCTTCGCTTTCGACAGGGCCGGCAAAATCGGCTGACGCCCCGTAACTCGAAGCATAGTATTGCTAGGTATGGACAGGGAGAGGCTCAAGGGTCACCTGGACCTGCTGCTGCTTTCCGTGCTCGCCGCCGGGCCGGCTCACGGGTACGCGGTCATCACCGCCCTGCGTGCGCGCAGCGGCGGCACCTTCGACCTGCCGGAGGGCACCGTCTACCCGGCGCTGCACCGGCTGGAGCGCGCGGGCCTGCTGACCAGCTCGTGGCAGGACGCGGAGGGACGCAGGCGGCGCGTCTACGCGCTGACCGCGGACGGGGAGGCGGCCCTGGCCGCCGAGCGGACCGAGTGGAAGCGCTTCGCCGGCGGCATCGGGCAGGTACTCGGGTGGCAGGCGTGAACGGCGGCCCGGTCGAGGACTACCTGGCCAGGCTGCGGGCCGGCCTGCGCACCCCGCCCGCGCGGACGGCCGAGATCGTCGCCGAGGCGGAGGACCACCTGCGGGAATCGGCCGCCGCCAGGCAGACAGCCGGGCTCGATGAGGAGGCGGCGCAGCGGGCCGCGGTCGCCGCCTTCGGCCCGGTCAAGCAGGTGATCCGCGCCCACCGGCCGACGCTGTCCGCGTACGCCGCGACGGCCGGGATGCGAGCGTGGCCGCTGTTCGGCTGCTATCTGCTGCTATCCGCGCTCCTCGGTGGTGTCTGGGTATGGCGGGAGCACGGCCTGGTCGTGACTCGGGTCACCTGGCACGGCAACAATTTCCTGCTCCGGGGGAAGCCGGAGCCGGTGCAGTTCGCGGCCATCCTCGGCGGCTGCGCGGCGGCCGGTCTTGTCGTCGTCGCCGGCTTCCTGGTCGTGCGGCGTGGTCTTGCCGCTGAACCATTGCGCGCTGGCGGACGCTGCTCCCGCCTGTGCCACCAGCACACCGACGGCCAGCACAGGCGCTACCAGCGCACCGGCCAGCCGGATAAACCGGTTGGATATCATGCTTCCCCCAGAAAGCTGGGTGAATTACCCAAACCAGCGGCAGGCAGAAGGGGGCCGGCTTCATGCGCCGCTACCCCGCTCGCTATATCGGAGAGTAACACCGTGGATACCAGGAGTTGCAATAATGTAATGATCTCGCGGCCAAGGGCGAGCGAATACGATCGCATTCGGCACGGATAAGCGGAAATTACCCCGGTGTCGCTGCCGGCTCAAGGCGGATGACCACCGACTTGGACGTCGGGGTGTTGCTGATCGCGGCGGTGGAGTCGAGCGGCACCAGCACGTTCGCCTCGGGGAAGTAGGCGGCGGCGCAGCCGGCCGGCGTGGGGTACTCCACCACGCGGAAGGCGGGGGCGCGGCGCTCGCCGTCGGACCAGACGCTGACCAGGTCCACCAGGTCGCCGTCGCGCAGGCCGCGCTCGGCCAGGTCCGCTCCGGATACGAAGACGACGCGGCGGCCGCCGTGCACGCCGCGGTAGCGGTCGTCGAGCCCGTACACCGTGGTGTTGAACTGGTCGTGCGAGCGCAGCGTCTGCAGCAGCAGGTGACCCGGCGGCACCTGGACCGCGCTCACCGCGTTGACGGTGAACCGCGCCTTGCCCGATGGTGTGGCGAAGGTCAGCGAGTCGCGCGGCGGCCTGGGCATCGTGAAGCCGCCCGGCCGGGCGGCCCGCTCGTCGTAGTCCGCGCAGCCGTCGACGACGTTCGCGATGTGCCCGCGGATCACCGAGTAGTCCGCCCCCATCGCGGACCAGCCCAGGTCGTCGCCGAACAGTTCCGCGCCGAGCCCGGTGATGATCGCGACCTCGCTGCGCAGTTCCCTGGACGCGGGGGCGAGGCGGCCGCGGGATGAGTGCACCACGCTCATCGAGTCCTCAACGGTGACGTGCTGCTCGCCGCCCGCCTGCACGTCGCGCTCGGTGCGTCCGAGGCACGGCAGGATCAGCGCCTCACGGCCGGTGAGCACGTGCGAGCGGTTCAGCTTGGTCGCGACGTGCACGGTGAGGTCGCAGCGTCGCAGGCCCGCCGCGGTGACCTCGCTGTCGGGCGCCGCGGCGGCGAAGTTGCCGCCGAGTGCGAAGAACACGTCGACCTTGCCGTCGCGCATCGCCCTGATCGAGTCCACCACGTCCCAGCCGTGCGCACGGGGCGGGTCGAAGCCGAACTCGTCGCGCAGCCGGTCGAGGAACGAGTCGGGCATCTTCTCCCAGACGCCCATGCTCCGGTCGCCCTGCACGTTGCTGTGCCCGCGCACCGGGCACGGGCCCGCACCCGGCCGCCCGATGTTGCCGCGAAGCAGCAGGAAGTTCATCACCTCGCGGATCGTCTCGACCGCGTTCGCGTGCTGGGTCAGGCCCATCGCCCAGCAGACGATCACCGCGTCGGCGGCGGTCACGTCGTCGGCGAACTCCTCGATCCGCGACCGGGACAGCCCGCTCAGCCGCTCCACGTCGGCCCAGTCCAGGGCGCGCCATCCGGCGGCGGCCGCCTCGAATCCATCGGTGCGCGCTTCGATGAAAGCGTGGTCGAGCACTGGCTCCGCGCCATCCCTGCCCGCGTCGTCCCGCTCGAGCAGCGCCTTGTTGAGCCCGGCGAACAGCGCCAGGTCGCCGTTGACCCGCACCCGCAGGAAGCGGTCGGCAAGCTTGGTGCCGTGGCCGGCCAGGCCGCTGGCCTTCTGCGGGTTCTTGAACCTGAGCAGCCCCGCCTCGGGCAGCGGGTTGACCGCGATGATCTTCGCGCCGCGCTTCTTCGCCTCCTCCAGGGCGGCGAGCATCCGCGGGTGGTTGGTGCCAGGGTTCTGCCCGACGACGACGATGAGGCCGGCGTGCTCTGAGATGTCCTCCAGGGTGACCGTGCCCTTGCCGAGGCCGATCGTCTCGGTGAGCGCGGCCCCGCTCGACTCGTGGCACATGTTGGAGCAGTCGGGCAGGTTGTTGGTGCCGAGCCTGCGAGCGAGCAGCTGGTACGCGAACGCCGCCTCGTTGCTCGCCCGGCCGCTGGTGTAGAAGATGGCGCGGTTCGGGTCGTCAAGTGCCCGCAGCCGCCCGGCGATCAGTCCGAACGCCTCGTCCCAGCCGATCGGCGCGTAGTGACTGGCGCCCTCGGCCAAATGCATCGGCTCGGTCAGCCGCCCGTTGGCCTCGAGCCAGTGGTCGGTCTGCTCGCGCAGGAACGCGACGGAGTGCGCGGCGAAGAAGCCGGCGTCGGCCCGCTTCCTTGTCGCCTCCCAGGCGACGGCCTTGGCGCCGTTCTCGCAGAACTCCGCGTGCTTGCGATCGGCGGCGGCCGGGTCACCCCAGGCGCAGGACGGGCAGTCGAAGCCGTCTGCCTGGTTGACCCGCAGCAGCGTCCTCACCGAGCGGGCCGCGCCCATCTCGCCGAGTGCGTACCGCATCGACACGGCGACCCCGGGGACTCCCACGGCCGAGGTCTCCGGCTCACCGATCGTCACATTCCGGTCATCGCTCCGCACATCACCCATATCGGTAACCCTAGGGGCTGCGGTTGACCGCCCGTCGGCCTCCCCGCGAGTTAGCCGAAGGCCGAGAGAAACCTAATCGTGCAGCCGCGCGGCGGCACGAGTCCCAGGGGCCCACGCGTCACAGGGGACCCGCGACGGGGAGCACCGCGATCTCGGTGCCCGCCGCGAACTCGGCCCGGCCGGCCTGGATCTGCCACCAGGCGTCGGCGCGGGCGAGCTGGCTGATCGTGCCCGCGCCCCGCCTCGTCGGCGTCGCGAGTGGCAGGGCGCCGCCGTCGGCGGCATCGCCGAGCGTGACGAGCACCCAGTTCTCCGTCTCGGGCCGGCAGCTCCAGTCGCGGTCGAGCCGCGCCAGGATCGTCGTCCTGGCCGGCGCCTGTCCGGTGAGCGCGCCAAGCAGCGGGACGGCGAACAGCTCGAAGACGACCGCCGCGGCGAGGGGATAGCCGGGCAGGCCGATGGCCGGCGCGATCGCGGCCCTGTCCGCCGCCCGGGCGGCGGGCCGCTTGACGTGGCCGAGGATGGCGGGATGGCCGGGGCGGACCGCGACGCCGGCCGTCGCGACGCCGCCGACCTGGGCGAGCACCGCCACGGCGTGATCGCCGCGGCCGCGGCTCGACCCGGCGATGACCAGGACCAGGTCCGCGACCGCCGCGGCCCGGCGCAGCTCGGCCGCCAGGGCATCAGGGTCGTCTGGCACGATTGTGCCGACCTCGGGCAGCGCGCCGAGCTGGCGGCAGCGCGCGGCGAGCATGACCGAGTTGGTGTCGATGATGTCGCCGCGCCGCAGCGGCTCGCCGACGGGCCGGATCTCGTCGCCTGTCGGGATGATCGCGACGACCGGCCGCCTGGCGACCGCGAGCGTCACGTGCCCGGCCGCCGCCGCTGCGGCCAGGTCGCCCGGCCGCAGCAGCCGCCCGGCGGGAAGCAGCTCCTCGCCGGCCGCGAAGTCCTCGCCGGCGGTCCGCACGTGCAGCGAGGGCGCAAACCCGGGGGCGCCTCCGGGCCCCGCGACGATGAGCACGCCGCCGTCGGCCTGCGGCAGCAGCCGCTCCCTGACGACCACGGTGTCCAGGCCGGCCGGCATCGGGTCGCCGGTGTCGATCCACTCGAACGCCCCGGCTGGCAGCCGGATGGCACCGGCAGCGGCGTCCCGGCCCTCGGCGCCGGCACCGGCGGCCGCCAGGCCGGCGGCGCGCACGGCGATCCCGTCCATGGCGGCGCAGTCGCAGCGCGGCGACGGCCAGCGGGCGGTCACCGCCGCCGCGGTGACCCGGCCCAGCGCCTCGTCAACAGCGACCTGCTCCACGTCACCAAGAGCGCCGGGCACACCGGGCCGGGCCGGCTGGCCGGACCGCGCCGGCCAGCCGGCCCCGCCGAGCGAGTCAAGCCAGCGCTGGTACGCGATGGCGGGCGGCGGCAGGCTTCCACTGCCGGTCAGGTCCACGACTCACCGCCGCTTGCCTGCCCGGCTGCCCAGGGATCGCGGCCGTCGCGCATCCGCCCCGCGCCCCTCCTCGGGTTGGCGTTCATCGCACCGGTCCGCGCATCGCACTGGTCCCGCGTCACACCGCTACCCGCTGCGCGCCCGCGTAGACGTTCATCGACTGGCCGCGCAGGAAGCCGATCAGCGTCAGGCCCGCCTCTTCGGCCAGTTCCGCCGCGAGCGACGACGGCGCGGACACCGCGGCGAGCAGCGGAATCCCGGCGAGCACCGCCTTCTGCACCAGCTCGAACGAGGCCCGGCCTGACACAAGCAGCGCGCAGCCGCTCAGCGGCAGCTTGTCCTGGAGCACCGCCCAGCCGACGATCTTGTCGACCGCGTTGTGCCGCCCGACGTCCTCCCGCGCCGCGAGCAGTTCGCCGGAGGCGGTGAACAGCCCGGCCGCGTGCAGCCCGCCGGTGGCGGAGAACACCCGCTGCGCCTCGCGCAGCCGGTCCGGGAGCATGGTCAGCATCACGGGGTCGAACACGGTGGTGTCGGCGGACAGCGCCGTGCGCGGCAGCACGCAGATGTCGTGGATCGAGGTCTTGCCGCACACGCCGCAGGCCGAGGTGGTCATGAAGGCCCGCCGCGCGCCCTGCGGCATCGCGGCGCCCGGCGCGAGTGTGATGTCGACGATGTTGCCGATCTCGTCGTCGGTGTGGTCCAGGTGCCCGCAGGTCGTCCCGTCGCAGACCTTCATCGCCGCGATGTCGTCGCGGCCGCGCACGATCGCCTCGCCGACAAGGAAGCCCGCCGCGAGCTCGACGTCGTCTCCCGGCGTCCGCATCGTCATGGTGAGCGCGGTCCCGTCCACCCGGATGCCGAGCGGCTCCTCACCGGCGAGCAGGTCGGCCCTGGCCGCCGTCGACACGCGGGTCACGCCCGCCCGTGCCGAGTCAGGCGGGGCTGGGTCAGTCACAGCCGGGCCCGCCGCTGCTGTGCCTGCCCCTGCCGGATCGGGCAGCGCCGGGCCGGGCGGTGTCACGGTGATCCGGGTGATCCGCCGCCGT